>WNEZ01001686.1_pt1 | contig 26918 bp, 21 predicted proteins | sample 5400521 | NCBI WGS metagenome assembly WNEZ01 (sample SAMN13153339, study PRJNA577476) | soil metagenome | isolation source: 120 cm saprolite under Douglas fir tree site 2 hole 1 replicate 1 | place: USA:California | collected 2015-04-18
GGAAGGCACCGGGGTTACGCAGTCATAAATCTTGTGCGTGGGCGCAACCGGGTCGGTTTCCGGGGTGACCAGGCCCACGGGAGGATTGTTGATGCGCTTCTTGTCCGTGTGTTCGTACCGCTCGATGGGACGCTTGCGGGGCGGAGCTGAAGGCTCCTTATTTCGCGGCATCGCTGGATGATCCTTGAGTTAGCTGCTAGTTGATGAACGACGCATTCTATCGTTCTTCGATCTAGAAGGCTAGTTCCGCCAAGAGAGATTAACAAAATCGGAACAGCAAAACCTTCTACCGCGGATAAACGCGGACCAAGTCATCGCGCGACATCGCCGGGATCGGGCGACATCGCCGTCATCGGAAAAGCAAAGACTTTTTGCCGCGAATTGCGCGAATAAAGCCGAATCAAACCACAAGTAACCACAAAGGACACAAAGGAACACGAAGAGTCCAACTAAAACCAGATGCTTCTGGATGTTGGGATCAAGTCGCCAGATATGACCTGATAAGGCCACTTTCAGCCGCTGCTCCCGTCGCGAGAGATGAATGGGCGCTGCTTCCACCCAATGTTGAGCTTCCTAAACTTAAGATCACGAGCTAATTGGAGCGAAGTGAGATATACATGTGGAATCGGCTGATCTGGTCATCGGATGATCTGTTGAGCGGAAAGAAAAATCTCACCACGGAGGCACGGAGAAGGACAAAAGGCTTACTGGATCGAGATCGCTGAAGTCTACGCCAAATTGGGATGGAGGGCGGGGGGTACCCCCCTGCCGGATTGGGTAATTGAGTAATTTGGTAATCGGGTAATTGAAAAACAAGACCTAAACCCTTACCGCTGATTAACGCTGATAAACGCGGATCAGAAGAGATCGGGTAATTGAGTAATCGGGTAATCGGGTAATTGAAAAACAAGACCTAAACCCTTACCGCTGATTAACGCTGATAAACGCGGATCAGAAGAGATCGGGCACGGCCTACAGGTCTCCCAAAACGTACCGACTGGAAGTACACAGAAGAGCCAGTGGCCGATCCCGCGCCGGGCCAGGTGGTGATTAAGGTCCTTTATCTGTCGCTGGATCCGGCGATGCGTGGATGGATGAATGATGCCCGCTCCTACATTGAGCCGGTCAAGATCGGCGACGTGATGCGCGCCGGCGGCGTTGGCCGCGTGATTGCCTCCGCCAATCCTGGCTTTGCCGTCGGCGACCATGTGACGGGCGTTTTAGGTGTGCAAAAGTTTACAACTTCTGACGGAAAGGGTCTGATCAAAGTTGATCCTAGTGCTGGAACAAAGCCTGGTGGCAAGCAAATCCCTCTACCGGTCTTTATCAGCGCCCTGGGCATGCCGGGACTCACGGCTTACTTCGGATTGCTCGACGTTGGGCAGGCCAAAGCTGGTGACACCGTGGTGGTCTCCGGCGCTGCCGGCGCCGTGGGGATGGTGGTGGGGCAGATTGCCAAAATTAAAGGATGCCGCGTGGTTGGTATTGCCGGCGGTCCGGAGAAGTGCGCATATGTGGTGAAGGAACTCGGCTTTGATGCCTGCGTTGATTACAAAACGGAAGACGTGAAGAAGGCATTGCATCAGCATTGTCCGCAGGGAGTGAATGTTTATTTTGACAACGTAGGTGGTGAGATTCTTGATGCTGTGCTGCTCTTTCTGGCGAGAGGCGCCCGCGTGGTGATCTGTGGAGCAATCTCACAGTACTGCAGCACAACGGGCGTGAAGGGGCCTTCCAACTATCTGTCATTGTTAGTGAATGGAGCACGCATGGAAGGCTTTGTGGTGTTTCATTACGCTGCGCGTTACGCAGAAGGTATCCGCGATATGGCCACATGGATGGCGCAGGGCAAACTGAAGTCGAAAGAAGACATTGTGGACGGCCTGGAAACTTTTCCTGAAACGTTGTGCAAACTGTTCAGCGGAGAAAATTTTGGCAAGCTGGTGTTGAAGGTGGCGGAGTGAGCGCCAGCCGGCAGTCAGACAGGCAGGACTAGTGGCAACTCTGCGCGGATTCAGGGCTGCATAAATCTAAGGTGAAATTTAGTTTTTCGTCCAATGCGTGATTGACTAAGATTGCTCTATTTCGCGGCGATAAGCAGACGGAGATCGCCGCACGAGCAGGTGAGGTTGGTATGATTCCGGACACCAGCCTAGATTTTCAGAACCCGGATTTTCCTTATCCGGCTTTAAAATACGAAGATCGACGGCAAGAGGCAAGGCTATCCCTGCACGAACCTATCAACGTTTCCCTTGAAAACGCAAAACTGACGGTCTGTGCCGTGCTCACGAACACCAGTTTGTGCGGCTTTCAGATACGCCATCACAACTCAATTTCTCTTTCGCAAACATTTTGGCTGCGCCGCGCCGATGGGCACACGCTTGTACGTCAGGTCTGGGAACAGCATGCGGACGGACTTGCGACGGTTGGCCTGCTCAAGGAAGAGGTCTACCTGATTCATCGTCTGCGCAGCGGCCACGCGGAGGCGATTGTGCAACTGATTTCTCCGCACACGGAAACGCTGCGGAAGTTTGCGTTCTCGATTCTGCGCAGTCACGAAGATACGCAGGACGTGCTTCAGGAAGTTGTGGTGAAGGTACTGATGCATGCCGACCAGTTTCATCCGGGACGAAGTTTCAAAGCATGGCTCATGCAGATCACGAGGAATGAAGCGTTCAAAATGCTGCGCGAATTTCGACGCCATCAGGATGTTGTTATCGCCGGCGAAGAGGATGAGGGCGATTTGTTCCATGAGTTGAATGTTCCCCGCAATTCACCTGCTGACCTGGTGGAATGCAGGGAAATTCAATTTGCCCTGCTTGAGGCAGTAGCCGCACTGGAAACCAAATACCGCCAGGTTTTCCTGTTGCGCCACTGGTTGCAACTTGACATGCCAGACGTCGCCCGCCGGTTAGGCATTACGGTTGATAACGCCAACACGCGCCTGCATCGAGCGCACCAGGCGCTACGGTCGCCACTGGCTGCACTGTTCAGGCCACGCGCCAATGTTTGCGCACCACGCGAGAAAACTTCACGAGGCATCGGAGTTTCGGCGTAAAAAATCGACGCGGCTCTCAGGGTCGCCTTGTAATCGGCATCACGGCTGCTGTGCCCGGCTGCGCTGGTTCGCGGTGGGCCGCTGTTTGCGCAGCATTAGAGTGTGCTGCGCCTTGTGCCGCTAGAAAGTTGATGAGCGCATTGACATCTTCATCGGCCAGGCGCAGGTTGGGCATGCGCACCTGTTTGTATTTCTCAAACAGTCCCTGCGCGATGGGATCACCTTCCGCGATGACCTGGTCGGGCACGGTGATGAAGCGCGCCAACCATGCACGCTGGCGGATGGCGGTCACGCCCAGCAAATCCGGGCCAATCCGGTCACCATATCCAATGGAATGGCATGCGGCGCAATGCGTAGCGAAAATATATTGACCTTGATCCTTAATTTTGAGAGGCGTAGCCTCGGCGTAATTCGATCTGTTTGCCACTTTGGAGTTTTTCCAACTGTTCAGCCAGTCACCAATCATCACCGCCAGAAATCTTGGATTATCAGTGGCGGAGTTTCGCATCCATTGACCAGTTGCTTCATTGCCGATTAACACAGCGGCAATGTGGCCGTCACGATTTCGTGGATTGGGGTTCGAATAGAGGCCAATCCTTTTGCTGAGAAGATCAATGTCTTCCTTTTTGCCGGTGAGAAAAAGCCACCCAGGGCCAGCGTGATATTTTTCAGCGTAATCTTTCAATACTTTCGGCGTGTCTCGTTTGGGGTCAATAGTAATGGAATAAAAAAATACATCTTTACCCACACGATCGCCGAGCATCTGCTGCACTTGCGCCAGTCGAGCCGTTTCCAGCGGACAGGCGTCCACACAGTGCGTGTAAATCAGATCAATCACGACGATCTTGTTCTTGATCAAGTCACTATAGAAATGGACAACCTGGCCATCCTGTGTGGTCAACTCAACATTGGGAAAGTAACCTGCTCCCCAGCGAGAATTGTCATAAGCCAAAAGAATGGCAGAGGGCACAATCAGAATCAGCGCCAGAGACAGTGCGCTTGACATGACTCTTGAAAAACGACAGCACGAAAACATGACCCACCTCAAAAGCTGCGCAATGAACACGCGAAACAAAATTTTCGGCAGCCGCCATGTTGCTTGAACATGTTGCTCAAAGCGGCCGGGCTGCTGCCGAATGTAACCGCCTTAGTTTCCTCCACTTTTACCACCGGTAAATGCGGTTGGCAGGATTTCGTCGGGAGCGATAAAGGTGACGCCTTGCGGCGATGGCAGTGGCGTTGGCAGCGGGCGCAGGAAAGGAGCGCCTCCATCGTCTAATTCCCAGCGCAGTAACATTGCGTTGTCTTCGTGCACGGTGTTGTGGCAATGTTCCATGAACATGCCGCCCCAGTCGCGGAATTGCATGGTCAGGGTCACGCTGCCGTCCGGATGCAACCGGTAAACATCTTTGCGGCCTTTTTCCCAGGCAGGAACATTTCTGGCGCTACCGTTTCGCGCCAGTATCTGCCCTTCTTCAAAATGGATGTGAATAGGATGGTCCCATTCGCCGCCGTCGTTGATAAGTGTCCAGATCTCCCGTGTTCCGAACTTCGGCGCGGCTGAGACGCGACCGAAGTCAGCATCAAGTTGGTCGCCGCCATCGGTGCCTATGCCCCATTTGCCGCGAAATGAAGTGATCGGATTACGCGTAGTCTGGTTACCGCCGTCGCCAAAGACAAATGTCCGTGTTGCAGCGACTGGAACCGTGCTGAGATCCGGATTGGGAATCAGCGTTGCCGAAACGTGGCTTACGTCTGGCTTTGCCGGGTTGCGGACCACGCGGAACTCCAGAAACTTTCCCACACACGGATCGGAAGTATTGCCAGACAGCACTTGCGCGAGCGAAACAGCGCCACTGGGACCAGCGCCATTTTCGTGCGCCAGAACGTTGGCCATCCAGACCTTGGTACCAATGCTGTAACGCGAGAAATCGATGACGACCTCATAACGTTCACCAATGCCAAGCTGATCGAGCCTGGTCAGGGTGACCGGATTCGGCAACAGGTTTCCGTCGTTAGCGATCTGGATCATGGGCGAGTTGTCGCTCATTTGTATCTGGAAGAACCGCGAGACTGAGGCGTTGAGAATACGGAACCGGTATTTGCGGCGTTCCACTTCGAAATACGGCTTGTAAAAGAAGTTGACCGTCATCACGTCGCCGAGAAAACCGTCGAAATTAAAGATGTCAAAGAACAACTGGCCGTCTTTGTCCCACGCCTTGTCGGCGAGCATGAGATTGATGTCATATTCAAGGTTGGCGTAGTCAGTGTTATACCCGCTTGGCAGGCACAGATTGACGCCATCGGTGATGGACTCATTCCCCCGATCCAAAGAGCTGTATATGTTGAACAATGCGGCGTTACCTTTGTAAACGTTCTGCGCGGTGAAGCTGAACATATGGTCGTGAAACCAGTGACTGCTCATGGTCTCATGCCAGTCGCCGGGAACTTTCGTGATTCCGCCATTTCCGTCGGGGGCGCCGGCGCGCGGGTCAGTGGCTGCGGTATTTACCGTGTCACGCCCTGCCAGCACCATGGGCCAGTGATTGTCATAGAACTGGTTTGGGAAGAAGTAAGCGCCGGCAAAACCGTCATTCTCGGCGCCGTGATGGCCGTTGTGCAAGTGCGTGGAAATTGTATGGCGTCCAAAACCGCCGTTTTGCGTCACATCAACCGGAAGTTTGTTGTGATGCCGGAACAGAATCGGTTCACCATACTTCGCGATCACCAGCTTAGGCGGAATCGTGCCGTTGAAAGTCCAAAGCGCGCTTGGATTCTGATCAGGGAAGGCTGGATGAAACCGCGGATGGATGGTCTGCGTGGGATCGATGCCCGAATTTTGCGCGTTTGCAACCCCCGGATTGTAAACATTATTGAGAGTGGAGCCCGATTGTGAAACCTCAACAGCCACTTGAGGAGGAAACGTGCTGAATCTCTGGTGGGCCCAGATTGGTCCCGGTGGACGGCCCTCGAGTGGCCCAGTCCCTCCGCCCAGGAACGGATCCACACTTTGAGATGTGGTGTTCGCCTGCGCCGTCGGTGCCGGATTTAACGCCGAGACTGGCAGCTTGGGCAGCACGTCCAGTCGCCCCATCGGTTGAGTGAACGGTTGAGCGCCAAAAAGTGGGCTAGGCGGCGCGCCCGTGGGTATTCCGCCATCGTCAGCATATGCACTTTTCACAAACGGACTCAACCCGTGCACTGGCGCCAGCAATCCGGCGCCGGTGATCAATCCCAGCTTTATCAGGTCTCTGCGGGTGACTTGTCCGCGCGAATAGGCTCGTACAATTTCGGCCCGGTGCTGTCGCGCGTCTTCTGCTTCCCTGACACGCGCCGACGATGCGTTTTTAAGAAAAAAATCTCTTTGCAAGAGGCTGCGGCTCATCGTGCGCTCCTTGATAAAGTATTTTCTCGAATGCAACGCTTGCGTGCAGAGGTTTCGCTTACTTGGTTGATCCAGACGGAAGCAAGAACTTACATTAAGAATTGAAAATTCTTTCGCGCCCCGCAGACCATCAGGCTGCGCGGAGGGATTATTCACTGGGCTCGTTCGATATTCACAGAGAGAGCTGCGGGAAGCTTCTTGATCGTGCCAGCTCTCCTTTTTCGCGCGAGAAGGGGCATCTTCCCACCCTCAAAATCTTTCTCATTGCCTGATACAGCAAAGGAGAATTGAAAATGGCAGATGACACTCTCGATCTGGTGAAAGACTTGATTCAGACCTGCAAAGATGGTGAGACCGGTTATGCGCATGCCACAGGTGTAGCCACCGACCCGCAACTCAAGGCATATTTCAGCGAACAAAGCCTGGAACGAGCCCGCTTTGGCCAGGAACTCCGCATAGAGGCAGAGCGACTGGGTGACAAACCTGAGGTCTCCAGCAGCGTGCCTGCTGTTCTGCATCGCCTATGGTTTGAAACCAAGGCCACAATGGGCCTGGGCGACCACTCAATCCTGAACAGCGTTGAACAAGGAGAAGACAGCGCCAAGAAATATTACGAGAAGGCCCTCTCCAGCCAGCTTCCGAGTGACTTGCGCGTCATCATTCAGCGCCAGGCAGACAGCGTTCTCAAAGCGCATGACTACATTCGCGATATGCGCGATGGACAAGCCCAGCCCGGACAGCAAGCGGCCTAAACAGCAAAATCAAGCACAGAAAGCCAGGGCCTGGAACTTAAGGGGTTTCGGGCCTTTTCTTTTAACCAGTGTTGTTTACAAAGCTTTGCGGTTCCCAGAAACTTTTCCCCCGATTTCCAAAATATGTTAAATAATGATGTCTTTCGCGCATGCGATTGGGGAGCTCACTATGGTGCACACTGGTCGTCACTTTCTTCAGATTCCTGGTCCAACCAACGTTCCAGATCGTGTTCTGCGCGCGATGGACCGTCCTGTTCTGGATCATCGCGGACGCGAGTTCGCCGACCTGGGCAAGGAAGTGCTTGAAGGCGTAAGGACCATCTTTCAGACTCGCGGACCTGTCGTCATTTTTCCCGCCTCCGGAACCGGTGCATGGGAAGCTGCCATTGTGAACACCCTTAATCCGGGTGATCGCGTGCTGATGTTTGAGACCGGGCACTTCTCTCTGCTATGGAAGCAGGTTGCGGAGAAGCATGGACTCAACGTTGAGTACGTTCCGGGAAACTGGCGCAGAGGAGCGGCTGCGGCTGACGTTGAGACTCAGTTGTCGAATGACCGGCAGCACAGCTTCAAGGCAGTGATGGTGGTCCATAACGAAACCTCCACGGGCGTTACCAGCCGTATCGCGGAAATTCGCAAGGCCGTGGATCGGGCGAAACACCCAGCGCTATTGATGGTGGACACAATCTCATCTCTTGGTTCCATGGACTATCGCCATGAAGAGTGGGGAGTGGACGTGACGGTGGGAGGATCGCAAAAAGGTCTGATGCTCCCGCCCGGACTCAGCTTTAACGCCGTGTCTGAAAAAGCAGTTGCCGCCAACCAGCGCTGCACCATGCCTCGCTATTACTGGGATTGGATGGAGATGCTTAAGCCCAACCAGAACGGATTCTTCCCTTACACTCCGGCGACCAACCTTTTATATGGATTGAAAGAAGCCATTGCCATGCTGCATGAAGAGGGCCTGAGCAATGTCTTTGCCCGGCATGCACGTCATGGACAGGCCACGCGCGCGGCCACCAAGGCATGGGGGCTGGAAGTTGTATGCGAAGAACCTGCGGAATATTCAAACTCGCTAACCGCCATCTTCATGCCACAAGGGCATGACGCTGATCAACTGCGCGAGGTGATTCTTCAGAACTTTGATATGTCACTGGGCGCGGGACTGTCCAAGCTGGCGAAAAACGTGTTTCGTATCGGACATCTGGGTCACTTTAATGACCTAACCCTAATGGGCACTCTTAGCGGTGTGGAAATGGGTTTGCGACTGGCCGGCGTTCCGCATAGAGACGGCGGGGTTACAGCGGCGATGGAGTCATTAGTGGCAGCGGCAAGAAAGTCAGAACCTGTAATGGCGAAATAACAATTTAACAGGCACGTAAAGCAAGCACGTAAAACTGGAGGCGTTATGCAGCGCAGAAGTATCTTCTCGGCAACGTCGTTCGTGCTGTTCCTGATGTGCGTGATGTACGGCATCACGTATGTTGACCGCGTTAATGTGAGCACCGCGGCCAGCGTATTTTCAAAAGAGCTTCACCTCAATAACGCGCAGGTCGGTTTCATCTTCTCCGCCTTCGCGTACCCTTACCTGATCTTTCAGATCATCGGGGGCTGGGTCAGTGATAAATTCGGCGCCCGCATGGCGCTCACGGTTTCAGCAGTTATATGGGCAGGGGCCACTCTTGCTACGGGATTTGCCGGAACCTTCACTACCATTGTTATTGCCCGGGTGTTGCTGGGATTCGGTGAAGGCGCAACTTTCCCCACTGCCACACGTGCCATGTCAGACTGGGCTCCGGCTTCTAAACGCGGTTTTGTTCAGGGTGTGACTCATTCGGCGGCGCGACTTGGCAATGCAATTACGCCTCCGCTGGTGGCATGGCTCATCGCCCTCACCAGTTGGCGGGGATCGTTTATCGCTCTCGGCATTGTGAGTATGGCCTGGGCCGTGGCATGGGGATGGTATTTTCGCAACGATCCTGCTTCTCACAAGTCCGTCACACAGGAAGAACTGGCGGAGCTGCCCAAGTTCAATCCCGCGCGGAGAAAAGATCCCGTGCCGTGGATGGCGCTCACCAAGCGCATGCTTCCGGTGACCCTGGTTTACTTCTGTTATGGATGGACGCTCTGGCTGTACCTGGCGTGGATCCCGTCTTTTTTCCTGCATAGTTATAAGCTCGATCTCAAAAAGTCTGCGCTGTTCTCCGCCGGAGTCTTTTTTGCCGGCGTGGTTGGTGACACCCTCGGCGGCGTGGTCAGTGACCGTATTTACGCGCGCACAGGTGATTCCGACAAAGCACGGCGCAATCTGGTGGTCATCGGTTTCCTGGCTTCGCTCGCCTTCATGGTCCCGATTCTGTTTCTGCACAACCTGAACTATGCTGCCATCTGCCTGAGCGCAGCCTTCTTCTTTGCCGAGTTCACGATTGGTCCCATGTGGGCGATTCCCATGGACATCGCGCCACGGTTCTCCGGCTCCGCCAGCGGACTAATGAATACCGGTTCTGCCGCGGCCGCCATCCTTTCACCTCTCATCGGCGGCATGATCGTCGATAAGACACACAACTGGGAACTGCCATTCGTCGGCAGCATCGGTCTGCTGTTGTTTGGAGCCATCATGGCTTTCTGGATGAAACCATCCAACCAGTTGCCCGATCCCACGCCCGTCGCGGAGCAGGTGGTCGCCTGACTAATGTGAATGATCAAGGAGCGCAATTGCCGCTCAGCTCGCACGCCAAGCCAGTGGATAGTTTTTCTCAGGCGACGCAGCTCGAAGCTGAGTTGAAAAGAAATGTGCGCGGCGAGGTCCGTTTTGATCGCGGCAGCCGCGCACTGTATGCCACCGATGGATCGAATTACCGTCAGTTCCCCATCGGACTGGTCATTCCTCTTGATGCCGAGGATGTAATCGCCGCGGTTGCCGTGTGCCGCCAGTTCGGAGCACCGGTACTTTCACGCGGCGCGGGCACCAGTCTGGCCGGCCAGTGCTGCAACGTGGCCGTCGTGCTTGATTTCACCAAGTACATGAATCGGGTTCTGGAAGTGGATCCGGAGCGCAAATTTGCGCGCGTTCAGCCAGGCATTGTCCTGGACTCTCTCCAAAAGCAGATCAAGCAACACAACCTGATGTTTGCTCCCGATCCTTCCACGCACAGCCGCTGCACCATCGGAGGAATGATCGGCAATAACTCATGCGGCACACATTCCCTGCTGGGCGGCAAGACCGTGGACAACGTGGAAGAGCTCACTATCCTTCTATACGACGGTACGCAGATGAAGGTGAGCGCCACCAGCGAAGCCGAATTGGATTCAATTGTCCGTGCCGGCGGACGCCGGGGCGAGACGTACCGGACGTTAAAATCCATAAGCGATCGCAATGCTGAACGCATACGCGGCGGTTATCCTCTGATTCCCCGACGCGTCTCCGGGTATAACCTGGATGAACTTCTTCCCGAACGTGGCTTCAACGTTGCGCGGGCCCTGGTGGGGACGGAAGGAACATGCGTAGTCATTCTTGAAGCCAAGCTCAAGCTGATCAACAACCCTCTGCATCGCTCACTGGTCGCACTGGGTTTTGATGACGCTTTCATTGCCGCTGATCACGTACCCGAAATATTGGAATTAAAGCCCATCGGTCTTGAAGGCATTGAGGGCAGCATCATTGATGGGCTTCGCCGCAAGCAAGCGCCACACATGGACCTGCTGCCCGAAGGGCACGGATATCTTCTGGTCGAGTTTGGCTCGGACGATCCCGACACTTGCCGGCAACGCGCAGAGCAACTGGTTGGCCGGATGCAGAAACTGTCACAGCCTCCCGGATCCCGCATCTATACACCCGAAGAATCCAAACACATCTGGCAGATTCGCGAAGCCGGTCCCCGAGCAGCGGCCTTCGCTCCAGGAGCTCCCGCTGAATGGGAAGGCTGGGATGATGCCGCGGTGGCGCCGGAAAAGCTGGGCGCCTATCTGCGCGACATCCGCAAGCTCATGGACGAATACGGTTATCGCGGCGCATTCTACGGCCACTTTGGTCACGGCTGTATTCACATGCGCGTAAGCTTTGATCTGGAGAGCCAGGCCGGCATCCGCAATTATTCTCAGTTCGTCAATCGCGCGGCCGATCTTGTAGTGAGCTATGGCGGCTCTCTCTCAGGGGAACACGGTGATGGCCAGTCGCGCGGCGCACTGTTGCCCAAGATGTTTGGCCCGGAGTTGATGGACGCATTCCGCGAATTCAAATCGGCCTGGGACCCCGCCAACAAAATGAACCCGGGCAAAGTGGTGAATGCCTATCAGCCGACGGAAAATCTGCGCCTGGGAGCGGACTACAAACCGCTGCAGCCGAAAACGCATTTTCAATTTCCTGATGACGATGGCTCGCTGGCCAAAGCCACGCTGCGCTGCCTGGGCCTGGGCGCATGCCGCAAGCTTGAGGGCGGCACTATGTGTCCAAGTTATCTTGGCACGCTGGAAGAAGAGCACAGCACGCGCGGACGCGCGCACATGTTGTTTGAAATGCTTCAGGGTGAGATCGTCAGCGGTGGCTGGGAAGATGAGAACGTCAAAAAATCGCTTGATCTCTGTCTATCGTGCAAGGCCTGCAAGACAGAGTGTCCCGCCAACGTTGATCTGGCTACCTATAAGGCGGAATTTCTCTCTCATTATTATGAGCGCAAGCGGCGTCCGCTGCATGCGTATGCATTTGGGATGATTGACCGATGGGCCCTGCTGGCTTCCTTTACGCCGCGGCTGGCCAACTGGGCTCCGACTGCGCCGTTGCTGGGAAGCTTCATGCGCAAGAGCCTGAATCTGGCTCGCGAACGTCAGCTCCCTCGATTTGCGAATCACACCTTCAAGCAATGGGCGAACCGGCAGAAGATCAGCTCACTGGAATCGGCCGTGCTTTCGTCGGGAAATGATCAATCCCGGCCACAAGTTGTACTCTGGGCAGACACATTCAACAACTTCTTTCATCCGCAGACCGCGCAAGCTGCAGCGGAGGTCCTTTCCCGGGCCGGCTTTGACGTGCTGGTCCCGCAACAGCATCTCTGCTGCGGACGGCCGCTGTATGACTTCGGCATGCTTGACCGCGCCAAAGAATATCTGCAGCGCATCTTGCATGCACTGGGCGATGCGATTGATGCCGGTCTGCCGGTGATTGTTCTGGAACCCAGTTGCGCCTCAGTTTTTCGCGACGAACTCCGCAACCTGTTTCCCAAAGATGCGCGCGCGCAGCGGCTGCAACGCCAGACATTTTTACTCAGCGAGTTTCTTCAGCGATACGCTCCGGATTGGCAGCCCCCGCATCTTCCCCGCAAGGTTCTGCTTCACGGACACTGCCATCACAAATCATTGATGAAGATGAATGACGAAGAAGCACTGCTCAGGAGAATGGGAGTGGAGCTACAGACACCTGACAGCGGCTGCTGCGGTATGGCGGGACCTTTTGGCTTTGAGCAGGATAAATACGCGCTTTCGCAAAAAATCGGCGAACGTGTTCTACTGCCCGCAGTGCGAAAAGTATCCGATGACACCTTGATCGTCTCTGACGGTTTTAGCTGTCGTGAGCAAATCGAGCAGTCCACCGGCAAAGCGACGCTACATCTGGCTGAGCTCATTCAACTGGCTTTGAACAAATAGGCCAAACTAGCCTGCCGGGATTCAGTTAATCTTTCTGGCTTCCGCCAGCATTTCATTGCCCCGGGCGCGTATGCGGATGTCTTCAGTAAAGTTGCTCCAGCGAACGATGCCGTTCTGATCCACCAGAAACTCCGCCGGACGCGATATGTCAGTTCCGGACGGCCCAGCTGCCGTGTGAAGCACATGATAATTACGAATCGTTGCAGTGTCCGGATCGGAAAGGATGGTGAAGGCATATCCCGCTTTTTTGCTCAAACCAAGAGATACGTCCGGTTGGTCCACACTGATGGCCACTGGCCTTACACGAGCTGCACTGAATTCGCCCAACTGCTTTTCCACTCCTCGTAACTCGAGGTTGCAGAACGGTCACCAATAACCACGATAAAAGATCAGCAGCACTGCTTTTGGCGGTTCGCTGGAGCCGGGAATTGGAGAAGAAAGCAGTTGTGCCAGAGTGACCGGAACGCCCTTGGTATCGCGCAATGTAAAGTCCGGAGCTTTTTGTCCTACTTGAGGGGCTCCGTTTGGAGAGGGCAGCTTGCGTGCTGCGAAGAAACCGAGCATCGAGAAGGCGAGAAGGAGTAAAGACAAAATACTCAGCGTCCAGCCAGCAGCTTTGCCGCGACGCAATTCGGGTTGACTCTGGCTGCGCCTGAGCGCCGTTACGCAGAAGGCCACGGCCAATGCCCCTAGAAGCAGGTTAAGCCATGGCAGTGCTTGTTGTCCGGGAACTTTGGCAAAGAACAGCCCATTGCTCAAGATTGTGGCGAAGAGAAAAAACGTACCCAGCCACATGGCTGGGTTCACGCGATGGTTGGCTGAGTCTGTCATGCAGCGCGATTTTAACAGCCGCTACTCTGGTGGACAACTGTTCCTCGAAAACGGAATGGCCCGGTTCTCACAAATCACTTTCAGCGTACCTGGTGCCACAGCCAACATGGCGGGCACATACAGCTTGTCCGACAAGCGAGTGAAATTCAATGGCAAGATGCGTATGAAAGCCACTTTGTCGCAAGCCACCACGGGGGGCAAAGTCAGTGTTCCTGAAAGTAATGGGTCCTTTTTATAAAAAGAAGGGCGCCGGAGCGGAACTGCATGTGCAGAGGACGGAATTTACGGCGACACGCATTTCAGTGTGGGGCTCGGGCTAAGAAGTAATACCTATTGAACGCGCGGCGATGCCGTTTCCAGGCGTTGTTTCACCATCTTGTAAAAGGTCCAGACGTTTTCTTCACCGTTCTGTGAGATTCGCCGGTGCACCTTGATGGAAGGATACATCTTGTTTCCCGCGATGTTGAGAGTGAGCGTAGCAAACTGTTTCCCTGGGTAGGTCTCAATACTCCATTCGCCGCCAAAGCGCCGGCGCACCACCTCACCCAGATAACAACCCCACGTCTTGCACAATTCGGTCAGGTCATCGTCACTGGGGCGGTCAGCGCGGACGTGATGCGCGCACTGGTCGAGAATGGTTTCCAGTTCCATAATCGAGTTCTCGCTGAAGTCGAGCGCAGCGTCGAATTCCCGGCCCAGTTCCACAGCCCGTTGCGCGTAAGAGCTTGCCATTGTCTCAATCGAATCGTGCGCTTCATTCGCCATGCGCTGTTGTTGCCTCATTTCCCTTTTCTACGATTGTAAATGCTGCGCAGCGAGCCAGTAACCCACTTAGTCCGCACGCTGAAGATCGCGCGCGGGAAGGCAAACCGGGGACAACCCAACAGCTTTGAGCGTGCTCAAAGGTCTAAAGAATCCCAGAACTCGCGCAGGGTGCAGTTGTGCCCTTCGGTATTTGCTTTCCATTTTTTCTTCTATTTTTTTCCACTTGGTCTGCAGGGGGGCCGCCGCCATGATGTCTTCAATTCAAGCTGTTCACATCGCAAGCCAGATCGTTCGCCGGAAAGCAGGATTTCGTTTTGCCGGGTTCACTATTTTGGCGGTCATGCTAAACGGAACCGCGGCATGGTCGCAAACGTGTAACTCCACCGTGAATGACACGGTCAAAATCTGCTCGCCCGTAAGTGGCTCAACTGTGGCCTCTCCCGTTCAGTTCAACGCCGGAGCACTGGACAACGCGCATACCATCACCGGCATGGTGCTTTATGTGGATTCTGTGAACAAGGCCAGCACTACCAGTGCCCAGTTGGTGGCGGCGCTCTCCATCCCGGCAGGTAAACACACAATTGTGGTCCGTGCGTGGGATTCCACCGGCTTTAATTTCTCCACCACGGAAACATTCAGTGCCGGTGTGCCATCGCCGACCCCAACGCCAACGCCAACACCGACGCCCACCGCGACTCCTACGCCGACTCCTGTGCCGACAGCAACCCCGTCGCCGACGCCCTCCGGTATTACCGCCGTAAACCACGTGATCTTTATGCTGCAGGAGAACCGCAGCTTCGATACCTATTTCGGCTTGCTGAATCCGTACCGTCGCGCCCGGGGTTGGAACGTGGGCGACGATCAGCACGTGTATGACGTGGACGGCATCGATGACAAGCTCACCACGATTTCCAACGTGAATGATGAGGGCACTATTTTCAATCTCTTCCATACGACAAGTTCCTGCCTGGATGACATGACTTCGTCGTGGTTCGAGAGCTATGGCGACATAAGCCGGTTCGACTTCACCACCACCCGAAAAATGCTGATGGATGGTTTTGTCCATACGGCCGAGGGATTTGCGAAGTTCAACGCCAGTACCGGCGCATTTACTGACATGGCCGGAGAACGTACCATGGCCTACTACACTGACACCAGTACAGCCGGCGCGCCGGAGCTGAATTACTACTACTTCATGGCGTCACAGTTTGCGCTGTCAGATCGCTGGTTCTCGCCGGTTTCAAGCAAAACCATACCGAACCGCCTTGCCACCATCACCGGCGGCACAACGCAGGGCTATGCCTTCGATCCTGGCAGTGACGATCATGCCCCACAACTCACCGCCAAAACGATCTTCCAATTGCTGGATGAGCACGCTGTTTCCTGGAAGATTTATTATTCGCACCTTGACGCGGACCGCAGCCCTTCCACCGAGTTCAAGTACTTCGGCTACAGCGGTAAGTACATTTTCAGGAACGCCTCCGGCGCGATCGTTGTGGACGCCACCCACATTGCGCCAATCAGCCAATATTTCACTGACGTGGCGAATGGCACCTTGCCGTCTTTCTCCTACATTGAAGCCGACTTCGGCGTCACGGATGAGCATCCGGGGGTTGGCCACTCCATCCTGACGGGGCAGCAGCAAGTGGCTAGCCTCGTCAATGCTCTCACCGCAAGTGTTTCGTGGAAGGATTCCGTATTGTTCTTCACCTATGACGAAGGCGGCGGACCATACGATCACGTGCCTCCTGTACCCGGACACACCAATGACAACACGGCGCCGGCGCTGGCTGCGGTGGAGGGCGATCTTACTCCCATCGCGGTCAACCCAGACACCTTCCTGCCCTGCCCTCCAGCCACAGCGGGTGTTTTCACCAACCATTGTGATATCCGGCCGAACCAACCAGGAACTCATTCGGCCGATGCAGCCACGCAGCAAGGCTTTGCTGCACAACTGGGATTCCGTGTACCCAATATGATTATTTCTCCATTTACCCGCCGTCATTATGTCGGGCATACCGCCATGGATCACACTGCTGTAATCCATTTCCTGGAACAGCGGTTCGGGCTACCGGCACTCACCAAACGCGACGCCGCTCAACCGAACTTGCTTGATTTCTTTGATTTCACGGGGAAGCCCTGGGCCACGCCGCCAACCGGAGTGCCCGCGCCTCCGGCACCCGGTGGCACATGCCATCCGGCGACCATGCACTAGATGAGATCCACGCCGAAATAAATCAGGGACGCTTCATCTTGAAGCGTCCCTTTGATTTTTAACCCGCGATTGAGTTCAGGCTTACTTTTTGGAGGCTGGCGCTTTGGCACTGTGGACAGCAGCCACAGCCTGCTTTTGCTCCGGCGTTGGAGCTGGCGGCTCAGGCACCAGCAGTTTCAAGCCCAGAACTTTGCGAAGTTCTGATTCCAGCTTCGCGGCCATATCCTTATTATCTTTCATGAATTGCTTGGCATTTTCGCGACCCTGGCCGATCCGTTCAGTCTTGTAACTGAACCACGCACCGGATTTCTCCACCAGGCCCTTTTCAACGCCGAGATCAAGAATGTCACCTTCTCGCGAAATCCCTTCTCCGTACATGATGTCGAATTCCGCCTCACGGAAAGGCGCAGCAGTCTTGTTCTTGACTACCTTGACCTTGGTGCGTGAACCAACCACTACATCACCGTCTTTGATGGCGCCGATGCGGCGGATATCCACGCGGACGGATGAATAAAACTTCAGCGCTCTACCACCCGTGGTGGTTTCAGGGTTTCCGAACATCACGCCAATCTTCTCGCGGATCTGATTGATGAAAACCAGGCAGGTCCTCGACTTGGAAACGATGGCGGTCAGCTTGCGCAAAGCCTGCGACATCAAGCGCGCCTGCAGGCCCATGTGGCTGTCACCCATCTCGCCTTCCAGTTCCGCTTTCGGCACCAGGGCCGCGACGGAGTCCACGACCAGGACGTCGATGGAGTTCGAGCGCACCAGTGCCTCGGCGATCTCTAACGCCTGCTCGCCGAAATCAGGTTGAGAGACCAGCAGATTGTCCACATCAACCCCAAGCTTTCGCGCATAGATGGGGTCTAACGCATGTTCAGCATCCACGAAAGCGGCCATGCCACCGGCTTTCTGGGCTTCCGCAATCACCTGGAGAGCGATGGTGGTTTTGCCGCTGGATTCCGGCCCAAACACCTCAACCACACGCCCGCGCGGGAATCCGCCCACCCCCAGGGCCGCGTCAAAGGAGATGGAGCCGGTTGAAATCACAGCGATGGGAACAATTGCTTCCTTGCTCCCCAGCCGCATGATGGATCCCTTGCCAAACTGCTTTTCGATCTGTGCCAGCGCAAGATCAATTGCTTTGTTCTTCTCTGCTCTCTCGTCAACCATAGCCATTCATCTCTCCATTTATTTTTGCGCAGACCCGTCCGCCGCAGAACGAATTATAAATATACACCATGGGCGAACAAAAAGTGAATAGCAAAATTGAGGCAAAAAAATCCCGGGCTTCGCAGCCCGGGAGTGGTTCGCCAATGGGGGAGAACTCTGTTTACCAGTATTTCAAGCTAACGGCGTCGAGCCAGGTCTGGTAGGTCACGTGATTTGCGCGCTGGTCCATCTGGAAAGCCACGTTCAGTTCGTTCACCCAGGAAGGCCGACCCCAGTAGGTACGGTAGACGTAGTGCTTCACGCCGTCATAGGTCATCGCGACAAACTGCAACTGTTGCTCGTTGCGCCTGAATTCCCAGGTCAGATGGTGCCACCTGTAAGCCGTGGGCGCTGTGCATGGGATTCCGGTGTTAATCCAGTTGCCGTTTGCATTGCCCCAGACATCCCAGTGTCCGCCGGCGATGTTGCACTGGGTGCCATAGATAAATCGCACTCTGCCATTGGCTTGGTTGGAATCAAACTCCAGGGCCTGCGATGCTGCAGGATTCTTGATGTAGAACCAGAGGTCGTAGACCACGTTGTGAGCGGTATTTACTGCGCCCAGTTGCTTCCACCACAACGCATCAGCATAGGCATAGTTGGAAGCGATCTGGAAGATACGCGAACTGCCGGTGATGGAAGGGTTTACGATTCCCGGGGCGGTATACAGCCATGCGGGCGGACCAGCGCCGCCGATGCCTGCACAGGCGGCGCAGCTGGACCAGGGGTTCATTCTCTGGATTTGGGTTTTCGTCACTTGGGCGGATGCGGACACGCTCATCGAGATGGCCATCGCCAAAAATGCAATGACGAACTGAATCTTGGTGGTTCTCTTCAATTTTGTTCTCTGCAACATTTACTTCTTCTCCAATCAGGGGTTTTGGATTTTCCTTATTACCTACCGCAGCTCTTGCTTTGGGCAGGCTGGACTCTATCGAGCGATCTACTCTGCCTCAATCCTTTTCAGCTTCTTAGGGCGATTAACACACCCACCTAGTGGGAAAAGCCCAAGAAGTGGATTAGGGATATGGAACCAGAGGTCGTTCTTTCCGGGCTCACCGGTGCAAATCACGTTCAAGGTTGCCACTGCCAGGGACAAGCGACGCGATCTGGGTTGGATTGAAGTTTGTGCGCTCGGCCAGAGCACTTTGCGCCTGGACCAGCGGATAGCTTGCTGGTTCTTTAACTGCCGTGAATTTCGCACAGGAACGATTTGCGGTGACGATCACAATCAATGCCTTTTTGAAGCCTGAGTTTTTCGCGTACGGCCCCGGGAAACCGCGAAATACCTCCCGGAGGCGGGGACCCTCCAGGAGTGGCCATTGCGGCAACAGAAAATCGATGCTTGGTTCAGGGGACGCTTGAAGTGCGTCACCAGTTATTTCAGGTCATCTTGCGACCGGCTAGACGCGAAATCCAGCCACGCTTGAGACGTTCGAATCAGGCTCGCAGGGCACACTTTCGGATGCGGCCGCAGGAATCGAACAGCGTTGAGGAAGAAGGTGAAGCATGTATCTACTATGACTCCGAATGATTTATGAATGAGTGATTTATGAACGCTTGGTTAGTACCACGCGAAGGTGGAGATTAAAGAGCGTTCTACTCAGCTTCAACAATTTTCCAAAGCAGCTCAAAAAAAGGTTGCCCGGGGGACTACTTACGAATTAAGAAAGGTTCTTAGCCCGAAAGCCTGGGACGGTCTACGATTGCCCCGCATCGCCCAGTCTTTATCATCTTCAAAGCGGTATGCGGCAGCCGATTGCATATGTACAGAGCTGCGGGCCTTAGCAGCTTCCGTAGTACTACCAGTGCAGAGTTAAACCAGGTTCCGTGAGACGCGGCTGGCAGAGCATTGATCTGTCCTCGCTGACTCTTGTTGGTGACGGCGGCCGTCGCGCGACCGAAGATTGCGGGAAAATCACGCGTCAGTTGGAGACCAAGTGAGCTCATAGCGAGCCACGTTTCTAGACTGGCAGCGTCTACCATCGCTACACTTGCACAGCCGGAGGCGGCTGCTCCATGCGAGTATCGCTGACGATCCACAGAGCCGAAGCCGCGACAAAAGAAACAGGCGGCTTTTAAGGGCCGCCTGTTGGAGTTGTTTATAAATCGATCATTACGTTCCCAGCCTTATGTTCGCGCATGACGAAGGCGATTCCCGGCCTTACCAGGCCGTGAGTGAAACCTTGTCAAGCCATGTGCTGTAGGCATGCATTGCATAGTCACCGTCCATCTGGAAGGCCACATTGAGCTCGCTCACGCCACTGTTTATAGCAGGATATGAGCGATTCACGTAGTGAGTGACTCCATCAAGGGTGAATCCGACGAACACCGCATTAGTGGCGGTGCGCTGAAATTCCCAAACCAGATGATGCCAGGTGAAGGCAGAAGGGACGGTGCAGGCAATACCGGTGTTTTGCCAGGTCCCTGAAGTTCCGCCCCAAACATCCCAGTGGGCGCCGTTTCTGATATTGCACTGCGTACCAAAGATGAACTTGTGCGCGCCATTGGATTGATTCACGTCGAATTCCAGGGCCTGAGCGGCATTCGGGTTGGTCAGATAGAAATAGACGTCGTATTTGAAATTCTGCGTAGCGTTATTGGCGCCGAGCTGCTTCCACCACAGAGCATCTGAGTACGGGGTGGGACCGCTGATGTTAAATTGTGAAGATCTTCCGTCCATTGAAGGTGAAACTACATTCTGCCACTGGGAAAAAGCAGCTACCGGGCCGCTCCCGCCCGCACCCGCACATTGCGAGCAGCTTTGCCAGCCAGTCAACTGGTCGATGTTACTTTGAACCACGGCATTGCTGGGCGGGGCAGGCAGCCCTGAACCGGTTGAAACGGTACCTACGTTTACGGTCATGGATGTTGTAAAGACTGCGCCGCTGCTGTCCCATGCCTGAGTGACCACGAACCGAGAGCCGGAAGCCATGGCGATTGACGTATCAATGCTGGCCGCTGCGGTGGCAAACACGCTCACGTTGTCAACATAGACCCGCATTCCCGTAATGGGGAATGTTGAGCCGGCACTGGCGACGAAGTGCGCGGGCGATGCAACGGTGGAACCTGCGGTTGGGGATGTGACCGTTACTCCAGCAAAGGCGGCTGAAGCCGAAACCAGGGTGAGAATCACTACGCACAACAAATTTCTAGACTGCATTACTTTTCTCTCCAAAAAAGTGTGGTGGTGGCGCGACCTTCTGAATGGTTTGTAGACACTACTGACAATCCAGCTCTGCCTCAAATGTTTTCTGCGCCGGAACAAGAAACTTGAGAGGGAGGGTTAATGCGGTGTTACGGCGAAAGTAGTATTAAGGTGACGGTAAAAAACAAAAGGGCGACCTGTTTTTCAGGCCGCCCTGCCAACTACTGAGCCTTAAAAGATCAGCGTAGCTACCACCGGGTGAGGCTGACTTTGTCCACCCATACTGAATAGGGATCCTGCCTGAAGTCGCCATCCATTTGGAACGCGACGTTCAGTTCGTTCACGGATGACGGGGCGGCGGTGTATGTACGGTTCACATAATGGGTCACGCCGTCATACGTGAATCCGATAAAGATCACCTGTGTGGCCGTGCGCGTGAACTCCCAGGTGAGGTGATGCCACACAAATGCAGCTGGCGCGGAACACGCTATACCGGTGCTGATCCAGTTACCGTTTGCGTTACCCCAGACATCCCAGACTCCGCCATTGCGAATATTGCATTGGGTACCGAAGATGAACCGCCTGGTGCCAATGGCCTGGTTGGAATCGAATTCCAGAGACTGCGCCGCAGCGGGATTTGTCAGGTAGAAATACATGTCATATTTGAAGTTGGTTGCGGTGTTGACAGCGCCTAGCTGCTTCCACCACAGAGCATCCGAGTAAGGCGTGGTCCCGCCAAGGCTGAATTTAACTGACCTGCCATCCAGTGACGGTGAGGCTTGATTCTGAAGCATTGAAAAAGTTGCCAGTGGCCCACTTCCGCCAGCGCCGGCGCACGTGGTACAGCTCAGCCATCCGGTCATCTGATCAATGTCGCTATACGTGAAAGCCGTGGCAGGGGGGACTGGCAAGCCGGGGGTTGGCGTCGGAGTCGGCGTTGGAGACGTGGCAGTCACGGTGAGGCTCAACGCCTGTTTGAAGACGGCGCCCGTGGAATCCCAGGCCTGAACCACTACGTTATGCGTTGCGGCAGACATGGCGACGGAAGTATCGATCTTTGCGGCTGCAATCGAATATACGCTGACGTTATCCACGTAAACCCGCATACCGGTGATGGGGGAAGTTGAAGTTGCCGCAGCAACAAAGTGGACCGGGGATGCTTGGGTGGTCCCGGCAGTGGGGGAGCTGACGGTGACGCCCGCAAAAGCGGCGGTGGCCAGACCGAAAGTCATAATCAAGAGGCGGATGGCATTCTTCAAGGCTCGAACTCCTTCGAGGAACTAAGCTTGCTTAATCTCAACGAGGGACGAATGTAGGGAAGCATCTACTCTGGCTGTATCAGGAGAGTACTTAGTTCAAGAGGTATTGAGCCCTAGTATCTGAAGTAATTGTGGAAAAACGAATTGCGGAAAAGAGCTATGGAAAAAGCGGAGCTGATCACTTCGCGAGGTGAGAATGCGTGCGCCTCGGGCTGTGCGATGATTTTGCGGTGGTGCCGATTTTTCAGGCAGAGGTTACGCCGCTTCGTCCTCTTCGATGGCGTGTTTCATGAAGGAAGTAACAGTGGCCCGAGTGCTCACCACGTCAGCCCGCCCAACGCTGTAATAGTTCAGCCCGGCAGCTTCCATGAGTGCAGGCTTGAAGAGATTTCGCCCGTCAACCACAATCGGGTAACGGAGCAGTTGCTTCATGCGCCGCAGATCAAGCGCGCTGAAGTCTTCCCACTCCGTCAAGATGAGGCAGGCATCGGCTCCATCGATGGCTTCATAGGCGTCACTGGCGAATTTTACCGAGCCGGCCGGAAATTCTTCTTTGGCCCGTTTCATTGCTGCCGGATCATAAGCCGTGACGCGGCAGCCTTCCTTCAGCAGGGATTTCACGATGGCAATGGCGGGTGATTCGCGAATGTCGTCAGTTCCGTTTTTGAACGCCAGCCCAAGAACACCAAGCTTTTTGCCTTTCAGAGTCCAGAGGGCTTTCTTCACCTTACGCAGAAAACGATGACGCTGGTCTTCATTGACACGGGCTACTTCATCCAGCAGTCCGAAGTGCAAACCGCTCTCACGAGCGACAGCGCGAAATGCGAGCAAATCCTTGGGAAAGCAGGAACCGCCGTAACCCACTCCAGGGCGCAAAAAGCGCCGCCCAATGCGCGAGTCACTGCCAATGCCTTCACAAACCTGCTCAACATCCGCTCCGACCACTTCGCACATGGAGGCGACGGCGTTGACGAAGGAAATTTTCATAGCCAGAAAGGCGTTGGAAGCGTGCTTGATAAGTTCCGCACTTTTGGTGCTGGTTTCAATCAGGCTGGCCTTAAAGTGTCCATCCACCGGACCGGGGATCATGTCAGATTTTTCGTAATAGGAACCATCCGTCAACGGCCGGTAGGCTTCGGCCACCAAAGCAAAGCAACGAGCAGTTTGCGCTCCGACAACGATGCGATCAGGGTAAAGAAAATCAGCTACGGCGCTGCCTTCGCGGAGAAATTCAGGGTTGGAAGCAACGTCAAATAGCTCCGGAGGGGCCCCGTTCAATAGCATGATCCGGCGAACCCAGGTGTTGGTGTAAACAGGGACCGTGCTTTTCTCTACAATCACCTTGTACGTATCAATTGCGCCTGCGATGTCTGCAGCGACGGATTCCACGTAGGAAAGATCAACATCCCCGTCATCTTTGGGCGGCGTGCCCACCGCAATGAAGATGATCTGGCTCTTGCGGACTGCATCAACCAGATTGCCGGTGAAATGCAGCCTTTTACCGCGATGCCGCTGAAGCAGTTCAGGAAGGAACTCTTCGTGTATCGGACATTCGCCCGCCTGAAGGGCGGCAAGTTTGTCCCGGTCGTTGTCCACGAGGCACACATCGTGGCCCAATTCAGCAAAGCACGCGCCAGCGACCAGTCCTACATAACCTGATCCAACAACTCCAATTTTCATCAGCCAGTTTTCCCACAGCCTGCGCCAAAATTCTTATATCGAATGGGTACTACCAGAGACGGCAAGGCAGTAAGTTCTTGGATGGCAACAAAACGCCTGGAGATGGAACTTACCTTTTCCAAATCTCCGGGCAGCGCCATTTTCGGCCAAAATACTGCCAAAATACTAAGGAAGAAGACCGTAGACGTCCAATTCTGTGGCTGTGCCCACGAATACCCGCCCATTGGCTACCGTGGGCGATGTAAACTTCAACGCCTTTCCTGCCTGATCACGGGTTCCAGCCTGCGCACTGTTGTAAAGTTCGTGCAGGCTCGAAGCCGAGTAAGCGTGCAGGACTGCCGGCCCGGAAGTATTAACTCCTCCTTCTGGTGTACCGCCTGCATAAGCATGCAGATCAAGCGCCCAGACAATGCCGGAACTGCCTCCTGTAGAAACCATGGGTGAAGTACCTGGGTAGGCAAAGACCTGAGAAGACTGGGCGGTTGGCGCCGTGGAAAGCAACCCGTTGCTGAACGTGAACAACTCCAAAGGCTGATTGACCTGGCCTAAGTACAAGAGCTTATTCCATGCTGCCGGTGTGGCAAAGAATCCGTTTGTCGGCTCAGGATGGCCAAGAGGCAGCGTCTGGACATCATGGTTCGCAGCTGAATTGAATTGGCCCATGTTGTTCCGGTTCACGCTGTAAAGGTTTCCGTCTTTGCCGCCCACCAGAACGAGAGATGGAGCTGCCGCGCCGCTTTGGGTTGCGGGAAGGACCGAGGCTGTTACGAAACTCGCTAACCGCACAAAGGGCCGTGCGGATGAGTTTCGAGAAGCCGACTTAAGTACCAATGCTAAGCCGAGCTAACGACCTGTTTACTCCCTCGTCCGGCTCTCCATTTAGGGGTTCGGATGCCGAAGAGCGCTTGATCGACCAATTGCTTCCCGTACTCCTCCGTCAGTGCGGGGTGACGGAGCAGAAGCCGGAGATACACCGGCGCAACAATCGCATCGATCAGAAGTTCCGGTTCTGTAGCGGCCAGGAATTCGCCCGACGCGATTCCACGCTCTATGCCGGCCAAGGTGGACGCTCTTCTGGGGCGGATGTGGCTCTCGTAAAGCTCTTTCAGGATCGACGGGTCCCCTTGGCCCTCTGCGATCAGATCGGCGACCACCTTTCCGAAAAGGCCATTGCATTGGGCGATAAGGTGGCTCACCCTTGTCCGCAGTGCCTCCTCCGCCGTAGTCGCTTCCGGCACTTCGAGGATGCCACCAAACCGCTCATGGAACATGGCCATGATAAGGGCAGCCTTGGAGGACCACCACTTATAAAGTGTTGGCTTCCCGACACCTGCTCGTTTCGCGACAGCATCCATGGTCAGGTCACGAGCGGGTTTTTCTTTCAGCAACCCATAGACGGCGTCCATGATCGCAGCATGAGAGACCGCCGCTTCGCTGCGTGGCCTGCCGATAGGGACCGGTTTGGACTTCGCCTTTGGCATACCACCAAACTTATCTGAACGAAGCGTAAAAAGAAATGAATCCTGCAACTTTACTTTACGTCTAGTTAAATATAGGGAAGCTTACAACTGCAAAAGACAGAGGAGGAACATTATGCAAACACTTCGGGAACATCACAGTACGGCTTCGTGGTTGGTGCACCATCCATGTAGCGCGGAGGACCAAGCTGCGATGGCCGCCATGCGCGCCATCGTCGAACCCAACAAAGGCAAGCTTCAGGGAATTGCAGCTCGAGTTCCGTTCGACGCCATCATGGAGCACGTCGCTGCCCCTGTCGGCGTTGTCTACGAGGCTGACCGTGTTGGTGGTGTTTCGGGATGGTGGTGCCTGCCCGAAGCCGCGCGGCCCGGCCAGGCCGTCATGCACATCCACGGCGGGTGGTTCAACTGGGGCTCTGCACAAGCGTTTCGTCATTTGGCAGGCCATATCGCTGTTAGTGCCGGGGTAGCGGCCTTCGTGCCTGACTACCGGCTAGCTCCGGAGCATCCATTTCCTGCTGCCGTTGAAGATGTCCGGGCTTGCTATGTCGGTTTGACCGAGCGAGGCTTCTCGAAGATCGCCATCACTGGTGACTCCGCCGGTGGCAACCTGGCGATTGAGTTGCTTGTGCATCTTGCGACAAACAGAGCTTCTGGCAGTGAAGCGCTCGTTGGAGGAGTAGCGCTCTCGCCGGTCACCGATTTGGCCTTCTCCGGCGAGAGCTGGTCGACACGCGCTATTGCCGATCCATACTTCACCCAGCCGCAAGCAGCCGAGCTGGTGCGTTCCTATTTGGATGGACATAATCCGGAGGATCCCTTCGCCTCACCGCTTCAAGCTGATCTAAAGGGTCTACGTCCGATCCGTGTGCATGTCGGCAACGACGAGGTCTTACTCGATGATTCGGTCCGCCTTGTCGAGCGGTCGGTTGCGGCCGGAGTCGATGCTCGGCTCGACGTATGGCAAGGGATGGTCCACGGATACCTAGGGGGCATAGGACGCCTCGCAGCTTCCACTGGGACCCTTCAACTCATCGGGGAGTTTCTGATCGACCGGTTTGCTACGGCGGCAAATGAACGGTAGGCGGAATTGCTGACAGAAGACGATATAGACCATATTGATCCCGATGGTTTCTCAATCGTGAGGGACTTGCCGAGGCGTTCATCGCCTCGGCAACCGGGACAATACTCTTCGAAGCTCGTAGCTGCGAGAAACGCTAATCTCGTCATCTGGAATGTGCACGCAAAGCACTACAGCGGAATTCGTTGCGTTTCCAACGGTGATCAATGAGAGGATGTTCTCGGAAGCGCGAGGACATCGTCGTTTATGGCTTATATCCAAGGTGAAGGCCGCAGTCAGGGCTCTCTGTTTCCGGTCGTTCTAGACGACCTTGTTCCTGTCGATCATATGTGCCGCGTCCTCGATGCCTTCGTCGCAAGGCTTGCGCTATCAGAGCTCGGCTTCGAGCGCGCTCAAGCAGCAGAGACAGGACGA
>WNEZ01002212.1_pt1 | contig 26913 bp, 26 predicted proteins | sample 5400521 | NCBI WGS metagenome assembly WNEZ01 (sample SAMN13153339, study PRJNA577476) | soil metagenome | isolation source: 120 cm saprolite under Douglas fir tree site 2 hole 1 replicate 1 | place: USA:California | collected 2015-04-18
CGGCACGCCCATGATTTGCGCCGACCACAACCCCAACCGTCCTCGCCGTATTTCTCCCGCCCCCTTGCTGTAGTTCCCACACACCTTGTTGACAGAATGAGAGCCCTCTGGAGCGGTTAGGCGCTTCACATCCAAACCACTGGAGGGCTCTCATGGTGCATCGTAAACCCCGCCTCAACCTCGACGGTCGACAGCTGATCATTGCCCGGCGGCAAGCCGGCTGGAGCAGCACGGTGGTGGCCGAAGCCCAGGGCTTCTCCCGGGCCACGGTCCACAAGTGGTGGCGCCGGTACCAAGCCGAAGGGTGGCCGGGCCTGGCCGACCGATCCTGTCGGCCGCACACGTGTCCTCGGCAGCTGGACCCGGCGGTGGAGGCGCGGATCCTGGCGCTGCGCCGGTCGCGCCGGCTGGGTCCCCACCGGCTGGCCCTGCTGACCCGGATCCCCCGGTCCACTTGCTACAAGGTGCTGCGCCGGCATCAGCTGCACCGGCTGGATGCGCTGGACCGGCCCACCGGCCGGCTGATCCGCCGCTATGAGATGCGCCAGCCCGGGGAGCTGGGCCACATGGACGTCAAGAAGCTGGCCCGCATTCCGGACGGTGGCGGGCACTGGGTCCACGGCCGCCAGGGCCGACCGCGGCGGGAGCTGGAGAAGCGCACCCGGATGGGCTTCGACTGCGTCCACTCGCTGCTGGACGATTACTCCCGGCTGGCCTACAGCGAGCTACTCCCGGACGAGACGGCCGTCACCGTGGGCGCCTTCTTCCGGCGGGCCCTGGCCTGGTTCGCGGAGCGCCAGGTCCACTTCCAGGCCGTGATGACCGACAACGCGTGGGCCTACCGGAACGGTCGCGATTATCACCAGGCCTTGGCAGAGAACGGCGCCCGGCCGGTCTTCATCCCGCCCTACACCCCCCGCATCAACGGCAAGGTGGAGCGCTACAACCGCACCCTGTTGGAGGAATGGGCGTATCACGGCCCCTATCTCTCCAACTGGGCCCGGCGCCGGTTGCTCCCCGGCTGGCTGCATCGGTACAACTACCATCGCGCCCATACCGCCGTCGGGGGTCCTCCCATTCAACGTGTCAACAGTCTCTGTGGGAGCAACAGCTTGCGGGGGAGGGTACGGGTGGGGGTTCGCACCCGCCTCGGAGGTATATCGCTAGCGGACTGGAATTCCAGCGGCCGCCGGCGCGACCAGCTGGATCACCTCCCCCACCAGATATAGCGAGCCGCAGACCAGCACGATCCCGTCGCTGCCTGCCAGCTGGCGCGCCTGGGCGACGGCCTGGGCTGCCCCGGGCACGATGGCGGCCGGCCGGCCGTACAGCTCGGCAAGCATCCCGGGCTCCGCAGCGCGGTGCCAGTTGATGCCGCTGAAAATCACAGGCGCGTCTACCTGGCGCAGCTCGCCCAGCATGCTCGGCAGGTCCTTGTCCGCCATCGCCCCAAAGACGATCACCAGCGGGTGGTCATCGCGCAGCCGCTGGACGGTGGGGAGGACTCGGGCGAGCGCGGCCGGATTGTGGGCGCCGTCCACCAGCACCGTCGGTCGGCGGGCCACCACCTCCAGCCGTCCCGGCCAGCGGGCCCGAGACAGGCCGTCCCGCAGCGCGCCGTCGGAGATTTCCCAGCCACGCGACCGCAAGGCATCGACCGCGCCCACCGCCAGAGCCAAATTGTCGGCCTGATAGAGGCCCAGCAGCGGGATGCGCAGGTCGGGGTAGGTGTCGGCGGGCGTCGCCACCGTGGCCACCACGCCCGTCCAGCCGCGTTCCTCGGCGGTGAGCGTGATCTCCTGGCCGAGGCGGAGCAAAGGGACGCCATCCTGGCGCGCCCGGGCTTCGATGACCTCGAGCGCCGGCGATTGGGCGCCGGTCACCGCAATGCTGTCCGGCTTCACGATGCCGGCCTTTTCGTCGGCGATGGCTCCCAATGTGGACCCCAGGTGCTGCATGTGGTCCAGCGCGACGTTGGTGATGACGATCACGCCCAGGTCGAGGACGTTGGTCGAGTCCAGCCGGCCCCCCAGGCCCACCTCGCACACCAGCAGGTCGATGCCCGCCCGGGCGAGGTAGTAAAGCGCCGCCGAGGTGAGGATCTCGAACTCCGTGGGCGGTCCGTGCGAGTCCGTGACCCGCTGGATGACGGGCTGGATCTCCGTGATCAGGGCGGCGAAATCGAGCTCCGCGATTGGGCGCTGGTCCACCTGGATACGTTCGGTGTAGGAAACGAGGTGGGGCTTGGGCATCAGCCCGACCCGGTAGCCCTGGCGCTGCAGCACAGCGGCCACCATCGCGCAGACGGAGCCCTTGCCGTTGGTTCCCCCCACGTGCACGCCCTGGAAGAGACGGTGCGGATCACCCAACGCGTGCAGCAATGCCTCCGTCCGCTCCAGCCCGAGCTTGATTCCGAAACGCCCGAGGGACGTGAGGTATGCGACCGACTCCTCGTAGATCATGCCTGGCCGGGGCGCTGCCGATAGGCGCGCAGGGTATTGACCAAGAGCATGGCGACCGTCATCGGGCCCACTCCGCCGGGGACCGGTGTGACGGCGGACGCGACCGCGTCCACCGTTGGCCGGTCAATATCGCCCACCAGGCGGTTGGTCACCGGATCCCTGGTGATGCCCACGTCCATCACCACCGCGCCCGGCTTGACATGATCGCCGGTGATCAGTCCGGGGCGGCCGGTGGCCGCCACCAGGATGTCTGCCGTGCGGGTGATCGCGGCCAGATCGACGGTCTGCGAATGGCAAATGGTCACGGTGGCATGGTTCTGCAGGAGCAGCATGGCCAGCGGCCGGCCCACCAGCCGCGAGCGGCCGACCACCACCGCGTGGCGACCGGTGGGGTCGATCCGCTCCCGGCGCAACAGCTCGAGCACCCCCAGCGGGGTGGCGGGCACGAAGGTGGGATTCCCCTGCGCCAGCCGGCCGGCATTATAAGGATGCAGCCCGTCGACGTCTTTGGAGGGCGGGATCGCCTCTAGGGCCTCGTTGGCATCCAGGCCGTGGGGAAGCGGCATCTGCACCAGGATGCCGTCCACGTCCGGATCGTGTCCGAGGGCCCGAATGCGCTCCAGCAGGTCCGCCTGGGAGGTGCTCGCCGGCAGATGAAGGATCGCCGAGCGGAAGCCAGTGGCCTCCGCGGCCCGATGCTTGTTGCGGACGTACACCGTGGACGCCGGATCATCGCCCACCTGGATGACAGTGATGGACGGCGGTCGCCGGCCGGCCGGGAGCCGCGACACGGCGAGCCGGATCTCCTCGCGAATGGCCCGCGCATGGGCGGAACCGTCGATCAAGCGAGCCGGCACGCGACGAGTTTAGCGGGGGCATCTTCCTCCCCCCTGTGGGGATGGGTTCTCGTCGGACTCTCCCTCCCCCTTGCGGGGAGGGTCGGGGAGGGTTCTCTCTTCGTCATGGCTTCTCGCTGACCGCGATGCGGATCCTCCCTCCCCCTTGCGGGGAGGGGTAGGGGAGGGGGTATCTCTGTATCATGACTTTTCGCTGCCCGCATAGCTCAGTTGGTAGAGCAGCTGACTCTTAATCAGTTGGTCCCGGGTTCGAATCCTGGTGCGGGCACCATTTCGTATACATGTACCCTTTCTCGTATCTGGTCCTGACCATCGATGCCCCACATGAGTTTCGACGCGTTCCGCGACTGGGCCCTCGCTGCGAGTACCCGTGCCGCCCGGCGCTGGGAGGACCCAACCGCCGACGAAGTGCCGCTTGCTTACGCCCAGGATCTGTACGGTGACCTGCACGAAATAGTCATTCCGCCGGTTTACTCGGAGCGCGAAGGCGGTCACATTGGCTGGATGACCCAGCTGCTCCCGGTGGAGGTCGCGAATCGAAGCCTATCCAGGCTGTGTCTTCGGATCTCGGCTTGGAGCGGAGACGCCGACAAATACAAGGACTTATCTGCCGATCCTGATCGGACCGAATTCCTCCTGAACGTTGTGGCCGAGCGAGGTCGGCGCGAATTGTGGCATGCACGAATCGAGCGCGATAACTCTGGGCTTCCGAGCCTTGGGGCTTGGCGACAATACCCGGCAAGGACGACTCAGGGTCGATTATTCCGGCTCATCGACGACGCCCTTCGTCATGGTCCGAAAAAGAAGGGACGCACCATGCCAGCAGCCAACATGGTCCTTGGCCCCTATGACGTCCCCGCGGATTACTTCCCCGACTACCGGGGAAATGCTTGCGGCCCGATTGAATGGGTTGCCCCGAATGACGTGGTCTGCACCTACAAAGCCACTTTCAGACCTCGACAGCCTGATCATGTCATCCTCACTCTCTGCTATATCTTCACTCCCGAGTACGGTCTGGACGACCACCTGCAGGGAGCGTTGGGGGCACTCAAACAGAACGGTCACCGAGAAATCGCGGGACCGAAGATTGGCGACCGATCGCACTTCTTCGATGGCTTCCTCGACAAAGGGCGGCTCCACAAGTATCAGGCACTGTGGACGCACGGCACGATCCTCTGCGAGCTGGGACTTGCAGGGCCCCCGGGCTTCTTCCAGGCGGCCGAGCTCAGCGCGCTAGCAACGGCTCAGGATTCTCGCGTCCAAGGAGAATTGAGAACTCCGCTAACGTTGGCCGAGTGATGCGGCTGTCGCGTTGGCTAACTTGGACGAGCGATGCGCTGCCACTACCAGGGCGATGGCGGCCTGATAGGTCATGGGCAATCAGCGGACAATAGACATATGTGCGGCCGGATCTCCTTCTCCATTCCTCGGGCGGAGCTCCTCGCGTCCTACTCGTGGCTTCAGGACGCGCCTGAGCAGGCGCCGCGCTACAACATCGCGCCGACCGATCCGGTCCTAACGGTCGGCCCTGACCGCGCCGACGTCGTCCGCTGGGGTATCGACGGCGGCAAGGGAGGGCTCTTCAACCTCCGCGCCGAGACGGCGATCGCCAGGCCTTATTACCAGCGGATGCTCCTCGGCCAGCGCGTGCTCGTGCCGGCCAACCACTTTTACGAGTGGCGGACGGTCGGAGGGCGGCGGCTCCCGATCGCCGTTTCCCGCGCCGATGGCAAGCCCCTGAATCTGGCCGCGCTCCTGGGACGCTGGGAGGGCCAACCCGCGACGACCATCCTGACGACGGTTCCCAACGGGGACATTCAGCCCCTCCATAACCGGATGCCGGTGGTGCTGAACGACGACGACGCGGCGACCTGGGTGCTGGAGGAGCTGTCGCTCGAGCAGATTGGCGAGTTCCTCAGTTCCTGTCCCGACGGGTGGCTCCACCTGGCGCCGGCCTCATCGCTGGTGAACGACGTGCGAAATCAGGGTCGGGAGCTCCTCGACCCGGAAGCCCTGCCGCATCACTTTCAGCTGGAGCTCATGCCTTCGAGCTCTCGTGAACCCGGCAGCTAGGCCGTCGTCATCCACGGTCACTGTAGCTGCCAGCGTTCCACATCGATGGTGATGAAATCCGGAAACGGCAGAACCCAGCCGTACTGCTCCAGCGATAGCTTCACCCGGCGTTTGGACGGGTAGCGGATGCCGTTCGAGACTGCGTGCTCGAAGATGACGTGCGCCGCCCTGGCCGTGGCGGCGGCCGCCTCGGGCGTGTAGTCATTGCGCCTGAGGAGGCCGGTGCCGCTCCTGTCGAACCAGAATCGCTGGATGCGGCTGTGGACGGGCAGGTTGGTCCCGAAGTCGGCTTGCAGCAGACCATCGCTGAGTTCGGTCCATTCGATATCCGGTCGCATCAGCAGGGCAGGGAGGGCGTAATAGCCCCAGAAGGCATAGCCCAGGAAGTACACGAGGTTCAGCCGGTCCCATTTGGTGCTGACGGTGGCATTCTGGAGATGCTCCCGGGCGTCGGCGCGCTGCTCCAGGATCTTTCCGCTCGGCGACAGGATCATCACCATGAAACCCTCGAGCACACCCACGTCGCCGGCTGGGTCGACCGGGTCGATGACCGTTCGGGGACGCTGAACGTCCACCGTGATCCTGGCGTGCGGTGGGATGTTGATGCCCTTGAGCTGAAACAGGAGCCCGCCGACGGTCACCGTGCTGTCCACCGAAATCGCATTCCTCCACAGCGCTTCGCCGCCGTAGGCTTTCAGCGCTCGAGCCGCGGTGGGGGAGAGCACACCGGGCGGTGACGGTTGCGGGTTCGTCGATGGTCCCTGATCCAGGGCGGCCGGCGTCAGCGTATTCGCGTACGCGGTCCACACCGCGCAGCTGACCAGCAAGGCGAGGGGGACCGCCAGGCCGGCCGCGACCGCGGTGGCCAGCCGGGACCGGCGTTTCTTGGGTGGACCGTTGGTGTCGGCGTCCGTCACGGGAATCCCTCGTCTGATGCGGCGGAGTCCACTCGGTCCGGCCAGCATACTTGTCCGATGGCAACCTACCGGCTGGCCGTGATCCCCGGGGATGGCATCGGCAAGGAGGTCATCGCGGTCGGCCTCGACGTCTTGCGGCAGGCGGGCCGGGTGACCGGCCGCTTCGCGATCCAGACCACCGACCTTCCCTGGTCATGCAAGTACTACCTCGAGCACGGCGCGATGATGCCGGCGGACGGCCTCTCAGTTCTGGCCGACCACGACGCCATCTACCTCGGCGCGGTGGGCTTTCCCGGTGTTCCCGACCATGTCAGCCTGCGCGGACTCCTGATCCCGGTGCGGCAGCGCTTCGACCAGTACATCAACCTGCGCCCGGTGCGGGTCCTCGACGGAATCGCATCTCCCCTACGCGACAGTCGACCCGGGAAGATTGACATTTGCTGCGTCCGGGAGAATACGGAAGGCGAGTACGTGGGGATTGGGGGCCGCTTCAAGCGGGGCACTCCGGACGAGACGGCCGTCGAGACCAGCATCTTCACCCGCCGTGGGATCGATCGGGTAGCTCGGTTCGCGTTCACCCAGGCGCGGAGGCGCTCGCATCGGCTGGCGTCAGCCACCAAATCGAACGCCTTGCAGTATTCGATGGTTCTCTGGGACGAGGTGATCGCGGATCTCGCCCGCGAGTTTCCGGACGTCGAGGTCGCCCGCTATCACGTGGACGCGCTGGCGGCCCGATTCGTCACCAATCCGCAGTCGCTCGACGTCGTGGTCGCCAGCAACCTGTTCGGCGACATCCTCACCGACCTGGGGGCGGCCTTACAAGGCTCGCTGGGGCTGGCCGCCTCCGGTAACCTCAACCCGGAACGCCGGTTTCCATCGATGTTCGAGCCCGTCCACGGATCGGCCCCCGACATTGCCGGTCGCGGGGTCGCCAACCCGCTGGCCGCGGTGTGGGCCGGGGCGATGCTCCTCGACCACCTGGGGGAAACGGAGGCCGCCCGGCTGATGATGTACGCGATGGAACGGGTCGCTCGACAGGGTCCACATACGCCGGACCTCCAGGGGACGGCCTCCACGCGCGAGGTCGGGGCGGCGGTCGTCACCGCGCTCGGCGTGGGATCGCCCGATTAGGCCGCTCTCGGTGTCCCCTCCCTCCAGGGAGGGGGCGGGGAGGGTGCCGCCGCCAGGCTCAAACCTCGAATCAAGCCGTCAGCCGGGTCCCGGCGTCAACCCGGTACTTGTCGATGAAGTCCGGGTCCAGCTCCCATCCCAATCCCGGCTTTTCCGGGAGGTGGAACTTGCGGGCGTTGGCGACGGGGCGGTTGGCCAGCATCTGCCAGAAAATGGGATCTCGCTGGGGCGCGAAGCACTCGGCGTACGTGCCGTGGGGGATCGCCGCCAAGAGGTGGAAGGAGAGCTGCGACTCCTCGTGATGTCCCATCTGGACGTCGTAGGCGGCCGCGATGGCGGCGACCCGCCGCCATTCGGTGGGGCCACCGCCCCAGGAGGCGTCGAAGTTGCACACGTCGATCGCCCCGTCGACAATCAGGTCGCGCACGCCAACCCGAGTGTGCTCGCTCTGACCCGCGGCCACCGGGATACCCGTGATCGCCCGCACGTCCTTCATCCCGCGCCGGTCGTTATACCAGCGGCACGGCTCCTCGAACCAGCGCAGGTGGACGTCCTGGACTCGCTGACCGAACTCAATCGCCTCTCTGGTCGTATAGCCCTGGTTGGCATCACACATGAGCACGAAGTCCGGACCGGCGTAGTCGCGCACGACCCGGAGGCGCCGCTCATCCTCCGCCGGCGTTTTGGCGCCGATCTTGAACTTCATCCCGGAGAAGCCCTCGCTCAGAAAGAACTTGGCCTCCTCGCGGAGCTCATCGTCGTCGTGTCCGTAGTACCCTCCGATCCCAATCGCGGGCAGCGCATCCCGATACCCGCCCCACAACTTGTAGAGCGGTAGCCCCACGCGCTTCCCGAAGGCATCCCACATGGCGCTGTCGACGCAGGCGATGGCCTGCATGGCGAGCCGCCGGTCGCGCAGCTGGTCGTACGTGGAAAACTGCATCGCCTCCCACGCGCCCTCGATATTCGTCGCGTCCCGGCCGATAACCGCCGGTGCCAGCTCCTGCTCGATGATGCGGAGGATCTCCTCCTGCTCCTCGTCCGAGTCCGCGTTGTAAGCCTCCCCGAGGATCCCATCGCTCATCCGGAGCCGAGTGATGATCGTGCAGCGAGTCCGCATCTGGTAGTAGCTCCCGCGATAGATCCGGTCGAGGGGAACGCGGATCGGGATGGTTTCGATAGCCTGGATCGTGTTCATCGCCGCTCCTTCTCTCCTTCCCTACGCAGGCCTGACGAGGTCGCGAATCGTGGTGGCAATAGTGTCCGCGGACGGCAGGACCGCATCCTCCAGGACCGGGCTGTAGGGCATGGGGTAGTCGGGCAAGCCGATCCGTCGGGGTGGTCTCTTGAACGCCACGCCCGTCTCAACCAGGGAGGCGATCACGTTGTTGCCCCAGCCCTGGTTGATTGGCTGCTCTTCCACCGTGAGCAAGTTCCCCGTCTTCTCGACCGAGCGACGGACGGTGCCCAGATCCATGGGGGCAATGGATCGAAGATCGATGACCTCCACCTCGATGCCATCGTCCGCTAGCTGCTGGGCGGCGGCCAGCGCGCGCTCGACCATCAAGAGGGTAGCGACCACCGTCGCGTGCGCGCCCTCCCGACGCACGCGCGCCTTGCCGATCGGGATGAGTCCACCCTCACCCACCTGGACCGGTCCCTTGCGGACATAGAGCCCCTTGTGTTCCAGGAACAGCACCGGGTTGGGATCGCGAATTGCGGTCCGCAGCAAGCCATACGCGTCAGACGGGCTCGAGACCGCCACCACCTTGAGACCCGGGACGCCGGCGAACCAGGACTCGGCCGTGGCCGAGTGCTGCGCCCCAAACCGGCCGGTGCCCCCACCGATGGCGCGGATGGTCAGCGGCACCTCGAACTTTCCGCCCGACATGAACCGGTACTTGGCCGCCTCGTTCACGACCGCGTCCATGGCGACGGCCAGGAAGTCGGCGAACATGATCTCCACGACCGGGCGAAAGCCCGTCACCGCCAGCCCGATGCCGACGCCGACGAAGCAATTCTCGGCGATGGGCGTGTCGAAAACCCGGTTGGGTCCGAACCGCTGCAGAAGGCCCTCGGTGGTTTTAAAGGGGCCGCCGGGCTCACCGACATCCTCCCCAAACAGCAGGACCGTGGGGTCGGCCGCCATCTCGTGTTCCATGGCGAGCCGGACGGCCTCCCGGTAGGTCAGTTCCTGGGTGGCGATCTCTGGCGGAGCCGGCGCTTCAGTTGGCATAGGTGCTGGCCTTGGCGTCCGCCAGGGTAGCGACGTCTGCCCGCTCCGCTCGCTCAACGCACGCGTCGATTTGGGACTCGAAGTCGGAACGGAGCCGGGCCTCCTCGGCATCCGTCAGGGCCCCGACCGCCCGCAGCCTGGCGCCGGTGATCAGCAGCGGGTCCCGGGCCAGCCAGGCCTTCACCTCATCGTCCGGACGGTATTTGCCCGGGTCGGTTCTCGAGTGGCCGCGGTGGCGATAGGTCTTGCATTCGAGCAGGGACGGCCCTGCGCCGCGCCGGGCCCGATCGACGGCCTCGCGCGCCGCGGCGTAGACCTTCTCCACGTCATTGCCATCCACCACCACCCCTGGGATGCGGAATGGCCGGGCTCGCTCGGCCAGGTCCTCGATGGGGGTCGTCTTCCGCATCGGGGTGTACTCCCCGTAGAGGTTGTTCTCGATCACAAAGATGACCGGGGCCTGCCACACGCTGGCCATATTGAGCGCCTCGTGAAAGGTCCCGATGTTGGTCGCCCCATCACCGAAGAACGTGACGGAAACCCGGCCGTCTCCGCGCAGCTTGGCCGACATGCCGGCACCGACGGCGACCGGGAGCCCGGCGCCCACGATGGCGAAGCAGCCGATCAGGTTGAGGTCCTTGTCGGTCAGATGCATCGATCCGCCCAGGCCCAGGGAGACGCCGGTCCGCCTGCCCATCAGCTCGGCGAAGATGGCTTCCATGTCCATGCCCCGCGCCAGGGCTTGCCCGTGGCCGCGATAGGTCATGGTCACATAGTCGTCCGGCGTGAGCGCGGCGCTGACGCCAACCGAGACCGCCTCCTGGCCCTGGCAGAGGTGGGTCGTCCCCTGGACCAGGTTGCGCAGGAAAAGCTCCTGGACCTTCTCCTCGAACAACCGGATGCGCAGCATCTCAACGATGCTCGGGATGTCAACGATCCGCCGCTTCCTAGGTGTTCCGCTTCGGGGGCCAGGGGAAGTCGGACGACGCCCGTCTGACGAACTGGGTGGGCAGGGTGATCGTTCGAATGGGGGCCTCCGGGTTGGCGAGCCGCTCGATGATCAGCTCGCAGGCGACCTGGCCCATCCGGTACTGGTCGCGGATCACCACGCTGATGGGCGGCCGGTAGAGACGCGCCAGGTCGACATCGTCGCACCCCACCAGGGCCAGGTCCCGGCCGACCACAAAGTCGGTCTCGTGGATCCCTTCGAGGACGCCCGTCATGAGTCGATTGCTGCCGGCAATGATGGCCGTGGGGCGACTTCGACCGCGCAGCAACTCAACCGCCTGCTCCCGCCCGAACTCGGGTCGTAGCGATCCAATGCGGATCAGGTCCGCTGGCGGCTTCAGGCCGGCCGCCTCAAAGGCGCTGCGAAACCCGCGCACGCGTTCACGGGCCGGCTTGAGTTGCTCGGGGCCAGAGATCAGCGCCACGGCGGTGTGACCACGCTGGATAAGGTGGGCCGTTGCGTCCTGCATGCCAGCGGCGTGGTCACCATAGACACTGCTCACCCGCGAGTGTGGCGGCGTATCCCGGTCGAGCACGACAAAGGGCACGGTGGGATCGAGGAGGGCTCGTGCCACCTCGGGAGAGCTGGTTTCGGCCGTGGACAGGATGATGCCGTCCACCCTCCGGCGCAGAAAGAGATGCAGGTGTTTGGCGTCCAGCTCGGGGTCGCCCTCCGAATTGGTCAGCATCACCGCATAGCCTTTGCTGCGCGCATGGTCCTCGGCGCCGCGGATCATATCGGCGAACACCGGGTTGGAGATGTCCCCGATCAGGAACCCGAGCGTGTGGGTGACACCGCGGCGCAGGCTCTGGGCGATGAAGTGCGGTTCGTAGCCAAGCGTCGCCGTGGCCTTGAGCACGCGCTGCTTCATGGTCCGGCTGACATCCGGGTGCTCGGTCAGGACTCGCGATACCGAGGAGAGCGACACGCGCGCCTTCCTGGCGACGTCTCGGATCGTGACGGGCTCGCTCGACGCTGGCGGCTCAGAAACGACGGTCACTCGCTTCATGTTCACCCCTCCGACGGCGTCCCCACGCCGGGTCGATTATAGGCTCCTGAAACAATTCCCGGAAACGTTTTTGGAGATTCCCGGGAATCCCCCAACGGGCCCTTACGCGGGTTCTGGGATCGAGCCGGGCAGCCCGAACGCCCCCGCCGCCGCCAGACGCTCGATGTGCTCGGTCGTGTAGCCAAGCCTCTGGAGGATCGGTTCGCGATCCGCATCCAGCCGCGGGCCAGCGCGGTACGCAGGCTCAAAGTCGCTGATGGCGAACGGCAGGCCGATGCTGGCCACCTGACCGAAGGTGGGATGCACGTAGCTGGCCAGCATGTGGCGGGCTGCCAGCTCGTCGCGATCGAGGACACTGCTCAGCGGCCGGACCGGCGCGATGGGCACTCGACCGCTCAAAAGCGAGAGCCACGCCGCGGTTGGCCGCTCGCGGAACCGCTTGCTCAGCAGCTCGGTCAGCGGCTGGCGGTTGCGCCGGCGATCCTCGAACGAGGCAAACCGGGCATCGGCCGGCAGCTCCAGCGCCGCCCACAGAGCCCGGAAGAATTTCTCTTTCGCACACGCCACCGCGATATGGCCGTCCGCCGTGGCGAAGAACTGGAAGGGCACGATGCTCGGATGCGCGGAATCGGGGAGCCGTTCGGTGACCACCCCCTGGGACAGGTACCAGGTGGCCGGGTACGTCAGCATGGCAAGGGCGGCATCGTACAGGCTGGTATCGATGTCGCGGCCCCTTCCCGTCCGCTGCGCGTCGAACACGCCGACCATCAGCGCCAGGGCGGCCATCAAGCCGGCGGAATAATCCACCAGGGACAGCCCGCTTTTCACCGGCGGGCCGTCGGGGTCGCCGGTCAGCGTCGCCCAGCCGGCTTCCGCCTGGACCAGGGCATCGTAGCCGGGGGTCGCCTGGCGTGGACCCTCACGACCATAGGCGGACAGGGACACGCACACGATGGCCGGGTTGAGGTGGCGCAGCGCGTCGTAGGTCAGGCCCAGGCGCTGGGGCAGGTCGCCGCGCAGGTTGGTAAACAGCGCCTGGGACGTGCCCACCAGGCGCGCCAGCACGTCCTGTCCCGCATCGTTGGTGAGGTCTAAGGCCATGCTCCGCTTGCCGCGATTGAAGGTCTCGAAGAACAGGCTGTCCGTCCCCGTCTGGCCAGGCGGAACGTAGCGAGCGATGTCCCCACCCATACCGGGATCTTCGATCTTGATCAGCTCGGCCCCCAGGTCGGCCAGGAAGAGCGTCCCGAACGGCCCGGCACCGAACTGTTCGACGGCGATGATGCGCACGCCGCGCAGCGGAGCACCGTTACCCGCGGCCATGGCTCAGCCCCATAGTAGTATTCTGCTGGAAACGTATTCAGCCGCCCAGCTGCGCCAGGGGAGGAGGGCGTTATGCGCGTCGAAACCGTCGAGGCGATCCCGGTCAGCTACCCGGAACCGAACGATTTCAACGCGCTCCGCCACCTGTGCCTGGTCAAGCTCACCGCCGAGGACGGCCAGGTTGGCTGGGGCGAGTCGATCACCCAATTCCCCGAGGCATCCTGGGCGACCAAAGCGATCATCGAGGGCTTCGCGCCCCTGATCATCGGGAAAGATCCCGTCCAGACCGAAACCCACTGGCGTGCCATGAAAAACCAGGCCTGGTGGTACGGGTACAACGGCGGCATTGCCTCCTATGCGGTGAGCGCCATCGATATCGCGCTCTGGGACCTCAAGGGGAAGGCGCTCAACCGCAGCGTGCTCGATCTTCTGGGTGGGCCGGTCCACGACCGCCTGCCCGCCATCGCGTCGAGTCACGCCCACTATGAGGAGATCCCCAAGATGGCCGAGGAGATCGCCGGCTGGGTGGCATCGGGCTTGCAGGGGGCGAAGGTCGGCTTCGGCAAGCGCGGCAACGCCCGGTTGGGGTACGAGCACGATCGTGACATCGCCTTCGTGAAGGCCGTCCGGCAGGCGCTCGGGCCTGGGCTGCCGATCATGATCGACCTCGGCATTGCCATCAAATGGGACGTCACGACGGCCGTGGAACGGACCCTTGCCATGGAGGAGTACGGCATCGCCTGGATCGAGGAGCCGCTCGGCGCGTGGGACCCCAATGGATACGCGACCTTGCGCGCCAAGACCACGACCCGAATGGCGTACGGCGAGAAGGAGTGGAATCTCGAAGGCTACCAGCGAATCCTGGACACGGGCACCGTGGACGTGGTGGGTGTGGATCCCGGGCGTGCCGAGGGGATCACCGGCTTCAAGAAGGTCGCCGAGCGGGTCGAAGCCCATCGGCGGCAGGCCAACGCCCATGCGTGGTCATCGGCGATCGTGAGTGCGGCCAGCCTGGCGATCTCGTTCAGCAGCTCCGCCTGCAAGGTCTTCGAGTTCAAGCCGCTGCCCAACCCGATGCAACACGAACTGGTCAAAAAGCCTTTCGAGTGGAAGGACGGGTGGGTTCTTCCGCCGGCGGGCCCCGGTCTTGGCATCGAGGTGATCGAGGAGGTCGTGGACCGGTATCGCAGCGAACGCGTGCTGCAGAAGGTCTAGGAGCGCTCTCCCCTCCCCGTTGGGGAGCCACCGTCATCAGGGTCGCGGGATTTCCCGCGTGGGCAGGGGCAGGGGAGGGGCGCCCGGCACGGGCTGCTTTTGCCGCGTCAGTACATCAAAAAGCCGCCACTGATATTGATGGTGGCTCCGGTGATGTACCGAGCGTGGTCGCTGGCCAGGAAGACGACGGTCCCCGCAATCTCCTCGGGCTCGGCTATCCGGCCCAGCGGCGTCGCCTTGGTCATCGACTCGAGCACCGCAGGGTCAAGTCCGTCCATCAGCATGGGGGTGCGCGCCTGGCCCGGCGAGACCGCGTTGACGGTCACCTGGTGGGGCCCGTAGGTGCGAGCCAGGCCACGCGTCATGGAGGTGATTCCTCCCTTGGACGCGGCGTAGACCACTGAGCCGCCGAAGCCCCCCGTCCACCAGCCCTGCGAGGTGAAGGTGATGATGCGGCCGCCTCGACCCTGCTCCACCATGGCGCGGGCCGCCGCCCGGCAGAGGAAAAAGGCGGCTTTCAGGTTGGTGTCGATCTGGTAATCCCAATCGTCCTCGGTCACCTCATCCACGCTCTTGCGGCGCCGGAGCACGGCCGCCAGGTGCGCCAGCACGTACAGCGAGCCGAGCTCGTCGCGGGCTCGCCGAATGAGATCGTCGTGCGCCGAGAAGGTGGTCACATCGGCGGCCACGGCCACGTGACCCTTGCCATCCAGCTCCGGCAGAACCCTGTCGGCCGCCTCCTGTTCTCGGTCGACGAGCATGACCCGGGCGCCGGTGGTGGAGAAGGCCTTGGCCACCTCGCGGCCGATGCCGCCCGCGGCTCCGGTCACCATGACGCCTTTGCCTTCCAGGCCGGCTCCGACACTCCACGGCATTGGTGATGCCTCCTTTACGACGGCGGGGGAATGATCGTCCGCTCGGTGACGAAGTACACCTGGTTGCCACCCAGGAACTTTGGGCGGTCCTGGCCGAGGAGGCTCTTGACTGGCTCGGCTGCGAAGGCCGCCCGAGCGTCCTCGACGCTATCGAACCACAGCTCGCCGATGCCGTCCCACTCGCGATCGGGTCCGGCCTCCACAACCGGATCGAATCGAAGGCCTCGCAGATTCTTGAGCTGGCGGACGATCTCCATGTGCGGCCCCATCCAGTGGGCATGGAAGTCCTCGACCGACATCCCCTCCTTGCGCTTGACCAGGCTGACCCGCTTGATCACTACACACCTCCAGCCGCGAACATCATCGAGCGGTGTGGCCGCCATCCACGTTGAGCACATGGCCGGTGACCATGGCCGAAGCCGATGAGGCGAGGAAGACGGCCGCGCCCACGATGTCCGGACCCTCACCCAGCCGCCCCAGGGGGATGTTGCCCAGGAAGTAATCGAGGACGGCGGGGTTCTTCTCGATGGCCGTCGCCACCAGCGGGGTTCGGAAGTGCGTGGGGGCGATGGCGTTGATCCGGATGCCGTAACGCGCCCACTCGATCGCCAGGCAGCGCGTCAGGGCGATGACTCCGCCTTTGCTGGCCGCATAGTTGGCGTTCCCGGTGGTCAGGCCCACCTGGCCCGCGACGGAAGCCATGTTGATGATGCTCCCCGGCCCCTGCCGCTCGATCATGTGCTGGCCCACGGCCCGGTCGAACAAAAAGACGCCGCGCAGGTTGACCGCGATCACCCGATCCCACTGGCTCATGGTCATCGTTTCCGCCGGACTCCGATCCCCGATGCCGGCGTTGGCCACCAGGACGTCGATCTTGCCGTAGGTGTCCAGCGCCTGCTTCACGGCCGCCTGGGCCTCGGCCTCCTGCGACACGTCGCACCGGACCGGAGTGGCCTGGCCACCCGAGCGCCCGATGCCGTCCGCCACCCGACGCGCCGCCTCCAGGTCGATGTCGACCACACAGATGGTTGCGCCGTAGGCGGCGAGCCCTTCCGAGATCGCCTGGCCGAGTCCCTGGCCGCCCCCAGTCACCAACGCCACCGAGCCCTGCAGGTCGAAGAGATTCTTCATAACTGGATGCTCTGGGTTTCCCCGCCCCAGGCGGTGGTCCAGCGGTCCAGCGCTACCGCCCCAATGGTCACCAGCCCCACGAAGATCAGCTGGGCGAAGGCCCCGACGCCGAGCAGGGAGAGCCCGTTGCTCAGCAGCGAGAGGAAAAACGCTCCGATGAGCGTGCCCAGGACGGTGCCTCGCCCGCCCGACAGGCTGGCCCCGCCGATGATGACCGCCGCGAACACCGGGAAGGTCAGGTTGGCCCCGGCACTGGGGGTAGTCGAGCCGATGAACGAGAAATCCAGGATTCCCGCCAGCGCGGCGCACGCCCCGGCGATGGCGAACACCCACAGCTTGTAGCGCCGGATGGGCAGGGCCGCCACCCGCGCCGCCTGCGGGTTGCCCCCGATGGCGGCCAGGCGGAAGCCGAACAAGGTCCGGTGCAGCACGAAGGCGATGATGGCCGCCACCGCCGCCAGCCAGGCGATCTGGATCGGGATCCGGAATGGGAATTCGAGGCCGCCCAGCGCTTCGAACACCCCGAAGCCAGGCAGCTTGCTGGGCGGATTGATGCTCTGGGAATTGCTGATCAGGAAGGTCACGCCCTGGACCAGGCTGAGCATGCCGAGGGTGGTGATGAACGACGGCACCCTCACCACCGTCGTGATCCAGGCGTTGATCAGCCCGATGAGCACGCCGATCCCGAGGCCGGCGGCCAGCGCCACAACGAACGGGGTCCCGTGCATCCAGAGGAGGCCAAAAGTCATGGCCGCGATCCCGTAGGTGGCGCCGACCGACAGGTCCAGCTCACCCGACACCAGCACCAGCGTCTCCCCGAACGCGATGATCGTGAACGTGCTCATCGATCGGACCAGGCCGATGAGATTGACGTAGGTCAGGAAGAAGCTGTTGATGGCCGTGAAGACGATCATGGTCAGCACGATGGCGGCGATCAGCCCGCTGAGGCGGCGCAGGAAAATTCCCCGCAGGACGGTCAGCCGGGCCGCGGATCGTTTGCCCAGGAGCCGTCTGGCGCCCTTGGCTGGCACGGCCCCCGCCTCTGCGTCGCGATCAGGACCCGTAGCCATCTCTCACTCGACGCTTCCCACCCCTGGCTCTCGACCGGTCCGGCCCGGCTTCTAGCCCGGCGACGCCTTCGGCGCCGCCCCGGTCATTTTCGCAAGCTGGCCGGCCAGGTCCTGGACGCTCCCCGCCGAAGCCACCTCGAAGGGGTCGGACAGATGTCCTCGACTCATCACCCGCACTCGCTGGCCGAGGTCAAACACCTCGGGCACCTCGGTGCAGAAGGCGAGCACGGCGTTGCCGTCCCGGGCGAACTGGCGAAGCTGGTGGTAGATCTCGGCCTTGGTGCCGAGGTCGACTCCTCGGGTTGGTTCTTCGATGACCACCAGCCGCGGCTTCTTGGCGCTCGCCGATCCTACCGCCACCTTCTGCTGATTGCCGCCGCTCAACGTGCCCACCGGCTGACCGGGAGAGCGCGCCCGGATCTGGAACTGAGTCATGAGCTGCCGGCCGAGCGCGTACAGGCGGCTTTTGAGGAGACGTCCCCAGCGCGAAGCCACGGCGGGCACGCCCAGGCGCGCGGTCAGGTTGGCGGCGATCGAAAAGTTCGGGAAGAGCCCCGTCCGGCGATCGGCCGGCACATACGCCAGGAAGGCGTCGATGGCCTGGGCGTCCCGCCGGCCGGCGACCTCCCGAATGCCGTGTGCGGGTTCCAGCCCGGCAATCGATTGCAGCAGCTCGCGAGCCCCCGAGCCCTCGACCCCCATCACCGTGAGAATGTCACCGGGGCGCAGCTCGACCTCGACGTCCTGAAAGCGTCGCCGCCGGTGCGTCCATCCCGCCAGCCTGAGCAGCACCTCGTCGCCCCGTTGGGCCCCGGGGGCGCCGGATTTCCCGGTCTCCGCCGTTCCCGGCTGCTGGCCGACAACCAGCTCTCGGGCGAGTCCCTCCTCGGTCAGGGTAGGGCCCCCCAGGATCGCCCCGCACTCCCCCTCGCGGACGACGGCCACCCGGTCGCAATAGTGAACGAGTTCTCGCAGGCGGTGGGAGACGATGATGACGATCCGGTTGGTCTGCTCCCTCATCCTCAGGATGTGCCCGAAGAGCTGTTCCGATTCCTCGTCGGCCAAGGCGGAGTTCGGTTCATCGAAGAGGAAGAGGCGGGCGTCGCGAAGCAGAGCCCGGGCGATCTCGGTGAGCTGCCAGACGACGAGTGAGCACGATTCCAGCGGGCGGTCCGCCACCCGCTGCAGGTTGAGCTCCGACAGGACCTGGCGTTCCCGGCTGGTCGCCCGTGGCCGCATCGGTCCGTCGCTCTCCCGTTTCAGCAGGAGGTTTTCGGTCACGGTCAGGTTGGGAAACAGCTGAGGCTCCTGGTGGACGATCGCCACGCTCCCCCGCCGCTCGGCGAGCGTGAAGGGAACCCCATCCAGCAGGATTTCGCCGGCGTCCGGCGTCTCCTCGCCCCCCAGGATCCTGACGAACGTGCTCTTGCCGGCACCGTTGGGGCCCGCGATGCCCAGCACTTCCCCTGCGAGGGCGTCGAGGTTGAGCCCTCGCAGGGCATGTGTCTCGCCGTAGTGCTTCCGGACTCCCCGAACCTGGAGGGACGTCACGACTGGCCGGCTCTGCGCGGTCAGGCGCCCAGCTGGATCTCCTGGGCCAGTCGGGCCTTCACGTCGGCCACGTTGCTCATGGTCACCACCGTCGGCGGGGTGTACGTGAACTGATCGGGCGGAACCACGCCCTTCAGGAGGAAGGCCGCGCACCCCGTGACGAAGCCCGCCGCCTGCTGGTCGAACCGCTGGTCGACGGTCGCCATCACGTCGCCACTGGTCACCTCATCCAGGTAGGTGGTGTCGACGTTGTAGCCGATGGTGTTCACCTTCCCTTTGAGCCCGCGGTCCTTGATCAGCTTGCCGATCGTCTTGGCGCCCCAATCCGAGTCGAAGTACAGGTCCACGGTCGGGTGGCCGTTCATGAAGGCCGCCACCTGCGAGTAGATGCCGGCTGGATCGTAGCCCGTGGACAGGGCGTTGGTCGGTGTGCCGACGAACTGCAGGTCGGGATAGGCCGCCTTCATGGTGTCCATCCATCCCTGCATGCGACCCTGCGCCCAGGGGGCGGTCGTGTCGCCGGTCACCAGGGCGGCCACCTTCGGCGTGGTGTTGTGATCCTTCAGCCATTGGATGGTGTACTGCCCCGACACCTGCCCCATCTGGTTCTGGCCTTTGGGTGGGAACGAGTCGTTGGCGCCGCTGTAGGAGAAGCGATGCGAGTCGGGGCTGTCCGTGTTGACGGTGTAGGACGGGACCCCGCCATCGACCGCCTGGTTGATGACCCGCACGAAGGCGTCGGGCGTGACGGGCTCGACCGCCAGGCAATCGACCTGGCCCGCGCTGATGGCCTGCTGGACCTGGGAGATCTGCGCCACCGGGTCCGTGTTGGGCGGACCGATCAGCTTCACGTTCACCGTGACGCCGTACTGGGTTTTCACGTCGGCGGCGGCCTGGCGCATGCCCGCCAGCAGATTGACTGGCGCGCCCACGGTGGCCAGGGTCTGGAAGGAGAGGACGAAGTTGAGCGGCTGCTTCTTGTCTATCTTGCTGGCGATCGACGAGGCCAGGGTGAATTGGCCCCAGCTGAACTTCGCGGTATATGGCGCCCCGGTGTGTGATGCAGCGGGCGGGGTGTTGCTCGTTCCACACGCCGAGCCGAGTAACCCCAGAGCCGCCACCGACGCCAGGACGAACGCCTTCCTCGCTCCCATACCTCTTCTACTCCTCTGGGAGGGCTGTTCCCTCTCAACTCCCATGCTCGCGGACCCCCGGTCAGCAAACGTTTCCAGCACTATAGGGCCCAGCCCCGCCCGGCGTCAATCGGCGGGGAACTGTGCCGTGATCTCGATGGTTGACCCCCGGACGCGGTGGGCTGCGAGCGGCCTGGCGGGTGGATGAACGTTGACAGACCGGAGAACGGATGCTACAACGGCAGTCGGTACTGGAACCGTTCCCGGCCAAGGAGGTCCGTCCATGGTGACGCTGTCTCGCTTCCAGCTCTGGCACGGGCGCAACGCTCCGCCCGTCGAACGGCGGGAGCTCCGCGCCGGCCGGCTGACGGCCCTGCTCGAAGAAGGCGACCTGCGCTACATCCAGGTGGACGGGGTGGAGGTCGTGCGCCGCATCTACGTGGCGGTGCGCGACGAGGTCTGGAACACCATCCCGGCCTCGTACTCGGACGTGAGCTACGACATTGCTCCCGATCATTTCACCGTCCGCCTGCGTGCCCACCATCAGTACCAAAGCATCGACGTCGACTGGGACGGCACCATCACCGGGACTGCCGATGGCACCATCCGGTACGCCATGGATGCGGTGGCCAACGGCGCCTTTCGCTACTGCAAGATTGGATTCAACATCCACCACCCGCCGCAGGAGGCGGGGCGCCCCTACCGGGCTCGGGGCCCGGAGGGACCGTCCAGCGGCGTCCTGCCGGAGCTGGTCGAGCCCCAGCGGAATGACAATGGGCGCCTGACCGCACTGTTCCCCCCGTATGACGCGCTCGAGATCGATCACGACGGCGGACTCACTGTGCGTTTTGCCTTCGAGGGCGACCTGTTCGAGATGCAGGACCATCGAAACTGGACCGATGGCAACTACAAGAGCTACGGCACCCCGCTGTCGATCCCGTGGCCGATGGATGCCCGGAGCGGGGAGCGCTTCCACCAGGTGGTGTCTGTTTCGGTAGCCGGAAAGCCAGCCAGGCCGGTGGCGGCACCGGAAGCCCGCCTCGATCTTGGCCGGTCAACCGGCCAGTCCCTTCCAACGATCGGCTTCGGCATGGCGAGCCATGGGGGATCCCTTTCGGCTCGAGAGGCCGACCAGCTTCGAATGCTGCGTCCCGACCACGTGCGGGTCGACCTGTACCTTGCGGAGTCCTGGCAGAAGGAGCTCACCCGGGGCATTGAAACGGCTCGGGCACTTGGCGCTCAGCTCGAGCTGGCTCTGTTCCTGACTGACGAGGCCGAAGCCCAGCTGGCCGCGCTGGCCAAGGAATTGGCCTCGGCGCGGCCGCCTGTGGCGCGGGTCCTCGTCTTCTACGGCGGCAAGGCGTTCAGCACCGGCCAGGGCGCGACGCCCGGCCGGTTTGTGCGTCTGGCCAAAGAGGGACTGAAGACCGCGGTGGGCGCGGCGCCTTTCATCGGGGGAACCAACCAGTTCTTCGCCGAAATCAACCGAGGCCGCCCTGAGGTCGAAGCGATGGACGGGGTAGTGTACTCGGTCAATCCCCAGGTGCACGCCTGCGACGATGAGTCGCTGGTCGAAAACCTGGAAGCCCAGGTGGCAACCGTTGAGACCACGCGGTCCTTTAGCGGAGATCGCACCATCACGGTGAGCCCGATCACGCTGGCCGCGCGGAACGGGCCGTATCCGGCCGGTCCACCCGAGCCCGGGGGGCTGCCGCCCCAGGTGGACGTGCGCCAGGCGTCACTGCTCGGCGCCGGCTGGACGGCGGTCAGCGTCAAGTACCTGGCGCAGAGCCGGGTGGCATCGATCACCTATTACGAGACCAGCGGCTGGCGCGGCGTGGTCGAGGTGGATGCGGATTCCGCCATGCCGGAGCGATTTCCCTCCAGCCCCAAAGTCGTGTTCCCCATGTATCACATCTTCCGCGACCTGGCCGACTTGAAGGCCGGGCAGCTGGTCGAAGCCACCGCCACCGAGCCGCTGCTGGTCGACGGCCTGGCGCTGCGCACCAACGGGACGACGCACGTCCTCCTTGCCAACCTGACGCCGCGGCCCCAGACGGCCACGGTCGGCCCTTTCCAGGCTGGCAAGGTCCGCGTGCGACAGCTCACCGACGAAACGGCCCCCCAGGCCATGGCCGAGCCAGAGCGCTTTCGCGCATCGGGGACGGTGACGCCCGTGCGCGACGGCCGTCTGAGCCTGGAACTGCCACCCTACGCCGTCGTCCGCCTCGACGAGGCATAAGCAGAGTCACCATCCCGCCTGGCGTGGAGGGCAGGAACTCTCCTCCTTCCCCCTTGCGGGGAGCCACTGTGGTCAGGGTTGCGGGATTTCCCGCGTGGGCAGGGGTAGGGGTGGGGGTATCCCGGCCGATGATAATGACCTGATGGACGCCGCGGTGCGGGACTATATCGACGCCATCGCCCCCGAGCATCGGCCCCTGTTTGATCGCCTCCACCGGCTGGTGCTCGAGGCGCATCCTGACGCCTCCGTGGTGCTCTCGTACAAGATCCCGACCTACAAGGTCGGTAGCCGCCGCCTCTTCCTCGGCGCATGGAAGCACGGGGTGTCGATCTACGGCTGGGACCAGGGCCGCAACGCTGGCTTCATCGCCCGCCACCCCAAGCTCAAGACCAGCACGGGGACGATTCAGCTCCGGCCCAGCGACGCCGCCGCCATCTCGGACGACGAGTTTCGCGACCTGGTGCGCGCCGCCCTCGACGGCTAATCAGCCCCTGGGGTCCGCCGACAGTGGTCCCCCCGACGTCCGGGGCGGCGTCACTGAGCGCGGTATTGCGGCACCGAGTGATATCGATTGACCGTGGGTATAGACATGTTGTTGCCCCTCACGGCTGAGGGCTTGGGCCGTCAGGCCCACCGCATGAGGTCCGCGCCCGCGGCTGGGCCAAGAATTCTTAGAAGGATTCAAGAGGGAACGACTATGCCTACGACCCTGACCGATCCCAAGGTGCTTGCCGCGAAGTACAACCAGGCGTTCAACTCGCACGACGAAACGGCGCTCCGCTCCCTGATCGCGCCGGATGCCCGGTTCAGCGCCCCCGGCGACGTCCGCCTGCAGGGCAAGGACGCGGTCATCGGCTACACCAGCAACTGGATGAAGGCCTTGCCGGACGCCAAGATCACTGTCACGCACGAGATCGTGAGCGCCCCGTGGGTCGTCCAGGAATTTACCTTCGAAGGCACCCACAAGGCACCGCTGACCGGCCCGATGGGCACCATCGCGGCCACCAACCGCACGGTGTCGGGCCAGTGCGTTTCGATCACCCGGTACGAGAATGACCTCGCCGTCGAGAGCCGCCTGTACTTCGACATGGTCCAGCTGCTCACCCAGCTCGGCGTGATGCCGGTTCCCGCGAAGAACTAACCGCACTCCGAATCGATTTCGGACCTTGACCGAGAGCGGTGCCCTGGTGGGTGCCGCTCTTTTCGTGCCGTTCGGTGGATTCGGCCTTCAGGGTTACGCTTAGAGGAACCCGTGCCCCTGGAGATGAGGACCACCTGCGAGGGTTGCGGCCGCCAACTTGGCGCGGTGGGCGACGCCTGGATCTGCAGCTTCGAGTGCACCTTCTGTCCTGATTGCGCACGCGGGGCGAATTCGACGTGCCCCAACTGCGGTGGCGAGTTGGTGCCGCGACCAAAGCGCATCAAGGCGTAGGAGGCCGTTGGACCAGCGTGCCGCCCCCGCTCGGGACTAACCGATTGTGGTAGAGCGCTCAGTGCGTACCGTTGACCTGGTCAGCCACCAATGCGAAACGACTGGCGGTCGATCTAACTAGGTTTGCCACGGTGGGCTTTCCCACCCAGGTCTCACCATCGGCGACTGCTGTCTTGGACTCCCTGGGCTGGCCCGCCTCCGTGGGGGCGACAGGGATCGCCTCAGCCCGTCCCATCGATCGCCGCCAAGGGAACCCGCAGCGTAAACGTGCTCCCCTGCCCGCGTTCTGACTTGACCGTGATGTCCCCGCCCTGCAGGCGGGCGTACTCCCGCGACAGATACAGGCCGAGTCCGGCGCCGAGGATGGGCGCCGTCTGGTCGGTGACGATGCGGCCGAACGGCCGAAACAAATGATCCAGTTGGGCGGGCTCCATCCCGAGCCCGTGGTCCTGGACCTCAACCTCACCCCACGGAGGCGCCGCCAACACGCGGCAGACGACATTCCCTCCATCGGGTGAGTACTTGACAGAGTTATTCAACAGGTTGTCCAGCGCGGTCCGCAGCTGCCTGGGGTCGGCGACCACCGGCACGGTGTGGTCAGGCGCGACCAGCGTGAACCGATGGGCAGCGCCGGCTTGCCCTCGCACGGCTGCCACGGCCTCCCCCGCAACCCGGCGCAGGTCGAGACGCTTCCCACTGATGTCGACCCCCTCTTCCAGGCGCGCGACTTCGAGCATTCGCCCAAGGAGAAGGTTCAGTTCCCGCGCCTGAGCCCTCATCACGGAGACGGCGTGATGTCCGCGAGCGTTGAGTTCGCCCAGATCCCCTTCTTCGAACAGCGACAGGTACCCGCGGATGAGGGACACGGGCGTGCGCAGCTCGTGCGAAGCCAGGTTCAGGAACTGGGACTTGGTCCGCTCGAGCGCAGCCATCCGGTCCGCGTGTTCACGGAGCTTGACGACCTCGCGATGCTCGGCCTCGAGGAGTTGGTCCTGCATCCGTTTCCGATCCGTAATATCGCGGGTGACTTTGGCGAATCCTCGCAAGCGGCCGGCCTCGTCGCGGAGCGCGGTGATGACGACGCTGGCCCAGAAGCGCGATCTGTCCTTGCGTAGGCGCCAGCCTTCGGCCTCGAAGCGGCCCTCCTCTTCAGCAACTCGCAGCCCGCGGGCCGGCTCTCCCGCGGCGGCATCCTCAGGCTGGTAGAAGGCCGAGAAGTGACGCCCCATGATCTCGTCGGCCCGATAACGCTTGATCCGCTCGGCGCCCTGGTTCCAACTCGTCACGTGACCGGCGGGGTCCAGCAGGAAGATGGCATAGTCCCGGACGCCCTCGACCAGGAGACGGAAGCGCTCTTCGCTTGTCCTCAGTTCCGTCGCCGTCGCCTGTGTCTGGGCAACCAGAGTAGCGTTGCGAACGGCTAGGTCGAGAACCATGTCGGCCTTCGCGCGGTTGGCCTTGGGTTTCGTGTCCCCCATCCGAACGCTAGCCGGCCCGGGCTTCTGGACAATAGACAGACAAGTCTGTACATTATGGGGGTTAGCTGCTCAAGCCTGTCAAGCCGGCAGATCAGTCAGCCCCTGGCCTCCGCCTCGCCTCGGCTGCAAATCGGGCGCCCAGGCGCGCGGGGACAGATCGGATGAAGGCCAGAACTTTGCCCCGCGCTTCGGCATCCGGTTCGACGCTCGGGGCTCGCGAACGGGTTCTGAGTGCTGCCTATGACCTCTTCAGCCGGCAAGGAATCCGGGCCGTGGGAATTGACACCATCATCGCCCGGGCTGGCGTGGCGAAGATGAGCTTCTACCGGCACTTCCCATCCAAGGACGAGCTGGTGCTGGCCTTCCTCCAGAAGCGGGAGCAGCTGTGGACCCACGAATGGCTGGAGGCCGAGGTCAACCGTCGGGCGGTCACCCCCCGGAAACGCCTGCTGGCGATTTTCGACGTGTTTGACGAGTGGTTCCAACGCGAGGACTTCGAAGGGTGCTCCTTCATCAACGTCCTGCTGGAGGTGGTGGATGCGGACCACCCGGCGAGGCAAGCTACCACCTCGCACCTGGCCAACATCAGGGTCCTCCTGCGCGCGCTGGCCGAGGGCGCCGGCGTGGCCCGGTCGGACGACTTCGCGCGCAAGTGGCACATCCTTATGAAGGGATCAATCGTGGCCGCTGGCGAAGGAGACCGCCTCGCCGCGCGACGGGCCCAGGAGGTCGGGCGGTTGCTGCTGGCGGCGGAACTCGACGGACGGCGCGGGCAGCCCCACGAGCGGATGGCCGAGCCGTGCTCAGGCTGATGGTTCGCACCCATCCCCGATCCAGCCGCGGGCGGCTTCGCTGGGACGGTCACACCCTGGACGTCTGGGTGACGGCGCCACCTCTCGACGGTGCCGCCAACCTGGCCCTCATCCGCGCCATCGCCGCCTGGCTGGCTGTCCCGCCCTCCGCCGTCCGCCTGGTCGCGGGACACCGCAGCCGAACCAAGGTGGTGGAGGTCGATGGCCTCCCGACCGTCCCACCGGCGTCGAAGCGCGACGGCGCCTAGTGCTGGCTGCTTTTGAGCTCGCGCCAGAACTGGAGGGCCGGGTGATAGGTGCGCTCGTTGATCACGGTCAGGAGCTGGACCAGGGCACCGGCCTCCTCGTGGAGTTTGCTGAGCAGTTCCAGGGCCGCCTCGACCTCCGCGTTGATGCTATCCACGACGTGCTCGACGCTCGGCTCATACAGGGGGTCGTCCCACAGCGCGTCGCGGGATTCTTCAGTGAGTCGCGGGATCTTCCTCATACCAGGAATACGATCGGGGGCCCGAATATTTGACAGCCTGACGGGTGGAACCGTACTGTCGAGTTGGGAGTCATAGGCGTGTCCAAGCCGAGTACGGTGGAACTTGGCCGGGGGGCGATGGCATCGCGCCAGCTCACCACCGAGCAGCGCCAGTGGCTGACCGACCTGTATCTCTCCAATTACCCGCGGGTCTTCCGACTGTGCCGGCGGATGCTGCGGAACCCCGACGACGCCGCCGATGCCGCCCACGAGGTGTTCCTGAGAGCGATCGGCTCACCCCGGCTCCTGGCGGGCAAGGATGTCACTCCCTGGCTCCTGACGGTGGCGCGCAATCACTGCCTTGATGTCCTCCGCCGCCGACAGCGCTTGGGCAGGGTTCTTGTCACCCTCTCAGCCGATAGCGACGCCGCTCCCGACCCCGAAACGCCGGTGGTGGATCGGCAGGTAGTCGCCGCCATCTTCGACCAGCT
>WNEZ01000783.1_pt1 | contig 26903 bp, 22 predicted proteins | sample 5400521 | NCBI WGS metagenome assembly WNEZ01 (sample SAMN13153339, study PRJNA577476) | soil metagenome | isolation source: 120 cm saprolite under Douglas fir tree site 2 hole 1 replicate 1 | place: USA:California | collected 2015-04-18
CCCCAGATGAAGTAGCCGGTCCCCAAGCCAAAAAAGCCGATGGCAACCGGCACGTAAGGCGAACTTGCAAATGTGAATACCTGTGCTTCCATTTTTGGCCTCACTCTCTCACATGGCGAGTGCACGTTGTGTTCCAGTCAAAAAGAAAGATTGAGAAGAGCCAACGGGGCAACAGATCCATCACGTACAGGCCTGGGATCTTCGGAGTACTTGGACCTTCACCTTCGATCAGAAAAGACGGTACCTCGGGACCGTCCAAATACCGACGCGCTATCAGCCTGCCGACACTCAAGACTTCGTTGAGTTTTACTGCTCAGCGCAAAACCTTGCAAAGCCCCGTGCTAGCGGCGAATTGGGGTTTGGAGATCCAAATGCATTGGTTGGAGATAACGTGGGCGCCGAAAACTGCCTACATAGAGTGAGCCCCATCAAACTTACTCAGGTTGTCGAGCGAACGGGGCTACGTCAAGAATCACGGTGCTGTAGGGATCGGAGAAGTGACCTGGAAAGGATGGAATCGTAATGGCGAATCAAAAGACAAAGAAGTGCGCGCACCTCCCATGCCTTTGCGATGTAGCGACTGGAGAAGAATACTGCGGAGAAGCGTGTCGATACGCGGGAAGCGACGATGTGGAAATCGCATGTCAATGCGACCATCCGGCATGTCCGCTCACATTCCGACAGTCCGCGCCTCGAAGTACAGGTGACTTGGCCGCCTGATAACGAAAGACCTGGCGGGAGCCAGCCATGATGCGCCCCGCCGCAGGAGGATTGAACTATGAAAGTCCTAAAACAGAGCTTATCTCTTTTGCTTTCTTATTGCCTTATGTTAGCCACGGCGCCAGCAGGGTTCGCCGCGCAAGTGGACCAATCCGCCGCCCAGCCGCCAGTTCAGGCGGCACCGGTGCAGGCCGCGCAACAGACGCCGGAACAACTGCAGCAACTCGTCGCGCCGATCGCATTGTATCCGGATGCATTGGTGGCCCAGATCCTCGCGGCGGCTACCTATCCCGACCAAGTTGTGGAAGCAGATCGGTGGCTACAGCAATATACCGATCTTAAGGGGCAACAACTCGGCCAGGAAGTCGACAAGCAGCCCTGGGATCCCAGCGTGAAGGCGCTCGTGGAGTTTCCTTCGGTGCTGGCTAACATGGACAAGAATCTGTCCTGGACCTCCTCGCTGGGCGACGCGATCGTGCGCAGAAGGCGGGCAACTTAAATAGCACATCGCAGGAAAAGGTCAGCAAGAAAGGGCAAACCATTGTGGTCGAACCGGCTAACCCTGAAGTCGTTTACGTGCCGGAATATGATCCTTGGCTCGCGTATGGAGCACCCATCGGGATCTGGCCGGGATGGTATTCGTATCCAGGACTGTATCTTGCGGGACCGGGGATTGCGTTTGGTTTCGGCTTTGGAGTCGGATACTTTGGCGGGTTTGGGTGGGGATGGCACCACTGGGGATCTGATTGGCATCACCACGACGTTCGTTTCGATCATCACCACTACGAGTCCCACAGCAGAATTTTCGCCAATCGAAACAGCTTCAATCACGGCCGCGGATTTCACGGCGGCCCTGCTGGTGGGCGAGGTTTCAGCGCGCCGCAGCATGGATTCTCGGCGCCACATGGCCAGCCGGGTACACATTCCGGCGCATTCAGCGGCTTTAATCATGGAGGAGCTACCAGAGGCTTTTCCTCACGCGGTCAGTCGAGCTTCGGCGGAGGCTTCCACGGAGGCGGCGGTTTCCACGGAGGTGGAGGTGGTCACGGTGGAGGAGGCGGTCACCGGTAACTCGACTCCATTACTGCAAACACAACTCATGACTTGGAGAAGGAATCATGCGCACTAAGAATACGAAGTTAGCAACACGCACAATGAGACTTGCCTGGCTGGCCGCATCCACCGTTCTTCTGCTGGCGGTGGTGGGCTCCGCTGGATCGAGCTTTGCTCAGGAGCCACAACCCAAGACGTTCTCGTCTCCGGCAGAAGCTAGTAGCGCTCTCTTTCAGGCTGCGCAGAGTGAAGACGAGCAGGCTCTGGAAGCGATCCTGGGAGCAGGGAAGGAGGTCACTTCGTCGAACGACGAAGTAGAGGACAAGCTGGAACGCGAGCAGTTCACCCAGAAATATCAGGAGATGCACCGTCTGGTCCGAGAACCTGATGGAAGCACGGTGCTGTACATCGGAGCGGAAAACTGGCCCTTTCCGATCCGGCTGGTCTCAAAGAACGGTGGATGGTACTTCGATTCGAAGACCGGCGCGGAGGAAATCAAGTTCAGAAGGATCGGAGAGAATGAGGCCACCGCCATTGCAGTGTGTGAGGAATTCGCAATGGCTAAGAATGAAGCCGACACCAAGGCATCCAGCGAAGACCCAATCACGCGATTCGCCCAGAGCCTGGCCTCTGGCGGTGCAGCGAACGCCGACAACAAGGAACCCACTCCCTTCCATGGATACTACTTCCGAATCGTGGCACCGAATCCCTCGGATGTGAGTGTTCGCGGCAAGAGAGCGAGGGGCTTGACGTTGGTCGCGTATCCCGCGGAGTACCAGTCATCAGGGGTCAAGACCTTCGTAGTCACCCAGAGAGGGGTCGTCTTCGAAAAAGACCTCGGGCCCGAAACAACGACAGTCGCCCCACAGATGAAAGCCCGCTCAGGTTCGAGTTGGCATCCGGCGGCGTGAAGGTAGGGCACAAAAGATTTAGCTGCCGAAAATTAGTGGCGCCGATCGCATCGGCGTGCATCTGACAAAACAGAAGTACTTTTGGAGATACATATGAATAATAAATCTAGAAAAACCGGAAGTCTGTCGGCTGCCGCAAGCGGAACTCTTTCGCTCGGAGGTGAACTTACTGTCCACCGTCTTGGCTTCGGGGCCATGCGTATTACGGGCGACGGAATCTGGGGGCCACCGAAGGACCCCGCGGCAGCAATTGCCGTTCTTCGCCGAGCCGTTGAGCTGGGAGTCAACTTCATCGATACGGCAGATTCGTACGGCCCTAACGTCAGTGAAGAATTGATCGCCGAAGCGCTATCACCTTACCCGAACGACCTCGTGATCGCCACCAAAGGTGGATGGAATCGTCCCGGCCCGAACCAGTGGACGCACGATGCCAGCCCCGCGCACCTGCGCAAGGCGGTGGAAGGCAGCTTGAAGAGACTGCGCCTCGACCGGATCGACGTCTACCAACTGCACGTGCCTGATCCGGTGGTGCCTCTCGACGCGTCCATTGAAACTCTGTGCAACCTGCAATCAGAAGGGAAACTCCGCCTGGTCGCGTTGTCAAATGTCACGGTGGAACACATTGAGCGTGCGCGGAGAATCGTCCCGATCGTATCGGTGCAAAACCGGTACAGTTTTGCCGATCGCGAATGGGACAACGTCGTGCATTATTGCGAACGGAACGGAATCGCATTCATCCCCTGGTTCCCGCTGGGGGCAGGGACCGTAGCCGGCAGGCTACTGGAGAGGATCGCGAAGGCCCGCCAGGCGAAACCTATCCAGGTCGCGCTGGCGTGGTTGCTGAAGCGGTCCCCGATTATGCTGCCCATCCCCGGAACTTCTTCAATCGCGCATCTTGAGGAAAATGTGCAGGCAGCGTCGCTGCAATTGTCTGAGGAAGAATACTCGGAGCTGACAGGTATTGCCTAGTTGGCTTCCTGAACGAGACCAACCTTGAAATATCGCTGTGGAATGCTGCCGGATCCAGCTCCGTCGGGACCAGCGGCATTCCTGGTGTCCCATGTGTTCCCCGCAGCAAAGCGTCGAACCTATGATTGATCTGACCGAACATCCGTCGGGGACGTGAAGGAATGGACAGCAGTGTCGATAGGTTGACTCGTGACCGGGAATTCTGTCTTCAATCTCTAGCCATTGTGCGTATCACTTTGGCAGCGGAACTGCTCCGACATAACGTGAAGGCGCCTGCATCTTGGCGTGCGGTCCCTGATCCGCATTCAAGATCGCAATGATCCTTAGACGGGGAGTGCTCTGGCGGAGGTCAGGAAAAATGCAGAACGACAGCACCAAAGATCGCTTTTCGCGTCGCGGATTTCTGGGAATCGGCTCGGCTGCTCTGGCCACGGTAGCCGGCAGTTTGGCGGTGAACAGCGCCATGGCGCAGGAAGGCCAACAGGCTGACAAACCTCGGACTGACCGGAGCGCAACCGATCCGGGTCCTGCAAATACAGCCTTGGACGGTCAGAACCAGGATTCCGCATGGCCCCCCGGCACGGATTCCAAGAGCCTAGTTGCAACCTTCAAATATCCGTTCTCGCTTGCGAACAAGCGGGCTTATGAAGGCGGATGGTCACGAGAGGTGACTGTTCGGGAACTACCTGTCTCGAAGTCGATGGCGGGCGTAAACATGAGACTCACGGCTGGAGGCGTTCGCGAACTGCATTGGCACACAGCCGGCGAATGGGCAATCATGCTGTACGGGACGGCACGGATCACTGCTATTGATCGGGACGGCAAGAGTTTTGTCGCCGACGTAAGAAAAAACGATCTGTGGTATTTCCCCACTGGGATTCCGCACTCAATTCAGGGGCTCGGGCCGGACGGGGCAGAATTCATGCTGGTGTTCGACGAAGGAGATTTTTCGGAGTCGGATACGGTGTTGCTGAGCGACTCGATGGCGCACCTGCCGCCCGAGGTCCTGTCAAAGAACTTCGGCGTTGCCGAAGCCTCTTTGAAGAAGCTTCCCAAGCAAGAGTTGTTTATTTTCCAGACGGCAGTTCCCGGACCACTCGAGGCCGACCAGAGAGCAGCTGCAGGAGCGCTTGGGAAGTCGCTGGAAGATTTCTCTTTTCGCACCATGGAGATGCCGCCGACGAAGCGCACGAAAGGCGGAGAAGTCCGTATCGTCGATTCGAGCAAGTTCAAGGTCGCGACAACGGTAGCGATGGCAATGGTCACGCTTCGCCCGGGAGGGCTGCGGGAACTGCATTGGCACCCCAACGCCTCCGAATGGCAGTACTACATCTCGGGCAAGGGAAGAATGACCGTGGTCTCGACAGGTAATCGGGCACGCACCATGGACTTTCAGGCGGGAGATGTTGGGTACGTGGAACAGACTCTTTTGCATTACATCGAGAATTACCGATCTGATCTTCCTGGAGATGTTCAAGAGCAGCTTCTATCAAGACCTGTCGCTCTCGGAGTGGTTGGCCCACACCCCGCCCGAACTGGTGATGGCACATCTGAATATCGACAAGGCCACGCTCGACGCAATTCCGAGAGACGAGCTGGTGATCGTTCCGCGTTAGTCCCAGCGGAGTGACCGGAGTGAGGGAATACTCACTGCCTGGCTGACCCGCCTTTAGTAGTACAGATCGGGTGGCCCTTTGTACTCCTGGAGAGCGTTGCCGCCGTCGATGACAATCATTTGGCCGGTGATGTAGGAGGCGGAGTCGGCGGCGAGAAACGCGATCGCAGCGGCGACTTCGTCAGGACGGCCCGGCCGTCCGATCGGAGTATTTTTGCCGGCGATGATTTCCTGCTCTGTGGAAGACGCGGTTTCGATCCAGCCGGGTGCGACGGCGTTTACCGTGATTCCTTGGCGCGCAAGCTCGAGGGCGAGGCTGCGAGTTAGCCCAACCATGCCGGCTTTGGCCGCACTGTAGGCGGTTTCGCGAGGGTTGCTGACGAGTGGGCCAGTAACTGAAGAAACGTTCACGATACGCCCATAGTGTGCCGTGAGCATGAACGGCAGAACGGCTTTAGTGATGTTGAAGGCAGTCTTGAGGTTGATGGCGATGCTGTAATCCCAGTCCTTTTCGGGAAGCTCCGCCAGAGGTAAAGAGGTGGTCTCGGTAGGATTGCCGACCTGGGTCATTCCGGCGTTGTTGATGAGGATGTCGAGGCGGCCATAGCGATTAAGGACTTCATCAACCAGCCTGTGAGTTCGCGCGTGATCCCGCAAGTCTGCGGCGAGGGCAAAAACATCAGCGCCCTCTTCGGCAAGTTCGCGGGCGCGATCTTCAATTCTTTGGGTCGTCGAAGTGATGGCGATTTTAGACCCTTGTTGTGCGAGCAATCGAGCGGTTGCGAAGCCGATACCCTGTGGGCTGCCCGCGCCAGTGATAAGAGCTACTTTCTCGGAAAAGTTCATCTATGAGATTGAATCTACAAGATGTACCAATTGTTGGCCACTCACTACTGAGGTCCAAATACCGTCGACGGGCGGAGATCTGCGTGCAATCAGTTGACCGTCAGGGGTTTTAGTGATGGGAGAAGTTCGGCGGAGTTGGAAATGATGAATCTGTTAGCGACAAGTCAAAATGCGAAAAAGGGCGCCTGCATCCTTCTCCTTATAGGTGCACAAATATTGCTTCTCAGAGCTCTGGATGTGGCTCAGGCCGTCCCATTGCCGGAGCCTCCGCAGGTGGGAGCGAAGAATCATGTTGTATCCCTTGCACTGCATGCAGTGAATGAAGATGGCCGGGATGCCTTCTCGTTCGATGGCCAGCACGCAGCCCCCGTGATCCGTGCTTCTCCAGGGGACGTTCTCAAAATCACATACGTCAACAATCTTCCTGCTAAGTCTTCGGAGACTTGTGCGGTGAATCCTTGTATGAACATGACGAACTTGCATTTTCACGGGCTCACCGTTTCGCCGAACTCCCCGCAGGATGACGTGCTCGGAATGATGGCCATGCCTGGGCAGGTTTTGCACTACTCGGTTGAGATTCCGCGCGATCATCCGCCGGGCCTGTTCTGGTATCACACTCATCCCCATGGCGAGAGCCACCGGCAAGTATTGGACGGAATGTCAGGAGCCATTGTCATCGAGGGAATGGAACGTTATGTCCCCGAAGTGGCAGGCCTCCGAGAGCGTGTGATCGTTGTGCGCGGACGCTCCATTGAGCACGATCCGGATGCAGCCGCACTCAGGCGCGATGTTGAAATCCCACGTAAGGGATGTGGGGGAGAAGGCGAGGCAGCCGAGGAGATCTTTACTGTGAACGGAGTGGTTCGTCCGCGAATCGAGATCGCGCCTAGGGAGCGGCAGTTCTGGCGTGTGGTGAACGCATCGGCGGACCGCTACCTGGACCTGCAGCTGGATGGAGAGACACTTGAAATCGTGGCGCTTGATGGGATGCCGCTCGCCTACCACGAACCTAACAATCCGACACGCACCGCTAATCACTTCCTGCTGTCGCCGGCGGGACGACTCGAAGCAATCGTAACCGGTCCACCGCCTGCAACACACGCTGCCCTGCGCACCCTTTGCGTAGACGCGGGTCCGGCCGGTGATCCGAATCCGGAGATGGTGCTGGCAGATCTGGCGCAACCCAACGCAGATCAACCCAGATCCGATCGGCTCTCTGGGAACCCGCTGCCTGGGCAAATTCATGCTATCGATGCCCGCCCGCCGCTTTACAAGCCGATCGACGTTGAGCCACTAGTGAAGAAGAGAGCTAAGCCGGACTTCACGGTCATCTTTACCGAGGACAAGAATGGCTTCTACATCAATGGGCGCAAGTATGCACCGGATGAACGTCCGATGACCAGCGCTCGCGTAGGCACTTTTCAGCATTGGCGTATTGTCAACCAAACTGCCGAATTGCATCCTTTTCACATTCACCAGGTCCACTTCTTGGCTTATGCGGAAAATGGCGTGCCGCTCGCGCATCCCGCCTGGCTGGATACCGTCAATGTTCCGTATCGCGGCACGGTTGATGTCATCCTGGACTTCACTGATCCTGTCATCAAGGGCATGTCGGTATTTCATTGTCATCTGCTGAATCACGAGGACAAGGGCATGATGGCGAAGATTCTATTCAAGTAATGCAGTGTGAAGGGGAGGAAGCGACGGGAACAGATAAGACGGCGCGAGATCGAGATGGTCATGAGAGTGTCGATACGTTGACACTGCGACCAGAGAGGTTCGAAGTGCTGCAGCCTGTTTTGAACGGGCTGCCGATGGCAGTTGGATTGCACTTGGAGAGCGGAACAGGCTTGATCATGGAGCGGTCGGGTCAATCCGTGCACGCCTTCACTATTCAGGAAACGATGGAGACCCTATGAAGCGTTTTACGGCAGATCAGGTGAAAGTTGGATTCATTGGTCTGGGTAACATGGGAAGCCGGATCGCACAACGCCTGCTTGATCACGGATACCCACTCTCTGTATACGACCGGGATCCCGGCAAGGCGGAAGCCATGGCCGCGCAGGGTGCTGCCGTTCCGAAAAACATCTTTGAACTGGCACGCACGACCGACGTCCTCCTCTCCTGCCTGACGAACGATGAAGCAGTTCGGAGCGTGTACACGGGACCAGGGGGACTTTTTTCTGGGGCACGGCCAGGAACCGTCGTGCTGGAGATGAGCACGATCTCTCCAGAAAGCTCACGCGAACTGCACAGGCTCGGCGCCAGAGGTGGTGTCGAAGTACTCGATGTGGCCATCTCGGGAAGCACTCCTGCCGCCGAGGAAGGCATGTTGACACTGCTGGTAGGCGGCAACCGGGAAGTGTTTCGCGCCGCCAAGCCAATATTCCAGGCGGTCGCAAAACGATACTTTCTTCTGGGCGGTTCAGGCTCCGGAACAGCGATGAAGCTGGTCGTCAACACGTTATTGGGCGTTGGTATGCAGGCGATCGCTGAAGCCGTGGTTCTTGGGGAGAAAGCTGGCCTCGATCGCGAGCGGTTGCTGGAAGTCTTGGCGCAAACCGCAGTGATCGCTCCGGCTCATGTGGGAAAGCTGGCGAGGGCAGCGACCAACGAGTACAGTCCACAGTTTCCACTGCGACTTATGAACAAAGACTTTCAGTTGATTCTGCAGGCGGCGGCACAAGAACACGTCCCTATGCCTGCGACAGAAGCGGCGTTCCGCATCAATTCAGATGAGCTGTCACGCAATGATGACGAAGACTTTTCGGCTGTGATGCGGCGAATGGAGGAAATGGCAGGTATCGCAGATCTTCACTCGGCCCCGGTAACAAGTTAATCGGAAGGCCAGCACGATTCAATTTGCCAGCGCTGGATAGGAGGACAGGATGGACAGCAGCTACGTGTTTCTCTGTGGAGTGATGTGGTGCAGGTTCGGACAGCAAGACGCAGGCAAGGAGCTACTAAGGGCTGCGGATTCTAGGGATCCAGATATCACGGCTTGGGCGATGTTGGCGAAAGGCGCCACTCGCCTGAGGGAGTTGGAAAAACGGCAACAAGCTTCTCGCATGATCCTTGGGGAAAAGCTATGTGGATGAGATCATGCGCTGTCTGTAAGGCCCTTCTCACCAAGCTCAACTTGCGCGACTCCGTCCGGTGCCGCTGCGGCTGGCAGTGGTAGGCTGCGCGACTAGCTCGACCCTCGCGATCCCAAAGATCCTTTTGTCTCCCTTGGCATCGCAGCTACAGCACAACGCTCAATCAACTTTAGGGAGCCATGAGGCTCTCATCCGCGACTGCCACGTTATCGTTGATCCGACAAATTAACAATCAGAGACACTGTCATCCGAAGGGGCCGTCCTACTCTCTCGCTGCGATGTGTCTAGCGACTCGCGCTGGGCTATTAGTCAGGCTGCTGAATATCATTTTCGTAAAGACATTCGGGGATACGTAACCACTACCCCATTCGGCGTCGAAGTCTTTGGTCGGTAGTGCGGCCACTACCTGATCGATTGTCTTCCCTGCAGCAATCAAGCTCTCGATGCGCTGCCGAACTTGCACCAGCATGTTGCGGTAGTCTTGCAGGTCGGCACGAGCGGCTACCGGCCCATGGCCGGGTACGATCTTTGTCTGCCCGTCAGTGTGTGCAAGAACCTGGTCGATGGAATCAATCATGCCATCGATAGATCCTCCTGATGCCAGATCGATGATGGGATAGACGTGATTCGAAAAAATGTCCCCTAACACCGCAACGTTCGCCGGAGAGATATAAATAACTGTGTCTCCATCCGTATGTGCAGGTCCATAGTTGACCAAGGTTAGCTGCTGAGAACCTTGGCGCAACGTCATAGTGCTTGAATAAGTGACGGTTGGGAGAGCCTGCTGCGGATAGGGACCATCTTGTAAGCCAATGAACGGTACGTCCTGCGCCGACGAGAGCCGCTTTTTCACGTTCTCTTGCGCGATGATAGTTACGCCTTCGGAGCCAAAGAAAGCATTCCCTCCCGTGTGGTCAAAGTGCCAATGTGTATTCACCAGCCGGGTGACCGGCCGCAGAGTGGTCTTGAAGATCGCATCGCTCAGCTGAGAAACTCGCGAATCCACGCCGCTATCGATCAGTAAAGTGCTGCCGTCATCAACGATGGCGGTAACATCTCCTCCGTCGCCCGAAAACATGAACAGATCCTTGCCGAGAGAGGTGGTCTTCAGAGGGCTATTCTCAAACTGTTCAGTAGCCTTCTGGATAACCGTTCCGGTTCCTCCCACCTGCGCCACCCCTGGGGAGGCTGTTCCTGTTATCGCCAGGGCCAATAGAAGTGCCTGAATAGAGGAAGATAGTGACCTTATTTCATGAAGAAAGTGTTTCACTTGCTTGCTCCTTCAAAGTTAAGCTAACCCCGCTCCCCGAATCACAACGTTGTCCAATGAAGTCCATGTTGGTTTGTCTCAGCTACTTCGACTACGGTTGCTCTCGGCTGTGGTGAAAATACCCGTCACGCTGCGGTCTCGGCGAAAAAGGGTGCGATCTCGTTCATTGCTTCATTGCTGAGGCGCAGGTCGCCGGCTCGCATGACACCTTCGGCCTGCCTGGCATTGCGCGCTCCGACAATGGCGCCCGTCACCGCGGGATGTTGCAGTGTCCACGCGATGGCAACTTCTCCGACAGAACGCTCGTGGCGTTTGGCGATCACTCGCAGACGATCGACCAGCGCCAGATTGCGAGCCAGGTTCGGCTCGGTAAAGTCGGGATGCCCACTGCGCCAGTCGTCCTCGGGTAACTTCGCGATCCGCTCACGGGTCATGTCGCCGGTTAGGAGACCGGAAGCCATCGGGGAATAAGCGATGACTCCAATTCCTTCCCGCAGGCAGTAGGGCAGAATCTCGTCTTCGATTTCGCGGTGCACCAGTGAATATCGAGGCTGTAGAGACGTTACGGGAGCGATGGCCTGCGCCCGGCGCAGTTGTTGGACGTTAAAGTTGGAAACACCGATCCAGCGAACCTTGCCTTCACGCTTCAGGTCGTCGAGCGTGGACCATCCTTCCTCCAGCGCCGACGAGTCAGGGTCCGGAGGCCAATGGATTTGGTAAAGATCAATCACATCGACGGAGAGGCGGCGAAGGCTGAACTCGACCTCCGCGCGGATGGAAGCGCGGTATAGCACTTTCTTGACGTTGCCCACCGCGTCCCAGTGCAGGCCGCACTTGGTAAAGATGTAGGGCTTGGGGCCGCGCCACTCCTTCAGCGCGCGGGCGACGACTTCTTCCGAGTGCCCCAAGCCGTACACGGCCGCAGTGTCGATCCAGTTGACGCCAAGTTCGAGCGAGCGGTGAATGGCGGCGATGGAATCCTTGTCGTCCTGCGATCCACAGCCAAACTGCCACCCCGAACCGCCGATGGCCCAAGCTCCGTAGCCCACCGGTGTGATGCGCATGTCTGAGTTGCCAAGCGTGCGAGTCTGCATTTCAATCTCCTTTATCAAGGCTTCATTCGAGCGACGGTTCGGGTGGCGAAGTTAGTTAACCTTTCGCGGGCTCCGGAGGGAATTTCTTGAACATCTTTGCCACTCCCTTGTCCAGGTTCTTTTCATTTTTTGCGGCTTTGTTAGACAGCGTATCTTCGGCACTGCCGCGCCAGATCAGCTGCTTTGTCTTCGCGTCGTACATGTCGATCAACAAGGTTCCTTCTTTGTAGTCCTGCTCAGTTGTGGTAGCTTGGCCCATTCCCATTCCTCCGAATCCTCGCCAACCCCATCCTCCACCGAATCCGTTATAGAAGGTCTGAAGCGTTTTCTCGGTCTTGGTGGTTTCAATCGCTACGAGGGCCACATCGCCGCCGCTGTCTACTTGAGTCCAGCCTTTGGCGGCCAATTGGGCATCGACGGCATTCTTGATTCGGGCGTCCCACAACGGATTCGGATCCTTGATGGTTTGCCACGAATAAGTCTTGTACTGAGAGAAATTGGCTTGGTGATCAAAGTCGGTTTTGACGTGCTGAGCAAATGCGGCTCCCACCGTCGCCAGGAAAAACAGAGTGCAAGCTGCTGTACGAAATATGTTCTTCATGTGAATCTCCTTTTCGGATCTTAGGAATGCATGTGCCGTTCCAAACATTGTTTGCGGGGATAATCCGTAAATCGTTCTGCCTGACGGCTTTGCGCGTATATGAGTTGAGGATTCGAGAGCGATACTAGGGCGGGACCGTCGACATGACGACTGAATGTCAGCCTGTGGACGCGGCGATGCGCATTCTTCACACGGATTGAGAGGGAAGCCCTCTGCTCAGCACGCGCAAAAGTCTCCGAGAGCTGGGCGAGAACTGGACGAAGACTTACGCTGCTGTGAGCCGTCGAGATTGACGATCGCCGACTGCTTCGACGCGCCCGCGCGGTGGGGAAACGATCATGGGAAGCACGACGGAAACCGCCATCACCCCTGCGATCACATGCAGGGCTCCACGATACGTTCCGCTGGCCTGGCGCATGTAGGCAATCAGCAGCGGTCCAAATGCGCTCGCGAAGCCCCATGCGGTGAGCATGAGTCCATAAATAGGGCCGACATTCCTTGAGCCGAAGTAATCGGCCGCGAACGCCGGCATCGTGCCGAATCCGCCGCCATAGCACATTAGGATGACAAAGCTAACGACTGTCAGCACGGCTGCGGAATTGATGCTGGGAAGAAACCAAAAGAGGACGGCCTGTCCCACAAACATTACCGCGAATGTTGCGCGCCGGGTGATTGAGTCGGATGCCCACGCCCAGAACACTCTTCCGAAAGCATTGCCGATGCTGACAATTCCCACCATGCTGGCAGCTGTCACGGCAGTTACTTTGGCAAGCTCCTGGAACAGAGGAGCTTCTTGCGAGATCACCGAAATTCCCGCGCAGGTATTCAAGAACAGAAGCAGCCAAAGGGCCCACCATTGCCACGTGCGCAGGGCCTCGCCGAGTGTATAGTCGCGGCTTGATCGCTGCGACGCCTGCGAAGCTGTGGGCTTCCAGCCTTTCGGAGCCCACTCCGCGGGAGGATTCTGCATGAAATAGCCGGCGGCAACTGTCACGACTAGAAATGCGATGCCGAGGTAGGAAAATGTTTGGAGGACGCCAACCCTCTGGATGAGGCGCGTGGCCACGGGCGCGGTCACCAGCGCTCCCGCTCCGAAGCCACCAACTGCGACGCCGGTAATAAGGCCTCTGTGGTCAGGAAACCATTTGACCAAAACGGCGACCGGCACGATGTAGCTGAAGCCCAGTCCAATTCCGCCGATCACACCGTAACTCAGGTACAGCCACCACAGCTTGTGGTCGGAGAAACTCGCCAGATAGACTCCGGTGCCATACAGGAAGCCGCCAGTGAGTGCGACAATTCTCGGGCCCTTCCGATTGAGCCAGAGACCGCCGAAGAAGGCCGCGATACCCAGCACAAAGATGCTGATAGTAAACGTCAGCGTGACTTCGGAAATACTCCATCCGAACTGCTTCGCGAGTGGCGCGCGAAAAACGCTCCAGGCGTAAACCGCGCCCAGCGCGATTTGAAGAAGAACACCGGCGACGGCGATGTTCCATCGATTCGTCATAACTTTTCTGGTTTCCATTGAGTTCCTTTAAGTTTGGCTAGGCTGTCCCTCTGATGAGTGAAGATGGCGTCCAAAAGCTTGCAAGAAATCTATGGCTGCGGCCAAACCGCGTAGACTGTCTTTGCTGGTGAGGCGCCGAAGCACGCCGAAGACGCTAACCGGCTGATCTCGCTCCGCGGTCGCCTGGGCTATTCCTTCGGGAATCGCCTGAAAGATACCTTTGAACCAATCCGGCTCGATGCTGCCAAGAATTTGCCGCCAGAAGAGAAGATTTCTGATGGCGCGAATGGCTTCGGGCGTTCTGGCATTGTCGACAATCTTCTCCAGAATGTCGTCGCTCGCCGCCAAAGCGCCGCGCATGATCTCCAGCACGCCGCGGTTGTGCAACTCCTGCAGCACTTCGTACGCGGCCAGGACAGCTTCAGCGTGTTCTTCAGGAGCTTGCTCCAGTCGAGAGCGCAACTCGGCACGTGGATTGCGCGGCGGAATTTCTAGAGGAATCGGTTGAGCCATTGAATTCTCCTGACATCACTTCTTTGTCTGCAACTGCACCAGCCCATTTCCATTTCCTGGCGGGGCATAGTCCGCTCGCTTCCACTTGCGTTCAACTTCCACCCCTTTCTGCGGCGTCGGATGACCGAAGCGAGAATTGATCCGGGGCAATGGACTCTCGCCGACCTCGGCCAACACGTTCATGTGAACGCTCGCCTCCTTGTAGGCCGGCGTGTTGGTCACAGGATCAGTGTGGCTGCTGGTCAATCGATTTACCGCACTCTCAACCGAGTTCATCGGCATGTATAGTTCCCGCCCCTGTACCCGGTCTGTCACCAGCGCACGGACCCGCACCTTCCCGTACCGCGAGACCAGTTGCACCCATGTCCCGCTTTGAATTCCGCGTTCTTCAGCAAGTTCCGGAGAGACTTCCACAAAGACGTCAGGAGTCTTCTCTCGAATCCCTTCGGTACGGTAGGTCAAGTTGCCCTCGTGGAAGTGTTCGAGAAGCCGGCCATTGTTTAAGTGCAAGTCAAATTCAGCGTTGGGTTGATCGGTGGGGCCGATCCAGGAGACTGGAAAGAGCCTCGCTTTTCCGTCTGGGAAAGTGAAGCGTTTGGTATAGAGCAGCGGCTCATCTGTTCCATCGGCCGCGACGGGCCATTGTAGCGATTTGTATCCCGCGAGCCTCTCATAGTTCACGCCGGCGAACATCGGAGTGAGCGAAGCAATTTCATCCATGATCTCGGAAGGATGTTGATAGTGCCAACCCGCGCCCATCCGGTTGGCAATTTCCTGGGTGATCTTCCAATCTGGCAAGCAACCCTCGATTGGCTCGAGAACTTCGTAGAGCCGTTGGATCCGCCTCTCAGTACTGGTGAAGGTGCCTTCCTTTTCCAGGCTCGGTGCCCCGGGCAGCACAACATCGGCATATCGGCAGGTGTTGCTGAAAAAAATGTCTTGCACGACGAAGAAATCAAGCTTCTCGAACGCCGCGCCCACATAGTTGGCGTTTGAATCGACTATGCTCATCTCCTCGCCGATCAGGTACATTGCCTTAAGCTTGCCCTCATGGATCGCTTCCACCATCTGGTGATTGTCTAGTCCCTTGGTGGAAGGGAGTTTTACTTTCCAACCAGTCTCAAATCGCTGGCGCACTTCGGGATCATCCACCGATTGGTAACCCGGCAGCATGTTCGGCATGGACCCGTGGTCGCTGGCTCCTTGAACGTTGTTGTGACCGCGCAGAGGATAAGCGCCCGTTCCAGGTCGCATGTAGTTGCCGGTGATCAGTAACAGGTTTGAAATAGCGGTGGAAGTGTCGGAACCCTGGGACTGCTGAGTCACCCCCATTGCCCAAAGTATGCACACTGCTTTGGCTTCCGAGATCATCCGGGCAACGGTTTTGAGAGTTTCCTCGGGCACGCCGGAAATGCGCGAGGCGGCCTCTATTGTGAAAGGCTCAAGGCTTTTTCGATATTCGGCCAGGCCATTCACCCAGTCATCCAGAAACTTGGAATGCGCGAGACCGTTGTCGAGCAGATGTCGACTGATCGCGCTCAACCAGAATAGGTCTGTCCCTGGTTTCGGATGCAAGAAGAGGTCGGCACGCCTGGCCATTTCGTTCTCACGAATGTCGGAAACAATCAGCCTTTGGCCATTGAGTTTGTGCGAACTTTTGACCCGAGTCGCGATGACGGGGTGACTTTCAGCGGTGTTGCTGCCAACGATGAGCACAAGGTCGGCCTTCTCCATGTCTGAGATGGAACCGGAATCGCCTCCGTACCCCACGGTGCGGAACAGGCCGGCTGTTGCCGGGGACTGGCAGTAGCGAGAACAATTGTCGACGTTGTTCGTGCCAATCACGGCTCGCGCCAGCTTCTGCATCAGGTAGCTTTCTTCGTTCGTACACTTGGACGAAGAGATCAATGCGAGTGAGTCTGGACCGCTCTTCGTCTTGATTTCAGACAATTTGCGGGCAACCAGGTCGAGAGCTTCGTCCCAGGTGGCCTGGCGAAACTTTCCTCCCTCGCGAATCAGCGGGGTGGTGAGGCGATCCTCGCTGTTGATGTGTCCCCAGCCGAATTTCCCTTTGACACAGGTGGAAATCCCGTTGGCTGGGCCGTGTTCCGGCGCCACCTTTAGAATGTGGCGATCCTTCGTCCAGACATCGAAGCTGCACCCCACCCCGCAGTAGGTGCAAACTGTTTTGGTCTTGCGGATGCGGTGCTCCCGCATCGCCTGTTCCGCCTCGGAGACCTGAAGAATGCTGCCGTAGCCGGTTTCCGGTTCCACACCCTTGACCACGTCGATCATGCCGCTTAGGGCGGACTTCTTCAGAGAGGTTAAGAAGCCGGCATGACCCAGCATCGTTTTTTCCATCAGTGCGTTGCAGGGACAGACGGTGACACAGTGGCCGCACGAGACGCAGCTCGACTCTCCAATGGTTGAGCCACCATCCCAAAGCACACGAGGATTCGGATCCTCCCAGTTGATCGAGAGCGTTTCGTTGACCTCGACGTTCTGACAAGCCTCCACACAGCGACCGCAGAGAATGCATTGGTCTGGATCGTAGCGATAGAAGGGATTCGTGTTATCGACTTCGTAGGGCTTCGATCGAAACGGAATGTTCTGATGCTCAATGGCCAGTAACTTCGTCGTGTTATGGACAACACAATTGCCATTGTTGTTATCGCAGACCGTGCAGTAGAGAAGGTGGTTGCTGAGGATGCGATCAAAGGCTTCCACCTGGGCTGCCGCAGCCTTGGGTGACTTTGTAGAAATCGTCATTCCATCTGCGACGCCGGTTGCGCAGGCCCTGACCAGGCGGCCGTTCACTTCAACCATGCATGTGTCGCACGTTTGAACCGGGCCGAGTTGGGGGTGGTAGCAGACTTGAGGGACTGTTCCGCCCGCACGGTTGATCAGATCAATCAGAAGTTCGTCGGGTTGGGCCTCTTGAACGACGCCGTCGATCGCAACCTTGATCACAGTTGTTTTCCTCTCCCCTACTCGTAGCAAGTGCGGTTCCAGTCGCACGAAGAAGCGAAAAGACGCCAAGTGAATGCGGCACAACGACAAGGGCGGGTTCCTTTGCGATCAACGGACTGCCTGAATACCCGACGCCTGTCGAAATGCCGACTTCGTGTCAACCGCAGGACGCGTTTTCTGAATGTCATGAGGTCATCCCAAACACCCAGTCGGTTCATGCCACTGATAACAAGGGAGTAACGTATCCACCAATGAATTGGAGAGCTGCGTGCTTTTTGCTGTTGTGCCAGGAGGCAAACCCAACATGCCAGCGAGAGAGGCATATATCGGAAGCGAACAGCGTCTCGACGTCCAAGTCCGCGGAAAAGGAGCCGAGGAAATGCAGGACGTTCTCTTGCGCTACCGGCCTGTGTTCTATAGAAAAGCCTATTACTACTTGGGCAATGCGGCCGACGCGGAGGACGCGGTTCAGGACGCAATCCTGTCCGCTTACAAGAACCTGGACCAGTTCAAGGGAGAGGCGCAAATGTCGACGTGGTTAACCTCCATCGTCATCAATTGTGCGCGGATGCGTCTGCGCAAACGGCCGCGCCAGACTGCCGTGTCGCTCGATGAACGTTTCGAGGGGGAAGAACAGGACTATTGCCTGTCAGACCGATTGGCGGACAGCCGACCCAGTCCCGAAGATAGGTGTCGAGAGTCGGAGCTGCACAGGCATGTCATGCAGTTTGTAGCGGAGCTTTCACCTTCGTTGCGTAAAGCATTCGAGTTGCGCGACTTGGAGGAGCTGACCACGAGCGAAGCAGCGGACATTCTGGGAGTGCCAGAGGGAACCGTGAAGGCCCAAGTCTCGCGCGCACGCGCCAAACTAAGGCGGCTGATGCGCCGGGCGCTCCGCACACAGCCTAATCCGAGGGCTGCCTGCACTGCTTCACCAGCTGTTGAAAAGAAGGAACCCAAGAGCCAGGTCCTTAACGAACGCGCTGCGCTGGCGGCCTAAGGCTTAAACCAGATAACGAACGGCGAACTCAGAACTGTCGGTTGTAAACAGACCAGGAAAACTTTATGTGGATTGTTCGACTCGCATTACGGCGGCCCTACACATTCGTAGTGATGTCGATTCTCATCCTGATCATGGGCGGACTCGCGATTGTTCGCACTCCCACCGACATTTTCCCGACGATTGATATTCCGGTCGTCAGCATCATCTGGAGCTACAATGGCCTGGTCCCGCAGGACATGAGCGACCGGATCGTTACGGTTACGGAGCGGAACCTTACCACCGTCGTCGACAATATTGAACACATCGAGTCGCAGTCGCTCTATGGAATCGCGGTTGTTAAAGTCTTCCTGCAACCGAACGCAAGCCTCCAGCAGGGGATTGCGCAGGTTACGGCGGCTTCCCAAACCCAACTCAGGCAGTTGCCTGCCGGAACGACGCCGCCACTCATCATTGCCTACAGTGCGTCGAGCGTGCCCGTCCTGCAATTGGCTCTCTCGGGCCAGAATCTGTCGGAGCAAGCACTCAACGACTATGGTCTGAATTTTATTCGGACGCAGATTATCACAGTACCTGGGACGTCGGTGCCATATCCCTATGGCGGCAAACAACGCCAGGTGCAAGTGGATCTGAATACGACAGCTTTGCAGTCGAAGGGACTATCCGCGCTGGATGTGGTGAATGCGATCAGCGCGCAAAACTTGATCCTTCCCACAGGTACTTCCAAGATTGGCTCCAAAGAATACGATGTGTCCATTCCCAACGCGGCGCCGCAGACAATTGCGGACTTGAACCGGATCCCGATCAAGACTATTGGCGGCACTACGATTTACATCAAAGACGTGGCCTGGGTGCGGGATGGCTTTCCGCCGCAGACCAACATCGTTCGTGTCAACGGGCAGCGCTCCGTGTTATTGACGATTCAGAAAGCGGGCAATGCCTCAACGCTGAACGTGATTGCGGGCATCAAGTCTCTTCTGCCGCAAATTAAGGCGACGCTTCCTCCCCAGCTTGACATATCGCCGCTGGCGGATCAGTCGATTTTCGTTCGTGGTGCGATCAGTGGAGTGGTCCGGGAAACGCTGATTGCCGCGTGCCTGACCGCTTTCATGATTCTCACTTTTCTGGGCAGTTGGAGAAGCACGGTTATCATCGCAACTTCGATCCCTCTGGCGATCCTGACTTCGATCATTGTGCTCAGCGCGATCGGACAAACGATTAACATCATGACGCTCGGTGGACTTGCTCTGGCAGTCGGCATCCTGGTTGACGACGCCACTGTCGAAGTCGAGAACATCAATCGCAACCGCGAAGCCGAACCGGATAAGAACCTGGACGAAGTTGTTCTGGACAGCGCATCGCAGATTGCGACACCCGCGTTCGTCTCCACGCTCTCGATCTGCATTGTGTTTGCTCCCATGTTCTTACTGTCGGGCGTGGCGCGATACCTGTTCGTGCCGCTCGCCGAATCGGTAGTGTTTGCCATGTTGGCTTCGTATATCCTCTCCCGGACCATTGTCCCGACGATGGCGAAGTACCTGCTGCCGGGAGAAAAGGGGCATTCCGGGGGCGCTCCCAGCCGTAATCCCCTGGTACGGCTTCAAAAGCGCTTTGAAGAGGCATTCGAGAAATTTCGTCACAGCTTTCGCGGCTTGTTGGAAATTTGCCTGCACCACCGGCTTATCTTTCTGTCTGCGTTCTTTGCGTTTTGCCTCGGCTCCGTCGTAGTGCTGATTCCCTGGCTGGGCCAGGACTTCTTTCCCGCTGTGGACAGCGGCACGTTCAAGCTTCACATGCGCGCCCCTACAGGAATGCGCATTGAAGAGACCGCGAACCTTTGCGATCAGGTCGAGCGGTCGATTCGAAAGGAGATTCCGGCAGCCGAGGTTCAAAGCGTCATTGACAACATCGGAATACCGTACAGCGGCATCAATCTTTCCTACAGCAATTCGGCGCCGGTTGGCACATCGGATGCGGACATTCTTGTGACCCTGTCGGCCAAGCACCATCCCACGGACAACTACATTCACCAGCTTCGTCTGAACCTCCCGAAGCAGTTTCCGGGCGTTTCCTTTTCCTTCTTGCCCGCCGACATGGTCGCGCAGATTCTCAACTTTGGATTGCCGGCCCCCATTGACGTTCAGGTCGTCGGAAACGACTTACAGGGGAACCGCCAATATGCGGACGCATTGCTCGCGAAACTGAGATACGTTTCCGGAGCGACCGATCTGCGGATTCAGCAGCCCTTCGATCAGCCTTATCTGCGCTTAAGGGTAGAACGTACCAAGGCAGAACAACTTGGTTTCACCGCCCACGACGTAGCGCAAAATCTGCTGGTGTCGCTGAGTGGCAGTTTCCAGACGTCCCCCTCGTACTGGCTTGACCCAAAGAATCATGTCAGCTACCAAATCGCGACGCAGACGCCGCAATATCGCACGGACACGTTGCAGGGTCTTGAGAACATTCCGATCACAGGCACGAACCCCGCAGCTCCTCCATCGATCATGGCGAGTCTGGTGTCCACACAACGGGGGACAGGAATGGCTGTGGTTTCGGATTACAACGTAGCGCCGGTGATTGATATCTTTGGCGCCGTCACGGGACGCGATCTGGGAGGCGTATCCGGCGACATCAATAAGATTATTAACGCCACACGTCAGCAACTGCCGCGAGGCTCTCGAGTGGTCGTCCGCGGGCAGGTTCAGACGATGCGGGCATCCTACATCGGGCTTTTGGGCGGACTAGTGGGTTCAATCGTGCTCGTCTACCTTTTGATCGTAGTCAACTTTCAGTCCTGGCTCGATCCTTTCATCATGATTTCCGCGCTGCCCGCGGCACTTGCCGGGATTGCCTGGTTCCTGTTCATAACGCACACGAACCTGAGCGTCCCCGCGCTCATGGGAGCCATCATGTGCATGGGCGTCGCCACCTCAAACAGCATCCTGGTCGTGAGCTTTGCGACGGAAAAAATGGCGGAAGGAATGGATTCCGTCAGCGCCGCACTGGAGGCGGGCTTCACGCGCTTTCGCCCCGTGCTGATGACTGCTCTGGCCATGATCATCGGGATGGTGCCCATGGCTCTGGGACTCGGTGACGGCGGCGAACAAAATGCTCCCCTTGGCCGTGCGGTTATCGGTGGCCTGATTTTCGCGACGGCTTCGACACTACTTTTTGTTCCGGCATTTTTCAGCGTTCTGCAAGGCTCACGCCGGCATTCTGTCCAGGAAGGGCACTAGGGGTCAAGCCCTGTGGAGATATTCATGTTGCCTCAAACTACTCAAGAAGATAGACGACCAACCGGCGAGCAAACACTCCCGTCAAATGATGTAGGGACAAGCAAACGTTCGCGCAAAGCGTGGATTGTCCTCGCGATTGCGGTGATTGCGGTTGCCGCGCTCCTGGGGTCAGGTATCTGGTCCCGTGTCAAAGCGGGCGCAACTCTTCGCGCAGAGACGGCTCAGGCGGCCCTCCCCGCCGTGTCGGTTGTGTCGCCGAAACAAACCGCGCCAACCGACGAAATCATCCTGCCCGGAAACGTGCAGCCCTTTATTACTTCGCCCATTTACTCTCGTACAAATGGTTACCTGAAGAAGTGGTATTTCGACATTGGGGCGCACGTCAAGCAGGGGCAGCTCCTTGCTGTCATCGAAACGCCGGAAGTCGATCAGCAACTCCAACAAGCTCGCAGCAACCTGTTGACCGCACAGGCCAATCTTGAGCTCGCGGCCATTACCAAAACGCGGTATCAGGGACTTCTGAAGAGCAACGCCGTGTCTCAGCAGGACGTCGACAACGCGGTCGGTACCTACAATGCGAATAAGGCAATCGTCGAAGCGGACAAAGCGGCTGTAGAACAGTATTCGGCCTTGGTATCGTTTGAAAAGATCTACGCGCCATTCGACGGCGTCATTACAGCACGCAACACGGATATCGGCGATCTCATTAATTCCGGGAGCAGTACCGGAGCGAAAACCGATCTCTTCGACATGGCTCAACCGGGGAAGTTACGCGTTTATGTAAATGTCCCGGAGGAATATTCGCAAGGGATCAAAACCGGAATGACAGCGGATCTCAATCTGACCGAATTTCCCGGGCGCAAGTTTCAGGGGAAAATGGTGCGCACCGCCGAGGCCATCAATGTAACAACTCGAACGTTACTGGTCGAGGTCGATGTGGACAATCCCACCGGCACGCTGCTCACCGGCTCTTATGCAGAGGTCCACTTGGCAGTTCCAACACAGGCTTCCACTCTCTTGCTGCCAGTCAATGCCCTGATATTTCGTTCACAGGGATTACAGGTTGGCGTTGTGAAAGACGGGAAAGTTGTGCTCACTCCTGTAACTCCTGGGCACGACTTCGGCGCTCAGATAGAGATCGTCGCCGGCCTTAAGCCGGACGATCAGGTCATCATCAACCCACCCGATTCAATCGTTTCCGGACAGGCAGTGCAAATTGTTCAGGCAACCTTGCCGGGAGACTCAAAGTGAAGCGTTTTCGAGGAATGATTCCGGACGCGAACTCTCGGCAGACGCCTTGGCTGGGAGCGCTGCTGGCGATAGCAGCACTTCAGTTGACGGGATGCACGGTTGGACCGAAGTACCATCCTCAAGCCATGCAGGCGCCTTCCGCCTATAAAGAGGTAGGGGACTGGAAGCCCGCACAACCCAATGACCAGAATCTTGGCGGCGCGTGGTGGACAATATTTCAAGATCCGCAGCTTGATGTGCTCGAACAACAGATTAATGTAGGCAATCAGAATCTGAAGGCGGCAGAGGCTCAATTTCGGCAGGCGCGAGCTGCTCTGCGCTATAACCGGGCTGACTATTATCCGACTGTGACAGCCTCGCTATCTGCGACTCGGACGCGAGTGTCGGCCCGTCGCCCGCCCCCGAATGGGATTTTTAACGGTATCACCGAGAACGACTTTGTGCTGCCGCTCGACGTTTCCTATCAAGCCGACGTCTGGGGACGAGTTCGAAAAAACGTAGAGTCCTATCGAGAACAAGCACAGGCCAGTGCGGCAGACCTGGCCACGGTCAATCTGAGCATGCACGCGGACTTGGCTATTGATTACTTTCAAGCGCGCAGCCTGGACGCTGAAGAGCAGCTCCTGAACTCTTCGGTGAAGCAGTACGAGCAGGCCCTGGAACTGAATCAGAGCCGGTTTGAGGGGGGGATTGCTTCGGAAGTGGAGGTCCAGCAGGCGAAGACTCAGCTGCAGACGACCCGAGCCGCTGCGATTGATGTTGGCGTGCTGCGCGCGCAATACGAACACGCGGTTGCAATTCTGATTGGGAAACCTCCTGCTGATTTCAGCCTTCCCCCGCTGCCTCTCACCACACCGCCGCCGCACGTCCCTATCTCCGTGCCATCAGAACTATTGGAAAGACGTCCGGATATCGCAGCCGCGGAGAGGCGGGTGGCGGCTGCCAACGCCCAGATCGGAGTTGCGAAGTCGGCCTATTACCCGCTGATCAGTTTAGCCGCTTCTGGAGGATTTGAAAGCTCCGCCATCACCACCCTGCTGAATGGGCCGAGCGGCCTATGGTCCATAGGACTGTCTGCCGTCGGAACTATCTTCGACGGCGGAAAACGTCGCTCTCTCAACGACCAGGCGCGTGCCGCCTATGACTATCAAGTCGCTGCCTACCGGCAAAGTGTCCTGACTGGATTCCAGCAGGTGGAAGACAATCTGGCAGCGGTGAGAATTCTGGAGAACGAGGCCAAGGTCCAGGACGAAGCCGTAGTGGCCGCGCAGCGTTCGCTAGATCTTTCAGTCACGCGCTACAAGGGCGGCGTTACAAGTTACCTCGAGGTGATCACGGCGCAAAGTGCCGCTCTCGCGGATGAGGTCACGGCTGTCAATATTTTGGGACGGCGGATGGCAAACACCGTATTGCTGATTCAAGCTCTGGGCGGGGGATGGGACCGGTCGAGTTTGCCGGAGCACCCAGAATGCTGCGGCAAACTGGCGAGCAACGCCAAGTAAAGATCACAGAGGTGATCGACATCCGAACGCCGCCGGCCACCACTATGGCCTCCTTGAACCTAAATAGGGTGATGCATTTCTCAGCTTTGAGAGCGCGGATGCTCCGGTGGTAGACTTCGCCTATGGCCGCTAAAAAGAAAACCAGGAAGAAACCCGCGAAGCTGAAAAAGACTGCCGCGAAAAAGCGGAGACCGATCAGAAAGAAAGCCACGAAGAAGAATTTGAAGAAGAAGCCCGCATTGAAAAAGGCGGCGGTGAAAACGAAGGCCCTCGCCAACAAGAAGTCCCCCGGCGCGAAGACCAGGGGTACCCTCGAGAAACGCGTTCCAGAGGAAAGGCGAAAAGTCGAAACCGAGGCATTTGCTCCTGGAGAACGTAGGCCGAGCCCGGCACTGCAATCGGGAGATTTGCAGGGAATATCCAACGTCGAAGGTGCGGATTCGGAGAGTGTGAGCGAGCTAATCGAGGAAGGGAACGCTTTCGAGGCCGACGTGGTGACGGGCGTTGAAGAAGCCGGGAAGCGTAGCAGCCGCGAAGTCCATACCCGCGAGGTTCCGGAGGACGACGTCCCCGGCGAATATCTGGATGAAGAGTAGTGACGGCCGCGAATTCAGAGACGAAACTTTCTTCATGCAGCGCGGTTGAGAGCGGATCAGGCTGGCCGCTTTTGTTTGTCGCGGGAGCGGTGGAATGCCTCCACAATTGCCCGTCAGAACCGGTCATACCAGGCGAGCATCAGATGCTGCCCAGATCCACCATAAGACCCGTATCTTGACCGTATCGGAATCAAGAGCACTCAGATTCGATTACGAGAGCCTCAGGCCTGATCGAGCAATATCCCGGCGCCGCAATAAGTCCAAGAACATAAAGGCGACACGGAGTGTGTCTGCCGTGTTATCCGCGTCGGGCAATCGGCTGCCAGCAACCGACCAGAGCGTCTTTATTCGCAAAGAAGAAATAAATAGTGGTGGAGGCAGCGGGAGTCGAACTAATCACTATGTTGACAGCACGTAAGTTATTGATTCCAGGAAGTGCCACAAGGGCGAAAAAGGCCCCATTGCCCGATCCATTTGCCCGTAACACCGAACTGGATGTAATTGTCATCGACTCCGATTCGATCCGCGATTTGTTACATGAGCCGATATCGGAAGCCGCGATTGTTCTACTCACGGAGGTCTCCGACGCGCGGTCGATCTCGCGTTTATTGCGGATCGGTGTGCGCGCGATTCTGTCCAGAGAGAGCGATCCGGACAACGTTCTCTCGGCCATTTATGCCGTCTATGATGGACTGGTGTTGCTGAGCACGGCGACTGCGGAGAGCTTGGCCGCCGTCTACGGCGATCAGCAGCTGGAGGTTGAAGATGAAGTGTCCGAAGAGATCACCTCCCGCGAAACCGACGTGCTTAGAATGTTAGCGGAGGGACTCGTCAACAAAAAAATCGCGGCACGTCTCGGTATCTCCGAGCATACCGTCAAGTTCCACATCAGCTCGATCCTGGACAAGCTGGGCGCTTCTACCCGCACCGAAGGGGTTACCCTGGGAATCCGGCGCGGGCTAATTCCAATCTGAACCCTTTAGGTCTTCATCCCATCAATAACTTCTGTGTGGCCCGTCAACCGGGAGCAATCGCGATTACTTCCCATAAGCCGACCTGAACGAAGCCGCTTTGCGGCGGACGCATGCGCGTGGCGCTGAGTCAGTCTGTTAGGCTTGAATCATTTTTGGCGAAGGACGGAATCGGCGCGGAAAAAGGCGTGACGCATTGCCCCCGAGAATCGCGCGCCTTTCCGAATCATTCAACTCAGGGCTCTGCAAGATCCGTTGCTTAGAGCTTACGGCTAGGTCTCGGCGTAGATACGGAAAATCCGTTCCATACAGAACTTGATTGATTCCCGCCACGTCGCGCAGCATGCGAAGCACAGGATCGCTTGCAGCAAGAACCGTGTCCCAATAAATCTGCAGAAAAGGATTTGGAGATGAACATTCTTGTTACAGGAGGCAATTTGCGCCTCCGAAGGTGGGCGAATCACGAGGTTCGGGCCCTTACCTACTCGGAAGTACTTTGCCATCTGATCTCCCTAGGCGGCCGGTCGATGTGGTCCAGTCGTCATAGAAGCCGATCCGTCTAGGCTGCCCAAGCACGAACTTATCTCTTTCAATGCCATCTCGACACTCATCGTTACGTGGAAGATCCAGTCTTCCAACCCTGCCGGATCTCCCGATAACGGAAACAATCGACGAGGTGATCGTTTACCATTCCAACCGCCTGCATGTACGCATAAACGACCGTCGGTCCGACGAAGCTGAACCCCCGGTGCTTGAGGTCCTTGCTGAATGCGTCGGATTCGTGCGAAGTCGCTGGAATCTGCCGCGTAGCCTTCCAGTGGTTAAGCTTGGGCCGTCCCTCGACAAAACGCCAGCAGTAAGAGTCAAAATCCCTGAACTCTTCCTGAATTTCGAGGAATGCGCGTGCGTTGCGCACTGCGGCTTCGATCTTCATCCGGTTGCGAATGATCTCCGGATTAGATGTAAGCTTCTGGATTTGTCTCTCGGAGTAGTGCGCGACTTTATCCGGATCGAATTTGTCGAACGCGCGGCGATAACCTTCCCGCTTTTTCAGTACGAGCGACCAGCTCAGTCCGGCCTGTGCGCCTGAGAGCACGAGAACCTCAAAGTGTTTGCGGTCATTATGAACGGGGACACCCCATTCGCGATCGTGATATTGGAGTAGCATCGGACCATC
>WNEZ01002358.1_pt1 | contig 26865 bp, 30 predicted proteins | sample 5400521 | NCBI WGS metagenome assembly WNEZ01 (sample SAMN13153339, study PRJNA577476) | soil metagenome | isolation source: 120 cm saprolite under Douglas fir tree site 2 hole 1 replicate 1 | place: USA:California | collected 2015-04-18
ACCTACGCACCCAGAAAATTCCGCCCGACTTCCGGCCCCGCGGCTCGTCGCATTCGCGCCGAGCGGCATAATCCGTACTCGATCGCTACACTCCGGATCAAGCTCGCCAGATTTCTGCTCAAACAGCTTCGTTGCTGTCTATTTGTTGCACACGTCGTTTATGACACAGTAGTACTAGCAGCTTGTTGAAAAAGCCGTGAGTGGCCGCGCCGATAGCCTTGAGGATCAGCTCTAGCCAGCAGCAGGACAATCGTCGGAGATTGCGACAGATTTGAAGCCACCTTTGGAATGTTCCAACCGACACTGAGAAACCCAATTTATTCCGTTCTCCCCGCAAGACCGGAGTCCTGGCGGCTAAGCTCCTGGTAACTCGGGTGGTCTCAATGGGTCGACGCAACACTCAGCTCGAACCCACCTTGCATTGAAAACAAAAGCTAAAATCGCTCGCTAGGTTAGATCAGCCGGAACGCTAGCCTGGCTAGGATTTGACTGAGTACAGGCAAACAGATCGGTTCTCCATGGGAAGTATTGTCGGATCAACTGATTAGATGGTGTTGCATCGACCGGTTGAGCTGGCACGGGTTACCGGACATCTGCCAAGCCGATCTTGGATTTCTCAGTGCTTTGGTATTAGTTAGCTCCATTTGGCCATTTGGCTCCAATTCATTTGGCTGGCAGTGGGTAGCACCGTGAAAACGCGGGACTTAGTAAAGTTAAATAACAATTCGATCCCCACCGCCCCTACCAATTCCATTGCAACCAGTAGACTTATAGGAATGTCACTTAACTCACCGCGATCGGTAGAAGGAGCTTGGCTTTCAACGCCATTCGCACTTCATGGTCGGCGAATTCCGCAAACAACTCCCCCAGCTTTCGCAACGTCGCGAAAGGATGAGCCACAGCCCGCTGAGAATCGCAACCGGGCTTCAGGCGGAATAGTTAGTTTGATTTGCTGCAGCTAGTGAATGTCTGTGTATGTGGATTCGAATCTGAAGCGCAGCAATTGTAAGAATATCCCCATCGCTTAAGTCAGCCCTGGACACCGGATTTCCACCTATTCGAACACTATTGGGCACGCTCAAAACCTCGATCGATACTTTACCATCTTGAATGAACACCATAAGATGCGCCCGGGATAACTCCCGGCGTAATATGTACAGATCGGAGCTACGCAGCCGGCCAAGAATCATTCGCCCTTTTCGGAGACTGACCTTTGCCTGCTCCTCATTCGTGAAGAAACAGACATCCAAGACAAAATCAAACAATAGATCGAACACATCTGGAGGGTTCAGCTTGGCGACTGTCCAAAAAGCACTAAGACGAATTCGCATGTTGGGATCATGCAGCATTGTCAATAGAATCGGAATTGCGTTTTCATTTTTTGAATCAGCAATATTATTAATTGCTTCAACGCGATCTTCTACCGATCCGGTGGACAACTTCTGCATTTGCTTCGCCGTGTCGGCGTCCTGAAGAGGAGCCAAATGCGGTTCCTCAGCTCTATTCAACGCTATGTCGTCAAAATCAGCGGTGTCCACCTTACGCGCCGAAGCGACTGCCTCGCCGGCATCTCGGGAGCGATGCAGCAATTCGACTAAGTCCATTGGTTGCTCGATGCGTCTTAACCGCTCAGCGAATTTCAACATGGAGGGGAACCTCTCAGCTGGGTCCTTCGCGAGTGAGCGCATGACAATTTCATCCAATTCAGCGTTCACAGATACCAGCCGAGAAGGCGGTATGGGATCACGCTTCAGAATGTTCATAGCTATGCTGTAGAAATCCTCACCGTCAAATGGGTTCTGTCCCGTGATTAATTCATAGAGTACGGCGCCCAGGGAAAATATATCGGACTGCGGAGTTGGAGGTCTGGCATTTATCCGTTCAGGAGACAGATAGCGTAGTGTTCCCACAACTATGTTTGGATTCGTCGCAGTATTTTTTGAATCTCCTAGGAATGCTGCGATGCCGAAATCGACAAGCTTAACTTGACCAGTGCTGGTCAAAATCATGTTTGAGGGCTTGATATCGTTTCGTGTGATTCCTTGTCCGTGAACATAGGAAAATGTTTCCGCAGCGATTCGAGCAATCTGTATAGCAAACTCTTGGTCGCACTTCTTGATCCGATTGAGTAACGTATCGAGAGGCTCGCCATCGACAAATTCCATCACGACAAATAGTTGTCCGTCATCGGTCCCGTGCTCGATGATTTTGACTATGTTCGGATGCCGAAGCGCTGAAAGCACGCGGATTTCATGCTCAAATCGTTCTTTGTTGCTTTTATCGTCTTGGTCAATTCTTTGGAAAAGAATTTTTACCGCGCACGTAACTCCTTCCGGAGAAACACACCGAAAAACTGCCCCCATTCCCCCTCTTCCAATCAAGTTGTCGATTCGGTATTTCCCGATCCGTTTGCGCTCCAGCACTGCTTTGGACATGGAGGGTGGTTGACTCTGGGGCTGTGGCGCATCGTCAGGTTCAGGGACCGAATCAGCTGCTACCTCTAAAGCCAATGCGACCCACTCACTGAGACGGTATTTACGGGGTTCCAGATTTGAAAAGTCGATTACAGTTAGGTTGTTGACAGCAGGCTGGAGAAAGCCGCGATCCAACAACATCTGAATGATTCTCAGGGCGTAGTCTTCTCGACTCACCCACTCGGCAATGGACCCTAATTTGAGGTTTTCCGCTGCGGCCTTAACATTAGCGGCTGAGAATGGTTCGCCCCGTGTTGCAAGAATCCAATCTAGGGTGTAGTACAAACCCAGCCGCCAGCGGTCCCAGCGCGCTTGGTCTATTCGGTCTATGTCACTCCCAAACAGTTCGGTCTTTTCTGTGAGGATCTCCTGCAGCTTTGAATAAACTCCGATCAAGCCTCGATGTTTGGGTGGAACACTGACCTTTGGACGATCATTTTCCCAAGTAACGCAATTATTCAGTTCACGTAACATCCTCCGTAGCACCCCCCGCCCTCGATACTGCAAGAATCGAGTCAGATGCCAAGTTGGGCTATGAACTTCGGGTTTCTGAAGCGATTCCGCAAGACATTTCTGGACGAATTCTTCCTGCTCCTTCCAAAGACAAGGTACATAAAAGTCGTAGGCAAAAATGCTCTCGTAAATACTGTCGCCTCTGGCGACGTCCTCGGTCCACCGTTGGTAAACCTCTTTTCCCGCGATAAAAACGAATGAAAACTGGTTACTCGTAAACACTCCTTTTAGTGATTCGAGAAGCGATTCAAGGACATCTGAACCATCGTGGGAATACTTTGCTAATTTGTCTAGCTCATCGAACACAAATACAACTTTGACTTTTTTTCGCCTCCCGTCCCACGCTTTCCGTTTAAGTAGAAGGTGGACGAAGCGTTCCCACCGACCGGACGACTCAGAAAGTCCCCACGCTAGCTTTCGTGCGAACTTGGCAATATCAAATTCTGCAGCCCTATCGTCATATGGAAGGTACTGCAAGGCATTTTCTCTTGAGTGCTTAGTCGTTTTCGAGCTTTCAAGCTTGCCAAAGAACTCTAACCCTAGCCATTTGACAGGTTGATAGCCGAACCCTACCTCGCGGTTCCTTTCCTCACTTTCTAAGGCTTTAGAGGAAATCTCGAAACTTGTGCGCAAGAATGCGACTTCTAGCTCATCCCTAAGACCAGGATCAATTTTCTGAAGCAGGTTAACTTCTTTAAGTCTTAGATAAAGGTGGCGAATGATCAAATGCATGAGTTGCGACGGCTCAATGGGCCGACTCAAATTAATCCAAACGTCGAGGAGTTCGAACTCGGTATTCCCTGGTGAATAGGTCTTCTTTTGCGAGCGAATCAGCTGCAACGCGTAATGAACGAACGTCGTCTTCCCGACGCCCCTAAAACCAGTGATCAGAAACGCTCCTCCTTGTGAGTACACAAGACGATCGGCCAGAACGTTTGCGTCTCCGTCTCGGCCAACGATCCAGCGCTCCATCGACGTCCCGGTCATGGGCTCGTGAAAATAGCGAAAATCGCTTTTTAGAACCGGATATGTAGGGGCAGAAGCTGCGTCCGCAGAAGCGGGTTTGTCTTCCGGAGATTTTGGCACGGGGGGCACCTCTAAAACGAGATGGGTAAGATACTACAGTTAAATAACTGCTGACTCCTCCTAACATTTAGACTTAATCTGCCGCGAACACTAACCACGGCACGAGCGTCAGTTTAGGCTCCAGAAAGCTCCAATTAAAGAGAGGCGGCGGTGCTACGCCGTTTTCTTTGTTGGACTTAGAAAGTAGGGATGCAATTCGATCCCCACCGCCCCTACCAACCTAACCGACTGAAAAAGCATGTGCTTGCTCAGGTCCATTTTCCCGTGTACCTCTGGTGTACCCTCCCTTCCAGCCGAAACACAATGCAATCGCCTCAAGAGGCGTCGTCCAAACTGGATATGTCCGGTTCGCTGACTTCCCAGATCGAGACTTCTGGCCGGAATAGCTAATGGGATGGTCCGCCGGGATTACTTCCGGCTTGCCCGTGATACGCCCAAAATCGCGCTGCCGCTCTCCCTTGTTGATGTAAAGTCCTGTAATGTCCTTCCACTCCCAGGCATTATGCGGGCTGGCACAAGACGTTCGCGACTATTCTGCTATTGTTTGCGGTCGGTTCCACGGGCTGCAATCGCAACCGCGTAAGCGCGTCTAGCATAGAGGGCCAGATCGGACATGCAATTGAGGAGAGGTGTCCCAAAACCTCGGATTTTCTGATTCGCCTCCGTGATGTGACTTCCTTTAATTGGGACAAGATGTTCTATTTCGATTACGCCGTATCGCCTGCAGAACGTGAAAAAGCTGTAGGCGTCCAACTTGAGACCGAGGAATTTCGCCGTCAGTTGGTCTTTCTTCGCGGTGAGAGTATCGTTCGCAACAACCTGCTGCCCACGGACATCGAAAGACCAATTGAGAATGAAATCGTGTTTCAGGTTGCAAAACAGACGGATTGGATCACCTGTGATAGCGAGGCTCAGTTCACTGCGACGCGAGGCAACCAGGCAACCTAAATCGGAGACGGCGAATCTGTCCTGAATACAAGCGTTCGAGCATGTCTTTCTATCACTTCACAAAGTGTGCCGCTGTGTTGTTGTTTCCTTTGTTTTGCGCGGAGCTATTCCTCGCGCAGGAAAAACCGCCTCATGCCTGTTTTGAACAACCGAATGGCGCAAAAGAGGCGATTCGTCGACTTCCTGAGAGTGCCCGTTATTGGCTCGCAGAAGATGCCATTTACATCATTACGCCGGAAGAACGTTGCGCGTTTCTGCACCTGAATACCGACGAAGAGAGAGAGCAATTCATTGAGCAGTTTTGGTATCGCCGCGCTGTGGATCCGGTTTCGCTGGATTACGACTTCAAAACTGAGTTCTACCGCCGCATTGTCTTCGCCAATGAAAAGTATGGCAGCAAATTCCTCGCCGGGCGGAAAACGGACCGTGGAAGACTCTATGTGATCTTCGGACCACCCGAATCTGTAGATGATAACTCTGATCGATCGACAGGAGCTGCGGCCCCACATTCAGTAGAGAAGTGGCACTACCACTACATCAAAGGGATTAGCGAGAACGTACAAATCCACTTTGAGTACATCACCCGTTACGACGACTATGTTCTCCCAGACGCTGATCGAGATTTGGTTGGTCAGGCCCAGCCGAATCCTGACCCTTTCCCCGTGACGCCCGAGAACATAGGGCTGCACGCGGGTCGCCCCGAACGGCCGCGCGAGATTAGGTTCAAAGATTTGGAAGCACTCGTGGTTTCCCGTATGGTCCGCGATCAAGTCAAATTTAACGATCGAATCGAGTTCGCCGCAGCCACGCATGCTACGACTTTGGCGAGAATGCACATTCAAATCCCTTGCGAAGCCTGCGCCCATGACGCTCAGGCGTCGGTCGCGTATCCGTTATTTATCCGCGTCAGCAAACCGTCTGGTTGGGTTGTTCACACTTCGGAGCTAACTGCGGATGCGCCGGTGCCCGATGGATCAGATTCCGGACTCAGCCTGGCCGCTCATTTGGACGTTCCGCTACCACCAGGTACTTATCAGGTTGCAATCGCGACCAAGAATGCGACCACAGGCGATGCGGGCGTACTCCGCACCCAGATTGACGTTCCCACCTATGAATCGCTGGGAACGAAGAACTGAGAAATCACGTACCTGCCTCGATCAAATCTGATAAACGCTAAACGCGGATCTCGGACAAGTGGAATCCGGCGCGAAAGTTGGCAGTTCAAATGGACGGGAATCTGAGTTACTGGGACTTATCGCTGCGTCCAGGATTGAAACTGCCCTTCCTGCTCCCACCACGTTTTGCATTTCGATATTTGCGGCTCGATATCCTGTTCCTGCCAATTCTGCTGAAGAGCACAGGCGTTTTCGTGAGTTAAGTTCATCAGGCCGACAAGCGCATCATATCTAGCATAACTGTCAGAGTCAGATAGATGAGCCGCCAGACTAGGAACCGCTCTCCGGTCGTTCAATTTCTCTCCCAATGCAATCAAAGTGCTGCTCCTGGTCAGCTCACCAGGAGCGGTGTGCAGGATCGCAATGAGGTCCATCACCGCGCTTCCTTCAGCCACATTTCGCAATTGAAGCGCAATTGCACTCTCCGGCGGGGCGTGGTCGCCAACCTGGAGTAATTGTTTCACTTTGGGCAGCACTGTAACGTCGCCTGTGCGGAGAGCTGCGTAAATCGCCCACCCCGACTCTTCCTTATCTCCGGTTTCTATCACTCGATGCAGCGCATCCCGCGAAGATGGCAAACTGAGGCCTCCGAGCCGCTGGATGCTTGTCAAACGAGATGTGGGATCGCGATCGCTCAGCCCGGCGATAAAGTCCGCTTCCATTTGGGAAAGCCACCCCTCGTTTTCAAGGCTTGGTCCGAGGCGAGGTGAAGTGGGCAAAGCTCCGTTGCAATCGTCCGTCAGTTCCAGCCGACCCTCCTTCTCCTGTGCGAAAACGACCCAGTACGTATTCGGCTGAAGGTTTATGCAATCATGCCCATTAACAGCCATGAACCAGTTATATGCAAAAGGAAGCTGCGTCTCCGCGCCGACATGCCCCCGATAAACTCGGTCCACTTGGAATGTTGCAATCGCTTTCACTTGGTTCGACTCGGGTGGATTCTCCCAAGTGGAACGGATGTCGACGACCTGCCCGCGAAAAACTATCGGAGCCTTCTCACCTAATTCCCGAACGTCAACCATGTAAGGCGGTACAGGGATGCGACACCAAAGCTGCGTCGCGCAAAGAAAAAGAACAGAACCCAACAAGAGGAGAAATCGATAGCTTGCGGTTTTGCAGCGGCCCCACACAGTATAGCCTCTGTAGATGCGAGATTAGCCGTACCAACGTATCGGCAGCAGCATGATAGCAGCAAAGTCTGGTAAGCGTTTAGCAGGCAAGTTGACATTCGTTAGCTGCGCTGACGCTTGAAATGCCCTTAGCTCGAGCTTAGGCTTACCGTAACGGGTCAGCCTGAGCGTTGGAGAGTTATATGCAGACTAGAGTTCTCTCGGCAGTGGCCTTTTGGTTCGCCACGGCAGCGATTGCACTGGGCAGCCCTCGTCTAACCCTCACCGGAAAAGTTGTCGACTCTTTGGGTCAACCATTAAGCAACGCCACGGTGATGGTCTACCTCGCGGGTGTGAAGACTGGATACAGCACGTTCTGCCCAAGTTGCTATGCAGATTGCGGCAAGCGTTCCAGAACAGATGCTGCTGGGTCTTATACTTTCACAAAACTGAACTCGGACCTCTGGTTTGAGTTGCTAGTAGTTCGCGATGGATATTCACCGGCATCCGTCAAAGCTAATGATTCATCGTACGGTATGGCCCCTACCGCAATACTCAACCTACGTACTCCCATCACCGACCCAGCTAGAGTCGCGAAAGGCGCGTGGTTGATGGGGTGGGAAATGCCGTGCCAGATGCCGTCGTGAACTCTGTAGGAGTAGAAATTGATAAGGGCGCATTGATTGGCACTATTCCAGGGCTCGACCCTCTTGCCGTCACCAACGACAACGGGGATTCGAGCTAGTCTACGCAAAACCGGCGAAGAGAATGCTGCTTTCGGTCGAAGCTCGCACCCATGCACCCAAGTTCGCCGTGTTGGCTACCGGGCCGGACCGTCAAACGATTGAGTTGGCGAGAGGAGCCACAATTCGGGGCCGTTTGATGCAAAGTGGTAAGCCGGTTGGAAACGCTGAAATTGGTTTAATTGGCCAAGCACAGGGCGGTTTTGGGCCGCACCTAACAATCGTAGGAACTCCCTATTCCGAACTGCGCGTCGGCACACAGGAAGACGGTTCGTTTGCCCTCACCAACGTTCCTGTCCAAACCAATTGGTACGTTTATGCAAAGATGGAATCGGTCGCGAGCCGAGGAGCGACGGAACCCAAAGTATGTGTGACCACACGGTCGGAGGAAATCGTCAATGTGGGCGACATCTAGTTACGACCCGGCTATCGCCTTGAGGGAAAAGTGCTCCTCAGTGACGGCGAGTCCGTTCCCGAGGGAATGCGAGTCATTATCAGTTCTCGGCGGGTGTTGGATAGCCAAACAGCCATTCTCGACAAGGGCGGGCACTTTACGTTCTTCAGCTTGCCAGAGGGAAAATATTCGATTAGACCCGCCGTCAGAGGCTACAGTTTTCCAGACGGCCACGATGAAGTTCAGACCACTGTCGAACGAAATGTAAATGATTTCGTTATTACGCTAGACCCTAAACCACCTGCCCACTAACTGAAACACTGCGTTGATGGGCGCCAAACCCTGATAAGTCGCGAAATCGGACAAGTCCCGATTCAGCTTTCCTCGGGTTTTCCACTTCTCCGATTCGGCGTCAATCACGCAATGAGCGACGATACATGCCGTATTGAAGGTCGATTAGTTCCATTATTATCTCGGTTGTTGTCAGTTGCTCACAAAACTGCGACAAAACCATCACTTTTCGAAGCGCGCAAAATATAAGGAACTCAGGAGCGTGAAGAAGAGTGCCCCCGTGGCCATGAGGAGCACACTGTCCCTTGAGCCACCGCCGGACCACATTTCATATTTTGAAAGGGCACTCGCGATTGACCGGAGGTGGCCTGGCGCCAAAATCAACCATAGGGCGGCCGTGCTGATCGCGATGTAGCTAGTTTTCTTTACCAGCGCAATCGATCGCGTTGCTCGCTCCACTGCCATTTGCTTGCTCGCGAGTTGTCCCATCCACCAGATGAAGTCGGAGTCCGGCAGTATAGGTGTCGCCGCCACGTCCGACTGCAAGAATTTCGAAATGGCGACAGTATCTGAACAAATAGCACAACTACTGGCGTGCCTTTCGAGCTCAGCACTCAAGGTGCCGCAACGAAACGCCTGGATGATTTCCTTTTCCTTCTCACAATAAAATTGCTTCATAAACTTATACTCCGCTTCCATTTCGCCAACGTTCACGCAGCGCGGCTGCAAGTTCACCGCGCGCCCGAAATAGCAATACGCGAACGCTTGCCACCCTTAGTCCAGTAAGGTGAGCAATTTCCTTGTGGTCGAACCCTTCCACGTGGGCCAACCAAAGCAGTTGACGTTCGCGGGGTTTTAGCTGGTCAAAAGCCCGGCGAACATCTGTCCGCATTTCAGGGTCGTCCTGGCAGGATTGATTTGTGGAGTCAACAATGTCGGGGGCTTCTTTGCGACGCCATCGATCATGCAAAAGATTGGTCGCAATCCTAAAAAGATAACTCCTGCTCTCTGCCGCATCCATTTCCGGCAAGTTTGCGGCCAAGAAACGGCAGTAGCTCTCTTGAAGCAAATCATCGGCTACATCAGGACGTCGAGATATGCGCAAGAGATAGGCCCATAGCGAACCTTTGGTCCGGCTGTAGAAAACGCGAAAGGCGTCCTGGTTCACACTTGGCCGACCCGTCGAGTCTGCGATCGATCCGGACATCTGCTCCGAAAGCTCGACACTAGCGGTGCGAGATTGTGGCGAAATCCTCATTCATTACGAACGGTGCGAAGCAGCATCGTTGAGCAAACCAAACGACTTCGATAAGAAATAGGACAAAGCCGCTGACAGTCCGAAGCCGACTCCCAGACTGAGAGCTATTGTGCCCGATACCAAGAATCCTTCTTCGCCGCCAGAAACTCTACCGCGCAAAAACAAAAGCGCAAGAGCAAGCAAGACCAGGATGACGCTGACCTCCGCCGCACCCAGTATCCGCCCGTGCGGGGTCCTTTGCTCCATCGTGAGCGAGTCCATCAATTGCTTCCCCGCATCGCTCTGGACATACGCGAGCAATTCCTGACCTGAGCCAAACTTTTCCAGCAGTTTGGTCTGCAGTCCCGCCTGCAACTTTGCGGTTTTGTAGCGGCGAATCGTGCTGAATATGGTCCAAACGACGAACCCAAACAGCAGAAAGAGACACGGGAATAAGACAATGTCCTCAGCCATAGTTAGCTCCTTCTCTCGTTAAAACTGTTATGCAAGATCTGACCTTCGCTTCATTGGTTATAACGTTTGAGGTCGAGAATGGTTAACAGAGTCTTGGATAGATAGAAAAAAAGAATGGCGTCAACGGAATCTAGGCATCGCCCACCGAGGCTAACTCCTGGTTAGTCGCATTACCGGTAAAGTCAAATCACTGCGCCAACACCGACCTATCATGAGCGGTTCGCGGAATTTGACACCATTTGACACCAATTGGAAGAAGGGCAGCGGTGCTACGCCTTTGACAGCTCAGGACTTGTGAAAGTGGATTCAATTTTCGATTCCCACCGCCCCTACCAATATTTCCTTTTCTAACAATCAGTTGCAGACTTGCGAGGGAGCTTAAGGGAGCATTAAGCTCACGCTACCTGCGCGGGCAGCACCAGACGAACTACTTTGCTGTTTGCTTCTCTCAAAGCGGCAGTAGTTCCTGCTGGACCTTGAGATCAACGCCTAACGCGTTTAGCAGAGAAGAATGGCTGTGACGAAACGTATGCCAGCCGACCCGGCCTAATCCCACCTTTCCGCGGCGGGAACAAGCCAGTTCTCCTGAATGCGTCCGGGCCAGTACGACTTCGGCAAACGGAAACTTCTCCATGCCGCGCAAGATGGCGACGACATGATCGACACCGTGGTTCCACAGGAAAAGGCTTTCGTAGATGCGCAGCTTCGGGGAACGTGCGGACTGTTGCGTGGGAATAGGGGAACGGATACCTTCTGTATCAGCCATTTGTTGCTCCTTCAGTGAGCGACTTTGGTAAGGGCCGCGTCGGTGTTAGAGCACTGGCGCCTCCCGCTTCTGATGTTCTACGTTTTCTCCTTGGCCTTTTTGTACCTGCGCTTCCTGCCGTTCTTGATCTTTGGCAACAGCTTCCGAACGCGTTCGATGTCGCGTTGGGTCCAGATATGAACTGTAATGCCGCCGGTCGTGAGCGTTTTAGGCGCTGGTACTTTCTTTGCGGCGATGTAGCGGCTGAGCGTGGATACATCTAGACCCAGTTGCTTGGCAGCATCACGAGTAGAAAAGGTAGCCATCTGCAACAGTGTTGTCGATAGCTTAAGGAATGTCAAGCGAAAAATTTGAGAGACCCTGTAATTCCCAGGCTGTTGACGGTAATCCATTGGCGACGCATGGCATTGGCCGGGACTTGGATTCACACGCATAACGTGGAACAAAGCGGTTCTTTCCGCTTGCGAAATGCGGGTCTACGAGTCGCCGGACCACAATATAGATATTGGAAAAATGCCGTCCGTTGTTCGGTGAATCCTCTCGTCGGCATGTTTCCATCTGATGTCATGACTGCCCTTCTCTGGCGAGGCTACAAGAGATCTCGAATCTCCAAAAGGCGCGCCTGGACCTCCTCCCATGACGGATAGGGCCCATAACAGAGCATCTTGCATTGTGCCTCGTATTCGACGCTGATGACCTTGACCAGTTCCGGAGGGGGAAAGAGGGCATCGCTGTTGGCAAAGCTCATCACTTCGGGATAGAAATAGCTTTCCGCAAAATGGGTCCGGCTGATTTCGTCATAGTCGGCTTTGATGGCCGCGTACTCGGCGGATTTCAGCATGGTGATCACTTCCGCCTGCGCCGCAAGTTGAAACAGGTCGTAGTAGTGCCTTGCATAGGTTCCGAGTGGACGCCCGTCGCGTTTGAGCAGTTCGACTTTGCTGTGGATGGCAAACATTTTTTCGACGAAGGTGCGACGGAAATGCAGGAGACGGAGCGGAAATCGGCCCTCATCCTCCGCGCCCAGTGAGGTGTGCGTTTCCTCGAGGAACTGTCCCAGATAGGAGCGCAGTTGGACGATGCCGGCCGGTTCGCGGCCGCTGGCGGTGCCTGCTTCGAGAAGGACGCGATTGGCAACTTCGCCGGGGCCGCCGAAGCGTTGCACGTAGGAGAACCGGTCGTTGCGTCCAAAGCCGCCGAGGGTCTTGCTTTCATCGGCGACGAATGCGAGCGCCGCGTGGCCACCCACGGTATCGCGGAGTTTCTTGAGTTCGCGGTCGATGGCGTTCTTCCCGAGGCGACCGTAGGGCGTTAGGCGCAATTAGAGGGCTCACACAGTATTTTCCTTTCGACTTGTCACATGTAACCGTTCCCACGGTGTGTTTATGCAAAAGGGCGGAGGAGCCCCGAGAGAATATTTCGTAGAAGAAAAATCCCATTGAATTTGTCGGTGTCAAGGAAAATCAACTTGTAACGACAGGGCACAACATCAGACAGTCGGATTAGTCAACGACATCCCATGTGACAACAGCAGCTACTCCGCACCGTTGTTGATGCCTGCATGGATGAATCCGAACAAGCCATGCGACTCATCGGCAATTCCTGCCGTAAAGAACAACTGATCTGTCCTTCCGTTATTCGGCGCGCCGCCTCCGAATCGCAAGGCCCACAGTCCGTTGATCGTCAGCGGATTCCCTTCGGGATCGATCATCTGCCCGTCGAAGCTGCCGTCCGCGGCGTCGAACGCGTTGATGCGTCCATCGCCGAAATTCCCAACCAGCAGTTGGCCGCTGAACTTGCCGAAGTTTACCGGCGCCAGCGCCAGGCCCCAAGGCGAGTTCAACGTTCCGTGCGAAGCAAAGCGACGAATCATGTTTCCTTCGGTGTCGAATACGTCTACGTATCCATTTCCAGGACCGGCTTGATCGTCGTGCTTGTCCGGCAGCTTCTGTAACGCAAAGGTGACCCACAACTTGCCATCAATGTTCTGGATGCCGAAGGGCGCAAAGTTCGCATCTACATTGGGATCCGTGAAGGTTTTTACCAGAGTAAAGCTCTTGTCATATATCTCCACGACACCAGCATGGAAATTGGTCGCATAGATGAAATTACCATTCGCGGTGCTGGCTATGGCCAGTCCTTTGTACACCGCGCCCGTGCCGGAATTGTCCTTGGCGATCACCGCACTCGTCAAATTCACGTTAGGATTCCATCCCAGGATGGTTCCATCCTCAGTGGCGAAGAGGAAAAGAGCGGCCCCGGATTTGGCGTTCTGGGAAATCACGAAATTGAAACTTCCATTGAATACGACGCCAGTGGGCGTGCCGCCCGTAGGCGCAGTGGGCGAAGGGATCCTTACGACGAGGGGAGAGCCAATGGGGAAAGCCTGCCCATGGCCATTGTAGAGCGTTGATGCGTTACCGCCGTTGTCAGAAATCCAAAAAGGCGATGTCGCGCTAGATACCAGGCCCCAGGGATTGACAAGATTCGGATCTGCAAAACGCGCCACACCCGCGATATCGGAAACCAAGTTCACGCGAGTGTACTCCTGAGAAGATGGGAGTTGGGCCCAGGTTGTTGCGGTTGTGAAAAACAGCGTGAATAAGCAAAAAGAGAACACATTGAGTCGCTTCATAGCTGATGCCTCCGGAAGATTCCCAACGATTGAAGCCGAACTCCGCACGCGCAGGGTGGGCAACATGGATGCTGAGTTTTAGGCCACAAAAACGTATCAAATGGGAGATCGGTTTCTGTTTCGGGGGTGTCGTCAGGATGTCAAAAATCTGTCTCGTCGAATCCTTAACATCTACAGGCGGACAGAGTTTTGTTGTTGGTTTTGAGGCTTCGGCAGCATGGAGAAGGTTTATGAGATGGTTGAACTTGGCGCGGGGGTAGGTGCTTCCTCAGGCGCGTGCCTGAGGATCTGGAGCGGACCGGTACTCGTTCTGCCCACGGTTTTTGTTTTGCCTTGCGAGGCCTCGGATTTCGGCGAGTCAGGCCTCGCATCTTAGAGGCACCGCAGGCCTCGGAAATTGGCGGCGTTGATGGTTATAGATGTCTGCGGACGTACTGAAATCGAAGCTGAGATTGGGGAATACTGGGTTCGTTCGCCGATTCAGTCCTTCGATTGCCGACTCGGCGTTCCTCTATATAATACACGCCGTATATTAATACACGTAGCGGAAGAACGCACAATACAGTAGAAGCGCGGCATGCAGCATAAGACGCGCATACACTGGCAGACTGTGCATACAACCTAATAATAGACTGCTCTACACTGTTGGGATCGGTTCTGAAGATAATTGGGAGCGGGTGACGCCCGCTCCCGTGAGACAGCTTGGAAGTTCTCCGAAGTCTAAGGCTTCGCAGCGGCGGCTGCAGCCTGCTCAAGAATTGGGGCCGCCTTGTCGACTTCCGCGACGCCGAAGAAGACCAGAGGCGTATTCGTTCCGGGCTCCAAACCGCAGTATGCGTAGTTGATATTGATGTTGGCTTCTCCGAGGCGTGATGCCATCCGCGCGATCTCGCCGGGTCGGTGCGGAAGTTTGGCTTGGACGATTTCTGCCTCTACGTACGTCAGCCGCTCGGTGTCCAACACCGTTTTGGCTGTCGTCGGATTGTCCACGATGAAACGAGTCACGCTTTTCCCTCCAATCGGGAAGGATTGAAGCGCGAGAATGTTTACTCCGCGATCGGCAAGCGCTTGGCAGGTTTTTCCAAGCGTGCTAGGCCGATCCTCCATTAACACGATAAATTCTTTGGCCACAGGCATGGCGGGGACCTCCTTTACGTTTCCGGGAATGCAGCGTGCATTCCGGCTTTAGCTGGGACGATAACGAAATCTTACGCCCCACGCACCTAGCGTTCAAGACTGCCAGATGGCGAGCGAATGATTCGTGGTAGTTGACCGGATGCGAAGCGCAAGAGTACGGTAGACGGCAATTTACCGTTCTTCGTGCGAGTAGAGGAGGCCGCTCATATGCCAGGAACACCGTATCGCGCTTTGCGAATTATTCTGGGTATTTTCTCTCTACTCACGGCGGCCGGGGGCCTCGTCATCATTTTCAGTAACAAGCCGATGATCATGCGTCTCTTTCTCCGGCCACCCCAGTCCGAAGTCTCAACCTTATTACTCATCGTGGTGAAGGAGATGGGCGGATTGATTCTTATGCTCAGCGTGATGCTTTTCTTCGCCTATCGCGATCCTGCCAGGAACGTGGCCATTGTCAACGCGTTCATTGTCGGCCTTTGCGTACTGGCCTTTACGCCGTTGTGGTCTCTTTACACGCTGGACATGCGACAGCTTTATCCGAGCTACCTGATTTGGGGTCGCTCCCTTGTGCGTTTGGCACTTGCGGCGCTCCTTTTTTACCTGCGGCCGCAAGAGAGTGTTCCCAAGCAATCTTAAGAACTGCGCCTGCTTTTCCGGGGTTCAGGTCTCGTATTATGCCGGTCGAGGTCTCGGATTTTGATCGTGCGCATTTTGGTGGGAGAGATTATACCGCAACGCGTCGAGAAGCCGATTGACGCCAGCAGGACGGGGGACTAGGCTTTTCGCTAAGATTAGTTTTCGACGGGGAGGGAGTCATGCCCCAGTACACTTTTCTCTGTCGGGCTTGCAACAAAGAGTTCTCGAAAATCCTGACACTCTCGGAGTACGAGAAGGGCGGGATTGTCTGTCCGCACTGCAAAAGCAAGGACATAGAGCAGCGGTGGGCAGCCTTCTATGCGGTGACCTCCAAGAAGAGTTACTAAGGTTGAGCCTGCGGGATCACATCAGCGCTCGAGAAATTCCAGGCGAAGAAAAAAGAAAGTAAGCCGGGCGGGGTATTCTGCCAAAGTGTTTCTCCCTGGGACGAACCGTGCATGATGGTCGCCACCAAGTATTGTGAACGGTGTAATAGCTGGTTCTGCCAGACACACTTCGGCGATCCGGACTGGCATTCCTGCACTGAGGAAGAGCAATGACGCGTGTAAAGCGAAAGGCACAGGGGAAGACAGTCCGTGGATGGCCCGAAGCGGCGGGACTTCTTAATCGTTGGAGGAAAGATTTGAAGACTCTTACGGTAGAGCTCAAGCAGTCACGAGTGATTGATCTGGTTCCGATTGATTTCGTGAGTGGGGAGCCGGTCGAGCGCGAGGAAAAACCAACGAAGAGCCTGCGAGGACAACTCATTTACTTTACGAACGCAGACCTGACGATCCGCCGACCGTCTGGGGCGATTTTGATGATTGACCGCTACGAGGTCGTCGCGATCTCCGAAGGCAAGACGCGGTTCGAGCCACGTTAGGCGAACCTTAGTTTTTGTCTACGCAAGGGAAAGCGAATTCTGACAGGTCAGGTCTCGGATTTTGCAGGAAATGTTGTGCCTGTAGGAATTGGCAAGGTCGGAGTTTTTCTCACTGGTTTTCGGCAAGAGACGCGACGCTAGCGCATCACGCACGCGCATCCTTGCCCGCAGCAAGCGGTAGTTCACGGCTCCAACAGTGATATTCAAGATCCATGCGGTTTCCGCTGTGCTGAGATTCTTGACGTCTTGAAGGAAGAGCACTTCCCGATATTTCACGGAGAGGGTCTCAATCGCACGCCGCAACGTGTCACCCAGTCTTTTCCTCCGAAGCGCCTCCCAGGCAATCTCGCGCCAGTCCGGCAAAGTATTTCCTGCTCAGAGCCTTATTTTCCAGCATCAGCCTGCGTAGGAGTCGAGCATCATTGCGGTCGTTCTTCCGCTTCTTGACTCGCTTGGTCTTGATCTCCGCTAGGTCCCCGATCCATACCAGCGCGCACCGTCCCCCGGCACAGAACGGGGATCCGACGAGGGAAGCGGGGAGCACGAAGGACGAAGGCAAACTGAGCGACGCGAGAGCTGCGTTGCCCGGGAAGGCCTTGTCTGACATACCGGCCTTGAAGCCGTACTGGGGAAAACCCGCCGTACGGAATTTTAGGGAGGGCAATGGAAAACGTCGGCATCATGCGAAGCCCGCTACGCGCCATTGCTGTACCCGACCAATCATGTGGATTATTTCCGAGTGCCCGGATGTGCAGGCAGAATGTAAGCGCTCCGCACCGGCGGCTAGGGCCACTGCATGTCGAGCGCATAGATTTCTTGGGTACTGATGTCGCGGGCGAGGAGGGGAGAGTCGTCGGGAGCAAGGCCAAACCAGTCCACGAACGTTCCGGTGGTTAGGCGCCCGATATCCTTAACATCTACTATCTTTTCAATCTTGCGATCGCTGAGCCGAAGTCGCACGATACGCTCGCGCTGGTCTTGATTTTGCGAGTCTTGGAAGTAGATGTACTTTCCGTCTTGGGACCATGTCGGGCAGCCGATTTGAGAGCCTACCGCTTCTGTCCACTTCTGGGTGGCAACGTCGAAGAGCATCAACTTGCCGGGACCTTCTGTTGCGATAGCAGCAATGTACTTTCCGTCCGGCGACCATCGGGGGAAAAAGAGTCCATTCGAACCGGCCAACGTCGAGACACGCTTGGACTGGAGGTCGAAGGTGTATATTGGTGCGTTCGAGACAAAGAGGGTACCGAAGACCAGCGAGTTTCCGTCCGGGGACCAATTCACATCCGTCTGACTTTGTTCACTTGGGAGTATTCGCTGCGGAGTGCCGCCTTCACTTGAGACGACATAGACATTTCGTGCGACCTCGGGTAGATCGGCATTGAACGCGATTTGTTTACCGTCGGGCGACCAGCGCGGCAAAAAAACTCGTAAGGGCGGAAAGGTCAGCTGACGCCGCTCGGTTCCGTCCACTTTGCTTCTCCATAAGGTGGCATCTGGGAAGGAAGTGTACGTGACCGATTGACCATCACGTGAGAAGGCAAGCCCCTCCGCGGAGACTCCAGACAAATAAGGCAAAAACTTCCCGCCGCGCGAGTCGTAGCGGACTACTTCCGCTCGATGAGAAGTGCCGATGGCAAAGATCTGCTTGTCGTCCTTGCTCGGTAAAGGGTATTCGAAGTTCAGAGGCCCTGCAGTCAACTGTGTCGGTTTTTCCTCACGTTTCCGCCAGTGGAAACGTTTTTCTTCCGGCAAGGCCCAGAGATCGAGTCGTGCGTTGCGCCTGGCCTGAAAAATAAAATAGCGGCCATCGGAAGTCCATCTGCCGCAACATCCCCCAAATACTTTGTGAAACTCTGTACCATCCGCAAGGGCTTGCAAAATTGACATACTATCGATCTGGACATCAAAGATGCTGAATCGGATCCGCCGTCCGTCTGGCGAATATTGGAAGGCAAATGCAACGTTGTTGTCGACGGTGAGGAGTTTTCGAGGGGAGGAACCGTCGCGGCTCAGCGAGTAGACGTCATGGTTGTTGCCATAGATGACGCTCGTAGCATCCACACCAAACCGCGCATCGTGGGCGAGGGCCATCCCGACACGACGTGGAGAACCTCCGGCGACCGACTGCACCCAAAGAGTGAAGCCACTCTCTCCGTCATTCGCCATCAGAAGTTCCGTTCCGTCGCTTGAAACATCGAGCACGGTAGGCTGCTTGAGCTGAACCGGCATGGGAACGGCCTCTCCGCCGCGGATAGATACCTGCACGACGAGGTTGTGGGGACCGGGCAACACCTCATTGAAAAAGATGCGCGAACCGTCGGTAGCCATCGGGCCACTCTTTACTTGACCGTCGTCCGTTAGCTTTGTGAACCGCAGAACTTTTGGCGCGCTCAGCGATCCAAAAAACGTCCTCCATCCGGCAACGGCGCCGATTGTGATAATGAGAGCACCGAGTGTCACCAGAACAAAGTGTAAGGGCTTTCTGGCATGAACGCTGGCGGGCGGTACCTCAGCCGGGGGCTGATCGACCGAAGGACCACCCGCCACGGCCGCGATGAGGCGGTATCCGCGACGGGGCAAAGTTTCCACGTAGCGGGGGTTTTCTGCGGAATCACCCAGAGCTTCCCGCAAGCGATTCACAGCTGCATTTAGGCCCTTCTCAAAATCGACAAAGGTATCCGCTGGCCACAGCGCCTGTTGCAGTTCTTCTCGCGAAACCAGTTGGCCGGGTCTCTGCAGGAGTATTCCGAGGATTTGAAAGGACTGCCTCGGCAGGCGCAACAGCACACCTTGGTTTTTCAGCTCCTGAGTTTGCAGGTCCGCTTTAAAGGGACCAAAAGAAAGGACGGTGTGGGTCGATCGATTTTCCGACATGTGAACGACCTTGCTGGGAGCGTATCACAGATAGCCTCCCAGTCAGGCCGAGCTGTTTTGAAATGGGTGTCAAGTCGTCATGTCTGAGTTGGATAGCGTGTGATGCACATATGTCATTGGTAGGCGCTCGCAACGGTTGAGGTAGATGGCTAGATCGACGAGTTTCCGGGCAGCACCGAAGGAGGTGCCCCGTGGAACTCAGAGTTTCGCTGTGTATCGTAGCGCAGGTCCTGTCTGTGGCACTTTCTCCCCAGCCTGTCGCTGCTGGCTCCAAGCAAGCCGAGAGCACTGAGCAGGGGTCGATTTGCGAAATTGGCGAGACTCCCGAGAAGTGCGGCGTGACGCTTCCGGTAGAGTCTGGGGAAGAGCTGCCTTTTCGGCTTTCCGCTGGTTACCTGATCATGGTTGAAGGGCAAATCGGCACTCAAAGAAACCTTCGATTCATTCTAGACACTGGCGCGACGATGAGTATCGTGGACAAAAAAATAGCCGACAAACTGAAACTCTCGCGTCATCCAATCGAATCGTTTAACTTTGACCGGAAGCTCACATGGGAGCAGGCTGAATTTCCCGAAGTTCAGTTCGGGCCAGTCAAGGCGACCAAAATCGCAATGCTGGTAGGTCATTTGGCTGAGTACTCAGAGTTTGCAAGGAACGCGGACGCTATAATCGGCACGGATTTATTGAAATTGAGCAACTTCAGCATCGACTATGAGACTAGGAGAATCGTGTTTCATTTGCGCGGGCTGGAGAGCAGCGCTGCTCGTGGCGAACCTCTATCGGACTGCCTGACTCTCGAAGTGCTGGTTCAGGGCCATCCGGTTCGACTCATCGTAGATACGGGACTTCCAGGAATTCTCCTGTATGAGGAGCGACTACTGAAGAGCGTACCGGGGCTCCAACTGACAGGAAAGGTAATCAATGTGACCATGGGTGGAAGGCTGCCCGCAAAACAAGTGACTCTGCACGGCATCGCAATTGGGCCGACGGACAAAGATGTTTCTGTGTTGCTCATGAAATCGCCTCCCCCTGACATGCTTCCAGGAATAGTCGGAATCGTCGGCATTGCAGCTCTCAATGCGCGCTGGGTCAATTTGGACTTCGCGAGGGGAACGTTGAGCTGGGAGGGGAGGCAAAGCGCCGAGGCGGCGTTACAAGCATTCTCAGAAATTGGGGAGGGCGACAGCGAAGTGCCGTTCACGATAGAGGACGGCTACTTGATCGTTGTAGAAGCTCGAATTGGAGAACGGCGTCGAGTGAAGTTCGCGCTGGACACGGGAGCGACCTACAGCGTGCTGCGGGCGAACACTGGGAAAGGGCTAGAGAATGCGCGACAGCCGGTGCGCGTGGTCAATCTGGATCGAGTGTTAACGCAAGAAAGTGTGAATGTCGCGGATTTTCAGCTTGGACCAATTCGGATCCCTCAGTTGGCAATGATGAAGAACGATTTGCAGTATCTCCGGGAGAGTGCTCCGCAGGTTGAGGGATTGATTGGGTTGGACGTGTTGCGACTGAGAAGCTTTAGCATCGATTTTCATAGACGCAAAATCAATTTCGGAGCGCAACGCTTGCTGCGGTCGAGTGCTCCCATGGAGATCGATCGATCATATATGACGGTCGAGGTTCGCATGCTGGATCGACCGGTGCACCTGCTGGTGGATACGGGCGTACGTTCCATCCTCCTTTATCGTGATCGCGTCGGGGAGCGATTGCCCAATGTAAAAGTCGAGGAACGGATTCGCGGTACAAGTCTGAGCGGAGAAGCTTCCCTGGAAGTGGTCACGCTGCCGCGGCTGCAATTGAATGGAACCGAACTGGAGCGGCGCGGAGTGCTGCTACGGACCTCGCCCGCGGGGTTTTTGCCGGGGGTGGATGGGTACTTGTCGATTGCCGCGCTGGGAGCATGGCGCGTGAGCTTCGATTTCGAGAGGAGCCGGCTGAGTTGGGAGTGAGTTCCTTCAAGTCCCGGTTAGTCACTTCTTCCAGGCAAATATCCGCTTCTAGTGGTTTTTCCGTGCCGAACGGTTTTCAACTGCATCACGCTGCTGATTGCCGATCACGTGCGCATAGACTCCCAGCGTTATCCGTGGGTCACTGTGCCGCAGCTGCTTCTGCACGACAGCCGGGGTTGCACCGTCTGCAAGCAGAGCACTGGTCACACCGTGACGTGTGGAGTGGAATCCGCCGCGTGGTATGCCCAACTGCACAAGCAGCCGGTGCAGAACCTTTGCCCGGAGCTTGTTGGCCGAGTATGGACGACCACGGCTGTTGATGAAGAGTAGGTCGGTTTTTCCATCGTGAGTCTGAAGGTGCTTGCGGAGTCGTGCCTCCAGCTGAGAAGGCAGCGGAACGTCTGCGCTGCTGGCGTTGGACTTCACTGCTTGGATCTGTCGCGTGGCAGAGTCAATGCTCTGCTGCCGTACACGGACGATCTTCGTTGTGAAATCAACGTCTCTCACGCGAAGCGCGAGAACTTCTCCAATGCGCAGACCCAGAACCGAGGCCACCGCGAAGATGGTGCCGAACGGTTCCGGCGCTGCCGCTAGGATTTTTCCGATTTCTTCATCACTGAAGCACCGTTGCTCTTTCTTCACGTTTTCACGGGGCAAGGTTATGTCTGCGAGCGAAAAACTCCCGCAGGCATAGTCCCATGCTCTTGCTTTGCGAAGAATTGAAGACAGAGTGAGCAACACGTTTTCCACCGTCTTCCTTGACCGTCCGCCCGTTGCGAGATACGCCACGAAGCTTTGCACGATCTTCGTGTTTATCTCGGTCAACGTGAGACTACCAAGTTTCGGCAGAATGTGCGCACGCAGCGCATCAACAGCCGCGCATTCTCATCCGTGAGCGCAAACTTCCCAAGCTCAAGTATGAAGGCCGCAAGGCCGATCAGCTTTTCATGTGATGCCGATTTACGACGATCATTTCCATTTCGTCTCTTCCAATTCGCACGCCTATCGTGAACTAAGCGCATTACCTGGAAGCTCTCGCCTTCAGAAGAAAGGCGGTGCCCAGCTTTGTCATGTGACCGTCGTTCGGGAATTGATCGTTGTTGCCCCTTTCGCCTCTCCCTGGACTTGCGATCGCGCCACCACGGGTCCCATGTGACACCTGCGAATTTGTCTCCACGCATGACCATGCGGAAGCCAGCTTGGAACAAATCCCAATTCACCAGACCTAAGTTGACTCGCCCAGTATTTTGACGAAAGAGGGGAACGATGTACTTCATCGAGTCAAGGCCTGAATTCACCTAGAAGGGGGTTAAGTGCACGTGCTAGCTTACCTTCTCCGAGGCCCAGTAGCCCAAGCCAGAGAGGAGTCACCTGCCCACCATGGCCACGCGCGCGCACGTGTGACGCATTTTTAATTTAGCAAAAAAGACTTTTACCGCACGCGTGCGGCCCGATAGGGCAAAGGCGGGGAAGTGAATATTGCGCACGCGTGCGCGTTCCCCCGGGCGACAAATTCGAGTGGTTGTCGTTCTGGCACTGCCGCATGTGCGTCCACGTGGGCAACGCGGAAATCGTTACGCCGAGTGTCACAACCTATCCAGGCACACCGAGTGGACGGACAGGCAATTGATTCCCTGTGTTCTTGCGGCAGAATTTCGCGAATCTCTCCGTGGTTTTTTTGGTTTTTTTGCGCCTGAGAGATCTTCGTGACTCAACCAAAATGAGATAAATTCACTGCAATTTGCTGACACGCCCGTGACAACGTCTGTTGTAACTCCGTCATACCCTGCCGTCGTAAACGCCCTTCCTAACCTGAACCCATCCCCGGGGGAAGGAACAATCTCTCAGCTTTGGGCAACAACTCTCTGGAAGCCTTGAACAGATTGCCCTGAAAAGGAGCGAAGTGGGCGGAACTCGGTGGGAATCATAGGGAACGTTCGAGCTGCTGTTTCTGGGCTTGCCCCTTGCGGAAACTCGACTGAATGGGACGGTTGTGGCGCTCGGTCATGTTCTCTTCGCACGCTAGCGACATATGAACTTGGGTGCTTCATCAGTGAAAACGCGGTTGCTCTCGCATCTCAATGTGGCGGGAGCGGTTTCGCTGGTCCTGGTATGCGGCGCAGTCCTGAGCAGTAGTCAGCGTGCCTACGCCATTCCTGCGTTCGCGCGAAAGTACAATCTGCCCTGTTCGGCTTGCCACGAGGCGTGGCCCAAGCTTAACAATTTCGGACAAGTCTTTCGAGACAATGGCTACCAGCTCGGTAACGGAAAGGACTCTCCGATTTGGCAGAACCCCAGTTATTTTCCCATCACCTTCCGAATTACGCCCCAGTGGCACCGCGAAAGCTCAAGCAATCAGAAAGTAGATTCTGTACCCGGCGACGCCACGAGCTCTCCCACCGAGAAGACGCTCACGTCTCACGGATTCGATCTTTCTGGAGTGGACATTTGGGCCGCTGGAACACTGTTCAAGAACATTTCCTTCTCCGTGCTGCCGTCTTCCGACTCAACGGCCTCTTTCCACTTCGAAAATGCGTGGGTTCGCTTCGACAACCTGCTCGACAGCCGTTGGGCCAACCTCAAGTTTGGCAAATTCGAGCTGGACAATATGATCTCCGAAAAACGCATCCTCTTTCTCTCGACGAATGGGGGCCTGTATCAGCTCTACCACTTCCTTCCCATAAGAGAAGCTGCTTTTGTGACTAGCGGAGTAAATCCGCTCAACCCGGGGTTCGGCCTCGGTGACAACCAACTAGGAATCGAACTGGCCGGACATTCGACAAACAGCTACACGCGTTACTCGCTTGCAATCCTGAGCAGCAATGATGGGAATGTTGGTATACCGAACAGCAGTTATGACGGTTTTGGCAGTATCAGCCAAGCCTTTGAATTAGGTGGCCTTGGGCTCCAGAGGTTTGGCGCATTCGGCTATTTTGGTCAGCGCCCAACAAAATTCAACACAACGGCAGGCACGGCGATAACAGGTTCGGGCGCCAACAACAAGTCCTTTTATCGCGCCGGTCTGAACGCTCTTCTTTATTTGAACAAATTGGATTTCAGTCTCTTTTATCTACATGGCTGGGAAAATGCCTTTCTCGGCACAGGCACAGCGGGGAATGTGCCACTTCCCGCAGGTGCGCAAGCCCCTACTTGGAATGGCGGCTTTGTCGAGTCTCACTACACGTTTAATCCCAAGCTCATTCTGGTTCAGCGCAACGAGTTCATTCGCATGTCCCGCCAGGCATTCAATTCCGATCCTTCCGACCTCGGGAATCGCGACGGGTATTCCTTCGGATTTCGCTGGTACCCAATCATGTACAGCAGAGCCGGGCTCGCCTGGCATTCGGAATACGCGATCGTCAAGTCCGCAAAGACTTCGTTGGTCGCTGGCCATAACGTCTGGAGCAGTAGCCTGCTCTTCGGATTCGATTTTGATTTCTAAGGAAGAAGTAATGATCACGGCCTCACACGTCACCTCGATGCGCTTTGCCGCTCTGTCGTGTTTTCTCGTGATTCCACTCGCCATTTCTGCCCAGGAAAGTCACATCGGCGATCTAACCGGAGAGGCGAAGGGAGGTCAGCAGTTGTACCGGCGCTACTGCGTCGGATGTCACGGGGAGCGGGGCGACGGACGCGGTGAAAATGCCCCGCATGTGGACCCGAAACCTCGCGATTTTACCATCGGCACTTTCAAGTGCCGGTCCACTCCTTCCGGAAACATTCCACTCGACAAAGACTTGTTTAACACGATTGGTAGAGGACTCTATGGTACGGCAATGCCGCCCTGGCTACCGCTCACCCGCCAGCAACGAGCGGATCTAGTTGCCTACATCAAAAGCTTCTCGCCAAGGTTCGTCGAAGAAAAGCCCGGAACGCCGTTAGAAATCCCACGGGAGACGCCATCGGAGCAGGACAGCATTGGTCGCGGTCGCGAATTGTACCAAACAGCGATGAAGTGTTCGCAGTGTCATGGGAAAGAGGGCCGCGGAGATGGCCCATCGGCACTCACGCTTACCGATGATAAAGGCCTTCCGATCCCGCCCTATGATTTCACCACTGCGTCGAAGTTTAAGTGCGGCGAATCCGATGAAGACCTCTACCGGGTTTTGATGACGGGACTGGACGGGTCGCCCATGCCGTCTTTCTCGAACTCGTTAAAGCCGGAACAGGCGTGGGACTTGATCCATTATGTGCGCTCGCTCCGGCCCGACTTCCACGAGAGAGTGAAGGATGCAAAGGGGAACCGAAGACCATGGCGATGGTTTCGGTCGGGACGATCAGAAATGACGCTCGACCATTCCACTCGCTGATTTTGTCTAGAGGAGTACAACATGAACCAAAAATATCTAAACATACTGCTCGCCGCAGTCCTAATTCACTCAGTAATGCCTTATGGAAAACAAGAGTCTACGGCACGAGCTTCAGATGAATACCCTCCAACTCGCGCTGTATCAACAGATGTATCCACGGAGACTAAATTAGTCGGAAGAGTCACCCTCGCGGGTCAGGCACCACAAAACCACGCCATCAACATGGCGGCAGATCCAATTTGCTCGAAGTCCCATCCGGGACCAGCAACCAGCGAAGAGGTCGTGACCGGCCCTGACAATTCAGTCGCAAACGTGCTCGTCTACGTAGCCGACGGGTTAGCTGGGCGCACGTTCGATGCTCCAAAGGAACCAGCCGTCATTGAACAGAAGGGTTGCCAATATCGTCCGCATGTAGTCGCTTTGGAGGTTGGACAAAAACTGCTTGTCGAGAATAGCGACCCCACGACACACAATATCCACCCACTGCCAAGTAACAATCGCGAGTGGAATCAGTTTCAGGCACCGGGAGTGGCCCCCGTAGAGACAACCTTTGGCAGGGAGGAAATCGCAATTCCAGTGAAATGCAATATACATCCCTGGATGAAGGGTTATATCGCTGTATTCAAGCACCCCTATTTTGCAGTGACCGGTAAAGATGGCAAGTTTGTTTTGAAGGACCTTCCGCCAGGGAATTACACGATCACGGCTTGGCATGAGCAACTCGGCACATCAACTCAGAAAGTGGCGATCGCCGCCAACGAGACTAAGGACGTCAGGTTTGTTTTAGAGAGCCACTAGAGTCCGACAGGTTCAAGTGGGGGGTCTGCCGCATCTGGCGAAAGTGGCTCAATCGCCGAACTCGCGGGAAGCGGCTAACGTGGGAGAAATATACAGAACTCCTCAGTCGCCATCCTTTGCTGCTTCCTTGGATCACACGTTCTTGGCACGGCACGGTGCGGGGAGTCGTCGAGATGCCCGCGTCGTAAGGGAGGCCAACCTTCCGGTGCTGCAGTTTTTGAGACGAATAATTTCAGATCTCCTGACATAGTCCTTAAAAAGCGACCAAAATGGTGATTTTTCATAACAGGGAGTGCGGACCTAAACCTGTCCGCTTTTTGAGTCTGCGATGGTTGGGTCCAGGGTTTGGAGGGCCGCGGAACCTGAATGGAAACTTCTCAAGTTTTGATGAGTGTGGATTCCTCCGGAGCTGCGACTGGCATGGGTT
>WNEZ01000725.1_pt1 | contig 26811 bp, 21 predicted proteins | sample 5400521 | NCBI WGS metagenome assembly WNEZ01 (sample SAMN13153339, study PRJNA577476) | soil metagenome | isolation source: 120 cm saprolite under Douglas fir tree site 2 hole 1 replicate 1 | place: USA:California | collected 2015-04-18
CATCCTGGTGATAGCCTGGGGATTGCCCGGCCTGGCGCAACCTGGGTCGGGGGTCAATTTCTGGAATGGCCTGGATAATGCATGGAACAGCCTCACACATGGGCAATTTCCCCTGGGCGGCCAGGGTTCGCTCTTTCAGACAATTCCAACTACTACCAACTTCTTTGGCGACCAGCTGTCGATCACCGGCATTGTAAACCTGCCAACGGGTGAAGTCCTCAGCTATACCAGCAATGCTGCGCCCCAGTCGCAATACCTTGAGGGTTTCACCTATGATCACTTTGATGGCCATACCTGGATATCATCGGCCCCGAATCAGCCCCAGCTATTTCACGCGCATACGCAGCTACCGTTGGAGACCATGAGCAACCCCAACCAGGTAACGACCATTGTCAACGTCGCCCAGCCGCCGGAGGGTACAAAGCATTATATCTTTGCGCCCGCGCAGCCGGCGAGTTTTAACGTGCCTACGGCCCTCTACGGCAACGGCATTACCGCTGCCTGGACGCAGCAGGGTCCTTTAACGCCTGAAGAGCGTTACCAGGTCATATCCTATACTCCAAGTGCCACTGCAGAGGATTTATCTACAGTTTTATTTCCCCAGTATAGTCAGAATCTCTGGCCAAACGACTCGAACTTTCCTATACTCAAACAATATTATCTCCAAACGCCCACTGATCTTCCGTCAAGCGTGCGCAATACGGCCGTGCAATGGACCAAGGGAACGACGAATGTCTATGATGCAATGAAAGAGCTGCAAGCACATCTAAGTGATCCAACGCAATTTACATACTCCATAACTAATCCACCCGTACCAGACAACGTGGATGCTGTGGCATGGTTATTACAGACTCACCAGGGTTACTGTACCTACTATGCCAGCGCAATGACTATCATGGCGCGTTTACTCGGCATTCCTGCGCGCATAGTAAATGGCTTCAGCCAGGGGCATTATGACTCACAACACAAGGTATGGGTTGTTAATGGTAGTGACGCTCATAGCTGGGTACAGGTCTACTTTCCCACTTTTGGCTGGATCAATTTCGATCCCACCCCTGGCTTTTCGCTCAATGGCGCATCTTCTACACGGCCCAATCCGCCTCCAGGGCAACCCCGGCCCCCAACCAGCCCGCATCCGACGCCTGCTCCCGGGCACCAGAAGACTGGCCCGCAGCATAAGCAGACCCCCGGCTCGACCGGTTCCGGCACAGGAATTAACTCGCCAGGTGCACAAGTAAGTCAGGAGCTTTTTCTGGGGCTGTCGCTGCTGATCTTGGCCGCCTCCATCCTCATATTTGCCTTTGCCTTGTTCAACTGGTATAAAGAGCGCTGGCTCAATGCTGCTGCTAGTGTTGCCTCAACTATGTTCTGGCGTGTTTGCCGCCTCGCTAGCTGGGCTGGCCTGCCTCCCAGGGGATGGCAAACTCCCTATGAATATAATCGTGTGCTGAGCAGGCACTTCCCGCGTGCAGCGACACCGCTGCGCCGTGTTACCGATCTTTTTGTACGCGAGCGCTGGGCGGCCCCTCATGAACTGCCAGGGGCTGCCGAAGAGCAGGCCTTGGAGAAACTCTGGCCCCAACTACGCAATACCCTCTTCCGCTCCATCCTCAAGCGCAGGCACACTAATTAAGGACCCCCGTAAGGGCGAGAATAGGCATCAACTTAAAAGAAAGCTCATCACCATCCGTAGGGGCGAGGGAGGTGAGGAGCGGCGGGGAGGGCCTTGCTCCTTGCGTCTTGCCTGAGCACGCAGTGCTAGCTGCGCAGCAGCGTTGGCAAGACGGATAAGTGCCAATGGTCGCCCGCGTCCTGTTCCTTGTGCTCCCATGTGGAGAAACGCGCTCACACCCCCACCACCGGGCGACCATAAAGGCCTTTGCTGGCGAATGCGAGCACTACGCGATGGTGCCCGTCCACAGGGCGACCGCAAGGGATCGCCCCTACTATAGACGGCCTAGCAAGCCGACCCACCCGTGTATAGTAGGGGCTGGGCTTGCCCCTGCCCTGCCGCGTTGCACTCGTTCTTTCATTCGCCAGCAGAGTCTAAAGGCCCTCCCTTCCCCACATCATCCGCCCTCGCCCCTACGGAATCCCGGGCTCGCGTCTTAGATTGATGCCTAGTGGAACCTGCGTAGGGGCGGGAGCGGTGTGGAGTGGAGTGGGGATGCTTGCATCGCCCCGGCCGTGCACATGTCGCCTCCCCTACGCGCTTGATGGATTGTCCTACGCTGTCTGGATCGGTTGCTTCAACTCACCTGCTGCCACGATCGGCCCGATAGGCTTATTTTTGCTGGGGTGTGGCCCGGGCTCTCTACTCACAGCCGCAGTCTGGTAGCCGGTAATGTTGCCTGGAAACGTCACACTCGCAATACCATTCTGCACGCTAAGTAGCCCAATACTCAGAGGTTGATTATCGTGGATCAGCCAGCCCTGGTAAACTTGTGTCCCCTCCAGTTGCGGGAGTCCTTCTATTACCAGCACTGTAATATTCTGCTGTGGGAAGTAGATTAATTTACCCCTTGCCCCACGGCCCTGGAGCCCATAAGCCAGAGCTAGTTGACGCTGCAGAGAGGTAACCCTGGCCCCCAGGGAGTTGCTCTGCTGCTCAAGCGAGCTAACCTGGTGCAGGAGAGAGATATTCCACGCGGTCATACCGCCAAAGAGCATCAACCCCAATATGGCTGCTGCAGCCAGCAGTGGGGTCACCCAGCGCCGCCGTTGCCTGGGCCGTTGGCCGATTTGTACAGGGCGAGCCGGTGTACTGCCCTCCTTACGAATTTCTGCGAGCAAGCGTTCCTTTAAAGACTCCGGAGGATCTACCTGTGTGACAGAAAGTGGCAACACACCCACTACAGCGCGCAGATCCTGCGCAAGGCGTGTGCATTTTGCGCACCCTGCAATATGTGCTCGTGCCGCCTCCCGTTCCTCAGGTGTGACGGCGCCCAGCGCATATGCACCTGAGAGCTCCTCAAATTCTTCACAGGTCATGTGTGAGTGACTCTCCGTTCTGTCTACTGCCCTGTATTACGATTTGTATGGCTTTATAGATTACCACAAAACAGCCTCAACTGCATGCCTGTCGTGGTGGTTCGGGGTGCGTTTGCCCTTTTCAGCCAGTCTATGCTATACTCTTCCCAGAGTCCATACCCCTCGGTAGGGGGTAGAAAGAGAAAATGCCGATGCGTGCTGAAAAGCAAGAAGTGCTCAAACGCTTAAACTACATTGAAGGGCATCTGAAAGGCATTCGCAAGATGATCGAAGAGGATCAATACTGCGTCGATATTCTGCGCCAGACCTACGCAGTACGCAAGGCTATTGAGAAGCTCGAAGCGATCATCCTGGAAAAGCACCTGCAGACCTGTGTCCCCGAAGGGATCCACGATGGGAGAGAAGAAGCTGTCATTGAGGAATTGGTGCAGCTCTATAACCTGGCTGGGAACCGCTAGCAGCTCTCCCCCGTCTATGGTAGGGGCGAACCCTTGCGGTCGCCCTGCTAAACTTTCTAATCGATTTGCCCTGTGCTCTATAACCTGGCTGGGAACCGCTAGCAACTCTCCTCCGTCTATGGTAGGGGCGACCCTCGCGGTCGCCCTGCTAAGCCTTTCTGTGACGCGAGAAAGGATGCATACCACCGCCCGCTCTCTTTGACGATGCGGCGCTGGGTTGGGTAATCGATATAGACGATGCCGAAGCGTTTACTGTAGCCGTCCGACCATTCGTAGTTATCCAGGAGCGACCATACAAAATAGCCGCGCACCGGCACGCCTTCTCCTAAGGCTTGTCCAACCGCCTGGATATGCGTGTGCAGGTAGTGCGTACGCTGGGGATCGGGAATATGCCCATCGCCGTCCCAGTGATCCTGGAATGCGGCCCCGTTCTCAGTGATGAGGATGGCCCGCGGAGCATAGTCATCGTGAATGCGCTTCAGTAAGAGCCGGAGCCCGTCCGGGTACACTTCCCAGCCTGTTTCCGTGTAGGTGGCGCCGGGTACAGGGCTGATGTACTCGATCGAGGGGGTAGTTCCAGCCGTCCCGTTCGTCGATTCGCCGGCGCGAACGAGCGAACGCGAGTAATAATTGACGCCGAGAAAGTCAATTGGCGCGCTTATCAGCTCGAAATCACCATCCTCGATTGGGGGCGGCGCTACCCGCAGGTAATCGAACACTCCCTGGGGATAGCTGCCGCGAAAGATCGCGTCGGCAAACCAGCGATTACTGAAGGCATCGACTTGCTCAACGCATGCCAGCGTCTCGGGTCGATCATCGGCGGCATAGGCCGGGGTGAAGTTCAGGGTAATGCCTACCTGCGCGCCTGAGCGGATATGCGCCCGGATACGTGGCATGGCGAGCCCGTGGGAGACAAGCACGTTGTGCCCGGCGGTGACAGCCATCTGCATGTCCTGTAAGCCGGGTGCATGGTAACCCGTGCCATAGCCGAGATAGGCAGTACACCACGGTTCGTTATGCGTCGTCCACCACTCGACACGGTCGCCCAGGCGCTGCGCAACCACCTCCGCGTAGTCGGCGAAGGCATGGGCCGTATCGCGCACCAGCCAGCCGCCTTGCTCCTGTAGCACTAAGGGAAGATCCCAGTGATAGAGCGTCGCCAGGGGCGTGATGCCATGCGCTAAGAGCGTATCCACGAGGCGATCATAAAAATCCAGTCCCTTGACGTTGACCGCGCCCGTACCTTGAGGAAAAATGCGCGGCCATGCGATGGAAAAGCGATACACGTCGAGACCCAATTCGGCCATTAAGGCAACGTCTTCCTGCACGCGGTGATAGTGGTCATCTGCAACATCTCCCGTATCACCTCGATAGACTTTCCCGGGGATCCTGGAAAACACATCCCAGATGGATGGGCCCCGTCCGTCCTCCTGTGCGGCTCCCTCGATCTGGTAGGAGGCGGTGGCCGCTCCCCATAAGAAGTCAGAAGGGAAGGCCCCTTCCAGGCTGCCATCGGCAATCACTTGCGGCTGGGTATCGTTGGTAATGCTCATCTTTGCTCCTGTTCACAGGTAAAATGACAACAAAATGACTTGACAACCTGTATGCAGGTTGACATCTATTGCGCAAACTGCGCACTGGATACGATGGTCATTGTTTTTGTGCTGGATGGGTTAACTTCCCTCGCTCATCGAAATGCGTTGGGACGATCCACAAGATTCTCGCACTACCAGGTGTGTAGGCAAATAGAAACGTACGGGTTCCATGACCCCGGTAGATGGGAAAGGCTGCACATGCTCTGCCCCAGCAACAGAGAATTGAGGGTCTACAAACGAGAGCAGGAGTTCAACGGCAGTCTTGCCCATCTCATAAAACGGCTGCCTCATCGTTGTGAGCGCTGGCCTCATATGAGCAGAGAGCGGAATGTCATCGAAACCGACTACCGCAACATCTTCAGGGACACGTATTCCGTGCTGTTCGGCAACCGCCAGGACACCGAACGCCATTTGATCATTCCCGACGAAAATGGCGCTGGGCCGCTCATCCGTACTCATCGAGAAGATGGCGTTTGCACAAATTCGCCCGCCCGTAATTTCAAAACTGCCCTGCAGTACAAGCTCAGGGTCGGGAACGAGTCCCTGGTCGAGCAAGGCTTGACAGTATCCTTGTTGCCGTTCGCGAGAGCAGCGAAAGTTGGATGGGCCCTGGATATGGGCAATGCGTCGATGGCCCAACCGGATCAGGTGCAGCGTTGCCTGGTAGGCGCTTTCATAGTTGTCAATACCAACCCAGGGCATAGGCGTCAAGGGTTCCTGGTCGTCAATCTCTACAATAGGTAAACCCTGCTCGTATAAATCGACGAGGTGCTCGCCTAGCTGGCCAGGCAAGATGGCGATGAGGCCCGATGTGAGCCTCATATCCAGAATACGGTCAAGGATGTCACTGTGGTCGCGCGCTTGACCGATGCTATACAGCACGATTTCATATGAACTCCGCTCGATTACCTCCGCCACGCCATGCATGATTTCCGAGACAGTAGGCCATGCCAAAGGGGGAGTGAGTAAGCCTATCAAACGGCTGCGCCCGCCAGCTAGCCCGGAAGCGGTGATGCTGGGAACAAACCTTTTTTCATTGATGACGCGCAAAACGCGCTCGCGTGTAGCGGGATCTACATTTGACTTCTGATTGAGGACACGGGAGACAGTGGCTTTGGAAACCCCCGCGAGGCGTGCGATATCTTGTATCGTGAGTTTTGATCCCATCGTCTCCTCTGCATCTTATATACAGTACGGCAATCATTACAGACGTAGTATATGTACGAAACTAGGATCGTGAAAGCGGTTTCATGAAGAAAATATACTATGAAACCGCTTTCATGTCAAGGGGAAACTGGTCCGTTCTTGTAGAGTTGTACGATTTACTGTCAACTTTGGGTTCTGACGCAAGGACGCTTTTGTAAGGCAAGCAGAAGTGGGTGCAGGAGATGAGCGGAGGAGGTGGGATTCGAACCCACGAGGGCTATTCACCCTACACGATTTCCAGTCGTGCTCACTAGGCCACTATGAGACTCCTCCAGCGCTGTTCTTATTCCGCTCTGCAACGACGCTGGCGCGGTCAGCAGAGTGGGCAAGCAGCGGAGAGAGTGGGATTCGAACCCACGAGGGCTATTCACCCTACCGCTTTTCGAGAGCGGCACTTTCGACCACTCAGACATCTCTCCGCTGCGCAGTATAGCATATCTCCAGGGGTAAGACAAGCTACCCCTTTACTCTACCTGCGTCTCCACCTTGTGGCTGTTGGTAGGCTCCAGCACCTGGGGGTCCTTGTAAACTTCCTCGCGAATGAAAGCTTCGGTCATTTCACGCGCAATATCGTCATGGTGCTGGACGGGCGGAGACTTCATCAGGTAGGCGCTTGGGCCCTCCAACGTGCCGCTGATACCGCGATCCAGCCCCAGCTTGACCAGGCGCACCGCGTCTATGACGACGCCGGCGGAGTTTGGCGAATCCCACACCTCGAGCTTCAGTTCCATATTGAGCGGTACATCACCGAACGTGCGGCCCTCCAGGCGAATATACGCCCATTTGCGGTCTGTGAGCCAAGCCACGTAGTCGGATGGGCCGATATGGACGTTGTCCTCACCCAGATCATAGTCCAGTTGACTCGTCACGGCGTTGGTCTTACTGATCTTCTTCGACTCCAGGCGCTCGCGCTCGAGCATATTATAGAAGTCAGTATTGCCGCCAACATTCAACTGCATCGTGCGTTCCAGCTTTACCCCGCGCTCGCGGAAGAGCCGCGCCAGCATGCGATGCACAATTGTTGCCCCGACCTGGCTTTTGATATCGTCACCGATCATCGGCAGATTGGCCTCTTTGAAGCGCTCCTGCCAGTATTGTTCGCGGGCAATGAACACCGGAATGCAGTTTACGAAACCTGCACCTGCCTGGATAATCTGCTCGACATACCACTTGGTCGCCGTCTCAGAGCCGACCGGCAGGTAGTTGATCACCACATCGGTCCCGGTGTCTTTGAGTATTTTGACGATATCGTCGGTCTGCGCCGCTGATTTCGTAATCACGCGCGAGAGGTATTTGCCCAGCCCATCATGTGTCATGCCCCGGTAGACCTCCGCGCCCAGTTTAGGGACATCGGCAAAGCGATACGTATTATTTGGGGCTGCGTAAATGGCTTCGCCGAGATCTTTGCCCACCTTATTCTGGTCGATATCAAAGGCCGCGGAGAACTCAATATCGCTAATGTGATATCCGCCCAGGTTCACATGCATCAAGCCTGGGACGAAATCGCCCGGTTTCGCTTCACGATAGTAATGTACGCCCTGTACCAGCGAACTGGCACAGTTACCTACGCCTACAATTGCTACACGCACTTTCTTGTTTCTCATACGAGATACTCTGTTCCTTTCCCGAAATAGGCACTTGTGTACCTATCCCACAACATAAGTCTTTACGATATCCTAACTATACCCCTCTTTTCGCCTGATTGCTATAACTCTACTAACATATTCCCTGTGACCCAACTAACAGGCGCTGGTCCCTCGATATGTTAACGGCCAGGCACAACGAGATTAGCATGGCTCTGATCATTTTATCCCCCTGGTGACCGGCATGGCATTCCCAAATCGTATAGCCCATTTTTGCTGTCACCCCCCTAAAAAATTGCAACAGTCGTTACAATACATAGGGGAAAGCGTCCTTGAGCGCGGTTAAGTAACTGCAACGAAGCAAGCAGATTTATCACCTCATCTTCACTCTTTGGCAACGCTTTTCGCTCGTCGAAGGTGCTATACTCAATAGCGCAATTAAAGACGATCAATTCATGTTGAAAGGCAGATGTTCATGAGTCGGCGCAAAAAAGTTCTGGTGATCGGCCTGGATTGTGCTCCACCGGAACTTGTTTTTGACCAATGGCGCGATGAATTGCCGAATTTCAAAAGGGTCATGGATGAGGGCGTGTGGGGCAAGCTCGAGAGCTGCATTCCGGCAATCACTGTTCCCGCTTGGAGTTCGATGATGTCGAGCAAAGATCCAGGCACATTAGGCTTTTATGGCTTTCGTAATCGTGGCGACTATTCTTATGAAAAGAACACCCTGGCTAATGCTAACTCAGTGAAAACTGATCGTGTCTGGGATATCCTTTCGCGGGCAGGGAAAAAAGTCATTACGGTCGGTGTACCACAGACCTATCCTCCCAGGCCCGTAAATGGTCTTCAGGTTGGATGTTTTCTCTCTCCCTCAACCACGAATCACGAGAAGCCATATACCTATCCCGCTTCGGCAATGCAGGAGATCGAGGCGACAGTTGGCGACTACCTCGTAGATGTACCCAACTTCCGCACTGATGATAAAGACTACCTGCTGCGCCAGATTTATACCATGACCGAAAAACGCTTCAAACTGGTCAAAAAATGGATTGCTGAAAAAGATTGGGATTTCTTCATGTTCGTTGAAATGGGGACAGACCGTATTCACCACGGCTTATGGAAATACCATGATCCCACTCATCACAAGTATGAAGTCCACCCGGTATTGAACGAAAGCATCCATCACTACTATCACTATATCGACAGCGAGATCGGCCAGATACTCGACCTTGTGGACGAACAGAACACTACCGTCTTCATCGTCTCCGACCACGGAGCCAAGAAAATGGACGGCGGTATCTGCGTCAATGAGTGGCTCATCAAAGAAGGATACCTGGCACTGAAATCGCGACCGGCCACCTTAACGTCAATCGACAAGTGTGAGATTGACTGGGGTAGAACCAGGGTCTGGGGTGATGGTGGCTATTATGCCCGTATCTTCCTCAATGTCGAGGGGCGCGAACCCCGGGGTATCGTCAAACGCGACGAGTATGAGGCTCTTCGTGATGAGCTCAAGGCGAAGTTTGAAGCGCTGGTAGACCACAATGGTGTAAACATCGGCACAAAGGTGTATAAGCCGCAAGAAATATACAAAGAATGTAACGGGGTCCCGCCAGACCTGATCGTCTACTTCGGTGATCTCTCCTGGCGCTCGGTCGGTACTGTCGGCCATGGCTCGATCTATACCTTTGAGAATGATACCGGCCCCGATGATTGTAATCATGCCCAGTTTGGCATCGTGATCAGACACGATCCGGATGTGCATGAGGGGCCCTGCGGGCGCGAACTGACCGGGCTGCAATTGATGGATATGGCCCCGGCTATTCTAAAGCAATTGGATGTCCCTGTCCCCGCCGACATGCAGGGAAAAGCATTTTAAGTACGGAGCGAAGGGGGAATAGGGGAGACTCCCTTCATTATGCACGTGACAACGAATTTTGGAGGATTAACATTACATGGCGAATAAGGGTTTTACTCTCTGGTTTACGGGCCTCTCAGGTGCTGGCAAAAGCACCCTTTCCGAAGCTATCGAGCATCGTCTCAAGGCCAGTGGACAGAAAGTTGAGGTGCTGGATGGTGATGTCGTACGCACACATCTGAGTAAGGGTCTTGGTTTTAGCCGCGAGGACCGCGATACCAACATTAAGCGTATCGCCTTTGTCTGTGGTCTGCTGACACGTAATGACGTGATCTGCATTTCTGCCGCCATTTCGCCTTATCGCGAGACTCGCCAATGGGCACGCGATCACATCGGCGATTTTGTCGAAGTCTATGTCAAGTGCCCCATCGAAGTCTGCCGCCAGCGCGACGTCAAGGGTCTTTATAAACTGGTTGACGAGGGCAAGATCAAAGGCTTTACCGGCGTAGATGATCCTTACGAGGAGCCTGAGCACCCTGAACTCATCGTCGAAACCGACAGGGAGACCGTCGAAGAGAGCGTTGAACGCATTTTTGCCAGGCTTGAAGACCTGGGTTACCTCGAGCCCGAGGATTTACACGAAGACGACGCCAGGCTTGTCACCGATCGCCTGACCGCCCTCGGATATCTGTAGTCATCACAGTAACAGGAAGATACAATGCATAACGGATTAATTGCTCCCCACGGGGGAGAACTCGTCATCAACATGGCGGGCGCGCAGGAACGTGCAGAATTGCAGGCACGTGCCAGCAGCCTGCCACAGATCCAGGTAGGTTCACGCCAACTGGCTGACCTCGAAATGCTAGCGCATGGCGCCTATAGTCCCTTGCATGGCTTCATGAACGGGGCCGATTACCTCGGTAGCGTCAAAGACATGCACTTGAGTAATGGGTTGCCCTGGTCGATACCCATTACGCTCGCGGTCTCCGCGGAGCAGGCTGCGGGCTTGAAAGAAGGCTCGCAGGTAGCGCTCGTCGATGCCCAGGGAACCCTCCAGGCTGTCATGACCATCGAAGAAAAGTATGGCTACGACAAGCAGCTCGAAGCCAGTCAGGTCTATCGCACGACCGACCTGGCACACCCGGGCGTGGCAGTTCTGTATCAACAGGGCGATGTGCTGCTCGGTGGCCCCGTGCGGGTCGTAGCTTTGCAGCACCAGGCTTTCGCCCGGTACCGCTATACGCCCACCGAGTCACGCCAGCTGTTCGCGGAGCGCGATTGGAAGCGCGTGGTTGGCTTCCAGACACGCAACCCTGTGCACCGGGCGCATGAATATATTCAGAAATGCGCACTGGAAACGGTCGATGGCCTCTACCTGCATCCCCTGGTTGGTGATACGAAAGGCGACGACATTCCAGCACATGTGCGCATGCAATGCTACGAAGTGCTGTTGGAGAACTACTATCCCGCTGACCGCGTCATTCTCGGCGTGCTTCCTGCCGCCATGCGCTATGCAGGCCCGCGTGAAGCGATCTTCCATGCCTTGATGCGCAAGAACTACGGGTGTTCGCATTTCATCGTGGGGCGCGACCACGCGGGTGTTGGCAACTATTACGGCACCTACGATGCTCATTACATCTTTGCTGAATTCGACCCGGCGAAGCTCGGTATTACACCCATGTTCTTTGATCATACCTTCTTTTGCCGCGCCTGTGATTCCATGGCCTCGGCGAAGACCTGCCCGCATGGCAGTGAGCAACATGTGACGCTCAGCGGCACCAGGGTGCGCCAGATGTTGCAGGCTGGCGAGATCCCGCCGCGCGAATTCTCTCGACCAGAGGTCGCCAAAGTGCTCATTGAAGCAATGCGCCAGCCCGTAGCGCCATAAATAGCGATGCGGGAGCACATATGTTATTGTGCTCCCGCATCTTTGCCAGGGTGTCAATAGTTAGGGGGAAGACATGTTAATTGCTCGAGCGCCAATGCGCATCAGTTTTGGAGGGGGTGGCACCGATCTGGAGGCGTACTATGCCAACTATGGGGGCGTCGTGATCAGTACCGCGATTAATAAATACTTTTATGCCGTGATTACCACCGATGAATCCGATGACCTGCAAGTCATCTCTGCGGACTATCGCTCGCTGTTCCGGCACTCCCCGTATAATGACCTCTTCTGGAATGGGGACCTGGCTCTGCCCAAGGCCATCCTGCATCATTTCGGCATCCGGCGTGGCATTAATCTCTTCGTCGCCAGCGAAGTCCCCCCCGGCACCGGTCTCGGGTCGTCCAGCGCCGCCGCCGTCACCCTGGTGCGTGCCCTCTCGACCCTGGTCGAGCAGCCCATGACCAGGCAGCAGGTCGCCGAACTGGCCTCCTTTATCGAGATCACCAAGATGGGTATGCCGATTGGCAAACAAGATCAGTACGCTTCCGCCTTTGGTGGCCTGAATACCATCACCTTTACCCGCCAGGGCGTCACGGTCGAGCCGCTGCGCATCGCACCCGAGGTGCGCCAGGCCCTGGAACGCCGCTTGTTGCTCTTCTTTACCGGCACTTCGCGCGAATCGACCTCGATTCTCAAGCACCAGCGCAAGTCCACCGAAGAGCAAGATGGCGCGGTGCTGCAAGCCCTGCACCATATCAAGCAGGTGGCCATCGATGTGCAGGCGTGCCTGGAGCGTGGGGATCTGGAGGAGTTCGCGCGCCTGCTCGATTATGCCTGGCAGGAGAAACGCCGCCTGGCTCCTGGGCTCTCGACCGGCTTCATCGATGAGTGTTACAGCCTGGCGCTGCACCACGGGGCAGCGGCGGGGAAGATCACCGGCGCCGGTGGGGGTGGGTTCCTGCTGCTCTATTGTCGCGAGCAGGCACAGGAGGCGGTCACCAGGGTATTAGAGGAGCGCGGCTTAAAGCGCATGAACTTCCGGTTCGATCAGCAGGGTGCGACCGTGGTGCTCAATGTGGCCAGCTTTGACCCGCGCTGGGTCGCCCCCTATGCCGAGCCAGAAGCGCAGGAGCCAGCGGTGCATCCACACCCCTCTGTCTCAACATTGTAGGAAGAAGGAATCGTACAGTGGATAGGTTGGAAGCCATCAATAACTACTTCGCTGAGCTGGAGCAGATGGTGCAAACCATCTCGCGGACGCATCTGCAGCAGGTGTTGTCGCTACTGGAGGAGGCCTATCAGCACGGCCATCGCATCTTCATCATGGGCAATGGGGGCAGCGCCGCCACAGCCTCGCATTTCGCCCTCGACCTGGCCAAGAACACGATTACCCCGGGCGCGCCCCGGCTCAAGGCCATTTCGCTGACCGACCACGTGCCCTTGATCACCGCCTGGAGCAATGATACAGCCTACGAACACATCTTTGAGGAGCAGCTGGCCAACCTGATCGAAGCGGGCGATGTGGTGATCGGCATCAGCGCCAGCGGGAACTCGCCCAATGTCATCGCTGCCATGCGCCTGGCCAAGCAGACCCGCGCTGCGACCATCGGCCTGCTCGGGGCCAAAGGGGGAGTGCTCAAAACGCTTGTGGATGCCTATATCCTGGCCCCCGGCCAGAATATTGAGCAGGAAGAAGATGCGCACCTGATCCTGGCGCACGTCATCACGCGCCACATGCGGGCAGTCGTGCACTCCTACGCTCAGACGCTGGCTCTCGCAGGGACAGGTTAAGGAAATGAGACGAATTTAACAATGATTAGTTGATCCGACGGGACGAACCTGGTGAATAATTGCGCTTCATTGTCTCTAGAGCTTCTTCACGGCTCACTCTACATCTGACGAACTGAACAAACTGGTTCTAGCTTACTCTGACACAATAATGGAACGAAGATAATTGAGTTGATCGCGCAATTGCGGACCTAATGTCTTTTCGCGTCGTGTAAGCAAATCAAGGTAGCCCGAGAAGATGCGCTTGAATGCTTCAAGGGCCTCTGCCTCTGTTGGTGCTGCTGCGTGCATATGGAAGAGTGGCTCACTAACTATAACTTCTCCATCATCATGCTCCACAGCTATGGCCAATGGGCGAGTAAGCCGTCTTCCTCCAGGCAAAAGGCCAGTGATCCTGCGATAAGTTGGTGGAGAATAGGCAAATCTTCCATTAGGCAAAAGGGATTCTGTCTCTTCACTCATAGATGCACGCTCTTTCTCAGCTGGAGTATATAACCTTTCCTTACCATCTGCTCCACGTATCACTACTATAATCTAAATCCGTAAAAACCGCAAATCATTGCTCAGCGTGTATCGGCTCACGGTACATCAACCGTTTACCCGTTGTGCGTTCAATCGCCTTCTTGGTGCGTTCCCCATCTTCAATCTGCTATCAGGTCTAAGTGAATAAAATGGCAATATCTACTTCGCCCTGAAAAACTCCACCGTCTTCTCAATGCCCTCTTCCAGCGTCACTTGAGGCTTCCACCCTAGCACACGCTCGGCCTTGCTGTAATCAAAGTAAGCCAGGTAGATATCGCCGGGGCGTTTGGGCGCTCGAACGACCTCCGGCTTGTAGCTGGTAATCTTTGCCAGTACCTGGTAGAGTTCATTTACCGAAGCTGCTCTCCCTGTGCCCAGGCAGAAAATATCGTTATCGCCATGCTCAATCGCGAGTAGATTAGCGCGGGCTATATCCTCCACATACACATAGTCCTTCTTTTGCTCGCCGTCCCAGTCGATGCGTACAGTGTTGTGGTCAAGAAAACGTTTGGCGAAGATCGCTATCACGCCCGCCTCTCCATTGGGATCCTGGCGCGGCCCATACACATTTCCGTAGCGCAGCGCCGTGTATGTAAGGTTGTTAGCCTCTTGCCAGTAACGTAAATAATATTCTGCCACCATCTTGGTAATGCCATATGGCGACTCAGGACGCTGTGGAACCTCTTCATCGATTGGTAGACGGGCTGGAGTGCCATACGTGGCTCCAGAAGAAGCAAAAATAATCTTACGCGTCCCGGCGCGTGTACAATTGGTTAAAACGTTCAACAGGCCAAGCACATTGACGCGAGCATCCAGTCGCGGATCTCTCGTCGAAATGGCTACGCTGTGCTGCGCCGCCTGGTGACTGACAACTTCTGGACGTATCTCGTCGAATATAGATTGTAACCTTGCCTCATCTGTGATATCCGCGTGAAAGAAACGCGCTTTGGGATTGAGATTTTCCCCTTTGCCTCCCCCTTCTTCCCACAGATTATCCACAATGGCTACTTCATGGCCTGCAGTGACGCATTGATCTACAATGTGTGATCCAATAAAACCAGCCCCACCCGTAACTAAAATCCTCATGGAAATTTATGGCCTTTCTTGCATAGCGAATTTGAGACAAACATCCAAACTATGCTACACCAGAATCACGGAATCGTCCATAGGTGGCCTCCTAAATCAATTGCTCCAGTGCGACCTGTAAAGCCTGAGGATGCGTTAAAACCGGGAAAATGAATAAGCCCGTCTCCTGTTTCAGCCGCTCTAGTGCAGAACGATCCTCTGGATTGAGCATAGCCACCGTCAGCATATTACGCTCGCGCCCAAGGGGGTAGCAGCGTAGCTCCTGCGCCAGCTTCCGATTGACAAGGTGCTGCACACCTCGAGGTAATTTCCTGGGCAGGAGCCTGAGATATGGAATACCCAGTTTCCGCGCCAGGGCCGGAAGCTCCTCCTCCGTTTCATCTTCAGCCTGCTGCCGATCTTGAGCGCCAGGCTCGTTCATGGTCTTCTCTGGCTGCGAGTCCAGGCGCAAACTGGGTTTACTGGCCGCTTCAATGAAATCATATATCGTTGCATGAGGTATTGGATAGGCGCTATGACCTATAGCCATGCCTCGTGGTCGCGATGCATCGCTTTCGGTGAGGTTATGTACGCGCCACAGCAGCGCTTCCCACAGGCGACTCTGCACAATTTCCCCACCTTGCATGTTTGCTCCAGGCAACAGGAAGTACATGGTATAGTTCAAAAGCAAAACACTGTCGGTTTTGCGCACGAGCGTACGCAGGCTACCGAGTAGGTATCTCGTGCTGTGATTGGCCGGCGTCAGTCTATGCCTGCTCGACTTCTCTTCGTTTTCATAAAACAGCCTGATTGTTACCAGCGCGACCGGCATAGAACAGGTCGCGCTGATTCGCTCAACAGCCGATACGATATCCTGCAGTGTCTCAACTGTTTCATAGCTATACAGGTTGTCCTTCCTTGGAGGGGAAGCAGCTTCATTAATCATATCACGGCTCCTTATGACCGCATGTGCACAGGTGGGTAGTACCGACTATCGTACATGAAGCATGTTGGGAAGAAAGGGTCAATCCGGTTGCAATTCTGTTAAAACCGCGTGATTATGGTTAAGAAACTTGCAGAAAACCGGGATTCCAGCAGAAAATGCTCGCTCTGCCAAAATCAGTGACCCACAGACTCCGCGTCTGGTCAATCCGTACATTGACGCCACGCAATCCTGCCTTGTATACTCCATCTCAAACGTATCCAGTTTGTATCTGCTACTAACCGCTAAAGGAGTTGCTACCGATGAGCCTGGGGAAAACAATGCGCTTAAAGCGGCTGATTGAGCCGCAATACGGTACCTGCATCATTTGTGCGCTAGATCACGGCATGACCTCACCAACCTTTCTAGAAGGGCTTTATGAGACCCGCGGGCGCACGCGTGAAGCCATTGCGGGCGGGGCTAACGTCTTTATGCTCGGGCGCGGTATGGCCAGGCAGGTTATCGAGGAATTTACCCCGGCAACCTCGCTGGCGCTCATGCTCTCCGCTTCCGCCGCCGGGCGACTCCAGGGAGCCGTCGTCACTCCCATCGGCTCTGTTGACGAAGCCCTGCGCCTCGGTGCCGATGCCGTCGTTGTCTACGTGGCCCTGGCGGGCGAAAACGAATCTGAGATGATCCAGTATGCCTCTTCCATCGGCGAAGCCTGTGACGCCTGGGGCATGCCTTTCATTGCCGAGGCTGAATTCCCCGATGCTTACCAGACACTTACTGAATCCAGCAGCAGCTATGGAGCCGAGTACCTGCTGCGCAACGCGCGCCTGTGCGCTGAGCTGGGTGCCGATATCGTCAAGGTCAACTGGAGCGGCGACCAGGCCTCTTTTGAAAGAATCGTCCGCGCGCTGAAGGTCCCCGTCGTGGTTGCAGGCGGCACGCTGGTAAGCGACGAAGAGCTGCTGACGCGCATGCAGCAGGCGGTAGAGGTTGGAGCTATCGGCTGCTCTGTTGGCCGCAACATCTTTCAGCACAAGCATCCCACCGCCATCACGCGTGCGCTGTGCCGGGTCATTCGCGAGAAGTGGAGCGCCCGCGATGCACTGGCAGAACTGGAGGAGCAAGCATGAAACCGGCAACCAATCGCTACGTCATTGGCGCGGACGTCGGTTCGCAGGGCATGAAGACCGTGCTGCTGGATGTCTCCGGTACCGTCGTCGCCAGTGCCTATGCTGCATATGATCCGCGCTATCCCGCACCCAACTGGGCCGAAGAGGACCCCGCAGACTGGGAAATCGCACTCACAGCAACCGTGCGACAGGTAATGCGGGAAGCGGCTGCGCAGCCTGCTGAGGTCGTTGCGCTCGCCCTGGGGAGCCAGGTTGATGGCCTGGTCTGCGTTGGCGAGCAGGACGAGGTGTTGCGGCCAGCCATCATCTGGCTTGACCGCCGCGCTACCGCGCAGTGCGATGCACTCGAAGAACACATCAGCGCCGCCGACCTCTTTCACCTGACCGGCGCGAACCTCGACTCCTCGCATGTTGCCCCCAAGATGCTCTGGGTGCGAGACCACGAGCCGGCCATTTTTGAGCGCTCGCGCTACCTCTTATTGCCGGGCAGCTATATGGCCTATCGTCTCACTGGAGAGACTGCCGTGGATTATTCCAATGCCTCTTCAACCCTGCTGCTCGACGTTAAACAAAAAGCCTGGTCTCAACGCATGCTCAGGCTGACTGGCCTGGACGAGCAGCGCCTGGGCCACGTTAGCGGAGCAACAAGCGTGCTTGGCCCCCTCACAAAGACTGCCGCTGAAAGACTGGGACTCACCACGAAAACAGTCGTAGCCGTTGGCAGCGGCGATGAGCACGCCGCCTGTGTCGGCGCTGGCGTCACCGGCAGCAGTACCGTCTGTGACATCAATGGCACTGCCGAGCCAGTCTGTGCCGTAGCTCACCTGCCCGTGTTTGACGAAGAGGGGCTATTGGAAACCCACTGCCATGCCGACCCTGAAGCCTGGCTGATCGAGAATCCGGGTTTTGTCTCGGGCGGTAGCTATCGCTGGTTCCTTGATGCGCTTGCGCCGCATGAACGCGCCGAAGCCGCCCGTCGAGGCATCAGCCCGTATGACTTGTTGAATGCCGAAGCCGAACAGGCGCCGGTCGCCGCCGAGGGCCTCATATTTCTCCCCTGCCTGAGCGGAGCCATGACCCCCACCTGGAATGCCGATGCGCGTGGTGTCTTCTTCGGCCTCAGCCTGGCGCACGGGCGCGGCCACATGGTTCGCGCTATCCTTGAAGGCACCGCGTACGGCTTGCGCGATAACGTGGATCGCATGCAAGAGATTGGTCTTCATCCCCTCGAAATTCGCGCCGTCGCGGGTGGTGCGCGGGGACGGCTCTGGCTCCAGATCAAGGCAGACGTGACGGGCAAGCTGGTCAGTGTCCCACGCGAGTTGGAGACAACTGCCCTCGGCGCAGCCATGCTCGCCGGTGTCGCCGGCGGCCTGTTCGCCAGTTTACAGGAAGCTGCAGCCGTGGCCGTTGCGGTCGCAACTTACATAGAACCGAATCCGGCACACCGCCAGGCCTATGACGACGCTTACGCCCTTTACCGCGTGGTCTATGATGCCCTGCAAGAGCCATTCCGAAAGGCAGCAAAACGATGACAACCGCTAACTTTCCAATCGATCCTGCCAGTATGCCCGCTTTGAAGAGCTGGTTAGCTTCCCAGGCTGGCGCTTCCCTACGCACTGTCGATATCGATGAAATCCTAATTGACCCCGACGCCCTGCTGCACCTTCCCGCCGTCTTGCGGCGAGCGGGCATCCATGCCGGCATGCAGGTCTTGCTCGTGATGGATGAAACTCCCATGCGCCGCGAGCAGCAAGACCTGAAACCTTTTGTACAGGCGCTGCTGCACGATGCCGGCTACCAGGTTGAAACACTGTGGCTCAAAGGCGATCAGTACGGCCTGGTGCATGCTGGCTTTGACCAGGTTGACCTGGTACAGGCGAACATTGAACATGGCACAGCCCTCGTTGCGCTGGGGTCCGGGACCGTGACCGATATTGCCAAACACGCCGCCTACCTCTTCCACCAGGAGCATCCCGGGCTTGACCCTGTAGTCTATATTTGCTGCCAGACCGCCAACTCCGTCACCGCCTACGCCGCTAATATGGCTGTCTTGCTCAAAGACGGCGTCAAGCGCACCTTCCCCTCGCGCTATCCCACGGCCATCATTTCTGACCTGCGTGTCCTCGCCTCCGCGCCCATCGCCCAGACCGTGGCCGGGCTGGGCGATTGCTGCGCCCGCTTTGTCGCTTATGGTGACTGGTATCTTGCCAGCGCCCTGGGCATGGTCGATTTTTACAGCGAAGTCCCGCTTGCCCTGCTGAGCAACCTGGATGCCATCCTGCTGGAACACGCTGCTGGTATTGGTCAGCGCTCGCATGACGGCGAGGCCGTCGTGGCGCGCGCGCTCTTGCTGGCTGGCATCGCCCAATCCATCGTCAACATGTCTGCTCCCATCTCGGGTACCGAGCACGTCATCGCGCACATGCTGGACATGATCGCCGGCCATTATCAGCGCAGCCTGGCCCTGCATGGGGCGCAGGTCGGGGTAGCCACGCTCACCGCGGCGCAACTCTACCAGCGTTTCCTGGACAACTTTGACCCACAGGCTATCAACATTGATGCCCGTTATCCCGATGACGCGCAGCTACAGGCGCACGTTCGCCAGCTCTTTCAACCGGTTGACCCCAGCGGGGCAATGGCAAAGGAATGCTGGCACGATTACAGCCAGAAACTGGCCCTCTGGCGCCGCAGCCGCCCGCAGTTCGAGCAATTTTGTAAGGACTGGCACAGCATCCACCGTCCAAAACTGGCCTCGCTGGTTTGCTCACCGCAGGTTGTATACCAGATCCTCTCACAGGCAGGGGCGCCCCTTACGCCGCAAGAGCTGGAACCGCCTATCAGCCAGGCAGAATATGATTTTGCCGTTCGCAACGGCCACTTCATCCGCGCCCGCTTCGTGCTGAGCGATTTACTCTACTTTCTTGGGTGGCTTACGTAGCCTGGTCGACTTAGAATACTTGAAGAGAAGAAGGGGCAAATCGGCAACGAAACGTCACCTACGTTATGGTAAAACATTGGATACAAACACCTCGAAGTAGTACGAAGACAACAAGATTTGCTATGGCTTCAAGATGACGGCCACATTGCGTATCTGATATACTGCTGTATCAAAAGAGAATTAGCAACCAGGTGAGAGGCTCTTGCATGAAAATAGAAATTTGCAATCTGAATGATATCAGCAGAGCTGAGATTGATCTGAGGCCATTGACCATTTTTATTGGCCCTAATAATATGGGTAAAACATGGATAGCTTATATTCTTTCAGGCATTTTTGGCTCGCGTGGTTGGGAGGAGTATTCGCAAGCATATGCACGAGGCCAGCTTCCTAAATCGTATCCTTCCTTGGACGCTGCAATAGAGGACGTTCTGGCTAAAGGAAATGCGACCATCGACCTCTATAAACTTGCAGAGGAATATGGAGAAATATATTTTCAGAACGTTGCAGACTATGCCAGGAACTGGATGAATGATTACATGGAAACTCAGCTAGCCAATTTCAGTAATATGAAGGTTTCTATAAATCTTGCAGAAATCAAAGCAGTCTTCTTGGAGCAAGTTGAAAAGTATCCTTTGCTGATTCGTGTTGCCGGTGGGTTGTTCACCATCCGCAAGGAACAAGATGACAAGACGTTATACGCATTTACATCAATTGAAGGTGAGGAACAATTAGCCGAAAAGCTCTCTGTTGAAGAAATCAAATATCGTCTTGTCCGAAGTATTTTCCGCGTTCTCCATCAATCACTCTATCCAAACGTTCGTGTGTTCCCTACAGAAAGAACAACTCTTGTTACGTTCCCTTTCGGGAGCCGAACTAGTGGAAAAGTACCCCGTCCACTAGACCGGAATACATTAGATGCTCTTGAGACTCTCGAGAAGACTTTACAAAAAATACAGAACCTATCTGGACTAACTCCTAGCACAACGATTGAGCGGAACGCAAGAGCCACAATTGGTCCGGTAGCCAACTTCCTGGACATGATGAGCGCCGTTTTCCGCATTGGCTCTCAGCAGATGGAAGAAAGAAAGGCAAAGGCAAAGAACGATCTGAGAATTCAGAAGTATATCGATTTAGCTGAGATTCTTGAAAATCAGATCCTATCTGGCAGGCTAGCTTTTTCCACGCCAGAACCAGACCCCAGGCGTGATATTCTCTTTCAAGCCACACAAGATGTTACACTTGAGATTCCTATCGTATCCTCAATAATCAAAGAACTTGCGCCGCTAGTATTCTATCTGCGTTACTTGGCAGAGCCAGGGGAGTTACTCATTATAGACGAACCAGAAATGAATCTACATCCAGCAGCTCAAACGCAGATTATTGAGTTTCTGGCAATGCTTGTAAATGCAGGACTACATGTTCTGATTACCACTCATAGTACTTACGTTATAGATCATCTGACTAATTTGATGGATGCATACAAACATAAGAATCAGGACGAAATTGCAGAGATGTTTCTCCTAGAGCAAAAAGAGGCATTTATTTCTCAGGAGAAGGTATCAGTTTATCTTGTTGAAGATGGCAAGGTAAAAAATGTACTTGATCTAGAAGGAATAATAGACTGGAAAACCTTTAGCGACGTGACAACGCTCGTTGAGCGCATTCATTTTGAGTTGTTGGGAGCGTAGTGTGTCTTTTAGTCGTTTGCTTCTCGTAGCTGCAAACTCTAAAAAATGTATACTTGGTGTTGGAAACGATAAAGTCTGCATCTCTCCTAAAATTTTGATTGGAGGTAGGGATGCCTACGAAGGTGAAGTCATCCTTTGCTTTCAACTCGATGATCGCACTGACCAGGAAAAACGAGTACCTCGCAGCTTAGGTATACTAGGAAATAGTCCACGATGTGATGGACTTATTTTTTATGCTCAAGATGGAGAAACGGGCAGGGTGATCTGTCTGGTAGAGATGAAAAGCACCAATGTCAAAGATGCTGCAAGCCAGCTTATCTCGACGAAAGAGCATATAGAAAAGCTTTTACGTGAAGAATGTAACTCTTTACCTGAAGAATGTCGCTCTGACTGTACGAAACAAATATCAAATATTATATGGAAAGCTTGCCTGTATCATCATGGCGCTTCTCCAGGTAGGATTGCAGATATTCAGAAGGAATTAAAAAGCCACGGCTTCAATGATATAAGCTATTTGACTGCTGCTAATAATGATTTAAGGCCTCTATTAAGTGGCGAGGGGAGAAGTGCAAAGGAAATGGCAAAGAAGTCTAAGCCTGGTAGAAGGCGATAGAGCAGCAAACGAGGCAGCGCTTCCTTACGCCGACCGGTCCCGCGATCCTCTCAGGGGCAAAGTCTATCAAATCACCGGTGAGGCTTACGCACGTGTTGCAGGGAGTAACGCGGAACTACAAAAAAAGAGTTTGAATCTTTTCGATCAGGTAGGACGCATTATACGCAAGGGCAACCTGGAAGCGGATGGCAGTTTTGCTAAGCTCGATTTAACCAGCCTCTATGTCGAACGAGCAGAGGCCTTACGACAATTTGGACAGTTTGACGATGCTCGTAATGCATTAGCTATTGCGCGTGACAACCTCAGTCCAGAACTAACGCGCTGGCAAATCAACATTCTGCTTGAAGAAGCCGAAACATATCTTGCCGAACAAGAGTACGATGATAGTGCAACAATTGCCCTTGAAGCTCTCAAGGTTGTTGACGTGCTCCAACTTGGTGGCAAAAAAGAGCAGATACGCCGCTTGTATGGGGAATTGTATAAATGGAACCCAAATTACCCGCTTGTTCGTCTCCTGGGGACGGAATTAGGGTTACTGTAATCTGTGGCTACTGCTGAATTGGGAGAGGTTCCTGGTTGTACCTCACTCGTGCCCCAGCAGCCGTACCGTTTGCTTGCGCGCCTTCTCCAGCGTAACGCCCAGGCTTTCCAGCACCCCTGCAGCAATGCCCTTGCCCTCGCGCACCAGCCCCAAAAGCAAGTGTTCCGTCCCTATGTAAGAGTGATTCATGCGCCGGGCCTCATCAACCGCCAACTCGATCACTTGCTTTGCAATAGGAGTCAGCCCAATCTCCCCAACCACGATACGGTCTCCACGACCAATAATATATTCAACCCCGCTCCGCACTTTATCCCTTTCCACACCAAGATTCAGCAGTACATGAGCGGCAATACCCTTATTTTCGCGTACCAGCCCCAGCAAGATATGCTCGGTTCCGATGTAGCTATGTTGAAAACGCTGAGCTTCTTGCTGGGCAGATTCCATGACTCTTCTCGCTCGCACACTGAACTTATCAAATCTACCCGTTTGGCCTGGGGTTGCTTCAAGCGGGCGATCATCTTCGTCTTGTAACGGCTCCAGGTTGATCGCTCTATCTTTATCTTGATCGGGAATCTCGCTGCCCTCTGCCTCTTCTGGCCTGGGCTCCTGGACACCTCTTTGACCGCCATCATCCAGCACCGCAAGCGTTTGTCTTCGTGCTTGTTCCAGGTTAACGCCCAGGCTTTGCAGTACACCCGCTGCAATACCTTCGCCCTCGCGCAACAGCCCCAACAGCAGGTGTTCCGTCCCAATATAATGATGATTCAAGCGGCGCGCTTCATCCACCGCGTACTCAATCACCTTCTTTGCTCGAGGGGTCAGCCCGATCTCCCCCAGCACGATACGGTCTCCACGACCAATAATAAACTCGACGGAATCATGCGCCCTTTGCAGGTCTACACCGAGATTACGCAACACTTTGGCGCCAACCCCTTCGCCTTCGCGTATCAGCCCCAGCAAGATATGCTCCGTGCCAATATAATTGTGCTGGAAACGCTGCGCTTCTTCCTGCGCAAGACTTAAAACCTTCCTGGCTCGCTCGGTGAACTTGTTAAATTTATCGCGGTCGGTCATTGTGCTGCTTCCTTTCTTGAAAGGATGGCGCTATTCAGGCAGGCAATATTGCGGTAACAGACATATCCAATAAAGGGGTACTCTTCTTCATCTCGATACAAGTATACCCTATCAAGCACATGTTTGTGATGGCACTCCCAAAAACCACTTGACACCTGAACTAACAAGTAGGAAAATATAAACTGTGCAGGAGGTAAAGACGCTTCGGAGTAATGGCTTTTCAGCTACCCTCACAGGTTCTATTCAACTCATATGCAAACCATGAACCCTTTCAGCGTTCGATAAAGTAGAGATAAGTTCTGTTGCACATTGATGAGAAATTACGCTCAGCAGTTTCCTCTCACCTATCACATTTACTACCTTTCCGACCGGCTGAGCGAAGCGCACTCCTTACAGCTTGCCTGAGCGGAGCTAGGACGCAGTCCGTTGGCAAGCTGGCTTTCAAGAAGGACGCAGTCCGTTGCCGGTCGGAATAAGATCGAGTTAGAACAAAAATATTATGGAAAACGCGCATTTAGCTCTATTACATGCAGAGGTTTTTTAGTGTATAATCTAACTATACTATAGACAAGCCAGAAGGCTACTATGCAACAATATAATCTGAACATTCCAGCAACCAATGTACCTCACGCAGCTAACACAGTAAACAGTGAACATCATACCTCAGGTCTGCATATCGGCATGCAAGAAGCGGCTCGTGCAGCGGAACGCGCAAGACTCCGGCAAGGCATCATGCATGTACGTATCCGGCACTTTTATTGCACTCTGGAGGAGATGTTCGATCCTACCTTGCGCGGCCAGTCTTTCGTCGTGGGTACCGGCACCGGCCGTCCAAATGAACCTGGGCGCGTCATAGACGTCTCACCGGCAGCTCTACGCCTGGGCGTTAGCCCCGGCATGCCCCTGCGACGCGCCTACCGCCTGGCTCCAAAGGCCCGTTTCCTGCCGGCTTCCTATGATCGCTACCAGCCAATCCTGCTAAATTTGCGCGAGCGTTACCGCGCCTATTCACGTATCATCGAGTCTATCCCTATCGCGGATGCCTTTATTGATCTGCGCGGCTGCGAGCTGGCTTTCGACTCACCTGTCTCCCTGGCCGAGCGCCTCTGCGCCGAAATAGCAGAGATGGGGTTGACTGCCTTCATCGGCATCGCTAACGGCAAGGCTATCGCTGAACTCGCCGCGCTCATGAGTCGCAAAGATGGCAGGCAGGGTGTCCTCTACATCCCCCAGGGCCGCGAGGCATCTTTCGTGCAGACGCTGCCCCTGTCGATGCTTTTGCAGATGCGTGCAGCAGGCACAGGCATTCCCAGCGCATTGCCAGAACTGAGCGAACAGGAGAGTCATCCCTCCCAGCCGCCTGAAGTCGAGGGCAAGAGCGAACACGTTGATTCGGTAGCTGTTGCCGAACTGGTAGCGCATCTCAAGGATTTTGGCATCATCACATTCGCACAGGTGACTACCTTAACGGAGGAAGGCTTGCGCCGCCGCCTAGGGCAGTTGGGCGGCTGGCTCTACCACGTGGCGTGCGGGCAGGACACCAGCCTGGTCGTCCCCGATGCCCCGCCGCTCAGCCAGAATGCGCGTGTGCATTTTCACCATGCAGCCGATGCCGACGAGACCTGCGCCGCCATTCGCAAACTCGCCAACTACCTCAGTGAGCGCCTGCGCGAGCAACGCCTCAAGGGCCGGATCATTGCCCTCATGCTCTGGCCGAATCGTGTTGTACGGCAAGAAACACGCCAACTGGTGATGAGTGAAGATGGTGAAGAGGTAGCCGTTACCACTGCCGAGGATACCATCGGGGGTCAGATGATCCTCTCGCGTCACACGGACGAGGCCGATGTCATCGCCCATCACGTCTTGATGCTCTTCGCGCACTACCATCAACCGGGGAGTAGCTACCTGCAAGTGCAGGTGCGTATCGGCGATATCATCGCCGTCACCCCGACCTACTATCCGCCTCCCGCCCGCACCCGTGGCAGGCCCACGCGCAAACTGCAAGGGTACTAACGACGCATCGTTGTTCTGACGAGCGTTCCACAGTTGATCGACCCACTCGACCTTGTATGCATTGACTGCTTCGAAATCAGCCTGTTCGGCCAGCGTCCTACCATTCTCGTCTTTTGCAACAAAAGCTGAGTCCTGTAACTGATAAACGTATGATGAGATTAAAGGGGCATGGCTCCTTCTACAGAACGATGTAGTGGATTTGTAACACTTACCAGGCTTTTTGTGTTCTATATCAATGAGTAGCGCGCAAAACAACATTGGGGGAGCTATGGATGGACCCGGGTGATTCAGATATCCTGGCCCTGTTAGCAACAGATTTGAGGCACTCTTACGAACAGCTGGTGTCGACCTACTGGCACCAGCTCAAAGTCTTTGTGCTGCGCCAGGCGGGAAGTCCTCGGGAGGATGCCGAGGATATCGTGCAGGAGGCATTCGTAAGGGCCTACTACGCCCTGGAGCGCTACCCTGCGCAGCGTATCCTGGCATTGAAGATCCGTCCCTGGCTGTACAAAATCACGTGGAGTGTCTATTGCAACTATACGGAACGGTCAAAACTACCGCAATCGGTGCCACTCGACACATCCAAAGACAGCGCCTTCCTTGAGCTGGAAGATGATGGACACGAGCAGCCAGAGGAAGCATTTGAAAACGAGGAGCGCAGGCGCGAGCTGTTCGCTCTGGTGGATGCACTACCGCAGCGCTACCGCCAGGTCGTTAGCCTCCACTATTTTGAGGATCTCGGCTACCAGGAGATAGCTGATATTTTTAACCAGCCAGTCGGGACAGTGCGAGTCTCGGTGCATCGCGGTATAGGGTTGCTGCGCAAGGCACTGGAAGTATACAGGAGCAAGGTAGAAACAAATGATGGAGCATAACGACAACGAACAACGTGCGAACCCAGATGCTTCGGCCTCCTTTGTTCCAGG
>WNEZ01000726.1_pt1 | contig 26798 bp, 27 predicted proteins | sample 5400521 | NCBI WGS metagenome assembly WNEZ01 (sample SAMN13153339, study PRJNA577476) | soil metagenome | isolation source: 120 cm saprolite under Douglas fir tree site 2 hole 1 replicate 1 | place: USA:California | collected 2015-04-18
ACCGCATCTACCTCGCATGGGGTGTAGGCGACGACGGCATTCTGCAGATCGTCGACCGCAAGAAGCTGTTGCCGCCTCCGCATGGCACCTGTGATGGCCTGAGGCCCGACGCACCGACGGAGCAGGACCTGCTTGCGGCTCAGGCCGGCGTCTTGTATATGTCTCCGGATCAGGGCGGCCACACCAGCATGCCGGTATTCGGGCTGACCCCCGCGAGCTACGGGAAATTCACCGAGTTCAAGACGCGCGACATCGTGCTGCTCGCATCGGAGGCGACTGCCAACAAGTGCCAGGAAGCGCCGCACTGGAGCTTCGTCGTCGACGTGACCGTTGAGAATTCGAAAGCCGCGCCGCCGGGAACGAGAATCGAGCAAAATGTATGGCAGGGACCGATGGTTCTGTCGACGATGTCGGTGGATCCGCGCGCAGGCGAGAAATTTCCGCGTGGGAACTACTGCGACCGTGGAGCGCGCTTCGGCACGCACTCGAGCGAGGAGAACTTCCACAACCCCTTTTACGGCAGACTGACTTTCATTGCTGCCTTCACCGGCGGTGTTCGCGCGTGGGACATCCGCGAGCCGCAAGCGCCCCTCGAGGTGGGATTCTATGTGCCGGTAGCGAACGCCAACACCGTTCAACCGGACGGCTACATGACCAACAACCTCGAAGTCGACAATCGCGGGTTCATCTACGCGACCGACCGCAACGGCTCCGGGCTGGATATCCTGGAGCTGCACGGCAAGGCGAAGAGAATCGGCCTCGGGACCGAACGCCGCGGCGATCGCGATGACGACGACTGAGCGCCGTGTCAGGTATTAGCTGGAAGAGCTGAAAAGGGGAAGGCGGCCCCGGCGGGCCGCCTTTACCTGAACGAGAAAATCACCGAGAGCTCGTCGCCGTTGGGGAGAACGATGCGGGCTCTCAGCCGGTCCCCCGGAACCGGCGTGAGGCCCCTCGCCGCGAGCTTGTTGTCGCCCGCGGGTACCAGCTTTCCCTCCTGGGCGGGACGCCCGGGGCCGGCGAGGCTCAATGTTCCCTTCACTTTTTCCGTCGGGAGCGGCGTCCCGCCCTCGTCTTCGATGTACAAGGTGACGGTGCCCTTCTCCATGACCAGCTCGACGGAGATCTCGTCGTCGCCCCGGCCCATGATCCCGCCGTGCTTGGGCTTGTGGTCGCCGTGAGCGTAAGCGTTGCAGAAGGCGAGCGCCTGCAAAACCGTCGCGATCACCGCCAGAGCGATTTTCATTCGTCTCCTGTTGTACATATCGACATCCCGCCACGCGCCTGCCATGAAGTATCCTGCCACGGATGGCCAAGCCGATCCAGATCGCCGGGCTACTGCGTCGCACACCGATCGCGCGCGCGGCAGCGAACGTCCTGCGGGCGGTCCTCCTGGATCTCCTCGAGAAGGTTCCTGAGGCGCGCAGCGGCGACTCGAAGAAAGGAATCCACGACCTGCGCGTCGCGGTGAAGCGCTTCCGCGAGGCTTTCCGGCTCTTCCGGCCGGTCATGCGGAAGAAGACGTTCCGCAAGCATCGCGAGTGGATCGAAGACCTGAACGACGCTCTCGGGGAGGTGCGCGATCGCGACGTGGCCTTGCTCCAGCTGCGCAAGCTGACCGCCGGGCTCGCGGAGCCGCCTCGCAGCGTGGCCGACCTGCCGGCGCGCCTCGAGTCGGAGCGGCTCGGCGCAGCCGCCGCTCTTGCGGCGATGCTCGATCGCCTCCAGCTCGAGGGCGTTCCCGCGCAGCTCGCCGCGAGTATCGAGTCGATCGAGCGGGAGGCGGCATCCGGAGAACGCACCTACGAGTTCGCGCGCGCGAGGGTGCGCGAGCGCCTGCTCGACGTGCGCGCGCGCTGGGGTGCCGCGCGGCGGGAGGCGACGCCCGAGTCCCTGCACCGCGCGCGCATCGGGAACAAACGCCTGCGCTACGCGATCGAGCCCTTCTCCCGCATGCTCGGCAAGCAGGTCCGGCGGCTCTACCGCAGCGCGTCGCGGTTCCACGACGTGCTCGGCGATGTCCACGACGCGGATTCGATGGCGGTGATGCTCGAGACCGCCATGGCCGGCGCTCCCAAGGCCGAGCGGCGCGCGTGGGAGCGCCTCTCCGTGAAGGTGATCCGCGGCCGCCGCGTCGCGTTGCGCAAGGCGTTCGCGCTCGCGGACGAGCTCGAGCCTCTCTGGGACGAGGCGCAGCGCGCGGTCGAGGGGCCGCCGCATTGAACCGCTCGACGCACGGAGGAGCCGTCGTCTTCAAGCTGACGGGTGAAGGACCCCGCTACCTCCTCGTCGAGGCCGCCGGAACGCGCGACCGCTGGGTCTTTCCAAAGGGGCACGTCGAGAAACGAGAGACCGCCGCCGTCACCGCGCTGCGCGAGGTCGCCGAGGAGGCGGGCGTGCGCGCGCGGCCGATCCGGCGGCTGCGACGCGTCGAGCAGAAGCAGGAAGGGGAATGGATCTGCATCGCGTACTTTCTGATGGCCTACGCGGGCCGCACGACGCCGCTCGAGAAGCGCAGGATCCGCTGGCTCGCCTTCGACGAAGCGATCGAAGCGCTCGACCTCGCCAAGAGCCGGCGCGTGCTGCGCTCGGCCGATCGCCTGATCTCGGTCCCGCTGCGACATCACATCCGCAGCGCCGCCGCCCGCCTTGCGAAGCGGCTCGTGCGAGCGGCGCTCGCGCTCCTGCCGCGCCGGCGCCCCCGCGGCGGTCGGCGGAAGTCGCGTGTAAGGCGCGCGTAAGGCGCGCCTGGCCCTCTCGAAGCTCTGGCCCGGGTCTCGACGATGCCGGATAATATGCGGACGATTCTGAAAGGAAGCCCGAACACATCACAGCTTCACGGAGGTCGCATGCAAACCCACACCCGCTTGCTCCTCGGCTCCATTGGAATTCTCGCCTTGGTCGGCTGCTCGAAGTATGACAACAACAATTATGGGTCTGCCTCGGGCTACCTGGTCAACGGTATCGCCGTGGCGGACGTCGATGCCAATGGAAAGCCCGACATCCTCGGCATGGTGTCCACCGACTTAGGGGGTACACCCACCCAGGGTTACGTTTCGACGCGTTTCCAAAACCCGAATGGAACCTTTGCCTTGCCGCCGACCCGGTTCGGCGTGGGTGTAGATCCCTCCAACTTCGTGGCGGCGGATGTCGACGGCGACGGACGCCCTGATCTGGTGGTGGCGAATGCCGGTGACCATACCGTCACCGTGCGTCTGGCCGATCCCGCCAGGCCGGGTTTCTTCCTTCCCGCGCTCGTCCTCTCCACGCCCGGCCGGATCCCCTTGGATGTGGCCGTGGGCGACCTGAATGGCGATGGCCTGACGGATATCGTGGTGGCCGCGAGCTTTGACGCCAGCGCCGGCATGATTCCCCCGGCGCCCAGCGTGATGGTCTTCCACCAGATCTCCCCCCCGACTCCCAATGCGGTGCAGTTCGCATCCCCTGTCACCTACACCGTCGGTGGTGAACCCCAGGCCGTGGCCGTGGCGGACCTCGATGGCAACGGCTTTGCCGACATCGCCGTGGCCACTACCGCCGACACGGTCTCCGTGCTGCTCCAGACTGCGGCCGGCGTAATCGCCCCCGCCGTGGACTACGCCACCGGCGTCCAGCCCGTCGCCATCAAGGCGGCGGACATCGACGGTGACGGAAAGCTGGACCTGCTCACTGCGAACTTCGGCGCAGCCGTCAATCCCGGCATCCAGGGGCTGAGCGTGCTGATACAGGGCGCGACGGCGGGAACCTTCCTCGCGCCGGTCCACTACGCCACGGGCGACCGCCCGACAGCCCTCGCCGTGGGCGACTTGAACGGGGATGGCAAGCCCGATATCGCGGTGGCCTGCGAGGGCCTCCCGGGCGACCCGGGCGCCGTGTCCGTTTTCCTGCAGACCCCACCCGCTGCTGCAACACCCGGCGTCCTCCTGCCCGCCGTGAGCTACCGTGGCGTCTGGGGTCCGATGGGCGTGGCCATCGCGGACATCGATGGCGATGGCCATCCGGACCTGGTGCTCGCCGACGGCGATATCGTAGTGCGCCTCAACTCGGCCACCTCACCCGGCACCTTCGGTTCGCCCTTGTTCTTCTTCAACTGACACAGTCCATAATGAGCGTTCAGCGCGAGGAGATTCCTGTGGACGAACACGGTAGAAAGCGCCGCGAGCTTCTGCTCGCCGGTGCTGCGGCAGGCGTGGTGACGGCGTGTGGCGTTCCGACAACCCGCGAGCGCGCGCCGCAGTGGCAGGCGAGGCAGTTCCACAACCAGCCGGCGCAAAGCCACCAGCAGCAGTTCCTCGTCGACCTGTGGGAACAGGTGAAAGAGGAAACCGGCGGCCGTCTCGCCGTCACGGTCTATCCGCAGAACAACAATATTCCCGGGTCCGATCCCGGCGCGCTCGACATGCTGCAGTCGGGCGAGCTCGAATTCTTCACCCTGATGGGCGGCATTCTCGGAAGGAAAATCCCGGTTGCGGAGATCCAGGGGCTGCCCTTCGCTTTCACCAGCCACGCGCAGGTGCACCGCGCGAACGACGGCGCGCTCGGCGAATACCTCGGCCGCGAGTGCGCCGCAAAGGGGATCTACCGCTTTCAATACGGGTTGCTCGAAAACGGCTTCAGGCATATCTCCACGGTGGAGCGCCCGGTGCGCACGGCCGAGGACCTGCGTGGGGTGAAGATCCGCGTGCCCGACGGCAACATGTTCCGCGACTTGTTCGCTTCGCTCGAGGCGCAGCCGGTGACGGTGAACATCCGCGAGCTCTACGAAGCCCTGAAGACGCGCCGCGTGGACGCGCAGGAGAACCCGCTCGTCATCACCGAGGTGAACAAGCTCTACGAGGTCACGCGCTACGTCTCGATCACCAATCACATGTGGTCGGGCTTCAACCTGCTCGCCAACCTCAAGTTCTGGGAAGGGCTGCCTCCCGACGTTCAGAACGTGGTGCTGCGCAACGTGAAGAAGTACGTCGGCGCGCAGCGCGCCTACACCGACAATCTCAACCGCGAGCTCGAGACCACGCTCGCCGCGCGCGGCATGGTGTTCAACACTGCCGACGTCACGACTTTTCGCCGCAAGCTCGGCGGCGGCTTCTACCAACGCTGGAGAAGTGAGTTCGGCGCGACTGCGTGGAGCTTGCTGGAAGAGCAGGTGGGCAGGCTGGGGTGAACGCGGTGTCGCACCGGCTTTCACTGCAGCTTGCGGCGTGCTGCATGCTTGTAAGCGGAGCGGCGTTCGGGTTCAAGGGCGTCGATGTCACCGGCCAGGGCTACGACGGGGACTTCAGGCTCCTCGGGCACGACGGCGCGCCGCGCACTCAAGCCGATTTCCCGGGCAAAGTCGTCGTCGTCACTTTCGGGTTCACGCGCTGCCCCGACGTGTGCCCGACTTCGCTTGCAGCGCTTGCCGCCGCGGTGGGCGCGCTGGGCGAGGACCGCAAGCGGGTGCAAGGCGTGTTCATCACTGTCGATCCCGAGCGCGACACGCCGGCGCTCCTTGCCAAGTACGTGACGGCGTTCGAGCCGACGTTTCTCGGTCTCGCGGGGAATCCTGCGGCCACGCGCCGGGCGGCGCGTGCGTTCAAGGTCTTCTACCAGAAGGTGCAGACTTCCAAAGGCGATTACACGATGGATCACACCACCGGCTACTATGTCATCGACCGCAAAGGCCGGACGCGCCTGATGTTCCGCTATGGACAGTCCGCGGCGGATATGGCGTACGATATCCGCCTGCTGTTGCGCGAATAAAGTCCAGACGCTTTCTCAAACAGGGAGATTCCCATGAAACGATTCGCAAGGCTTGCCCTTCTAGTCATGCTCGGCCTTTCCGGCCCGGGCGCGTTCGCGCAAGGCTCATGGAAACAGGGCTCGCCGATCCCGCAGGGCGCGAATGAAGTCATCGGCGCGAACGTCGGCGGCAGCGTGCTCATCTACGGCGGCCAGGATCCTACGGGCAAATCCATGGGCATCTTCTGGAAGTTCGACCCGGCCGCGAACCAGTGGACGCAACTGCCTTCCAATCCGGTTCCGGTGCATCACGGCGCCGCGGCTGCGGTCGGAAACAAGTTTTACGTCTTCGGCGGCTTCCGCCTGCCCGAGAGCGGCAAGAACGCCTGGTGGCCGGAGGACAAGGCCTGGGTATACGACATGGGCAAGGGCGCCTGGAGCGCGCTGCCGCCGATGTCGCAGCCGCGCGGCGCGCTCGCCGCGGTCGCCGTGGGCACCAAGATCTACGTCTCCGGCGGCGCGAAAATTCCGGCGGGCATGAATCTTCCCGACGGGCTCACCGGCGGCGGGCCGGTCGAGCTGGTCGCGACGCTCGAGATGTTCGACACCGAGACCAACCGCTGGACCACCCTGAAGCCGATGTCGCTTCCGCGCAACCACCACAGCGTCGCCTACGCCGACGGCAAGATCTACGCGGTGGGCGGGCGCGTCGGCTCGTGCTTCTCCAACGGATGGTCGTCCAACGTCTCGATGAACGAGGCTTACGATGTCGCGACGAACACGTGGACCACCCGTCTGCCGATGCCCACGGCCAGGAGCGGCACGGGCGCGGAAGCGCTGGACGGCAAGGTGCACGTGCTCGGCGGCGAAGGCTGGGTCGAGGAATTCGGCGGCGTGTTCCGCGCCCACGAGGTCTACGACCCGAGGACCAACAGCTGGGCCAAGCTGCCGCGCATGCTCACGCCGCGCCACGGTTTCGCCACCGCGACCATCGGCCGCAGGATCTACGCGGTTTCCGGCGTCAACAACGCGGGCGGCGCGGGTACGCTTTCGGTCGTGGCGGTGAACGAGATCTTCGAGCCCTGACCGCCCGCGAGGAAGGCGTGTTCAGGTCCTGACGGTCGCGCCCGAAGGGAGCGGCGAATCGGCGACGCCGAGCGGCGGTTGCGCTTGGCCGGCCCACGAAGGCGCCGGGTCTGCCCACGCGGGCGCTAGGCGAGCTTTTGCGGTCCGCCGATGATGAGTCCTTGCGCGAAATCCACCTCGATCAGGCGCAGCTGATCGAGCACTTCGTGGCTCTCGACGAATTCCGCGATGGTCTTGATTCCCATCGCGTGGCACTTGTGATTGATGGCCTCGACTTTCTCGCAGGCTGCGAGACCGCGGTCGACGTCCTTCACGACGCCGTAGGTGAGCTTCACGAAATCGGGCCTGAGCACCTTGAGGAACTCGAACGAGCCCGCGCTGCCGTCGAAGCCGGCGAAGGTGAAGCGGCAGCCAAGGGGCTCGAGCCGCGCCTGGATACCCTTCAGCTGCTCGGCGTGCAGCAGAGCCGTGTCCCAGCCGAGCTCGAAAGTGAAGACCTCATCGGGCAGCTTCGCGTTCTCGATGTGCTTGGCGACGAAGTCCGCGAATTTCGGTTCGCGCAGCGTGTCCTCCGAAAGGTTGACGCCGTTTGTGGGCACGGTCCAGCCGCGCTCGCCGGCACGGGATTCCTGAATCCAGCTCGCAAGACGGCTCACCACCCAGCGGTCGACGTAGGGCAGCAGCCGGTACTCCTGCAGCATGGGAAAGAACGTTCCGGGCGGAAGCAGCTTCTCCTCTTCCTCGCGAAAGCGCACCAGGATCTCCTGGAACGGCCTCTCGCTTCCGGCGGAGGCGGCGAGCCTCAGGATTTTCTGGGCGTAGAGCACGAAGCCGCCCGTCTTCAACGCCGCAATCAGCTTCTCGGCGATGTTCTTCTGTATCGTGCTTTCGTCTTCCATCAGCAGTGCCATGGTGCGCCGTCAGGTCCCGATTCGGGGGTTTCCCATGGGACGGAAAGACGCAAGAATTGTTCCTGAAACGGGCTCGTTCAGATGCGCGCCGCCTCGAGCGGCGGCTCCTTCGCAAGGCCGCCGATCGCCCGGTTGACCCGCGGCATCACTTCGTTCGCCATCAGCTCCATGGACCGCCTGGCGAGCTTGGGATCGACCCAATCCATCCCCGCGTAGACGATTTCGCCGAAGTCGCCCGAGCGCTCGCGCAGCGCGAGCAGCTGGTCGACCACCTTGTCGACCGTTCCGCAGAGAACGAGCTCGCCTAGCAGCCGCTCGAGCGTCACCGCGCCGTCGTCCTCGCTCTCGTGCAGCTTGAAGATGACGTGGCGTCCGGCGCGCATCATCTTTTCGCGCAGCTGCTTCCAGTAGAAACGGTAGGGGCTGGCGGCATCCTCGCGCGCGTAGCGCTGGGCGACCCGGTCGTCGTCGGCGACGAAGATGGTGCGGGCGATGCGCCACTCCGCGGGATCGGGCGTCTTCCCGGCCCGGCGCTTGCCCTCGGCGTAGTTCTCCCAGTGGCTGGGCAGCCAGTGCGGGAGCAGAAAATTCGCCGACAGCGGATGGAAGTCGCGCTCCCCCATGGCGATCACCCCCTTGGAATGAGGCGCCACCACCGTGCCGACGATCTCGGGACGCGGCTTTTGGTAAGGCTTGTACATCACGCCGCGGCCGATTTCCGGGGCGTAGCTCTTTGCCGTCGTGACCTTGTAGCGGTTTCCCGGCAGATCGATCTCGTAGGGCGGATCGCGCTCCCAGATGGCGAGGATCACGTCGATCGCCTCGGCGAACATGCGGTTGCGGTCCTCGGCGAGGATGCCGATTGCCTCGGCGTCGGAGGAGAGCGCACCGGGGCTGACGCCGAATATGAAGCGTCCCTTCGCGAGGTGATCGAACATCGCCGCTTGCGCGGCGATCACCACCGGGTGCGATTGCGAGAGGTTGGAGGTGCCGCTGGCGAGCTTGATCGTCTTGGTCTCGCCGATCAGAGTGGCGAGGAAAATGAAGCTGTTGGTGACGTTCTCGCAGCGGTCGGTGAGGTGCTCGCCGACGAAGGCGTCGTGAAAGCCGAGCTTGTCGGCGAGAATCACCGCATCGCGGTCCTCCTGCAGCGTTTGCGCCGGATCGCGGTGCAGCGGGTGCAGCGGCATCGTGAAGTAGCCCAGTCGCATGGGCGGAATGTGCCGCATCGGGGCGCGGCAGTCAAACGCGATCGCCTCTCCCGCCGCCCGGTACGTTAGAATCGCCCCGACATTCGCAAAAAGAGGGATTCAGCCAGCATGGCGGAAGCGGCAATGACCGGGAGCCGGCCCCCGATCAAGTCGGGGTTCCCCTCGCACGGCACTTTGAGCTCAAACCAGCCATGATCAAGACCCAGAGGCTATTCACCCCCGAACGGGATCCCGACCAGGCGGCGCGGCTGCGCCAGTTCCTGCTCACGTCCGTAACCTACGCGATCTCGGTTCCCTTGCTGCTGCTCGCCAACGCGTTCGGCCTGATCATGCTCCCTCAGGTCATCGCGCTTTGCGTGGCCATGGCGGTCATCACCGCGGGGTTCTTTCTCGTGTTCCGCACCGGCCTCAATCTGCGCTTTCGCGATCCCAGCCTGATCTGGCAGCAGATCCTCATCGCCAACGGTGTCCTGATGGTGGCGGTGTACTGCTTCAACCAGGGCCGGGCGTTCGCGCTCATCATGTGCCTGGTCGTGCTCCTGTTCGGGGCTTTCCGCTTCGACACTCGCGAATTCGTCCGGATTACCCTGATGATTCTCGCCGGCTACGCGCTCGTGATCAACCTGCTGATGTATTTCAAGCCGGAAACCGTCAACGTCTACGTCGAGTGGTTCCAGTGGGCGGGGATGGCGGCGTTTCTTCCCTTTTTCGGCGTGGTCGGGGGCAGGATCAGCGAATTGCGGGCGCGATTGCGCCGCAGCAACGATGAGCTGAGCGAGGCGCTCGCCTCGGTGCGGCAGATTGCCACGCACGACCATCTCACCGGCCTGTCCAACCGCGTTCTGTTCAACGAGGAACTCCACCACGCACTTGCCAGGGTTGAGCGGCATCGGCGGCCGGCGGCGCTTTTCGTGCTGGACCTCGACCGTTTCAAGGTGATCAACGATACCCTCGGCCACCAGTTCGGCGACCGGGTGCTCCAGGAAACCGCCAAGCGGTTGCTCGGTTGCGTGCGCGAGAGCGATATCCTCGCGCGCCTGGGCGGCGACGAATTCGTGATCCTGCTGGAGGAGTTCGGCGAGGATTCCAATTTGACCGAGATCGCACGCAAGTTGCTCGCCTCCATAGCCGGACTCGACTCGATCGACGGACGCGAGATCGGCCTGTCGGTGAGCATCGGGATTTGCACAGCCCCGACGGACGGGCGCGATGCGAAGACGCTGTTCGCCAACGCCGACATCGCCATGTACCGCGCCAAGGAAATCGGCCGCAACAACTATTGCTTCTATTCCTCGGAAATTCACACCTACACGTTGGAGAAGCTTGCCCTGGAGGCCGGACTGCGGCACGCACTCGAGCGCGGTGAGTTCCGTATCCACTACCAGCCCAAGATCGAGATCACCACCGGCACCATCACCGGCGTCGAGGCGCTGCTGCGCTGGCAGCATCCGGAGCGCGGGCTCATACCGCCGGACAGATTCATACCGCTTGCGGAGGCAACCGGACTGATCGTGCCGATCGGTCTGTGGACGCTGCGCGAGGTATGCGAACGCGGCAAGGCTTGGCAAAGCCTCGACCTGCCGCGATTTCCGATCGCCGTCAACCTGTCAGCGACTCAGTTTCGCCAGCAGGATCTCGTGCCCCAGCTCGCCGCGATCCTGAAATCCACCGGATTCGATCCAAAGTATCTGGAACTGGAGATCACCGAGAGCGTGGTGATGCAGGACCCGGACAAAGTGGTGATGAAACTGGAGGCTCTGCGGCGGATGGGTATTCGTCTCGCCATCGATGACTTCGGCACCGGATATTCCTCGCTCGGATATCTGAAGCGCTTCCCGATCAACAACCTGAAGGTGGACAGGAGCTTCGTGCGCGACCTCGCGCACTCGACCGACGACGTGGCCATTACGCGAGCGGTCATCGCCATGGCGCACAGCCTTGGCATGAACGTGATTGCCGAAGGCGTCGAGTTGAAGGAACAGTTCGACGTGCTGCGCAAAGAGGGCTGCGACGAGTTCCAGGGCTGGCTGTGCCGTCCGGCGCTTGCAGAAGAGGATCTGCTTCACTTCATCCGGGAAACCGCCACCAGCGTTGCGGCTCACTAGCGACAAAAACCCCGCCGCCTTGAGCAGGCCGACGGGGTTCTTGTGGAACGGCGACGATTTCAGGCGGGAACGGGTTCCCTGGTCTTCTCTTCGGGGGCGACGGGCTTCGCGGGCGCGGAGAGCCTGTCTTTGCGGTCGTCAGCCAGCTTTTTTCTGCGCGCTTCCTCGGCCGCGCGCGCTTGCCGCACCATCTCGTCGAACTCGTAGCACATAAGGACTCCTTTCGCATCAAAGTGACGGACGAGTCTCCCTTGTCGCGCTTGGAGTATCACGCTGTGCGATCCATCCTACTCGCGGTGTGCGGGAAGTTCAACTGGAACGAGCCGTCCCTGGCGCGAGAACCTGTGCTACCGTTGCCGGAAAACTGTTTCCCCTTGCCGCGTCATGAAAGATGATCCGATCGACTCAGTCCGGTTCACCGCGCTTCTCGCTTGCGCGCTCTTCTTCGGCGCCGTTCTCGCACAATCCCCCGGGTATCCAGGGAGGACGATCCGCTTGGTGGCGGGCACCGCCCCGGGCGGCATCACCGACTATCTCGCGCGCATGTCCGCCGAAGGCCTCGCCGCTCGGCTCGGAGCGCAGGTCGTGGTCGAGAACAAGGCGGGCGCGACCGGCAATCTCGCTATCGAGCACGTCGCGAAATCGGCGCCCGACGGCTACACGCTGCTGCTCGTCGCCGGCGGAAACGTCGTCATCACGCCGTTTCTCTACGGCTCGCTGCCGTTCGATCCTCTCAACGACATCGTGCCGGTTTTCAACGTCGCCGGGGCCCCGCAGCTGCTGGTCGTGCCGGGCCTGCTCCCGGTGAAGGACCTGCGCGATTTCATCGCGCTCGCCAAGGCGAATCCGGGAGCGATGAACTACGCCTCGGCCGGGCTCGGAAGCACCACGCATCTGGCCGCCGATCACTTCGCAAGGCTCGCGGGACTGCAGATGGTGCACGTTCCCTACAAAGGCACGGGGCCGGCGCTCGCCGATCTCGTCGCGGGCCGCGTGCAGATGCTCTCGGTGGGCCTCTCGCCGGTGCAGGCGCATCTGAAGAGCGGCGCGCTCAAGGCGCTCGCGGCGGCCTCCAAGGCGCGTCTTGCCGCTTTGCCCGGGGTGCCGACCTCCGCCGAGGCCGGCCTCCCCGGCTACGAGATGACCACCTGGTTCGGCATCTTCGCGCCCAAAGGGACGAGCTCCGGGATCGTGAGGCTCGTGAATTCGAAAATGCAAGCCGTGATCGACGATCCGAACGCGAGACAGCGCCTGCTCGACTCCGGCATCGAGCCCATTGGCGGCTCGGCGGAGGCGTTTGCCGAGCTGGTGCGCTCGGACTATCGTTCGTGGGAACGGGTCGTCAAGGCCTCGGGCGTGAAACTCGACTGAGGCCGTTTCCGGAATCGGAGGGAGAAGCGATGAAGATCTGCCATTACAACGAGGGCCTCGCGGGGGCCGTGTTCGGGGAAAAGCTCTATCCGATCGGCGATGCGCTGATGCAGGCGGGCCACCTGAAACCGGGCCACAGCATGCTCGAAGTGATCGAGCGCCTCGCGAACGAGCCCGCCGCGATGAAGTGCGCGCGCTTCGCCGTGCAGTCCGGGTCGTCTCTGCCGCTCGCGCAGGCAAAACTGCTTGCGCCGATTCTCAACCCACCCGCGATATGGGCCGCCGCGGCGAACTACAAGGCGCACCAGGCGGAGATGCGGGAAAAAATGGGTTCCTCCGACCGCTCCAGCCTCTCCAAGGACGAGCTGATGGCGGAGTTTTTTCTCAAACCCGTTTCCTCCATCATCGGCCCGGGCGACACCGTGGTCCTTCCGAAGATATCCCAGGACGTGGATTTCGAATGCGAGCTGTGCGCCGTGATCGGAAAAACGGCACGCCACGTGAGCGAAGAGCAAGCGCTCGACCACGTATTCGGCTATACCATTTGCTGGGACTTCAGCCAGCGCGATCCCTGGGGGCGGGGCAGGCAGAACACACGCAACATCAGGAAAGGCTTTGATACCTTCACCGGATTGGGCCCATGGATCGTCACGCGCGACGAGATCGACGATCCGCAGAACCTCGCGATCCGCGTCGAACAGAACGGCAAGCTCGCGATGAGCGCGCACACGGCAGACATGATCTGCGCTCTGCGCGAGCACATCCGCTTTCTCTCGGATGTGATGACGCTCAAGCCCGGCGTCCTCATCACGACGGGAACGCCGGCGGGCGTCTCGAAGCTCGCCGACGGCGATCACCTGAGAGGCAGCATCGAGCGGATCGGCGAGATGGAAGTGGCGGTGCGGGGTGAACGCTAGCGGGGCGCTGACCTGCGACGCGGCAATGGCGTAGACTGGCGATCGACATCTCGAACAAGAAGGCAATGAAATCGTCCGGCGCGGTGCTCCTCGGAATTGCCTGTCTCTCGTTCAACGCGATCGCCGACACCGGCGAGGCGGTGGTCAACGCCAGGTGCAGCCTGTGCCACGAGGGAGGCGCGGGGGGAGCGCCCAAAATCGGCGACCGGATCGACTGGGAGCCGCGCGCGGCGCGGGGCAAGCTCGCCCTCTACGAGGTTGCGCTCAGGGGCAAGCCCAACACGGCGATGATGCCGAGGGGCGGGTTCCGCGATCTGTCGACCGACGAGGTCATGTCCGCGGTGGACTACATGGTCGCTCGAGCCGGGCTCAAGCCGGGACTGCAACCGGAGGCTCCGCCCGCGAAGCCGGTGGAGGACCCTGCGCCGGCGGCGTTGGCTGCGGACGCCGACAACAACACTATCACCGCGCACGTCGCCGATGCGCTGCGCGAGCTCGCGCCGCCGGGCTCCAAGGTCGACATGGAGGAAGGCACGGCAAGCATCGGAGGCGTGGGGATCAAGGTCACGACCCGGGAGGGCGTAGTGGTGCTCAGCGGGGTGGTGAACAACGCGGAGATCATCGAGCGCGCCGAAGCGATCGCGCAAGTCGCGAGCAACGGCAGGAAAATCGAGAGCAAGCTGATCTCGGCGACGATTCTTGAATGGGATTAGGGAGCCGGGGCCGTGCGAACGCTCAAGATCGCCGCCGGAATCCTTCTCGGTCTTTTCACCGCGTTCGCGTCGGCACAGAGCGCCTATCCGAACCGCGCGATCCGGATGGTCGTCGACACTTCTCCGGGCGGACTCACCGATATCCTCGGGCGCATCGCCGCCGAGGGGCTCGCGCAGCAATTGGGCCGGCAGGTCGTGGTGGAGAACAAGGCCGGCGCATCGGGCAACGTCGCCATCGAATTCGTCGTGAAATCGCCGGCAGACGGCTACACCCTGATGATCTGCGCGGGCGGGAACCTCGTCATCAAGCCCTTCCTCGAGCATTCGCTCGCCTTCGACCCGCTGGTCGATCTCGTCCCGGTGTTCAACTTCGCCGAGGCGCCGCACATCCTGGTCGTGCCGAACTCGCTTGCCGTGAAGGACCTCGCGGAGTTCATCGCGTACGCCAGATCGAATCCTGGCAAGGTCTATTACGGCTCGGCGGGAACCGGCAGTCCACCGCACCTTGCCGCCGATCAATTCGCGCGCCTCGCGAGCCTGCAGCTGGTGCACGTGCCGTACAAGGGCGTGGGGCCGGCGCTCCCCGATCTGATCGCGGGCCGCCTGCAAATCATGTCGATGAGCTACGGCTCGGCGCGGCCGTATCTCAAGAGCGGCGCGCTGCGCCCTCTCGCCGCCGGATCGAAGCGGCGCCTGGCCGGGCTGCCCGACGTGCCGACCTCGGCGGAGGCGGGACTGCCGGGATGGGAGATGAGCGCCTGGTTCGGAATCTTCGCGCCGAAAGACACCAGCCTCGAAATCGTACGCCTGCTGAACGCGAAGCTCCAGGCGGTGATCGAGGAGCCCAAGGCGAGAGAGCGGCTGCTCGAGGTCGGCGCCGAGCCGCTCGGCGGCCCGGCGCCGGCGTTTGCCGAGCGCGTGCGCGCCGACTATCGGATGTGGGGGCAAGTCATCAAGGAATCGGGGATCAAGCTGGAGTAATGCTCATGGCTCAATCGGTGCTCAAGACCAAATTCATTTCGCACGGCACGCTCGGCTCGAAGGATCTCGAGGCGACGCGCCGCTTCTACGAGGAGTTCCTCGGCCTGGAGGTGGTGCGCACCAGCCCCGTGTCGCTCATGATTCGCCTCGGCGGCAACCACGTCTACGCCGTGGTCTACACCAAGAAGAAGGAACGCATGCCGCGCGTCTATCACAACGGACTGGACGTCGACACCGACGCCGAGGTGGACGAAGCCTGGCGCGCGTGCCACTCGCAGGCGGCGAAATGGGGCCTGCACGACATCGACAAGCCCTCGGCCCGCCACGGTACTTACAGTTTTCTTTTCTGGGACGCCGACGACAACGCCTGGGAGATCCTCTCCAATCCGAAAGGCGGCTACACCTGGATCTTCGAGCAGGGCGATCTCGAAGGCCGCGGGCATTTCGAGCGCGGCTTCCGCCACAAGCGTCCCGACGCGAACAAGGAAACCGCGTGAGGGCGGTGTACTACGAGCGCAAGGGACCTGCGCCGAAAGTCCTCGTGACGGGCGAACTGCCCGACCCGCAACCGGGACCGGGCGAAGTGCGCGTGAAGATCCATTTCTCCGGAATCAATCCGACCGACACCAAATTGCGCGGCGGCTGGGACGGCAACATGGAGATGCCGTTTCCGCGCGTGATTCCGCATCAGGACGGCGCGGGCGTCATCGACAAGGTCGGTGCGGGCGTGCCTCAGACAAGAGCAGGCGAGCGCGTCTGGATCTACGAAGCACAGCGCGGCCGCGCTTTCGGTACGGCTGCCGAGTACGTCACGATCCCCGCGGAAAACGCCGTCGAGCTCCCCGAGGGCGCGAGTTTCGAAACGGGAGCCTGCCTGGGCATCGCCGGGATGACCGCGCACCGCTGCCTTTTCCAGGAGGGAGGCATCCAGGGACAGACCGTGCTCGTCGCGGGCGGCGGCGGGGCGGTCGGCCACGCGGCGATCCAGCTCGCGAAATGGGCTGGAGCGCGGGTCGCCACCACCGTGAGCCGGCCCGATCAGGAAAAAATCGCGCGCGAGGCGGGTGCCGATCTCGTCGTCAACCGAAAAACTCAGGACGCCGCGGCGAAAATCAAGGCGTTCACGCGAGGGCAGGGCGCGGACCGCGTGGTGGAAGTCGCCTTCGAGGCGAACCTGGAGCTCAACCGCGCGGCGCTGAAAGCCAACGGCGTGATCTCCACCTACTCCTCCGGTCCTCCCGACAGCGCGCCGCGAATCCCGTTCACGGCTATGATGCGGCAGGGAATCAGCGTGCACTTCGTCCTCGTCTACGTAATGCCCCGCGAAGCGCACCGGGCGGCGGCGCGCGACCTGAACGCGGCGATCGAGGCGGGGCGCTACCGTCCCCACGTCGCAGGCATCTTCAAGCTCGATGAAACGGCCAAGGCACACCAAGCGCAGGAAAGCGGCGGCACGGCCGGCAAGATCCTCATCGCTGTCTGAGGCCATGCACACCGCCAAAGCAAGCGTGGCCGCGAAGAAGCTCCGCGCCACCGCGCGCGCGATGGGGTCCTACGCCGCCAGGCTGCGCCCCTATTTCGGCAAGCTGCGTGCCTACGTCGGCAAGCTGCGCCCTTATGTCGACAAGCTGCGCCCCTACGCGAACGGGCTGCGCCGGCATGCCGTCAAAGCGGTCGATGCGGCCTGGAGCTGGTTGCACCGGGGGATCGTTCAGGTAGACAAGGTGAGCCCGCGCGCGGCGAAGCGACTGGAAGGCGTCGAAACCTGGGTCTGTCAAAGCGAGGGGCGCAAGCTCGGTACGGCGGCCTTTGCGGTCGTTCTCGTGCTGGGGGTCGGCTTCGCGGCGATTTTTCCGGAAACGGCCGGGCGCTATGGCCGCGTGATATTCACCTCGAATCGGGTCGTGCCGCTTCCGGACGAAACGCGCCGGGCCGCCGGCGAGAAAGCGAAACAGCTTGCCGCGGCGCTCGACACGCGCCTGGACAAGAAGCTCGCCGGCGAGGCCTGGACCTCCGCGCAGATCCTCGTCGCGCTCGGAGAAAACGATCCGGACTACGTCGGCCGGGCCGACGTCAAACTGGTCGAGCAGTACTTCCGCTCCGTCGCCGGACCCGAGTGCGCCTGCTGGCGCCGGTTTCCCCAAGGAAAGTATCCCGATCACATCGGCGTCACTTCGTGGGCGCTGTGGGCCTTTGCGCAGTACGGGATCCCGGCCCACAAGAGCGAGCTCGAGTTTCTCCTCTCGACCCAGGGCGCGGACGGAGGGTGGCCCTTGTTCGCGGGCGCGCAGCAGGGAAAGTTCGCCTCGAGCTACGGGACCGCAGCCGCGATTCTCGCGCTGCACGGGCAATCGGCGCTCGAGCCTGACCGGGAGCGGAAGAAGCGGCTCGCCGCTTCGGTGGAGCGCGGCGCGGACTGGCTGAAGAGCCGCGTCGCTCCCGGCCGGGCGCGCTGGGCCGACTATCCGGCGTGGTCCGAGGCCAGGGAAGAATCCCTGGCGGTCTCGGGTTTCGCGCTTTTCGCGCTGCATCGCGTGGGCGCGTCGTGGCTGGGCTCGCTCGACCGCGACTGGATGCGCGAGCTTCCGGCGCAAGCGCCCGCCGCGCTCGGCGGCGACGCCCCGGCAAGGAAGGTGCAGGTCGGCAAGCGGTCTTACCGGGACGAGACGCGCTACTACGAGCTGCCGTGGACGATTCTCGCGACCGCGGAGGTTTACCGGAGCGCCTGGTTTTTCGGAAAGGTCCGCGCAGTGCAGTGGCTCGAGCGGGCCCTCGCACCCGGGGCTTCGATCTACGAACTCACCGGACGCGAAAAGGACGCGGCGATCGTCGCAGAAGCGCTGCTCGCGCTGCGGAGCGGGGGGGCGCGTGAGTAGTGCGAAGAGGCGTCGCGGCGCCCAGACGCTCAAGCGCGACGTGGCGCTCGCCAACCGCATCATCGAGCGTTTCGGCCTATCCGACGCCTTCGGGCACGCGAGCGCCCGCATCCCCGGCACGAACACTTTCTTGATGCCCACGCGGCGCAGCCCCGGCCTCGCCAGCGCGAGCACGCTCCTGGTTCTGGACACCGAGGGCAAGATCCTCTCGGGCAAGGGGACGCCGAACAGCGAGCTCTGGATCCACGCGCGCGTCTACGCGGCGCGTCCCGACGTGGGAGGAGTGGTGCACGCGCATCCGCCGGGCTGCGTCTGCCTCACGCAGATCGGGCAGCCGCATCGCGTCGTGCACAACCAGGGCGGTGCATTTTTTTCGGGTGTGCCCGAGTACGAGCGCATCGGTCTCATCCGCTCGCGCGAGCTGGGCGATCTGCTCGCGCGCAAGTTGGGCTCGGGGCTCGCCGTCATGATGCGCGGCCACGGCATCACCACTGCGCTCCCCGACGTGCGCGCGGCCACCGTCGCGGCGTGCATGCTGGAGGAGAGCGCGCAGCTGCAGCTGCGCATGCTCGCATCTGCGGGCGGGGACGCGGCGCGCCTCCGCGTCTACAGCCGCGAGGAAGCCGCGAGCGTGAGCGACCAGATCAGCCCGAGGGTGGTGGAGCGCGCCTGGGAGTATTACGCGCTCGCGGCGGGGCAAAAACCGTTGGGGGGGTAGAACAACCGGTCACCGCACCGGGGTGGCCTCCTGCGCCGCGTTTCGATCGACGAGCGTGATCTCGATGCGGCGGTTCTTCTTCCGCCCGTCGGGGGTGTCGTTCTGGGCGATCGGCTGGTATTCCGCGCGGCCCGAGGCGATCATGCGCTCAGGGGGAATGCCCACTTCCTGCAGGTAGCGCACGACGGTCGTCGCGCGCGCGACCGACAGCTCCCAGTTGGACGGAAAGACCTTCTGTGCCGACTTGCTGATCGGCACATTGTCGGTATGGCCGACGATACGGATGACCTTGTCCTCGTACCCTTTGAGCGCCTCGCCGACCTTTTTCAGGACCGCCTTGCCGGTGTCCTTGAGGTTCGCCCGGCCGGAATCGAAGAACAGCTGCTCGGCGACGTCGACCGTCAGCATGTCCTTGTACTGCCGCACCTGCAGCTCGCCTTTTTTGACTTCCTCGGTAAGGTTGCGCACCAGTGAGTCGTATTGCGACAGGGTCTGCTGGCTGGCGGTCAGCAACTGAGTCTTTTGCTGCTCGAGGGCATCGACCTGCCTGCGCAAGTCGGCCTGCTGCTGCTCGAGCGACGCCTTCTGCTGCTCGAGCCCGGAGCGCTGCGACTGCAGAACCTGCACCTGCTCCTGGAGCCCGGCGCGCTGCTTTTGCAATGCACCGATCTCCTGGTTCTTGTCCGCCTCCAGCTGGTCGTAGGTGCCCTGGCTGACGCAGCCGCCCGCCATGAAAGCCGCAGCGAGCACGGCGCCTGCAGCGTGCAATCTCCTTCGGTTCATTTCCATCTCCTGTTTCAAAGAGCGACGACTCCCCTGGATCAATACAATATAACACCGACGGGCGCGGCGCCGCGACCACGCTCTTCATCAATTCGTCGAGCAGTCGAAGAAATCCGGGACGGTCTCGCGGGCGATCGAGACGGCGAGGCTGCGCGGCGTGAGCGTCGCGCCTTAGTCTTTACCAACTTCGGGGGCCGCTGCTCCCGGCGACGGGGATGCCCGTACGGAAGGTGAAGTTTCCAGCGGTGATCGCGTTCGGACCGTTGAAAGTGCCGGGCATGATGCCGGAGCCGACGGCGTTTCCGGCGGTCAGCCCCGTGAATGAGGTGCGGACGAGGATCGGACGGCGGTGCCAGATCGGGACCACCGCGATGGGCCCGGCATAGGGCGCGCCGCCGTAATCGCAATCCACGCGCCGCTCCGAGACGCAGCGCTCGTAGGCCGCCTGCGAGAAGGCGGCGAGATCGACTTGCTGCCGGGCCAGCCGCTCCGCGTGCAGCTGCCGCTCCAGCCTGTCCACCCTGTCCGAAAGCGCGGGATCCGATCCCGCGGTCGCCGCGGCGCGCGCGATCGACGGGTCGGGCGCGTACACCGAAATCCTATCCGCGACCGTGTCGACCTTCCTCCCGCCTGCCGGAGCCGTATCGGAGTAGTGCGTTTTGCCGGCTTCGTCCACCCACTTGTAGATTTGAGCGTGAGCCGGTCCGCCGGCGGCTGCCAGCAGAATCACGACCAGGGATGAGCCGAGCGCCTTCATGATCGCGTGCTCCGGGACGATGATTCAAATGCTAGCAAAGTCCCGTCCCGCGCGGCGCGAATAAAGTGTTTCAAATTGTGTTGCACGTAGCATTTCGGCTACATCTAAGCCTGTATCCGAATGGGCAGCGAACGAATCGGTTTGCCGGTTGCAGCGAACAAGGCGTTTGCCACCGCGGGAGCGATAACCGGTGTGGCGGGCTCGCCCACGCCGGTGGGCTTCTCATTCGAGCGCGCGATGTACACGCCGATCCGCGGCATCTCGTTCATGCGCAGCGGCATGTAGTCGTGGAAGTTCGACTGCTCGACCACGCCGTCTTTCAGCGTGATCGCGCCGTACATCGCCGCGGTGAGGCCGTATACGATGCCGCTTTCCATCTGCGCGCGGATCACGTCCGGGTTCACCGCCACACCGCAGTCCACCGCGCACATGACGCGGTCCACGCGGTAGGAGCCGTCGCGCCTGACGGTGACTTCCGCCACCTGAGCGACCACCGTGTTGAACGACTCGTGCACGGCGATGCCGCGCCCGCGCCGCTCGCCGACCCTGGCCGAAACCAGAGGCGTGGTCCAGTCGGCCTCGGTCGCCGCCATTTCCAGGACCGTCTTGTGCCGCGGGGATTTCGCGAGCAGCGCGCGGCGGACCTGGTACGGATCTTTTCCAGCCGCCAGAGCGAGCTCGTCCAGAAACGTTTCCGTCGAGAACGCGGTGTGGGTGGAGCCGACCGAGCGCCACCATTGCACCGGCACGCCCATCTTGGGCGAGTGCAGATCCACGCCCAGGTTGGGAACGGCGTACGGGAGGTTCGCCGCACCCTCGACCGAAGTCGCGTCGATTCCGTCCTTCACCATCATGCCCTCGAACACGGTTCCGCCGAGGATCGACTGCCCGACGATGCGGTGCTGCCAGGCGATGATGTTGCCTTGCGCGTCGAGTCCCGCTGTGAGCGCGTGGTAGTACATCGGACGGTAGTGGCCCGCGCGCATATCGTCTTCCCGCGTCCACACGAGTTTCACCGGAGCGCGGCCGCCGATGGCTTTGGCGACCTGCACCGCCTCGACGACGTAGTCCGCGTGCGGATTGGCACGACGCCCGAAGCTGCCGCCGGCGAAGAGCATGTTGAGCTTCACCTGCTCAGGTCTAATGCCGAGGACCTGAGCGACCTCCGGCTGGTCGATCGACTGGAATTGCTCGCCGTTCCAGATCTCGCAGGCGTCGGCGGAGAGCTTCACGACGCAGTTCATCGGCTCCATGCAGGCGTGCGCAAGGTAGGGAAACTCGTACGCGGCTTCCAGCGTCTTCGCCGCGCGCTGGAGCGCTCCGGCGGGATCGCCTTCCTTCCTCGCGGGCAGGCCCGGCGTCGCGGCGAGCTTCTTGTACTCGGCCATGATCTCGGCCGAACCGAGCTTGAACGCGCCGGATTCCTCCCACTCCACGGCCAGCGCGTCGCGGCCTTTTTTTGCCGACCAGAAATCGTTCGCGAGCACCGCCACGCCCTGCGGGATCGCCACCACGTCGACCACGCCGTTCACCGCTTTCGCCTTCTCCGCGTCGAAAGATTTCGGCTTTCCGCCGAAGCGCGGCGGATGCGCGACCAGCGCCGTCAGCATTCCCGGGAGCTTCACGTCTTGCGTGTAGGTCGCCGTGCCGTTCGACTTGGCGCGGCTGTCGGTGCGCGGCGTGCGCCGGCCGATCAGGGCGAAATCCTTCGGGTCCTTGAGCTTCACTTCCTGCGGAACCGGCATCTTGGCCGCGCTGGCGGCGAGCTGGCCGAAGTTCGTCCTGCGGTTCGAAGGCGGGTGCATCACCGCGCCGCGCGTGACGGTGATCGAATCCGGCGGGACTTTCCAGCGCTCGGCCGCCGCGGCGACCAGCATCGCCCGCGCCGCTGCGCCGGCCTTGCGCATCTGTTCGTAGGAGTTCGCCATCGCGGTGCTGCCGCCCGTGCCCTGCACGGCGCCCATGAACAGGTTGTTGTAGCGGCTCGCGTCCGCGGGCGCGCCCTCGGCCCGGATCTGGCCCCAGTCGGCGTCCAGCTCTTCGGCGACGAGCGTAGGCAACCCCGTAAACGTGCCCTGACCCATCTCGAGATGCTTCACGATCACGGTGACCGTGTTGTCCGTGCCAATGCGAACGAAGGCGTTGGGCTCGAACGTTCCCGCCGCGGCGGCGCTGCCCCCGCCCTGGCCGGGGCCGGCCATCTGCGCCAGGGCATCGGGCATGGCAATTCCGAGAGTGAGCCCCGCGCCCGCCTTGAGGAAGTCGCGCCGGCTGAGGTTGACGATTTCGAATGCGTTCATGCGTTTCTCTTGGCGCGTCATTTCACGTTCCGCGCCGCCGTCCTGATCGCAACGCGGATGCGATTGTAGGTTCCGCAACGGCATACGTTGCCGCTCATCGCGCCGTCGATTTCCGCGTCGGTCGGCCGTTTGACTTTGGCGAGCAGGGCCGCGGCGCTCATGATCTGGCCCGACTGGCAGTAGCCGCACTGCGGCACGTCGTTCTCGACCCACGCGGACTGCAAGGCCTTGCCTTCCTTGGTCTGGGCGATGCCCTCGATGGTGGTGATCCTCTTGCCGACCGCGGCGGAGAGGGGCGTGGAGCAGGATCGCGCGGGCTGGCCGTTCACGTGCACCGTGCAGGCGCCGCACAACGCCATGCCGCAGCCGTATTTGGTGCCGGTCATGTTGAGGTGGTCGCGCAGAACCCAAAGGAGGGGCGTGTCCGGATCGGCGTTCACCGACACTCCTTTGCCGTTGACATTCAGGGTCGTCATCAAGAAATTCCTCGTGGAAATCCGCGCTGCTATTTTCTGCCTTGCGGAGGGTTTTGTGTAGTGGGCGCGCCTTGAACGACGCGTGGACGCGACGAGGATGCCGGTGCGAGGCGGCGGGTATTTCCGTTTGAGCGGATGCGACCCGGGCGCGGCGTGCGCGAGGCGGCGTCGCTGCCTAGTGGTTCGTACCGGTGGTGGTGGAGTTGGAAGTGGCCACCGCCAGTGCCGCGGCCACTCCCACCGCGACCACGCCTGCGATGGTCGACCCAACGCCCGCCCCTCCCGTTGAAGCGCCGACGCCTTGCGACGCGCCGCCGGCGGCGCCGACGGTGACGGCGACGGCTTGAGCCACCTGTATGGGGTCCTGGGCGGGAGTCTGCGCAAAACCATCGACTGCGAAAACGAGCGAGATAAACAAGACCGGCAGGGTTTTCTTCACCTGTCCTCCTTTTTCCTGGGGTTCGAAGAACCGAACTCCCGGATTATAGACTTGGTTTCGGGCCTTGCGGCACGCCCGGCGCGATTTTTTTCGAGGCTCGCGAGCGCCGGGTAGAGCGACTGCGCCGTCCTGAAAAAAATCCAGTCGCGGTCGCGCTGAGGGAGGGCCGCGAGCGCCGAGCGTGCCTCGGCGAGGAGTCCCGCCAGGCTGCCCTCGGATGCGGGGAAATTCGAGCCCCAGGCGATGCGCGACGCGCCGAATTCGGCCACCACGCGCGCGAAGAAACTCTCAGGCGTGGCCTTGTCCGCATGCGATTCGCGCACGTTGTGCGTGCTCAACTTGAGATAGAGGTTGTCGTAGCGCGCGAGCGAAAACAGGCTCGCCGCGGCCGTGTACGGAGGTCCGTCGTCGATCGCGGGTCTCGCCATATGATCGAGGACGACGCGCACGCGCGGAAAGCGCTCGAGCACCGTCACGAGCTGCGGAAGCCCGGCCTCGCGCAGCTGCACGCACACGGGGATTCCCGCCCTGCCGGCGGTTTCCCAGGCGGGGAAGGAGCGCCGGTCGTCCAGGCGCACGTCCTTCGCCGCCGTGGTGTGCCCGGCGATGAATACGCGCAGGCCGGTCAAGCCCTTGCTCATCCAGTAGTCGATGCGCTCGGGAGCGTCGCGCTGCAAGACGTCCACCGAGAACACTCCGGTGAATCGCTCCGGATGCGCGGCGACGGCATCGGCCACGTAAGAATTGTCGTGGCCGTAGCAGGTCGAGGCCTGCACCAGCGCCGCTTTCGCGACGCCCGCCTCGTCCATCGCAGCGATCATCCCCTCGAAGCCGACCGGGCGCTCGCGCGACCAGTCCGATTGCCGCCCGCTCAAGGGGGAGAGCGGATAGCGCTTCGTGTCGGACGCGATGACGTGCGGATGAATGTCGATCACCGTGCTCATTCGATGCGCCCCACCGCTTTCACGAGCCTGGCCATGTCCTCGTAGTCCTCGCGGATCAGGCGCTCGAACGCTGCGGGGCTCAAAGCCCGAGGCTCGACGCCTTGGCTCGCAAGCCGTCCGAGGATCACCGGATCGCGCAGCAGCTTCGCCACTTCCGCGTTGATGCGCGCGATCACGGCTTGCGGCGTCTTCGCCGGCGCGAGGAGGCCGAACCACGAGTCGAACGCGTATCCGGGAACGCTCTCGGCGACGGGCGGTACCTCCGGGAGGAAAGCCGAGCGCCTTTGCGAAGTCACCCCGAGAAGGCGGATGCGCGCGTCCTTGACGAAAGGAATCGCGCCGACGTTGGGCACGATCAGCGCGTGCGAGCGCGCGGCGAGCACGTCGGTGGTCGCGTCCTGCGAGGACTTGAACGGGATGTGCACCATGTCCAGTTTCGCGAGGCTCGCGAAATACGCCATCGCGAGATGGCCCGAGCTGCCGTGGCCCGCCGAGGCGTAGTTGAGCCTGCCGGGGTTCGATCTCGCGTACTCGACGAATTCGGCCGCCGTCCTGGCGGGAACGGCTGCGCTCGCCATCAGCACGTAGCTTTGCATTCCGATGTTGGCGACCGCCGCAAAATCCCGGATCGGATCGTAGGGAGGATTCGCGCCGAGGAGCGCCGTGACGTTGTGGCTCGAGGCCGCGAAGACAAGCGTCTGGCCGTCGGGCGCGGCCTTCGCGACGCTCGCCGTGCCGATCGCGCCGCCGGCACCCGGGCGGTTGTCGATGATCGCGGTTGTCCCCAGCGCGGCGCCCAGTTCGCTGTAGAACGTGCGGGCGAGGACCTCACGGGCGCCGCCCGCGGCGAATGGCACGACGATGCGCATCACCTTGCCGCCGGGCTGGGCTGAAGCAGCGTGGGCGAAAAGGATGCAGAGGAGCGCAAAGCAGGTTTGAATACGACTGTGCATCCGGCTCATGATGGCGGAACTCTAGCATCCCGCCGCCCCAGGGCGCGGGACTATATACTCCCGGTGCGCATGCATCCGCACAAGCTCATCCGCATGACCGCGGCGTCGTGCCTCCTTGCCATTTCCTGCGCGCTTTGCGCGGGGCCAGTCCACGCCCAGAGCGACTACCCCAGCCGGCCGATCCGCTACATCGTGGCGAGCGCGCCCGGCGGAATCGCCGACATCACGCCGCGCGTGCTCGCTCCGCGCCTCGCCGAGGCGCTGCGCCAGCCGGTAGTGGTCGAGAACCGGCCCGCCGGCGGCATCGTCGCGGGCGGCGAAACAGTCGCGAAGAGCGCGCCCGACGGCTACACGCTCCTCTCCGCGACGCCGCAAGTGGCGATCGTGCAGTCGATGGTGAAGGACCTCGCCTTCGACCCGCGCCGGGACCTCGTCCCGATCGCGCTCGTCGGGGTGATACCGAACGTGCTGATCGTCGGCCCGAGGACGCCCGCGAAAACGCTCACCGAGCTCGTCGAGCTCGCGCGCCGCAATCCCGGCAAGCTGAATTACTCCTCGACCGGCGCCGGCACCTCGGTACATCTTTCCGCGGAGCTCCTCAAGTACTACGCCGGCGCCGATATCGTGCACGTGCCCTATCGCGGCGCGGCGGCGGCGATGACCGCGCTCCTCGCAGGCGACGTCGACATCATGGTCGATTCGGTGCCGCCGTCGCTGCCGCACATCCGCGCCGGCAGGGTGCGTGCCCTCGCGGTGACGAGCGCGCGGCGCGTGCCGCAGCTGCCCGAAGTGCCGACCATGATCGAGTCCGGATATCCGGACTTCGAGATCAACGGCTGGTCGGGCGTCGTGACCACCGCCGGCACGCCGAGCGCGATCATCGCGCGGCTCGAAGCGGAAATCAAAAAGGCGCTCTCGCAGCCGGAGGTCGTCGCGGCCTACGAAAACGCGGGGCTCACGGTCCGCTTTATGGGCGCCGCCGAATTCGGCAGATTCTGGGACGCCGAGATCGCGAAGTTCGCGCTCGCGATCAAGCATTCCGGGGCCGTAAAGGAGTAGGAGGCTGGAGATGAAACCGATTCGCTTCGTTTTGATCGTTTCCACCGCGCTCGCGGGCTGCGCCGCGCCCGGGCCGCAGCGCGATGAAGTTTCCAAGGTGCCCACCATGACGACTCTGCCCAAAGACATCTATCCTGAATCACGCTCTCGTTTGCCGTTGCCGAAGCGCGAGGCGCTCGACGAGCACGGAAAGCGCGTCTACGACTCGGTTCTCGACCCCAAGCGTCCGACGCTCGCGGGGTTCCAGGGGCCCGCGGGTATCTGGCTGCACAGCCCCAGGGTGGGAGAGCCGTTCCGGGAGATGAATCGGATCCTGCGCAACGAGGTGCCGCTCGAGCCGCGCCTGAGGGAGCTCGCGATCCTCGTGACCGCGCGCGAGTTCGACAGCCAGTTCGAGTGGACTGCGCACGAACCGGTCGCCCTGAAGGAGGGCCTGGATCCGAAGATCCTCGACATGGTGAAGTTCCGCAGACCGGT
>WNEZ01000728.1_pt1 | contig 26779 bp, 14 predicted proteins | sample 5400521 | NCBI WGS metagenome assembly WNEZ01 (sample SAMN13153339, study PRJNA577476) | soil metagenome | isolation source: 120 cm saprolite under Douglas fir tree site 2 hole 1 replicate 1 | place: USA:California | collected 2015-04-18
ACTGAACTTCTTCAAGAACGATCCGCTAGTAGCCCAGCCAGGCACGAAATTCAACTACTCAACCCACGGATTCACAGTCGCCGGATGCGCCATAGAGGGCGCCTCCGGCCAGAAATACGTAGACTTCGTTCGCGACAACGTCCTTCTTCCAGCCGGCATGACGCACACGCGCCCGGACGACCGCTTCGCCATCATCCCGTATCGGACGCGGTTCTACAGCAAACTGAAGTCGGGTGCGCTGGTGAATGCTGACTTTCTTGACTCCAGCTACAAGATTCCCGGAGGAGGCTGGCTGTCTTCCGCGGAGGACATGGCAAATTTCGAGATTGCGATGTTGGGCGACCGGCTAGTGAGTCGCGCCACACGCGATGCGATGTGGACTTCGCAGAAAACATCCGATCGGAAGGAAACTGGCTATGCCCTGGGGTGGGGAACGGGCAAAGAACTTGGTATGCTCGACGTCGGGCATGGCGGCGGTCAGCAAGGCACGAGCACCTTCATCATGATGATTCCCGAGCGTCGGGCCGGAGTAGTCGTACTCATGAACATCGACGGTGCGGACTCGTCCGGCTTGGCGAGGGAACTGATGAAGATTGTTCTCGCAGCAGGCAAGTGATCACTTCACGCCGTCATTCCAATGCAGGGTGGTTAAGTCCGCGAATCCAACGAAATAATGCCGCGTTGCACGGCAGCGGTGGCAGCCTCGGTCCGGTCTTTCACATTCAGTTTTTCCAGCACGTGACTGACGTGCAGTTTGACCGTGACTTCAGCAATATTCAGCGACGCGGCGATCGCCTTATTGCCCAGACCTTTCGCCACCATGCGGAGAACTTCCAGTTCGCGCCCGGTGAGTGACCGATGTTGGGTGCGCGCGGCCAAAAGCGGCGCGACTGCCGCGTCAACGTATCGTCTGCCCTCGAAGACTTCGCGGATAGCTCGCAGCAGTTCCTCGCGCATTGCACTCTTCAGGATGTAGCCGCGGGCTCCGGCTTGCAGGGAGCGAAAAACTTCCTCTTCTCCGGAGTGAGTAGAAAGCATCAGAATACGAGCTTCGGGAAACTCCTGCACAATCGCTGCGGTGGCTTCAACTCCACCAGAGCCTGGGAGGCGGACATCCATGATAATCAAGCTGGGCTGATGCTGACGGTAGGCCACCAGCGCCGTTTCACCGTTCGCCGCTTCGGCTACCACCTCCATGTCGGACTCTACGTTCAAGGAGGCGGACAGGCCCATGCGGACCATGAAATGGTCATCCACGACCAGAATGCGTATGGGCTTTGAACTCGCCATTGGAATTGGATTGGTGTTCCGAACAAACCTCGACTCTAATGTGCGTTCCACGGCTGGGCGCGCTCTCGATCTGCAAATGCGAGCCAATGGCCTCGGCGCGTTCCCGCATGTCCAGCATTCCAAAGTGCCCAGCGGAGTTCGCCTGGTCTGGACTGAAACCTCGGCCGTCATCGCTCACTTTCAGAATCACTTTTTCCGGGCTGTAGTGCAGTTCGATTTGCACTTGTGAGGCATCGCCGTGCTTGATGGCATTGGCAACAGCTTCCTGACCGATGCGCAGGATATTCATTTCAATTTTGCCGGGGAGGCGAACTGGCGTTCCACTGACTTTGACCTCAATCTTGACTCCGTCCCCGGAGGCCAGCGGACGCACGATCTGGCCCAACGCAGATGGCAGATCGCCCTGTTCCAGCAAATCGCATCGCAGATCCCACACCGAACGTCGAGCCTCAACCATGCTATGACGGCTCATTTTACGCGCAGTGTCGAGCGCTCGAAATGCAACGGGTGGGGCTTGGCGGAAGCAATCCACCGCCAAATCCAATTGCAGAGTAATGCCAGCCAACTCCTGTTCCAGAGTGTCGTGCAGTTCGCGAGCGATACGGTTGCGTTCTTCGAGCACGGCTCCGTGCTGCAGCTTTTCGCGGATGATGGCCATCTGCTCGCGCAGCTTTCGGCCCAACAGCACCATACACACTAATACAAGGATCAAAACTCCGCCCATGATTCCAAGCAGCCAAAGCGCGCGACGCAGATTCCACCACGGCGGAGCATGGAGGACCGTGACATCTTGCGGCGATCGTAACAAGATCCGAAACGATTGGGGAACCGACCAGAGTCCGCCATTGCTGACCAGGCAGATTCCGGTAATTCGGAGCGTGCTGTTAACGCGGCTCGTGGGCAGATGGTCTAGCGGGCTGTGCGGCTCCAACGTGGCTTCGAAGATCTGGTCGGCCTGTTGCAGGAGAAGATGCTGGCCATCTGGCTGGGTTTCAACCTGCAGCAGATTTGCGTCTGTGACAACTAGTGCGCCATCGTACTGTTCCCACGGGACGGTCAAGTCGAGCCTAACGGGTTTGGGGGTCATCCCCAGACCCACACGATGAAAGACTGCGTCCTCGAGTACCGGCGCGGACGCCCCGACAGCCGGAAAACCCGCCACTTCTACTACGTCACCCACGGCAAGTTTGGTGTCCTGCAAGGTCAGCACGCGCAAGCCGTGTCCATTCTCCTGGAGGAACAGTGCCCGGCCGGGCTGCTGATAGGCAACCACACCCTGCACCCGCACGCGGTGCTGTGGCCCCTTGACAGGAGAGAACTGCATCAGGGACGAGAAGGGTACTTCTTTCGCTTGGGTCTCGACTTTGATCAAGCGAAGGTCAGGAACGTAGAAGAGCACGCCGATCAGTTGTCGATTGGTATTGAAAAGGCTGCCACACACGCCCTCAATCAATACATCGCTGTCGATCCAGGAAGAAGAGTCCTGCTCTCGCGCAATCGGCACGCGAACAGTGAAACGACCGCCCCCGGAAGCCACGGTCATTGCCAGGACGGTTTCGTGCCAGGAGGTGCGATCGATGGAGACCGCTCGCACGATTCCACGAACGCCGACCCATTGGCTGTCCTGTTGACCGCCAGCAAACTCGCTGAAGGGGTAGATACGCGTTTTCGGGAGAGTCCCTTTGCCGAGGGCCCGCACCCTCAGTTCCTTGATTACGGGCGCGAACTTCCCGGGACCGGTGATGCCGTCCAACTCGATCAAATCCCCGAAGTGGTGGGGAAATGTGGGGGACAAACTGCCTTCGACGTAAATGCCGGCGGTCGCGTCCTGTACGAAGAAATCAGGAGCCGGAACGTCGTCGGTGATCACTCCACGGATTTGTACGGGATAGCCCCGGGCCGCCTCTTCCGGACTTAGTTGCCGGATTTGGTCCGTGTGGGTCAGGAGGGGAAGGGAACGCGTCGCGGGTTGTGCCCAGCAGGCGAGACCCAACGTCAGGACCACAAGGAATTCGTGAAACCACTTTGATGGAACAGAGTGTTTCCCACCTCTGCGAGTGGATTGTCGGATTGGAGACGCTAGAGACACGGTTGCTCTTTCGCCATTCGTGAGCGAAGCGCGAGGCTATCGGGTGCCGGCCGGATCGTCAGCCCCAGCCCCTTCTCTGCGATCTGCTATCTTACTACTGCCGTCCACCGGGCAAGAGAGATACTCGCGTCGCTTGACAACTAGGGTTTTCTGCCTGGAGGAGGTCCGAAGCCCGACCGTCGGAGCGCCAAAGTCAGTGGTCAAATCTGTCGCACAGGATCAGAGTTTCTCGTAAGTTACGGCACGCGTCGTATGCCTTGGCCGCAAATCAATGTGAGTCTTCGCTGTGATTCCCGAGGCGGACACAGCGGAAACCAGGTGGTTCGATTCCTACGCTGGTGGATGGCCATTCTCTCCCTGTTTTTTCTCGTTGGTATCCTGACCCTTGGGCAAACTACACCCCGTAAGAGCCATGAAGCTGACAGATCTACAGGAGTCGGCTCAAGCCCTGAGTCCCAGTCTGAACAGGCGGACCCTCTTCGGGACGCCAAATCTGAGGCGAATGGGGGATCACTGGAAAAGGCGGATCGCGCGGTGCGCAGTTACCTTGTCGCACATCCGGATTCAGCGGACGGGCACTTCTTGCTGGGACTCATCCTTTTCAAGCAGGGAAAGCCAACAGAGTCCCTTTCCGAGTACACGGAGGGTGCCAAGCACCATGACCCAGGTGCCGCCGAATTGAAGATCGTCGCACTCGACTATGTGTTGCTAGGGGACTATGCGAACGCAGACCATTGGCTGACGCGATCCCTGGAGTGGAATCCGAAAGATTCGCAAGGCTGGTATTACTTGGGACGAACCAAGTACAACGAAAACCGCTTTGACGAGGCGCGCATCGCATTTGAGCAGTGCTTGAAGCTGGATCCGAAAAATGTCAAGGCGGAAGACAATCTCGGACTCTCTCATCAGGCGCTTGGACAAACGGCCGATGCCCTGACGACGTTCCACAACGCGATTGCCTGGCAGGCCCAGTTGCTCAAAAAGAATTCCGGGCCATTCATCAACATGGGCATCCTTTTGCTTGAGCAGAACAAGGTCGAAGAAGCGGTGGCTTATCTCTCCGAGGCGGTGGAGATTTCGCCTGAAGAACCTCGCGCACACGAACAATTAGGCAAAGCGTATTCCCGACAGAATGATCTGGAGAGGGCACAGGTCGAGCTGGAAAAAGCCGTTTCTCTCACCCCGGACAATGCCGCTCTGCATTTCATGCTCGGGCAGTTGTATCAGAAACGGGGCATAAACGATAAAGCAAAAGTGGAACTGGAGCGCGGGGCTGCATTGAAAGCATCTGGGGGACAATCGAAGCACGCTCCCCCCGATTGATAGCTAGTTTTCTGAAATGCCTTTGCCCTCGACGACTGTGAAAATGCGGTCCACTGCCGGAACCGCAACCTCCTGCTTGACTCCGCTCGGCCATTGAATCTCAAGCTTGTCGATCTTTGTCGCGGAAGCCAGGCCGAAATGCACACGCTGGTCGGAACTGGAGCCATAGCTTCCGCCACTGAAAACGTCGGCTCGCTGGCGAACGGTTCCCATGGTCACAAACACCTTGCTGCCGACGGCGTCGCGCGGACTCTTGGACCCGCCAATCAGGCGCAAGGTAATCCAGTGGTTGTCATTCTTGACGACATTGCGCAGCACAGTGGGAGTGGAATCCACATTATTGATGACAACATCGATATGACCATCATTGAAAAGGTCTCCGAAGGCCGCTCCCCGTGCCGTTATGACATCGGCGAGACCACTGCCAGTGGCGGGTGGAACCTCGCGAAACTTGTTGCCGTCTATATTGCGGAACAGTTGCGGACGCTGCGCCCAGGTCGTGCCCCAGTCCTGCTGATCCACCCCGGGATAGACATGTCCGTTGGCGACGAAGATGTCGAGTAACCCATCGTTGTCAAAATCCAGGAAGCCGTCGCCCCAGGCGAGAAATGGAATCGTCGGATCCGCGAGTCCGGTCTGGTAGGTGACATCGCTGAAATTTCCATCGCCGTCGTTGCGATAGAGGGCGTTGTAGTCGTCGGAAAATACGGTGACGTAGAAGTCGACCTTGCCGTCGCGGTTATAGTCTCCAACCGCAATGCCCATGGATGCCTGCTCGCGTCCGTCTTCGGTGAAAGCAAAACCGGAGAGATAGCTGACATCGTCGAACGTGCCGTCGTGGCGGTTGTGGTAGAGATAATTAGGCACGGAATCATTGGCTACCGCGAGATCGACCCAGCCGTCGTCGTCCACATCCACAAAAACTGCAGCGAAGCCATAGTAGCCGTTCTGGTCTGAAACCTTGGCCTTCACGCTGACATCGGTGAAAGTTCCGTCGCCATTGTTGTGAAAGAGGTGGTCCGGTTCTCCCGGCAGGCCACGAGGGCCGCACATTACGTCGATTCCTCGGAACTTGCAGAATCCGGGAGGAATGTTTCCCTGGCCGGCGATCGGCGGATGATCGGGGTCGAACTTCACATAGCCCGGGACAAACAAATCGAGCAGCCCATCACGATCGTAGTCGCCCCAGGTTGGTCCGGCAGACCAACCACCCAGGGCTACCCCCGCTTTTTCGGCAACGTCGGTGAAAGTACCGTCATGGTTGTTGTGATACAGACGATTCTTCCCGTAGTTCGCGACGTAGAGGTCGGCCCAGCCATCATTATCGTAGTCGCCGACCGCCACGCCAAAACCCCAGCGCTCGTTGGCGACTCCGGCTTTCGCGGTGACATCGGTAAACGTTCCGTCGTGGTTGTTGTGGAAGAGCATCGCTCGGGGTGGCGGTTCTTTGCCCTTGAGCGCCGGAACCGTTGAGCCATTCAGCAAATAGATGTCGAGCCAGCCGTCATTGTCGTAATCAATTAAGGCGACGCCAGAGCCGGGAGTTTCGATGATGGACTTTTTCTCGGGCGTTCCGGAACGATGGTGAAACCTGTCGAGGCCAGCTTGCTTTGTGATATCCATGAAGACAACGGGGACGCCATCGACAAATCCGCCAGCCGTGATGGGGCGGGATTGAGCGTCTTTCCGGGCCGCATGCGCTACACCCGTGCCGACTCCTCCCATGGGAGTCTGCTGAGGCTGGGCCTTCTGGGATACCTCCTCTTGGGCACGTCCTGGAAGAATGCACGCAAGCGCAATCAACAATAATGACGAGAGCAACGACCTCCCACTTCGCATCATTTGCCTTTTTCTGTGACTGCGGGACCAGCCTCATCGACTTGCAGGATCTGATCTCCATGAACATCTTTGAGTCTTTGTACAATGCCGCTTGGCCACCGAATCTCAATTGAAGCAGCCGCAGTCTCGGTTCCCAAGCCGAAATGCACGCGTTTGTCACTCGCGGACAAGTAGCTTCCAGCAGTGGTTACGGTTGCGAATTGTGCGCCCTTCGAGGTTATGAGTTTAACTTCTGCACCGATCCCATCTCGATTGCTCGTGTGCCCGACGAGCCGCAACGTGAGCCAATGGTTCTGGGTGGACGTCTCATTGTGGAGAATATAGGCGGGCCCATCGTTGGTCGTAACGATGGCATCGATTCGTCCGTCATTGTCGATGTCGCCAATCGCCATGCCGCGAGCAGCCCAGGCTTGCTGGAACACCGCTCCGGAACCCGCGGATACGTCGACAAACCCCTGACCCGTGTTTCGCGCCAGCAGCATTGGCTCACGGTAGCGCAGGTTCGGAGACGTGAGTTGGATGGTATCAAGATCGTGTCCCTGAGCGATGAGCAGATCTTTCCAGCCGTCATTGTCGTAGTCGAAGAACCGTACACCCCATCCGGAATGAGTTCGCGTCATCGCTCCAAGCCCTGAGGTGAGGGTCGTGTAGTTGAAGCTACCGTCCCCACTGTTCTGGTACAGCGCATACATCTGGTTGGCGAGGTCCGTGACGACTACATCGGGCAGTCCGTCGTTGTTATAGTCCGCAAAGTCGATTCCCATCCCGGCAAACGTGCGGCCGTCGCCGTCCACCGCGGCGTTATTGAGGAGGGCAACTTCTTCGAAGGTCCCGTTGCCTTTGTTGTGGTAAAGAAATTCGAGAGTGGAATCGTTGGCCACAAAGATGTCGGTGTATCCGTCGCGGTCGTAATCTGCGAAGGCAATACCCAATCCCTTGCCCGGCTTGGCCAGTCCGATTTTCTGGGACACTTCGGTGAAGTGCCCATTACCGTCATTGTGATAAACGAGCGGAGCAATCGGCTTGAAATAATCCGGATGGCAATATGTCCGATAACCTTCCTTGTGCTCGCCACACCATACGTCGTCGAAGTCCCACTCAAGATAGCGCAAGACAACCAGATCAAGCAGGCCATCGCTATCGAGATCGATCCAAGCCGCGCTGGTTGACCATCCACCACCGCCGACGCCCGCTTTTTCCGTGACATCGGTGAACGTGCCGTTACCATTGTTGTGGTAGAGCCGGTTGCCTCCATAGGCAGTCACGTAAAGATCTTCGTAGCCGTCGTTGTCGTAGTCGCCGACGGCGACTCCCATGCCGTAGCCCTCGCCTTGCAGGCCCGCTTTCTCGGTCACGTCCTCGAACGTTCCGTCGGACTTTTGGTGATAGAGCCGATTCCAGTATTCGGGACCGGTCTTCCGTGGGATCGTCCTTTTGGGAGTGGGATCGTTCAGAGGCGCACCGTTGACGAGAAAGATGTCGAGGCGGCCATCGTTGTCATAGTCGAAGAAGGCAACACCGGGGCCCATGGTTTCCAGAAGATATTTTCGGGATGTGTGCGAAGACATGTAATGAAAGTTGAGACCCTTGGCAGCGGTGACATCGACGAAGAGGCCGGTGATCGGAGGTGAGGCAGCGGAGGACCTCGAAGCGCTCTGCTGGCCTGCTGCAAAGTGCTGCAGCGCAAGTGCCAGGATGGAGACCGCTAGAATTGGAGTCGGAATTCGCAGGAACGGCCTCGGAGATGGATGTGGGATGAACGACTAGTTGGGACTGGGATCATGATCTGTCGGTTGTGCTGCGCTCTCCTGTTGAACCTGAAACCTCTTCAACTGCTTTTGCGAGTTCTCTGCCTCCTGATCCTTGAGCTTCTGGAAGTTAGCCATCGCCTGTTGTGCCTCCGGCATGCGATGCAGCCGCCGGCAGACGATTCCCAGCTGGAACCACGACTGTTGCAGGACGTCGGGGTCAGTCTCGGTTTTCGTGGCGAGTTGAAAGTGCTCGGCCGCAACCGTGTCATTTCCAATCTGCATTTCAGCGCGGCCCAGGTTGTAGTCAGCATGGCGAAGCCCGGGTTTCTCGCGAAGCGCCGCCTCGATCAGTTCCTTTGCCTTGGCGCCGTCGTTCCTTTCCACCGCGAGTACGCCGAGTTTGTAACGCGCCAGGACATTGTAAGGATCGATCTCGAGTTCCTCCTGGAAGGCTGCCTCGGCCTCCTGTGGTTTTCCTGCGTTCCGGTATTCGGAACCCAGTTCCTCATGCAGTCCGGGCTGCCTGGGGGCGAGCTTGATGGCGGCCTGATATTCGGCGATGGCGTCCAGGTGGCGCTCAGCCTCAGCATTGGCCTGCGCAAGCACTTGGTGGACCCGCCAGGACTTGGGATCGGTCTCGAACATCTTGGCATAACTGTTCTTGGAGACCAGCAAATGGGCCTGGCCGCGGTGATAGAGGATGTCCACGTCGGTGGGCGCGAGCTTCGCGGCTTTGTCGAGGGCTTCCGCGGCCTCTTCCGGACGATCCTTCGCCAGAGCGATTACGCCTAGCCACATCCAGGCGCCTGCGTCCTTGGGGTAAGCGGCAGTCTCTTTCTTGAGGGCCGCCAGCGCCTCATCGAATTGATTCAGTTTGTAATGGGCAACGCCGAGAAACAGGTTTGCCCCATGCAGCCGCGGCTTGAGAGACAGCGCCTTATCGAAGCTGGCAATGGCTTCATCAAGCCGACCCTGCTCCTCGCGGACCAACCCGAGATTGAGGTACCCCTCCGCGAACGCCGGCGCTTCCTTGACGACAGAAGCAAAGCCTGCCGCCGCGTCATCCAGGCTACCCGCTCGCATGGCTTCGGAAGCAACGCGGAATTTCTCTGCGGCATTGGGCGGAACCTGCGCTGGAGTCGGAAGAGCCGCGAAGAGCAACCCCAGACAGAGCCAAACGACAGTCGCGAGGCGCCCGTATCGTACCGACATCGAGAAATCACGGTTCGACGAGCGGCAGACGGCAGTCTGCAAACGGCACGCCGCGGTAACCGGCGTCACACGAGATTGGGGGACAGAACTGATCACGATGTTCAAATCTTACCGCTCCAGACGGCGACAGGAACGCTCGGGTCAAAGAAAAACTCCTCCCGCCAACATGCGGGCTGGCAGGAGGAGTAGCGTGGGACATGGCGCGCAAAAACGTCAGAATTCGTAACGTAGTGTCAGCTGGATTTGCCTCGGAGCGCTATTCACACTGTGACCACCTCCACCGGGCACACCGAATGATCCATCGAAGGGATTGCCACTGAGTTGTCCGAAGACATGCCGGTTAAATGCATTGGGTATGTCCACTTTGAAGGTGATTGTCTGACCTTCTGCAATCAGAGTGCGCTTGGTAATGGAGAAATCTTCGTTGATATACCACGGACTTCTGATGCCGCTGAAGAAGAGCGGCATATTGCCAAACGTGTAGCCGCGTTGGGTAACTAGATCTGATGCATTCGGATCGATGATCGCCGCACAGTTGAAAAAGTTATTGGAACTATTGGCTGTGAACGTGCCATCCGGATTGGGTGTGCAACCGCTATTCTCGCCAAATGGATTGAAATGCGAAGCATTCGGACTGATTAACGGTACTCCCGGAACTTGACTGAAGCGGAAACTCCCGCTGGTAAAGGTCTGAAGGGTTGTCGCAAACGCGTTAATCATTACCGGAGCGCCCGACTGGTAACGGTGAACACCGCCCAGCTGCCAGCCGCCCGCGACTTTGCTCGCCACGCCATGATTGAGTAGCTTCTTTCCCGGACCCATTGGAAGTTCGTAGAGATAGCTGATCACGAAGGTATGAGGAACATCCTGGTAGCTCACTGCTTTCTCAGCCTTCAGGTTGTATGGATTCTGGGCGCCGAACACATTGGAGTTGAACCCCGAGAATACCGGGAAGCTGCTGTCCGCGTTGGTCAGTGTCTTCGAGAATGTGTACGAGGCAAGCAGGTTGAGTCCGTTCCGGAAGCGCCGTTCCAGCTTAGCTTGCAGGGCGTGGTAACTCGACTGACCAGAGTTCTCGAGTGGGCTATTGTCGACCGTGCGGTACTGCGGGAGCGGCCGCAGCAATTGACCGAGAGTGTCCTCACCCGAGGGCGACCAGAGCGGGACAAACCATGACGGCACGGTAATGCCAAGTGTGGCAAGGTCAGACTGGGCCTTAGGATCATTCACGTTAAGGAACAAATCGTTGCCCAAACCGTAGAACGCAGGATTGAGAGTGTTGAGCTGGGAAAGGTTTGAGTGAAGGCGCGTGGAACGCATGCCGACATAGCCGATGTTCATGATCAGGTCTTTGGTCAGTTCGTGCTGAACTTCAAAGCTCCAATTCTGGACCATGCCAGGCTTGCCATAGTTGGCGCCCACAAAGAAAGGCGACGAGTCTGTTCCGGTCAACAGGGTGGGATCCTGTGTTGGGGCAGGGTAGCTTGGGAAACCAAGATCAGGTGACTGCACAGCCGAAAAAGCATCGGAAGACTGGAATGTAGGAGTGACGCTGGTGCCGGTTGTCAGCGCTCCTCCGAAGTCCGAATATTGCAATGGAGCATAGTAGATGGCGTACCCTCCACGAAATACCGTGTCATCCTTCCATGCATATGAGAAACCGATGCGTGGGCCGAAGTTCTTGTAATAGGTTTTTGCGCCGGTAGCTCTTGAGCCGAAGATCAGCGCTCCCGGGGCACCCCCGGCGAGTGAATTCGGAGCGTTCAGATCGAGCACGGAATTCGCACCGTGCGGTTCATGCCTGGGCGTGTCCACGGAATATCGAAGTCCCAGATTCAGAACCAGGTTGGACCGAACCTTGAAATCATCCTGGACGTACCCGGCGTAGTAGTTGGAAGACCAACGTGGCTGTATGTCGATGAAGGTTAGAGATTCCTTGTGCGGAGCGCCAAGGAGAAAACTGGCAAAAGGATCCCCGCTGTTATTACTGTTAGGGATGTATGCGGTCTGGAAACTGGCAAAATCATATCGGGGCGATGTGTTTGCAAAACTGATACGTGAAAACTGGAATGAACGCCATTCGAAGCCGAATCGAATGGTGTGGCGTCCTTTCGCCCACGAGACGCTATCTGTCATCACAAGGCTGTCAGGTATGTTGTGATCATCGTTGGCAGCGCTGAAATCGCGGTAGCCAACGTTGACGGGACTCGACTGAAAGTTGTCGAACGTAATTTGAGGGAATACCTGACCGCTAGCACCCGTAATGCCCAGTGTGGCGTCCCAATCCTGACCTGTAACGCTCTGCCCTTTACTGAAGTTTGCCAGCCGGTTGAGGCCGACGGTGAAGTGGTTTAGTAAAGTCGGGCTAATCGTGTAGTCATATCCAAATCGCAAGTAGTGTGTGAAATTCGAGTTCAAGAAATGCGGATCCACGGGGCGCGGAAGCTCTTGCGAACCGTTCAAGTCTTCTTGGTCACGACTGCTGTAGGAGAAAAAAGCCTTCCCTTTCTGCGATACGTTGAAGTCGATCTTGACCGTCATTGTGGTGTCGCGGACGGGATTAGCCGCAGTGAAAAGAAAATTGTTACAAATTGGCGCATTACAGCCCGGACCGTTGGTGTCGCTTCCCACTGGCAGGAATTGCAGAATATTCTGGGATACGGTGCTGATGCGATCAGAAGGAATTACATTGTCGGTCGTGAAAGGCAAACGACAGGGTTGTCCGCCCACGACTTGAGTTGTTGCCGGATCGAAGATCTCACCTCGTAGGATCTGCTTACCATTGCAAGGATTCAGAATGGGATTGTTGTCACTGTCCACAAGACCCGGTCCCAGCAGAGCTGTGAAATCGCCCCCACGTTCTGCGTCGGTCGGTAGCGTATTTACATTCGATTTCCCTAGATTGTTGCGGTATTGTTCCCACGAGAAGAAGAAAAACAGTTTGTCTTTCCCGTTGTAAAGTTTGGGGATCCAGACTGGTCCTCCGAGAGCTCCTCCGAAATCGTTCTGATGATCTCGTCCTTTGGGCGCGCCATTGAAATTGTTGTTCCAGGAATTCGCGTCGAGTTTGTCGTTGCGGAAGAAATTGAAAGCAGTCCCATGGAACTTGTTTGTACCGGATTTAGTGGCAAAACTTTCGACACCGCCGCTGGTCCGGCCGAATTCGGCGGGAATAGTTGCGGTAAGCACCTTGAACTCGCTTAACGCTTCTACGGACGGTGCGGTCTGGTCAAACGCCGAGCCGCTATCGGCACGCTGCGTACTCACTCCATCGAGCATGACCTCAGTTGCGAAGTTTTGACCACCACCCAGTTTCGACTCGAAGATGCCGCCCGAGGAATGGTCACTGTTAGTGCCGGGACCGGCGGTTCCGGGCGCTAGGAAAACGAAAGATTCCGGAGACCGCAAGAAGCTTTGACTGGAAGCACTCAAAGACAGCGGCAGATCCTCGATCTGTTTGGAGCTGACCACCGTCCCAATTTCCGACGATTCCGTTTGCAGCGTGGGCGCATCCGCTACGACCGTCAGGGTTTCTTTGACATCACCCGTGGCCAGCGTGATATCGAGCGCGCTGACGGTATTGACTTGAATCACGACTCCGGTGCGCTCCGCGGTCTTAAATCCCGTCACCGCAACTTTGACGTTGTAGACGCCGAGTTTCATATCCTGTATGCGGTAAGCGCCGGAGGAACTCGACACGGCGTTGTATACGGTCCCGGTCTCAGCGCCGGTCACCGTGATGGTCGCGCCGGAAACGACGGCGCCGGAGCTATCGAGAATGGTGCCGGCGAGCGTGCCGCGGTCGGACTGCGCGAATCCCGTCATCGCTGAGGCGGCCAACAAAGAAACGATCGTCACACCTTTCCCCACACAAGTCAGCCAACGCATGGTTTTCTCCCCATCTCTGCGATTGTTCCCGTTTCACAAACCCGCGCCGCGAATTACGCCCATGCCCACACCGGACCCAATCGGCCGATCCGAGAACAGGACGCAATTCAGAGCTCTTCTGCAACTAGTTGTGTTGGAACAATCACCCCACTTCCGTGGTGGGAGTTTATGAAAGGAATCCGGCAGTGTCTATCATACGGTTGCATGGGAGTCTTCCTATACTTTTGTATAGCTGCCCAACTAGCCGCGCGGGCGCGATTATGGATTGACGTTGCTCCTCCCGCGCTTCTCGTGGGTACGCGGGTCTAATCGCGACTGGTGTCGAATAATCATGACTAAAAAGAATTTCGCGGCCGTCATCGTTTCTTTGCTTCTTCTTGTCCCGTTCAGCGCATCCCAGGCGGCCCTGCCCCCGAGCGCGGATGTCGAAAAGCGAGTGGACACCATTCTCGGCAAAATGACGCTGGAAGAAAAGATCACCATCATCGGCGGTATCAATGATTTCTATACTCGCCCGATTCCCCGCCTCGGCATCCCTTCGCTCAGAATGTCTGATGGTCCGCTCGGGGTTCATGACTACGGCCCGACCACGGCCTACCCGGCAGGGATCGCGCTCGCCGCTTCGTGGGATCCTGAACTCGCCAAGCGGGTGGGTACCGCTATGGGCAAGGATGCGCGTGCCCGCGGGGTCCATTTCATCCTGGCGCCGGGAATGAACATCTATCGCGCACCCATGTGCGGTCGCAACTTCGAGTATTTCGGGGAAGATCCTTTCTTGGCGTCCCGAGTCGCCGTCTCCCTGATCGAAGGAATTCAAGGTCAACAGGTGATTGCGACCGCCAAGCATTTTGCAGGCAACAACCAGGAATTCGACCGCTACAACGTCAGTTCGGATATCGACGAGAGAACCTTGCGGGAAATCTACCTCGCAGCCTTCGAAGCTTCGGTGAAAGAGGCCAAGGTGGGCGCCGTCATGAATTCCTACAACCTGTTGAACGGCGTTCACGCAACACAGAACAATCACCTGAACAATGAAATTCTGAAGAAAGAGTGGGGATTCGACGGAATTCTCATGTCCGATTGGGACTCCACTCATGATGGCATTGGAGCCGCTAACGGGGGCCTCGACCTGGAGATGCCGTCCCCGGCCTTCATGAATCGAGCAACGCTTCTTCCCGCCATCCAGGCAGGAAAAGTTTCGGTGGCTACCATTGACGACAAGGTCAGAAGAATTCTTCGCAAGGCCATTCAGTTCGGATTCTTCGACCGAGCGCAAGTACTCTCCGATCTACCTCTCTACAGTCAGGAATCCAGGGAGGTGGCACTGGAGGAAGCCCGGAGCGGCATGGTGCTGCTGAAGAACGCGGGCAATCTACTTCCGCTCAATAGGCAAAAGCTTAAAACCGTGGCGGTGCTCGGTCCCAACGCATTCCCTGCGGTCATTGGCGGCGGTGGCAGCTCTCTCACCAAGCCCTACAACGCGGTCAGTTTTCTCGAGGGCATCAGCAATTCTCTAGGGACTCAGGTCAAAGTGCTCCACGTCGAGGACGTCCCCCCTCTCGATGAAACTTTCGCAAACTCTGAATTCACAACTGCTACACAAAACGGCGACAGCGGTCTCAAGGGAGAATATTTCAGCAACCAGGATTTGCAGGGCGCTCCCGTTCTGGTCCGCACGGACAAGCATGTCGATTTCAAGTGGGGTGAGGGCAGCTTCGCCGACAATCAGCCAGTCGACCATTTTTCGGTTCGTTGGACAGGCTTCTTCGTGCCGAAGAAATCCGGCGACTACAAATTCATAAGCTCAGCAGATGACGGGGTTCGCCTGTACATCGATGGGGAGCGCGTCATTGACGACTGGCAGCCACATGCAGAGACGCTCGATACCTATACCAAGCATCTCGAAGCCGGCCACTCCTACGCAATCAGTTTCGAATACTTTGAGTCCGTGGGCGGCGCCACCGCTGGTTTTGGAGTGATTTCGCCCGGCGCCCCGATCAGCCCAGAAATTAAGGCTCTCGCCGCGAAAGCAGATGTTGCGATAGTTTGCGCAGGATTTGAGCCTGCTCTAGAAGGCGAAGGTGCTGATCGTTCGTTCAGCCTTCCCAGCGGCCAAAACGAGCTTATCCGCGAAATCGCCAGTGTCAATAAGAACACCATTGTCGTTCTGACTGCAGGTGGAAACGTCGATATGAGCCCGTGGATCGATAGTGTTGCCGGCCTCATTCACGCCTGGTATCCCGGGCAGGAGGGTGGCACGGCGTTAGCGCAACTTCTTTTCGGGGAGTACAGCCCCTCTGGAAAGCTTCCAGTGTCTTTCGAACGCCGTTGGGAAGACAACGCGATCTACGCCAGCTATTACCCCAAAAACGGTGAGAAGCGGGTTAAGTACTCTGAAGGCGTGTTCCTGGGCTATCGCCATTTTGATCGCTCCAGCATTAAGCCACTGTTCCCCTTCGGCTACGGACTGTCTTACACCACGTTCGCGTACAGCAATTTGTCGGTAACTCCTTCTTCAGGAAATCTCGACCAACCCCTTAAGGTTTCCTTCGAGGTACGTAACACGGGAAATCGCCAGGGAGCCGAGGTCGCGGAACTCTACGTAGGCGACTCTCACGCGAGCGTTCCCCGGCCGGCGAAGGAGTTGAAGGGTTTTGTCAAAGTTGACTTGAAGCCGGGCGAAGCCAGGCATGTCGAGCTCACCCTCGACCGCCGGGCCTTCTCCTTCTATGACGTCACGAAAAGTGATTGGAGTGCCGAACCGGGTGACTTCACCGTGCTGGTTGGCGGGTCCTCCGACAACATGCAACTGCGGAGCACGTTCACCCTGACCCGCTGAAGAGCCCGGGATTCACGCCATGCCAGCGTGAGCCCCCACGTTTTTCCACAGCGGCTGATAACTCGCCGGTCAGTTTGCGCAGTTGCGTTGCCATGTGTCCGCAGGCAAACGCCCACCTTGCTGAAGGCCGAGAACTGCGCCGCACCCGCGGCATCGTCGATTCCCGTCAAGTAGACATGACGGGCACTCGGATTATTAGTGGTTTCAATCGTTCAGCGCGGATTCGAAGCCGGTCTCAGCAACCAGTTTTCTTCCCCTGACTATTTCCTCGCTGGTGTGATGACGATGTTCCGGTAAGCTACGTGTCCGTCTTCACCGCCCTGAAGGTAGATTGGTCCAGGCAGTTCTTCGTGACTGTCAAGCGCACCGCCGGTGATGCCCGGGATTTCCTGGTTATCAATAATGGTTTGACCATTCTGAATGACCGTGATGGTTCGTCCCACCAGCGTGATATCGAAGCTCTGCCACGCTCCCGGCTTGCGCGGCATTTCCGGCGACGGGGCCAGGAAACCATACACCCCGCCGGTATGGTGACTCGGTGGTTCTTGGATAGAGTTGTCTTCTATCTGGACTTCGTAGCGACCGCGCAGATAAACCCCACTGTTGGAATTCGGAGCGCAGTTGAACTCGATATGCAACTTGAAATCTTCAAACTTGGAATCATTGATAATCTCGGGGCCGTGTCCGGGACTTACCAGGGTTCCGTCTTCGACCTTCCACACCGCGGCCGGATTGGGCTTGTCCGGTCTCCACCCGGTGAGGTCCTTTCCGTTGAACAGCTGGATAGGCTTCCCCCACTTCGGAGTCCCGCTTCGTTTGAGAGACGGCGCCTTCTGGCCACTCCACGGCCACGGTGTTCCATCTGGACCGGTCGTAGTCCCCGCAAGGGTTTTGCCGACGAGCTTCCCCTCAAAGACCATGTCGTCCTTCCGTTCCTCCTCTTCCTTGGGAGACACGAACGTAAGACGGCCGTTCGACAGCTCCACTTTCGGAAGCGGCCGGGCGTTTCCCCAGCGGCTCACCATCTGCGCCTTCAACTGCCCATCTTCTTGCCGTATCTCCAACCACGATGGATATTCCCGGTCCGGCGACTTTAGCGTCAAATCCCAACGTCCCAGGAAAGGTTTGGCTGACACAACTGCATTCGCAGAAGAGTTTCTCTCGGACTTCTTGTTCTCGGAATACGCCCCGGCAGAAAGCAGCAGGATCAATATAGCTGCCGCGAATGCGATCCTCTGAAGCTTCATAGACAAGTGATCCTCGTTTTAGGACTTGATGCTCTGCGAAACTGGATCCAGGAAAACGGTTCTAGCGGCAAGTGAAGCACCGGCGCCACTCCTGCTGCTGTCTGTAAGAACTCACGACGCGAGAAATGAATTCCCGTCATAAATGCACCTCGTTTGCGATGCTTACCTCCTCACCAGCCACTTGTCAGCTCAGGACTCGGGAAAGAGACAAGCTGGAAAGCGACGAGGCTAAGCCTCCTGGGTTCAAAAAACAAGCCTGCACTCCGGGTGCATCTGACGCCTGCGTTTGCACTCGCCTCAGATGCTTCGACAGTCGACCATTCACAGAATTGTTAGATTGACAGATTTACCTTGGCTGATTGACCATGCAGCGCACGGGGTACTTGCCATGCCGTCACGCCGCAAATTCTTGACCCACACAGCAAGCATGGCCATTGCCACGATGGGGACGGCAAGGCTGCTCCCCGCTGCCAGCAAAGTGACCAACGTTCCAGCAACGGAGGTGGGCAGCTTCTGCGGCGAGTGGCTCTTCTATCCCGATCCGGAGAATGTTGGTACCCAGCGACTTTGGTATGCGACCGACCATTCTGCCCGTGACTGGCACACCGTCAGCATCCCCCACACTTGGCAGATTGAACCCTCTTTGGCCGATTATCGCGGCGTTGCTTGGTACCGTCGAACCTTCGATGCTCCAGCGCGTTGGGGGAGCTCTGTTGTGCGGATCGAGTTTGAGGCCGTGTTCCATACGGCCTCGGTCTGGGTCAATGGTCAACCCGGAGGAGAACACGCCCGCCGGGGTTACACGGCCTTCGCATTGGACATCACCCATTTGCTTCGCTTGGGGCAACCCAACACTATCGTGGTGCGCGTGGATAACGCATTCAACGAGCACATGCTGCCCAGAGGCCGTTCCAGCGACTGGGCACACGACGGAGGTATCGTCCGTCCGGTTCAGTTGCTCATCACTCCCAAAACGTTTGTCGAAAGGGTTGACGTGGATGCGCTCCCCGACCTGGCGAGCGGCGATGGAAAGGTCACGATCACTGCCCACATCCGGAATGCGAGTTCCAATCCCTGGGCTGGTCGAATCTTCTTCCGCGTTGTAGACGACGCGACGGGGCTTGAAGTCCTAGCGAGTCCGGATGTTGGAAGCCTATTCATTCAGTCCGACACGACGCGATCCCAGACATTTCAAACAACCCTGCCCAAAGCGAAACTTTGGCATTTCGACTATCCCAATTTATATCGGCTCGATCTCTCGATCGCGAATGAACGCGAAGCACACCAGATGGCAGCAACCTTTGGCGTACGGAAGCTAGAGGTCAAAAATAGCGAGTTTTACTTGAACGGCGAGCGGGTGCGGCTGATGGGTGTGGAACGCATGGCAGGCAGTAATCCAGAGTTCGGAATGGCAGAGCCGGGCGACTGGATAACACGCGATCATGCCGACCTGAAGCATTTGAATTGTGTTTTCACGCGCACCCATTGGCCCCAAGACAGGCGAGTTCTCGAGTACTGCGACCGTAACGGGGTACTGGTGCAGTGCGAAGTTCCTGCATGGGGTCCGGATACCTTCGCGAAAATGGGCGCCGAGCCCGATGCCGACATCATGGAAAATGGACTGGAACAGCTGCGCGAGCTGATTGCGCGCGACCGCAACCATCCCTCGGTCGTCGTGTGGGGGCTTTGTAATGAGATTTACGGCCAGAACCCTCCGGCCTACATCTTCGCCAAGCGCATGCTACAAGAGGCAAAAAAGCTGGACCCCAACCGGCTCTGCTCTTATGCTTCGAATTCCCTGGGGGAGACCCCGCAGCGCGACGTGGCCGGTCTCATGGATTTCATCGAAGCCAACGAGTACTTTGGAAGCTGGCAGCCCGGATCGCCGCAGGAACTGGACAAGCATCTGGAGAGTCTCCACACCACATTCCCGGACAAGCCTCTGGTGATTTCCGAATACGGATACTGCGCTTGTACGGAAGACCGGCCCGAGGGCGACACTCGACGGATAGAGATTCTACGATCCCACGACGCTGTGATCCGCTCGAAAGATTACATCGGAGGCGCGATTTTCTTCTGCTACAACGATTACCGCACGCATGTTGGTAATCGTGGTGTCGGCGTTCTCCAGCAAAACGTGCACGGCGTGGTCGACGTTTACGGCGCGCCAAAGCCCTCTTACGAGACGCTTCGCCAGGAATCGAGTCCCATCGAATCGCTGGCTGTATCGAACCAGTTAAATACTTTTCACCTGCGCCTGAGATCGCGCCGCGACATTCCCATGTACACGCTTCGTGGCTATCGATTGCGTGGACTCTTTTATGGCCAGGGCATTATCCCGGTAGAACAGCAGGAAGTGGATCTACCAGAGATCACCCCCGGCATCGAAACAAGAGTCGATCTCACCTTCAGTCAATCAACCACACCCTTACGCGTTCAATTTGATGTACTCCGGCCCACCCGCTTTTCCGCGTATTCCCTGGATTGGACGCCATGAATTAAGGAGAACGATTCTTGTCCGTCCGAGCCACTCGTGCGTCTGCAGATGACTGAGGCCGAGAGTACGCCGACCCCCCATGCTGTGCTGCCAAACTTACGATCACAGATTGATGATGCAGTAGTGGTTGACAACGACGGTAACCACGGCAGCCGAATAGCCACCGGCCACATTCCTGTGCGGCAGGGTTTCCACAAGATTTTACCCACGGTGTGCGAGAAGCGATCCCAATTAGATTCGCCTTTTCCATCCACATTCCATGTGCCTTCAACTTGGTAGGCGGCAGAGGCCATTCCCCGGAGGAACTCGCTCGGAAAGCGGGCACTGTCGATCTCGGAAGGTGCCACAGCACCCGCGACCGGGTCTTGAGAAGACGGGATTCGAGCGGCGAACCCTTGGTTCGCGAGCACAGCGCTGCCAGTGACAAGCGAGCTTTTGATGAAACGTCGGCGATCCACTTCGACGCACGCTCCTATCGGACGCGAAGCTACCACCATTTGCGTGCCAGAGTCAAAGGAATGACGTGATAGCAAATGACCTTCCGGTAGTGCTTCGGCAAATGCGTACTTCCCGCAATCCAGAGGAGTGCGGGCATCTCGACGTGCGGTAGTGATGCGGGCTTGGCGGGGGCCGCAGCCGTCCTGGTTGTTACCGCTGTGATGTTGCGCTCTCGTCCCGAGCGGAGCCAATCGTCCCAGAGGGAGAGCAGACCTACGGTGGTCGAGCTGGCGAACTCGCAGCCGCTAACCATCCGGACCGCAAATGCGATGCTTGCGCAAGCACCGTCAGCAAAAGCAGCAATCGACTCGGTGGCCTGGCAATCCCAGAAAACACCTGTCCCACACGGGAAACGAAGCGCATTGGCCGAACTTGGTAAGGAGAAAACCAAGCTATGAACAACATTCGTCTGATCTCTTCAGTCTTGTTCGTTGTAGCCATGTCAGTGGGTTGTGCTTTCGCTGAGCAGCGAGCGAAGGTGGGTGAGAATGCAGCTTCACGCTACTGGTCAGCTTTTGCGCAAATGCAGGATTCCGCGATTAGGGACCAGCAGCGAAAGAGCTGAATCTGATCCTCGATGGCGCCGCTCCATATGACGATCTGAAGTACAAGGATTTTATTGAGAAGAACAGGCTCGCACCTGAGACGATGGACCGCGGAACCAGCATCTTGAAATTGCGATTGGGGCGTGGATTATCAAGCGGGTGCGGATGCGCCCGTGGACTACGTCCGTAAGTCATTGGCTCTAGGCCGCCTCAATGTTCTCTGCTCCTTTCACCCCCTGATCAATCATGACAATGACGGCGCTGTCCGCACGCTGGCCGCGGGATTAGGCTTCTCACACGATGTCGCCAACGGTGGAACGCTTTTTGCTGCCATCTCGGCGAAGACTCTTCTTGTCGCCCATCTCCGAGTGGTACAGTTCGCACTCCAGGGGAGTGCCTTGTCTGTCGCACAGCGCTCGACGCTACAAAAGGCAGTGGCACTACTAGGATCAGATGGCCTCGATTGGCAGTCCGCGGTAAAGCGAGAATTTAAGATTCCCTTGAGGCTGGATGCCAAAGCCTCGGCAGCAGTGGGACAGATTGTCCCGGTTTTTGTGTGCGCTCTCAACGTTTCATCCGTTCTGCCCAAGTTGGAAGAAATGCGTGCGGCGGGGCCGCAGCCGCTTCTGGAGATCATTCCGAACCCCAGGCGTGTAATCGAGGAGAGGCAGGACTTGATTGATAAGCTTCAGCAAACTCGCTTAAAGCTGCAATGAGCGTGCTCGTTCGGAGCAGGGGTCTCCGCCGGAGATTGCCATCACGGTTCGAAATGCCTCCACACTTCCTGGGCAAGAGCTGGATTCGAAACCCAGGCAAACCGATCGAGATCTCGAACTGCCTGTTCATAGAGAGAGCGGCCCCGCACGATTCCCAGCCGCGCGTAGTCCCTCGGCCGCCGTACGTCGAGCGTGGTTGTCTGATAGCGAACATTAGACAGCCACTCGACGGCGCCGTTTGAAGTCACGATTGGATACCAGGCAAACCCCTTGCGTTTCCTGATTTCCTCATATTCGAAACCGTATTCCCGGTCGCAGAGCGCGCCCAGAGTCATGAAATCGGAGGGGTCCGCACTGATCGCCGCGTGTGCCCAACCGGGCGGCACGACTACGATGTCGCCGGGATCGGCACGAATCGCATAGCAGCGGCCAGGGTCTTCGGCCGCCCGCTCTTGCATGTAAACGTAGGCTGCCCCTTCCCAAATCTCGTACACTTCCGGCGGCCTCCAGCCGCTGTGCGAGGAGATACGGTGCACATGGCCCTGGCTGCGGACCGGTTCATCGCCGAGTTTTCCTGATGAATAGATAACCACGCCGAAGAGAAGCATCCTTTGTTCGAGTTCGGTTTGAATCTCCTCGTGACCCACGTCCATGGCGATGGCATAGACGGGATCGGGCCCTGCACAGGCCGGATCTCGCAGACTAGGCCGAATCGCATCGAGCGGGCGTCTTTCGGGTGTTGGGCCGAACACGCCTGGTTCATAGCGAAACCCCAAGGGCTCACGGACGGGAACGACTCCGATACCGGGATCAAATCTCATGGCTCCGTCCGCACCGCTGCCCGAATTGTGGCGCACCGCTCTGCTCCGTCTGCGGGGCGCACGCTGTATCTTCCGGTTTTCGCCGGCACGATAAACGTTTCAGCATAGTGGACCTTAAATAGCTCGAAAGCCGCGGTGGGGCTTTCAACGATCGCCTCTTCTCCTTCCACGAGGTTTAGAACGTGCACACCGCACGAGGCGTCGTGTTCCACTGCTGAGGTGAACCAGTGCCTTCTCGTCTCGATGAACTCCTGTTCATGCAATCCAGTCCGCTCCTCAACCCAGCCTTTGCCCTCGCCGACTGTCTCGATACGATTCAACAGGTTCTTCCGTACCCACTCAGTGTCACAATCCCATTGAATATTGGCGGCGCCGTGATCTAGGTGAATGGGGCGCGGACGGCCATCCATGCCAGGCCGCCCCCAGTCCCACAGCTTAAAAGTAAAGATGTAGGGTGTGGCGCTAATCTCCAGAACCATGCTGTTCGCTCCGGAGCAGTGAATGGTGCCGGCGGGAATCAGGAAATGATCATGCTTCCGAGCCGGCCACTTGTTCACATATTTGCATACTTTAAACAGCGCGCCGCCCTCTTGCGCGCGATGCAGATCGCTGATCATTGCTTTGCGATCGATGCCTGTCTTCAGGCCGAGGTACACGCAGGCGTCGGGGGCCGCATCGAGCAGGTAGTAGCTCTCGTCCTGCGTGTACGCCATCCCAAAGTTGTCGATGATGTACTGATTGAGGGGGTGTACCTGAAGTGACAGGTTGCCGCCCTGCATGGTATCGAGGAAGTCGAAGCGGATGGGAAACTCGGCGCCGAACCTGGCAAACGCCGCATCGCCGAGCAATTCACGCGGATGGCGCAGCACCAGATCCATCGCTGGAATTTCGATGTTCACGCCCCCCATGTCGAGAAGAAGACTGTTTTCTTCCGGGACGCAGTCAAAGCACCAGGCGTAGTTCGGCGGGCCATCGGGCAAGTCACAGACTTCACGCATCCACTGTCCGCCCCAGGGGCCGGGATCGAAAAACGGAACTACCCGGAAAGGGCGGTTTACCGCACATCGCAGGCCCGAGCGGAAGGCCTCGCCGGTAGCCATCTTTGGCGCAGCGGGATCGTTGGTATCGAGCAAATAGTCAATCTGGTCGAGAAGACCCTGCTTGATCCGGTCGGCTACACGCCAATCGACAAAGTAGGCACGCTTGTACTTTGCCGCAGGCGATTCGTAGATGTCTCCGGCAGGGAAGTTACCGATCTGGTTGGCGCGCTGACGCTGTTGGATCTCCCAGCGGGCGAGATCCGCAAAAATCAGGACATCGGGTTCAGGGGCGAGAAGGGCCGTTCCCGTGCCAAGAATGAGGGTCATGCCTTCCGCCGATCGGCAAGCCTCGCGAAGCTGCGCAGTACTCCGAGGGTCGGCGAAGTCCTCAATGGTAAGGCGGCTCATCCGGCCGAACACCGGGTCGTCGGTCAAATCGCCCTTGACCATCGCATCGATTTCCGCCGGAGTCTTCCAGCAATCTTTGGTACGAAATACGTGCGCTGGATGCAGTGCGTCGACGAAAGATCCCAGCACTTCCTGTTCGAACACCCCGGGATAGACTTCCACGGCGATGCGCTGCGCACCGTCAGAGATTTCGCCACCAATGCGTAGGAGAATGTCTGGCCAGCCCTGCCAGACGGATTCGCAGCCAACTGGTACTCGAATGGAAGGAAACTTGTCGTAGTTTGAGAGCCTACTCATTCCACGACTCCATTAAGAGAGGAACGGTGCCGAATCGAATAGGTTCGCCTAATCACGACAATTCAGTTCTGTTTTCTTTCAGGCTCGACGAGCTTGACGTAGCGGCGGCTTTGTGTGGACACGCCGGCGCCGTTTTCCTGGTGGTCGATGATAGCGCGCAAGAGGAAATCGCCAGTAGTTTGTGGGAACTTGAAATCATTGTAAATGGTCTCCTGGCCGAGCGCCGCGATTTTGAACTTTGTTGTTTGCGTTGCCACTCGGTCTCCCTTTGTATTTTCGAGCGCCAGGGTGAGCGTGCCTTCGATCTCCCGATACTCGTCATTGACTAGCATCACGGGCAGCGACCGAAGGCTTCCGGCCTCGGTGCTCGGCTGCCAGAAGCTCAAGTAAACCCCTGCCGGCGCAAACGCATTGCTCATGTAATCGCGGAACGCGGGGTGAAGTTCGAGCTTGCTGACGTCACGGAAATGATCTGATGTATAGCCCGCAGGATCGCTGCTCGTGAGATAGACGAAGTGCAGCACACCGGCATATTGACGGTACGCGCGCCAGTACTCTGTAAGTCCGGCAAGCTGGTAGGCGTTAAGCGCGAGCCTTTGTTCTTCGGTGGAGTCCTTACCGAGCAGAGTCGGATAGAGGTTCTTGGTGAGTTCGGTCGGCGTCCCGTCCCGATTCAACCATAACCAGCCATACTCGTTCAGGATGAGAGCATGTCCCGTCTGCGCACCGGGAGAAATTCCGCCAGGATTCTCCAGCATAGTCATGTTGAACAGTGGACTACCGTCAGGCTTCGCCAGGTATTCGTAAGGGTGATCCTCAACGGGGTCGTCTGGAGCCGCAGGAGGGTTGTAACTGTTCTCCCAAGGCCGACTTGAAAGATCGAGGCTTCGAACCGCAGGGATGATTTTCTCGCCAAATGTCGCGTCCCAGGTCTCGTTATTCGCGTCCCAAATGGCAACGCTGGGATGATTCCAGTTGTCCCGCATCCATTCGCTGTACTCACGAATCATCTCATCCGTATTGAAGTGGACCTGGTTCTCGGGACCATGCCAATCATGGCCGGTCCAGACGAAGTATTCGTTCTGAATCAGCAGACCTGCTTCATCAGCGATCTCGAGCCACTGATCCGGCACGGGACCGATGCAGAACCGGAAGCTGTTCCAATGCATCTCGTGTGGGATTTCGACGAGCAGTTTGCGCACCCATGCCTCGTCCCATGGCAACGTACCGGATAGCGGGTCTTCGAAAAATCGGTGGAGTGTGATATTGGAGCCCCGCATGAAGTAGACACGGCCGTTGAGATATGCCCGTCTGGTAGCGGTATCGAAGCGGAACTCTCGCATGCCGAAACGAGTCGTGACCGTATCGCCGCCAGTGCTGGTCTCGAGCACATAAAGGTTGGGTGACTCAGGAGACCACAAACGTGCTCCGGCTACTGCTACGGTCTGGAGAACCACTTTGCTTTCGCCAGGTGCGAGCGTGATGCGCTGCGGCGTCGAAGTTGCCGCGGTGGCGCTTTCCTTCCAGGCGTGCACCCGGTGCGTCAGATTGAACGACACAGCTTTCTTTCCGAAATTGCGCAGGGCTGTCTGCACCACGATGGACCTGTCTGCGATCTTCGGTGCCACCTGAATGCTCTCGATCGCAGGGTTTTCGCTGAGCGCGAGAGAAACATTGTCATAAATGCCAGGAGTCCAGCGAATCTTTTCGAAATCAGTTCCGCCGGAAACAGTGGGTGGTAGCACTCCGGGATGCGCGCCGACGCGCACGATCAATTCGTTCTGACCCCGTCGGATTGCCTTGCTGACGTCAAATATGGCGGCGGTGAAGCAAGGTAAGTGGTCGCCGACCTTTACCCCATTGAGCCAAACGGCTGCTCCGAACTGTGCTTTGTTGATACGGAGAATGGTCACGCTACTTGTGGCGGGGACTTCGAACGTCCGGTGGTACCAAAACCAGTTGCGGTCCTGCCGCGCCACTCCGGCGTTATCAACGATCGCGCTCTTGGGAAGTTTTCCGTTCGCGACCCGGTTCTGAATCACCATCCTGCTATCAAACTGATCTACCTGTGGAAAGGCGGGCCGCGCAGAGTGTGCGAGGCCCGGGACCGGACCCTTGCGGTTCCAGATGGAGGGAACCGCCTCCGCGTCTCTGGAATCTTCGATGTCCCAAGTGCCGTTCAGCGAAATTGTCGTTCTCTTGGTTGCCCACAGAGAGAGTGGAAGGGCTGCTGCGATGGACAGGATGAGGATCGACTTGGAAAAAGGACCAGTGTTCATTAGAAAAGCCTATCAACGTTTTTGAATCAACCACGACTTCTCGATTTCCTCCAGCGTTCTACCCTTGGTTTCTGGAACCTTCCGCCAGACAAAGAGGAACGCGGCGATCGAGACTGTTGCGTAGAGCAGAAAAACGCCAGCAGCGGTAAACAGGTTCACCAGCGAAAGGAACGTCAGAGTGACCAGCAGTGTTCCGCACC
>WNEZ01003478.1_pt1 | contig 26747 bp, 22 predicted proteins | sample 5400521 | NCBI WGS metagenome assembly WNEZ01 (sample SAMN13153339, study PRJNA577476) | soil metagenome | isolation source: 120 cm saprolite under Douglas fir tree site 2 hole 1 replicate 1 | place: USA:California | collected 2015-04-18
GCACCAGGCAGACTACGAGCTATCGTTCTCCCATGCACGCAAGATAGCGGCGGTGGAGCTGATGGAGCGCGAGGCAGTAGTCTTCCCTCACTACGCACTATTGGAGGGCCACGACCGCTTTTCGCGGCTGCCACAACCGGCGGCACGCAAGTTCCAGCCACTGCATAGAGATTCCTGCAACTTCCCGTCACCTGTCGAACTGTTCAGCAAGATCGGCGCGCGCGAGTGGTTTGCGCCGTTGCGCTCGCGTGCGGATGCAGAGACTTCCAAGCGCTACTGCATAGAGAAGGAAGCACGCACGCTGCCAGCACTCGCGCTCCAGGTGGTGGAACGACGGCCAGCAGGCAGACGGGCGGTGTTCGACCTGGCGGTGAACGATCTACATGCCTTCGTGGCAGGCACAGTAGCGGTCCACAATTGCATTGGCAACAGCGGCCCATTGCCGCAGTCTGTTGCTGACGCGGTAGACCAAAATGACCTCGTGGTCGCTGCCGTCCTGAGCGGGAACCGCAATTTTGAGGGGCGCATCCATCCGCAGGTGCGCGCCAGCTTCCTGGCTTCACCCCCCCTGGTCGTCGCTTATGCGCTGGCGGGCACTGTAGACATCGACCTGACGAAAGACCCTATTGGAACCGATGTCAACGGCGAGCAGGTCTTCCTGCGTGACCTGTGGCCTTCCCCGCAGGAAGTGCGCGAGCTCATTGCAATCTCGATCACTCCTGAGGTGTTCGAGGAGAACTACTCCCATGTCTTCGAAGGCGATGAGCACTGGCGCGCGCTGCCTAATTCCGAAGGAACGCTCTTCGAGTGGAACCCTGCATCAACCTACATACGGGAACCCCCGTTCTTTCAGGATATGTCTACAGAACCAGAACCCCCGCAGGACATTCGCAACGCGCGAGTGCTGGTGATGGTCGACGACTCGATCACGACGGATCACATCTCCCCTGCTGGTAACTTTTCTGCAACCAGCCCGGCTGGGGAATACTTAGTCGAGCATGGCGTCGAAAAGCGCGACTTCAACACCTATGGAGCGCGGCGTGGCAATCACGAAGTGATGGTACGCGGCACCTTCGGCAATATTCGCCTGCGCAATCGCCTGCTGCCGGAGAAGGAAGGATACTACACGGTCCACCTGCCCGGTGGCGAGCAAACCACCATTTACGAAGCATCTGTGCACTACCAACAGGAAGGAGTACCATTGCTGGTGATCGCCGGCAAAGAATATGGCTCCGGTAGTTCCCGTGACTGGGCCGCCAAAGGGCCGCTGCTGTTGGGCGTACGTGCCGCCATCGCTGAGAGCTTCGAGCGTATCCATCGCAGTAACCTGGTAGGCATGGGCATCCTGCCGTTACAGTTTAAGCCGGGTGAGAACAAAGAGTCCCTGGGACTGACGGGCCGCGAGATCTATGATATCGAGGCCATCGAAAAGGGCTTGAGGCCGCGCCAGCAGGTAACAGTGCGTGTGACCCGTGAAGATGGCAGTACGTTCTCGTTCCAGACAATCGCGAGGCTGGATAGCCCGATCGACGTGACGTACTACGAAAACGGGGGCATTCTACCCACGGTCCTCAGGAAACTGCTGAAGGACTAGTCCATCAGAATTTGATGGGTGAAATGTAGGGGCGACCCTTGCGGTCGCCCTGACTCCCCACCCTTGCCGCCGCGATTACTCGCAGGGTGGGAAGGCAGATGGATCCTCGGGCGGTAGCGGTTCGACCTCGAAGAGGTAGCGTTGTCCGAACTGCTTGATCGCCTCCATGATGTCGACCAATGCCAGCCCTTTCTCGGTCAGGCAATACTCGACCCGGGGAGGAATCTCCAGGAAGGCTTGCCGCTGCACAAACCCCATCTCTTCCAGCATCTTGAGCCGTTGCGACAGCGTCTTGGGACTGACATTCCCCAGGGCCTGCAGCAGTTCACCAAAGCGTTTTGTGCCTGTCAGGAGCGTGTAGACTATGATGAGCGTCCACACATCGCCAATCAAACGCAAGGCACGGCCCACTGGGTGGCTTGCACAGGTTTCTACTTGTTCAGTTGTCGGCGCCTGCTTGAGTGTATCCATAACACAAGCATACCATAATTCCCCCTTTGAAAACAACATCCTTGACAATAGGAACTATCAAGTATATACTTACTTTCATAAAGTAAGTATATACTTTGGAAAGAGGACGAGCAGGATTGACCGTTCCTTTTTCCAAACAAAATCTGGCTATTTCGTTAGCAAGGGAGGAAATGACATGACAACGCAGAGTGAAGCGCAAAGCGTAACCACCGGTCGCTGGCAGCTCGACCCCAATCACACGCTGGTTGAGTTCTCCGGCAAGCACATGTTGATTACAACGGTCAAAGGCCACTTCAAGGGTGTGCGTGGCACCATCGTCCTTGATGAGGCCGATCCGTCCCGCTCTTCGGTGGAGGTGGAGATCGATGCGGCCAGCCTGTATTCGGGAGTGGACTATCGTGACAATCACCTGAAGTCCGCCGACTTCCTGGAGGTCGAGAAGTATCCGACGATTACCTTCAAAAGCGCCCGCGTCGAGCCCGAGGGCAGCAACCACGCGAAGGTGATCGGAGACCTGACGATCCATGGCGTCACCCGTGAGGTGGTGCTGGACACCGAGCTCACCGGGCGTGGGAAGAATCCTATGGGTCAGGAGGTTATCGCTTTCGATGCCAAAACGTCGATCAACCGCAAAGACTTCGGACTGAACTGGAATATGGCGTTGGAAACCGGTGGTTTCCTGGTGAGCGATATCATCAAAATCGAGATCGCTGCGGAGGGCATCAAGCAGTCCGCTTGAACAGGCACCTTCCAGGACCATATCGCCTGTTTGTATTTTCTACAGGCTGGAGACGGGCACGATCTACTGTGTCCGTCTCTCTTTATCTCCATTGACTCTCCACTTATACCTCTAGTATACTATAAATGCATGTTTGTACAGCGTAGAGAAGCACCACTAACCGCATCGTCGAGGGAAGCGGTATGACAAACGGCGGCACCTACATCGGCAAGCAGATCGGCAACTATCGCATAGTCACTGAAATCGCCAGCAGCTATTTCAGCCACGTCTTTCGCGGTGAGCACGTCTTACTCCATGAGCGGATCGTTGCTATCAAACTCTTGCACGCTTATCTTGATTCACCGCAGGAGAGTGAACGCTTTCTCCAGGAAGCTCAATTCCTCGCAAAGTTGAAGCATCGCCATATCATGTCCATCGTTGATGTTGGTACCTTCGAGAATCTTCCGTATCTGGTAGTCGAGTATGCTCAAAACGGTTCTCTTCGCGACCGCCTGCGGCGTAACCCTTCTCCGCGCCCGCTGCCTCTGGATGAAGCCCTGACTATTCTTCTACAGGTGGGACAGGCGCTGCAGTATGCCCACGAGATGAACGTCGTTCACCGTGACCTCAAACCCGAGAACATCCTGTTCAACTCCAGGAACGAAGCGCTTCTTGCCGACTTCAATATTGCGACCGTGCTGGAGACCGCAAAAACGAAATCTATTGATATCATTGGCTCACCGCTTTACATGGCGCCAGAGCAGTTTGAAGGCACCGTCAGTAAGAGAAGCGACCTCTATGCTCTGGGCTGCATTGCTTATGAACTTTTTACAGGACGCCCGCCCTTCAACGCCCCCAGCGCTTTCGCGCTGGGCCTTAAACACAAGAACGAGGATCCGCACCCACCCACTCATCTCAATCCACACCTGCCCAGGCAAATCGAGCAGGCCATCCTCAAAGCACTGGCGAAAGAACGTGCTGATCGACACATCAGTGTCTCCGTTTTCGTCACCGCCTTGCAGCGCTCCACTTTTCAAAAGCCCACGGAGCAATCGGAAGCCGAACGCATTATTCAGGGCAGCCTCAAGCGCTGTGAAGAATCATTGACGACATATGAGCATGCCATTCTCAACCCTGAGAGCGCCATCTTCCATACAAAAAGAGGTGACTTGCTCTACGGGAGAAAGCGAGACGAGGAAGCCCTGGTCGCTTATGAACAAGCCATCCAGCTCGATCCCCATTTAGCTCTGGCTTACGAAGGTAAAGGCCATGCGCTCTATTTCTGCAACCGTTATGAAGAAGCCCTGGCAGCCTATGAACGAGCTACCCAGCTCGATCCCCAACTGGCCAAAGCCTACGACGGCAAAGGGTGGGCGCTCTGGCACCTCAAGCGCTACGAGGAAGCATTGAAAGCATATGATAGAGCTACTGACCTGGATTCCCATAATTTCTCTGCCTATAATGGCAAAGGCCATGTGCTTTTGGAGCTTCGACGTTTTCAAGAGGCCGCTGCTGCCTACCAGGAAGCTATCCGGCATCAACCTGGACTTACCTTTGCCTATTTTGGCAGGGGCAATGCCCTTTTCGAACTCCGGCTCTACGATGAAGCCCTGGCTGCTTATGAGCAAGCCATCCGGCTCGATCCCAGGCTCGCATATGCATATAATGGCAAGGCGAATTCGCTCTGGGGCCTCAAGCGCTATGAAGATGCTCTTGCTACTTATGACCAGGCCATTTCCTTAGACCCCAGTGCCGATCTTTACTACAGAAACAAAGGCAAGCTGCTGAGGTCCCTTGGAAGGACAAAAGAGGCTGAGGAGGCTTATGAAAAGGCCCGGCAACTTGGCTATAACGGATAGTCGACCTTACCTGCTGAGCTTGCTCGCCGCCGCTGTATCCAACATCCACGTCACCTCGCCATGTAGGGGGTGTACGATTTGCGCGGGGTATTCGTCGGGGTTGTACTCTCCTTCGATGACCTCATGTACAGCATCTGCCTTGTCACTGCCGGTCACCAGAAAAAGCACGTGCCGTGCTGCATTCAACAACGGCGGGGTGAAGGTCAGGCGATCTGGTGGCGGCTTGGGCGTCCTCACCGGCATGACGAGACGCTCTTGCTCATGGAGGGCAGCCTGATGTGGGAAGAGAGAAGCGGTATGCCCTTCGGGTCCCAGACCGAGCTGGATCAGGTCGAAGCTGGGTATGCCTTCGGTGCCAAAAATGCGCCTCATTTCAATGACATAGGCCTGGGCAGCCGCGTCATGGTCGGGCCAATCCGCGTGCATGCGGTGTATCTGGTTCTCAGCAATGGGCACCTTACTGAGAAACGCTTCCTGCGCCATACGAAAATTGCTCTCCGCGTCATCTACCGGGACGCAACGCTCATCGCCCCAGAAGACTTCCACCAGCGCCCAGTCAATCTGGCTGCAATACGGTTCATTGGCGAGCAAACCATACAGCTTTCTCGGCGTTGAGCCGCCTGCGAGTGCAACTGTGAAGCGGCCATGAGTAACAACCGACTCAGCCGCGAGCCGCACAATGAGCTGGGCCGCTTGATGGCTCAGAGTGTCACTATCAGGATAGGTGGCAATATACATACAGCACTCCTCATCTTTAAGCTTGCCCCAACAACTCCGCAAGCTCTTCTAGCGTTTGCTCATAGGACAAATCGCGTTTCATAATCTCCAGTTCCTGGCCCAGCAGCTGGCTTTCTGGAGAAGCCATGGCGAGGCTGACAGTCCTTTGCGGGCGTGTCTCGTCGGCCAGTTCAACAGAGGTGATCACATGGTCAGGGTCATCTTCACGCTCAATGCTGAATATGGCCTGCCTGTCTTCCACCTGGCTAACCAGGCGTACAGAGCAGATCGACCCCGGGTGCATATCGGTATACACCTGCGGATAAATATGGATGCTGGTCCGTTTCGCCGCTTTGCCCCGGCCTGAACCCAGCGGGCGAGTGAGACGAGGACTGGTTGAGCGATCCATATGCCAGGTGTATGTGCCACTGGCCGTATCATACACATTTTTTAAGGTATCTCCGGCCAGGTTCCACCCGAGACGCGCCTTCAGCCAGCCTGCCAGCAGCAATGCGCGTGCAGGATTGGGCGAAACGTCACCAGACTCGGTGCGCATCTGCGTGGCAATCGGGGCAGCGGCATGCGCGATTTCGATGGAATTGACCCCTGCCAGGTAAGGACGGTAATCTACAACATCGAAAAATTGGGCGATTAATTGCCGCCACGGGGTCAACCGGCTCCAGTTCAAATCACTTAGAGCACAGCCAGGTGATGCCTGGAGGAGTGATGCCAGTGTATAGATGTCCTGCTCCGGGTTAAAAAAGCTGGTCGAATCAACTATTACCCGGTCGCTGAGAGCAACAAGGCTGCCAAATACGCTATTATCACTCGGCGGATCACCGAGCCACCATAGATACACCGGTAACTCCGCTTTCAGCAGGGGTTGAGCTATATTCGCTATGGCGCGAACTGCGCCGCCGCTAGCTAGAACAGTCGTCTGCTCAAAGCAATGACGCATGAGATCTGAGATAACGGAGAAGCAGCGTAGTGTAATCCAGGTAGAAATACTGGTGGGTGTGTCGTCGCTGCTGTCAAGAATCAGTATCGTGACACGAGCCAGGTGCATGCTTGATAAGTCGCGTAGCAGTTTACTGGCGCGCTGGGCAGACTCGATATCGGGGGCGCTGATGATGAGATTGAGCACACTGGTACGAACATTCGTATTCTGACCCATGCGCATGTTGTCGGCGGATATTTTCCACAGGAGAGCAAGTTCTTGCTCAGTTTGCTCCATGCGAATGGGCTTGCCTGCCCACGGTAAACGTATCACTGGCCGGTTGGCGGTATCCTCAGTCATTGTCGTGCTCCCCTATCATTACGAACATCTTTGTTCTCTAATATATCTTGATGAACGCCATTGTTCTTTTGCGCAGTCCACCAGCAAGATGCCCTGCGCTCTGTTGTACTGCACTACGGTCGGCGCCACCTGCGGCCATCGTGCCAGATGAATTCGTCAGCAGCTTCAGGTCCCCACGTGCCCGATTCATAGGTCAGGATGTTCTCGCTTCCTTCACTTTTCCATTGGTCAAGGATGCCCTGAACAAAAGCCCAGGCCGCCTCTACTTCGTCCCGCCGCGTAAAGAGTGTTGAGTCGCCTACCATACAGTCGAGTAGCAAGCGCTCGTATGCTTCAGGCTGAGCGCGGAACGAAGAACCATAGAGAAAATCCATGTTCACGGAGCGAATCTGCATTTCTGTGCCTGGTACCTTGGTACCAAACTTGAGCGAGATCCCTTCGTCCGGTTGGATGCGCAGCGTGAGAACGTTCGGCTCGACCTGTCCATGTGCATCGCTCCGCTTGAAAAGCATGAGCGGCGCCTGCTTGAACTGGATAGCGACTTCGGTGACACGTTTAGGGAGACGTTTGCCCACGCGCAGGTAGAAGGGAATACCCGCCCAGCGCCAGTTATCGATGAACAATTTGATGGCTACATAGGTCTCCGTCGTCGAATGCGGCGGGATACCGGGCTCCTGTAAATATCCAGGAACCTGTTGACCGTTGACCCAACCTGAGCCGTATTGCGCACGAAATGTATTATTTGTAACCTCGCGCCCGGCAAGTGGCTGCAAAGCGTGTATCACTTTGACTTTTTCATCCCGCACCGCGTTGGCATCAAAGGCAATCGGCGGCTCCATCGCAACAAGTGTCAAAAGCTGTAATGCATGGTTCTGCACCATGTCACGAATAGCTCCCGTTTCCTCGTAGTAGGCTCCGCGTCCTTCTAATCCAATATTCTCTGCTACAGTAATCTGTATGTGGTCAACATAACGCCGGTTCCACACCGGCTCGAAGATACCATTCGCCAGGCGAAAAACAAGGATGTTCTGTACTGTTTCCTTACCAAGATAATGATCGATGCGGTAGACCTGTTCTTCTTTGAAAACCCTGGCAACCTGGCGGTTGAGTTCGTGCGCCGATGCCAGGTCATGTCCAAAGGGTTTTTCAATGATGATGCGCGTCCAGCCTTTGCGATTTCGATTCAAGCCCATTGCGCCAAGACGCTGGATGATATCAGGATATTGGCTGGGCGGCGTTGAAAGATAAAAAATGCGATTGCCGCCCGTCCCGCGTTCCTGGTCAAGCTTATTCAGCAGGATATTGAGTTTCTCATATCCCGCTGGATCGTTAAAATCGGATTGCAGGTAGCGGATACCCGAGGCGAAGCTCTCCCACACCTGTGGATTGACCGGCTTCTGGCGAGAGAATTGATTAATGGCATCAAGTGCCTGCTCGCGAAAAATGTCGTCGTTGTAGGGCCGCCGGGCGAACCCTACAACGGAAAAACCCGCAGGGAGTGGGTGTTCCAACGCCAGGTTATAGAGTGCTGGAAGCAGTTTCCTATGCGTCAAGTCGCCGGTCGCCCCAAAAATGACCATGACACAGGGCTCAGGTCCTTGTTTGACGCGTAATCCTTCTCGCAGTGGATTGACCTCGACTGCGCTACGCTGAGGCATTGGTACTCTCCTTGTAGGGCGCGAGTGCTCGCACCCCTACTAGTCTGTTTTTACTGCGTGCCCTCCGAACTCATTACGCAGTGCTGCAATGACTTTCGCTGTGAATGATTCATCCTGCCGCGAGCGGAAGCGCTCGAGCAGTGAGAGCGTGATAATCGGCGCCGGAACGTCGGTGTCAATGGCCTGCTGCACCGTCCAGCGTCCTTCACCGGAGTCTGCTACATAACCTTTGATATGCTCAAGCTTCCCGTCACGCTGGAAGGCATCTTCTGCCAGTTCGAGTAACCAGGAACGTACGACGCTGCCCTGGTTCCACAGGTGCGCGACGGCGTGCAGATCAAGGTTATACGGGCCGGCGTTCAAAATCTCGAAGCCTTCGCTATATGCTTGAAGCATACCATATTCAACGAAACCACCGCAGGAAGGTCTCCTTTCTGAGTTGCGGTCGAGGCTAGACACAAACCCCTGTGTTTACACATGGGGTATCTGACTACCGTTATGCACCATTTTGACAACTTGCTACCTACTATTTAAACTCCACATCGCTCCCGGCCGTGCCATCAGTCCGCGTGGAGCGTCTCTTTAAGAGCCTGCCGCTTGGCTTCGATCTCTTTGAACAGTTCGTGGAAGGAATCGGCAAACTTTTGTACCCCTTCATCCTGTAGTTGCCGCGTCACCTGGTCATAATGGATGCCTACATCCTCCAGAGCAGCCAGTTCAGCCTTGGCCTGTGGAATGTTATCCTCGATGCTGTAACGTACCTGCCCGTGGTCGCGGAAATTCTGGATGGTCTCAAGGGGCATTGTATCTACAGTATTGGGTCCAATCAACTCCTCGGCGTAAAGCACATCGCGGTATGCGGGGTTCTTCGTGCTGGTGCTCGCCCAGAGCGGTCGCTGCACATGAGCCCCGGCGTGCTTGAGCGACTCGAAGCGCGGCGTGCTGAAAATGCGCTTGAACTCCTGGTAGACGAGCCGCGCATTGGCAATGGCTGCGCGTCCTTCAAGTGACTTGAGCATCTGCTGCCTGGTACTGTCGCTGGTGGCTTTGATCTGGTCCTCGAGCAACTTATCAACCAGTGTATCGACACGGCTAACAAAGAAACTGGCGACTGAGGCGATATGGCTGATATCTTTGCCTTCGCTATTGCGCTCTTCCAGGGCGCTCAGGTAGGCGTCTGCCACCTGCAGGTAGTCCTCTATTGAGAAGATGAGCGTGATGTTGATGTTTATGCCCTCGCTCAGGGACTGGCGGATGGCAGGAATGCCTTCTGGCGTGCCTGGGATCTTGATCATCAGGTTCGGCCGGTCAACTATTTTCCAGAAGCGGCGCACCTCCGAGATCGTGCCTTCGGTATCGTGCGCCAGCTCTGGTGAAACCTCGAGGCTGACGAAGCCATCCTGCCTGTTTGTACTGTCGTAGATGGGCCGCAGCAGGTCGGCCACGGTACGAATGTCCTGGATGATTAGCGCCTCGTAGATCTCGTTTGTGCTCTTGCCCTCCCTGATTAGCTGGTACATCTGCTCATCGTAGGCGTTGCCATGGCTGATCGATTTCTGAAAAATGGTCGGGTTCGCGGTAACCCCCACGATGCCATCTTCGTCCATCAGGCGCTTGAACTGCCCGGACATGAGTTGAGCGCGATCAATGTTATCGTACCAGACGCTTTGTCCTAGTGCTTTCAACTGAAACAATGGGTTGGTCATGTGAATCTCCTTCGCTGCTTAATGCAAAAACGTCCCTACGTACTACGGCCGCAAAAATCAAATGTATGTGTAACCTACAAAATCTCTTGCTTTTTATCAATGCCCTCGACAGGAGGTCAACCATAAAGCGCATTCACGTCCCCATCATAGCATGTAACAATAGAGAGGTACAAATTCAGCCCTATTTCTTTGCCTTCTGCTGCAACTCGTACAACTTGCTGATGGCTTCGATAGGGGTCAGTTCATCAATAGCCAGTGCCTTGATCTCCTCAATCAAGGGATGCTGCTCGGCTGCAAAGAGAGTCATCTGTAGAGCCGTAGGCACGGCTATATCCTGCATGGCCTTGCGCCGGGCCTTGGCATCGCCTTTGCGCTCCAGTTCCACCAGGATCTCCTCTGCACGGTGAATCACAGGGCGTGGAATACCTGCTATTTGTGCCACGTGTACTCCGTAACTCTTATCCGCGCCGCCCGGCACAATCTTGCGCAGGAAGACGACTTTCCCACCCTCCTCTGTAACGGCTACGTTCATACAGCGAATTCGCGGCAGCATCTGCGCCACCTCGACTAGCTCGTGATAGTGCGTAGCAAAGAGTGTACGTGCTCCACACCGCTTATTGTTGTGCAGGTATTCTATGATGGCGCGAGCAATGGCGAGGCCATCATAGGTGCTGGTGCCGCGTCCTATCTCGTCGAGGATCACCAGGCTGCGCGGTGTAGCATGGTGCAGGATATTGGCCGTCTCGACCATCTCTACCATGAAGGTACTCTGCCCCGTTGCCAGGTCATCCTGTGCGCCGATACGCGTGAAGATGCGATCAACCAGGCCGATACTGGCCGCCTCCGCCGGAATATAGCTGCCAATCTGTGCCATCAGCGTAATCAACGCAACCTGGCGTAAGTAGGTTGATTTGCCCGCCATGTTGGGTCCGGTGATGATCAAAATCTGTGCATCGTGGTTGGCAAGCTGTGTGTCATTGGGAATAAATGGAGTCTCTGCTTGCGCCTGTTCGACGACGGGATGACGGCCGGCGACGATGTGAACGGTATCGCCTTCATTGAGTTGAGGACAACAGTAATTGTGCCGCGCCGCGACTTCCGCCAGGCTCAGATAAGCATCGATCTCTGCCAGCGTGTGAGCGGTGTCGAGAATAGGCTCTGAGGCGTGGATAGCGATATCAGCACGCATTTGGGCGAAGAGTTCCCCTTCCAGTTTGCTGATCCTGTCCTGCGCATTAAGAATCAGCGTTTCGTACTCTTTTAAGTCTGGTGTAATATAGCGCTCCCCATTAGAGAGTGTTTGCTTGCGAATGTAATCGGCTGGAACGCGGTTCAGATTGGAGTTGGTCACCTCGATATAGTAGCCAGATACCTTGTTATAGCCCACTTTGAGGTTGCTGATGCCGCTCCGCCTGCGCTCGCGCTGCTCCATCTGAGTGATCCACTGCTGTCCATCTTGTGAGGCTAGCTTGATCGTATCGAGTTCAGAGTTGAAGCCGGGCCGGATCACACCACCTTCCGCCGTGCTCAGGGGCGGCTCATCCACGATGGCGCTTTCGATCAATGTAATGATATCCCCGTTGTCGGTGAGCTGCTGCATAATATGTGCGAGCGCAGGCATGCTTTGCTCCCCGTCCTCGGGTAAGCAGGCTCTTACCTCGATAGCCGCGCGCAGTCCTGTCGCCAGGGCTACCATATCGCGCGGTGTAGCGATCCGCTGGCGCACACGATTAATCAGGCGTTCGACATCGCCGGCCTTCTTCAATGCCTCTACCAGCCTGGCCTGCATGAGTGTATCACTTAGCATCTCGCCAATCACCTGTTGGCGCTGCTGGAGAATAGCTATATCAAGTAAAGGCTGACCAATCCAGCGCCGCAACAGGCGGCCCCCCATTGGACTCCGCGTTTTATCAAGCACCCACAACAGTGATCCTTTGACGGAGCCACTGCGGCCGCTCTCGAAGAGTTCGAGATTGCGGCGTGTATGTGGGTCGAGCGTCATGAAAGAAGAAGTATAGTAGGTCTCGAGCGCCGTGAGCTGGCTTAATAGCGCTCTCTGTGCCTCCTGGAGGTATGCCAGCACTGCCCCGGCCGCGCGAATAGCCAGTGGGAGATGCGCGCAGCCAAAGCCTTCCAATGATGTGACCTCGAAATGTGCGAGCAAACGGTGACGCGCATCATCCTCGGCAAAATAGCGCGCATCGTAGGGTGTCACATGCCCTGACGCTCCGCTAATGCCCGTGAGTAGTTTCGCCAGCGGGGCGATGTCGTCTTCATCTTCCTCGTCGAGGTCGGGGATCTCTGCTTTCGAGGATTCCACCTGGGGAATAGCAGATCCGTTATTTCCCAGCTTTGTCACCTTCTTCTCGCTCATCACGGCTGCCAGCCAGCGCCTTTTGCGACTTCCTAGGGAAGCATAATGAGCCTCGACGATGACCTCTGCCGGCCCTACGCGAGCAATCTCCTGCTGTAGTGCCAGTTCTGGTTCGGGTGTGCTGAACTGTGTAACAGCGAATTCCCCTGTTGTAATATCTACGTACGCCATACCCACGGCTTCACGTCCCACGACCACGCCGGCCAGAAAATTGTTGCGCTTGGCTGCCAGCATAGCGGGATCGATCACAGTACCAGGAGTAACGACGCGGATCACTTCTCGCTCAACCAGCCCCTTGGAGAGCGCCGGGTCGCTCATCTGCTCGCACACTGCCACCCTGTAACCCTTGCTCACCAGGCGCGCAATGTAGCCATCAGCAGCGTGATGGGGTATACCTGCCATGGGCGATTTTTCACCGCGCCCGAAGTCGCGTCGTGTCAGAGCAATTTCCAGTTCACGGGCAACAATCTCTGCATCATCATCGAACATCTCATAAAAGTCGCCCAGGCGAAAGAAAAGAATAGCATCAGGGTTCTGTTGCTTGATCTGCAGGTACTGCGTACGTACGGGACTATGGATGGGATGCTGTTTTTCATACTCTTCGAATAACACGTCTTGCCTCTACCGTTGCTAAAATCCTTCAGCAAAATGCTTCTCAAGTGTAGCAGGTCCGCATGTGTACGTCTAGATGTTCCAGGATGTATCCGCCATAGCTCGATAAAAAGCCGGGGTAGTCCACCGATTTAAGGAGATCTCAAGTTCGCAAGTCCCATCAATTTGCAATGCCTGCTTCTCTCATATATACTATGGGCAACATATACGTGGCAGAAAACGCGGCTACATCTGGAGCTGGATAGGGGGCACCCATGATCTACCTGGTTCTCATTGTCTTCGTACTGGTGAGTAGCGCGGTGGCCGTGTTAGCGTTGCAGAACTTTCCGACTGAAGTACCGCTTATACTATTCACCTGGCATCTACCACGCTTTCCACTCGGCGCGCTCCTCGCGGTAGCATTTGGGCTGGGAGCCTTGTTGCTCTATGTCATCTCCGCTCTATCGGCATTGCAGGAGCGCCGTGAAGTGAAAAAGCTGCGTGTACGAGTGGCACAACTCGAACAGATCGTTGCAAAATCACCTGGCGGCCCTTTTCCAGGAGTCTTTTCTCAGTCTGCCATGAGAGCGCCTCATGCCTCCAACTTCACAAAAATAAACCTTTCCCAAAGCGCAGACGCTATAAGCCAATCACCCGCAGAAGATATCAGCTAACCATCGCAATCAAAAAAGCCTCTCATGTCACCCTGAGAGTGCGTCGGCAGGGCGGCTATCGATAATGCCCTGCTCCTCGATGCGTTCCTCCACGCGAATGTCACGGCGTGCCAACTCAGCAATAAATCGATGTGATTCGAAGGCGGCCTCGGGAGCCATCACTCCAGGGCCCCTTCCCGCGCCTTGTGCAAGCAACTGTGCTCCTATGGAGATAGGAATGCCCGTCATCCTGGCAGTCGCCTGCTGTCCCCAATCGCTCATGCCAGGATGGCCCGTGTGGCTTGCAGCCCGAAATGGTAGGTCATTGTATTAACCACTGCGTCATGTCCGCGTATTAGCGCTACTAACGCATCCTCGTCCGAGGCGTCCATGTATACAGCACGTACGTGACTACGGCCCGTGCTGGCGTTGAGTTTGTCAGCCAGGGCATTGGCCTTTTCTTTGTTGAGGTCTGCAATAGTAATCTCATCAAAATCGCTCGTTATAGCCAGATCGCGAGTCGCTTCTGATCCCATCGCACCGCAGCCCCCCAGAATAACTGCTCTCATCTTTCCGCTTGCCTTTCATCTCTCTAAAACCGCGCTTGCGACCTAATAAGAAGGCGGTGTCGTAATCCATAGCACCTCGGCCTGCTCTGGCCCCGGATTCCTATTGCGATGCGGAATGCGGCTCTCGAAGACAATACTATCTCCCTCTTCGAGTATATAGCGGTCAGTACCGACCCAAAATTCTAGCCGTCCACGAAGGATTATCACACATTCTTCGTCCGAGTCATGCGCATAGGGTTCTTCTCCCGAACCCCCACCTGGCTCGATTACGCTCAGGATAACCTGGAGCTTGCCCGTAAGATTCGGTGTGAGCAAGTAGTCGCGCCATTGCCGGCTGGGATGGATCAGTTGCCTGCGCTCATCGCGCCGCACAACTCGGTTCTCTGGCATCACCGGTCCCTGGAAAAGCTCCGTCAGTGGCACACCGAATGCCTGGGCAACCTTGCGCAGCGAGGCTACTGAGGGGCTTGTCAAATTGCGTTCTACCTGGCTGAGAAAACTCCGTGTCAGCCCTGAACGGGCCGCTATTTCATTGAGTGTGAGCTGGCGGCTCTCCCGCAGCCTGCGGATCGTCATGCCCAGGTCCGGTTCGTTGAGGGTGCTCGTCAGAGGCTGCGTCCTGCCCTGCCCTCCATTCGTGGCGTGATTCTCCCACTCATTTGAACGCGAAGAATGAGTTGTGCCCTCTTCCTTCGAAGACAAAGGGGACTGTGCCTCTTCTCTCGTTTGACTACCGCTTTGCCTGTTCTTACCCGGCATGATCTACAAAACCTCTTTCTTGTATCGTTCTTCGTTGAGAGTCTCTTATAATCTTTATCTTCCGCCCGCATCTCTTGCTGTATTTCTCCCCGCCCCCTTGCGCAGCACCACCTGAGACACAATGATTGCGGTGAGCGTAAGCGAGAGCATTGTTGCGGCTACCGCGTTAATAATCGGCGAGACCCCGAAGCGCAGCCTTGAGAATAAGTTTAGCGGCAGCGTCGTCGAACCTATCCCTGAGACAAAGAAACTCAGCACAAAATCATCGAACGAAAAAGTGAATGCCAGCAACCCCCCGGCCAGCACGGCTGGATAGAGCTGTGGTAGCGTCACTTGCCAGAATGTACTCAGTGGCGTGGCTCCCAGGTCGGCAGATGCCTCCTCCAGAGTTCGATCCATTGCGCTTCACTGCTGGTTGGATACCATTACAAATAATTTCGCCAATGGCTGTACTTACCACCACCTTCCTTGAATCGGCGCCTGTCGACTCGCCTGCATAGGTTTCGCGTACCGTGCCAGTGATAAAATTGGTCAGCCCAATGAAGTCCGCTACAAAACGCGTCCGTGGACGCTCGTACACCTCCGCTGGTGTTCCCTCCTGCTCCAAACAACCGGCATTCATGACTGCAATGCGATTTGAGAGCGTCAGGGCTTCTTCCTGGTCATGTGTCACGTAGATGAAAGTGATACCAACTGTGCGCTGTAACGTCTTCAACTCGACCTGCATCTCCTTGCGGAGCTTGAGATCAAGTGCGCTCAACGGCTCATCGAGCAGCAGCACAGTAGGCCGGTTGACAAGCGCGCGGGCCAGTGCTACCCTCTGCTGCTGGCCGCCTGAGAGTTCACTCGGCTTTCGCATCTCCACACCTATCAACCGGACCATCTCGAGCGCCTCTTGCACGCGGCGGCTGATCTCAGAGCGGCTCACGTGTCGTTGGCGCAGGCCATACGCGATGTTGTCGGCGACGGACATATGAGGAAAGAGCGCGTAGCTCTGAAAGACTGTGTTCACATCCCGGCGATATGCAGGCAGTCCCGCCATATCGGTGCCGCGAATCAACACGCGACCGCTAGTAGGTTGCTCGAAACCGGCAATTAGACGCAGCGTTGTTGTCTTTCCGCATCCGCTGGGACCAAGAAGCGAGAAGAAAATGCCTCTTTCTATCTGGAGTGTTAAGTCGCGTACCGCCGGGGTCGTGCCAAATACTTTGCTGGTACCGAGGAGCTCTACATCATAGCTGGTTTCTAATGCACCGTTCATCGGCTCCGGACGCATACCCTGCTCCTCTCAATAGCACGAGAGTAAAATAATCAGGTTAATCGGACGAAGTGTAGTGATACTTAACTTAATGTAAGTATACTGAACACTCCCGCCGTAGTCAATGCATGGGAGTACCCATTATGCCTTCTTGACCTTGCCCCTGGGACAAAGTTGTATCATCAATAATGACAGGAAGATGAGTTAAAGGCGGTCAGTGATGAGAACATTACTCCAGATCGCGAGATTGCACAATTGCTCGGCGTGACGCCAAAAACGATCCGTCACTACGAGAAAATAGGCCTGCTAGTGGCCTGGTAACCCCAGCAAAAATTCCCAGAAACTGCGCTTCCGCCGTGGCTTTTGATCTTGTGCAGGAGTGGGCTCTGCATTCTCCTGTGAGCCGCTCACTTCAGGAACGCTATCATTGGCAGCACCAACAACCACAAGACCTTCCTCGACAGGCGCTTCGCTCTCGACGTTCACTTCATCCGGCAGCAGCACTTCTGAGCCAGTAGTGGCTTCTGCCTCCTTTTCCTCGCTATGCGCTTCACCGGCAGTATCCTGCTCGTCTATCTCAATGGGGAACGGCATTTCCTGTACAGCATCAACGCCTGTATCCTCTTGTGGAGCAACAATGTTGGTAAGAACCTCTAAGGTTTCAACCTCAGCATTCCCTTCGGGAGCCAGGGATGCTTCGTCAACCTCTACCTTCGTAGAGGGTAATGTCTCCAACTGGAGAGCGAGTTCTACAGCTTGCTGTTCGCTCTCCTGCTCGAAAGAAGCAGCGGATGGACCATTTTCCTCTGCAACATGTGCGGCCTCTGGCGCCTGAACGGCTTCTATCCGCTGTTCTTCCATCGTCTGCTCGATAGCAGTGGTAGGTTCTGGAACCTCAGCCTCGGGCTCAACCAGGCTCACTTCCGGCACAGTAGCAAGCTCCATGGGCTGCTGTTCGCTCTCCTGCATCATAGGAGCAGTGAGTAAATCGACAGCATCCTCAGCCTCTGTAACAAGTGTTGCTTCGAGTTCAGCAGCTTCTGCATCCGCAGTGGCTTCTGCAATCTGCTCCTGGACATCCTCCTCCCCGGAAATAAGGAACGCATCGGCAAGGGCCGTTGTCTCAGCAAGTAGAGACTGTGCCATCTCCTGCTCTCCTGGCTCTTCAGACAACTCCTCTGGAGGGGAGATCTGGGCAGCCTGCGATGAAATGCTTTCAAACGACGCTTCGCCAGCAAGTTGTGTTTCCGCTGAAGGAGGTTCCGTCGTGGGAAACTCACCATCTTCCTCGCTGGTGAGTTTCCGCAATAATAGTTCCTCGGTAGCGTCAATGTCTGAGGGAGCTTCGGGTAGGGCCGACGTATCAACTTCGGCATCTCGCATGGAGTCGATCCAGTCGTAGGCTCCTTCCAATGCATGCTCACACCATTGCGTGTAGTTATCGTGAATGAAATCTAATTGCTCGCAGTAATCAAGCCGCTGCATGATAAGATCTAACCACTCCTCGCCCTGCTCCAGCATACGGTCGAGCAGGTCAAGATCAGCGACGCCATTCGCTTGCAGGCGTGCCAGCGTAGCGAGAGCTACAGCCGGAGGGCGGGCGTGCTGCATATATTGCGCATTTTCATCTATTTGTAAGCGTAAAGTATCAATCTCTTCTTGTAAGACATTGATCCGCCGGTGCGTGATCCACCATTGATAGCCGGTATAAAACTGCTCTACATCTAGCTGGTTGAGCCGTGAGTAGACCTGGCTGAGATCGTCAGGGAACTGGCGCTCAGGTTTGTGACTCATTTAGGATGATCCTCCCCTGGCAACTGTCGAGCCGAAGGTGCGGATTGCCTGCCCCAGCGTTCTATCCAGCGCTGCACCAGTCGGTTCGTGCGTATCGCCTGTTGGTCTATAGGACTGGTACGGTCGGTAGTCCCAGGGGAAACTGCAAGATTGTATAGCCACTCAGGAAGTTCGAGCCGTGGCTCAGTATAACCACGCTCATAAAAATCTACTGTTCTATCTTCTGGAAGCGGTATCAGTTCAGAGTGCGGGGTCACAGGCGGTTGTGGTGGAGTTCCAGTATAGAGGGTACCCTGCATCTCCTGCGGGCTGAAGTTCGGCAATCCTCCCCCATCCCATGCAGAAGGTGAAACGAACTCAATGCTGGCTGTAAGCGAACGTAAGATCTCGTTATCTGTATGCGGCCATGCTGGTTCTAAAAGGCGTGCCTGCTCCTGGAGGTGAGCCAGCTCTACCTCAAGCTCTGCTAATCGTGCTCGCAATCTTTGATCAATCTCTCGATAGAGCAACCATTGCTGGTATTGGCCCATACGATGCGTTCCTCTCCTACTCGAACGATTCGCTGCCAGTATATCATGTGTAACAATACGGGACAAGAAGAAACGCAACAATGAACTGCTTTAGGCTATGGGAAAGAAAAAGGAGCCAGCACCATCTTGGTTACTGACCCCTTTTTCTTTTTAATTCAACCCTGGCGCGCTATTGCCCATTAAGAGAATAAGCATAGATGTTGCCATCTATGTTCCCGACGAACAGCACACCATTGGAAATAGATGGTCCTCCGTAGAGCTTCGAGCCAGCCAGCAAGTCGTGGAGACGGGCCACGGTAGCGCCGGTGGACGCGTTCATCACAATCACGGTGTTGCCCTGCGAGGCCGCGACCACCCCGGAAGCCGTGGCTGTCACCGAACCCAGCACCGGCCCATTGCCCATGCAGTGCTGCCAGAGATAGCTTCCATTGTCGGGATCGACCTTACGCACACTGCCCATACAACTGCTGCCGCTAATGGATGTACTGCCCCCGCCAATGTAGAGATTGTGCCCATCCCAGGCGCTGGGGGAGATGGAACCACTGCCACACTGGGGACACCCCCCACCATTGGCGACCTGGTCTTTCCAGACCGGACCAGCCGCGATATTGTTACGGTTAAAGGCATAAAACTTGCCATTCTTGTTGGCCACACCCACCATGGGTCCTATACTGCTCGTGAAGAGCGTGGGCGTGGAGCCGAAGTCGCTGTCGCCCGGCCGCTCAGCCGGTGGCAACTGGAAGTGATCCAACACGCTCAAGTTTGATGCACTCAGTTTCACCAACGCGAAGCCATAGGGCTCTGAACTGCCACAGGAGCCGCTATTGCCGGTGGCGATGAAGATCGTGCCTGCAGTCTCATCGATGGTGGGCGAGCCCCAGAGTCCACCGCCCGTACAGCCACCCGGGACGATATTGAAGGTGTTCAGGATGGACCCATTGGTAGGGTCCAGGCGGTAGAACTTGGACTGCATCAGAGGGCAATCGCCGAAGGAGGAGGTGCCGACGTAGACACTGCCATTGAACACCGCTGGCGAATCCCAGATGAAAGTGCTTGGGGAGGCGCCCAGGGAGGTGTGCCAGAGGATGCTGCCAGTGCTCGCGTTCAAGGCATAGAAATTGGCGTTGCCGCCTCCGACGAAGACATCCAGCTGGCCGTTGACCGAGACGACCGTAGGTGAACTACCGACGCCCACGCGCGGGGGGCTACAAGCAGAGTCCGTCGTCTGCCCGATGAAGGCAGACCAGACATGTGCTCCGTTGCTGGCGCTCGACGCGTGAATATCTCCATCCCATGAACCCCAGTAGACGATTCCACCGACAACAGTAGGTTCGTCAGAGATACCATTGGCGCCGGTATGAGCCCATTTTTGCTTGAGCTGGGGAGCTGTTGCCGGAGTGATGATGGTTTCGGCCGTGTTGAAATTATCACGCGCATTATCATAGTCATAGGTAGGCCAATCACCCGCTGAAGTAAATTGTTCACTTGAGGTGGCTCTGACTCCTAACAGCATCGGGGTCAGAAATGCTGCCCCGATCAAAAGAAACATCCCGGCGAGTGCCAGAGTATATATCCTCCGCCTCGCCCACTTGCCAATGAGTATCCCCTGAGCCCACACTCCCTTCATGCGAATTTTCTCAAGGGTCGTGTGTATGTCCTCACGGCTCATGATAATAGCTTCCTCTCTCAGTGGTTGCATTACAAGCAGTCGATTTTTGCATTTCCTTCAACTCTACCCTCTATGGACCCACTGAGAGTGGTTGATTGCTAAAGTTCGGTGAATCCTGGGCTGTCCACTTTATTACGCCGGTGTTGGCATCAAGGGCGTACACACTGCCGTCTTCTGCGCCGAAGAAAACCGTGTTGTTGCTCACCACGATGTTGCCGCCCGCATAATGATTGATGAACCGTTGCCAGCGTACCACGCCATTCGCAGCGTTCAGTGCGACAATCGAATTGCCTGAGATTGTGCCAACATTCACCCCGACAAAGAGGCTCCCATTGGCCAATTGAGGAGACGCGTCGACCTCTCCACCTAAGCTGCGCTGCCATTGCGCATTGCCGTTAGCGCTCGTCGCAGACACACTGCCGTTCAGCGATCCGGTATAAATCGATCCGTTTGCTAGCGTTGGAGGCGAGATGCTCTGGGTGCTTGCTGTTGCAAACTGCGTGTGCGCCAACTGTACGGCATGCGACCCATCGGTGGCATTGAAGACCTCCAGGTGGCTCTCCCTGGTGCTCGATTGCCCTGGCTGCGTGATAGCAGTCGCAGCTACGTATACCTTATTGCCACTCACCTGGGGAGAGGAGAGCAGCTCGCTGTTCGCCGTCTGCCGCCAGATCTGTGCGCCAGTCTGGGCTTTTACTGCCAGGACATAGCTATGCGTGCTGTTGTTCGTTGAAGTGGCATAGACCACGCCATTGACCACAGCCGGCGTCCCGACAGAGACAGCCTCGCCGCCTGTGCCCGCGTATTGGGACCACAGCTTTGCGCCGCTACTGGGGTTGACGGCGTAGAGATTGCCATCATCTGAACCGAAGTAGAGGGCGCCATTGGCGAGGGTCGGCGATCCCAGGATAGTCTGTCCGGTGGAGAAATGCCATTCTTGCTTGCCCGTCGTGGCATTCACCGCGTAAAGGTTACCATCTGTGGAGCCAAAGTAGGCTGTATTATTAGCGATGAGCGCCGGAGCAGGGACCTCTTTCCCTTGTGTTTGGAAGGTCCAGATCAGCCTTCCCGTGCTGGCATCGAGTTTCTCGAGCCCTCCTGTTCCGTTGCCCACGTACACACTCAGGGTAGGTACAAGGCGACTGGATGGACTGGCAGTATGATTGGTACCGTGATGCATCAGGTTCACGACCACGACCAGGCTTCCAACCAGGACTGTGAGAAACAAGAGAGCAATTATAGTATCGATACGACGGCGCAGTGTCTGTCCTTTGGAGGATTCCGGAAGATTGCTCTTCATAACGACTCTGCCTTTCTCATTGAATTTGAGGTAATTTTAGTAATTGTAATATTTTTCCATGGCTGGGTCTTGCAACTGATCCTATTCATCTATTGGCTATGCTACACTTCTCTACTGGCCCTGTCAAGGGAGATTTCTTCACAAACACGGTTAAAAAGGCCTTTTTTGCATAAACGTGGTTAAGATTTCTTAACCAATATTTCCTACTGGTTATGATTTCCTAACCGCTAGCACCCTCGCATGACTCTAGAAGCCATCTAGATAAGGTGTTGAACGGGTTGTATGCTATAATCACTATGGTGTTGGGCGTTATATTGAACATAGCACATTAAGGACTCTAAACGAGAAAGGCAGAGTCATTTATGAAAGGCAATGTTCGTGATCCTCGTGGTGATTGGACACCACACCATCGCACCAGCGTTCGTCCAGCTATGTGGCTTTTTTCCTTCCTGGCCGCTGGACTGATTGTTGTACTGACCCTGGCGCATCTAGATACAGCCTATAACGTTAGCTATGCCGCTTCAACAGCTACTCAGTCAGGTGTTTATGTCGGCGCAGGCGATGGCTCGCTGTATAAGCTGGATGCCAACCAGGGGGTTTTACAGTGGCGCTTCCAGACGCAGGGACGTACCATTCCTGCCCCGGCGGCCGTGGTCGGTGGCACGGTCTATCTTGGCTCATCTGATAACAACGTTTATGCCCTGAATGCCAAAAACGGCACACAGCTCTGGCAGTTCCAGACGGGCGCGTCGGTATTAGCTTCCCCTACTGTCGATAGTGGCGTCGTCTACATTGGCTCCAGTGATGGCAACATCTATGCGTTGGATGCTAAAACTGGTAATGAACTCTGGAGTTACGACGCTGGCCAGCCCAATGAAACTGTTACCCCCACGACCGCTGTTGTTACTGGTGGCATCGTCTACGCCAGCTCATCGGATGGAATGAGCCATAGCTACCTCTTTGCTCTCGACGCCAAAACCGGCGTGGAACTCTGGCGTGCGCAGGTCAATGACCAGCTCTTCACAAATCCTCAGGTGGATAATGGCGTAATCTATATCGCCTCCTCGGCTCTCGATCAGGCAGGTGGCCTTCCGCTTACGGATAGCTACGTCTATGCATTCAATACTGGGGATGGTTCGCAGCTCTGGCGCTCTGAGAAGATATCAGATGTTATACTTGCCGCGCCAACAGTGGCAAGTGGAGTGGTCTACTTTGGGTCTCGCAATGACAACGTCTATGCGCTCGATGCCGGTAATGGCACAGAGCTATGGCATCACAATACTGGCGGTGCAGTCTTCGCCTCTCCCCAGGTCGCCAATAGCGTGATCTACGTCGGAATGAGCGGTGGAGGGGTCGGCAACAACTCGATCATGGCCCTGAATACTAAGGATGGTTCGATGCGCTGGCGGCACACCATCACCAATTACGCCGGCGCTAATATTGTGGTGAACAATAACATAATCTACGTTGGTTCATCCGACAGTGTCGTGTATGCTCTCAAGGCAACGAATGGCTCGCAAATGTGGAAGTATCAGGATAGCGCTCCCTTCACAAATGCGCCTCTGGCAGTAGCTCCATAGCGGCACAAAAAATGGGACGGCGCGCATTTTCGCGCGCCGTCCTTTTTATTTCTGGATGCGGAAGCTACTTCCCGCCTGCAGCACCTCCGACGACATGCGTCTCGCCGACACTGCGTTCGATAGCGGCCAGTTCAGCCTCCGAGCCTTGAATGATCGGCCCTTTGAACCACTTACGCGCACTGGCAAGCCACCAGATCGTGACAAGCAAGAACACCCCCAGCACTACCACAGGTGTGTAGTTAAAGGTAGCAGAAGGGCTGACACCCTTAGCAAGAGATGCAGGATTGATGGTAGGCAACATAAACAGCACCGAGATGAAGGCAACCCAAATCACAGCAATCCAGCCAATTGGCCTGCTCCAGGCTCCCAGTCGCCACGGACCAGGCTTGAAGTCAGTTGCAAACTGGCGCAGGAAAATCGGTATCGCATACGCGATATAGAGACCGATGACGGCAATAGAAGTAATCGCCACGTAGGCTGTAACGTTCCATAACGAGGGAATAGCCAGGATAAAGGAACATACTACAGCCAGAAGGATGGCATTACGCGGTGTGCGACCACTAAGTCTGTGCCAGAGATTGTGGAATGGGACCGCGCCATCACGCGAGAAGGCGTAGATCATACGTGAGTTCGACGTGACCGAGGACATGCTGCAGAAAAACTGCGCAACAAATATCACGGCGAACAAGAGGGTTCCCAGGACATAGCTGAGACGGCTTTGCAGGATGTATAGCACCGGATTGACAAAGCCATAAGCCGCAGCAAGGTTAGGACTAGCAGCCGACAAGCCCATCAGCAGAGCATAACCGGCAATGGCGGACACGACCACGGACATGACCACACCCCACGGCGCTCGCGTTTCGGCTCCCACTGTCTCCTCGGTCATATGCGCTGAAGCATCATAGCCCGTGTACGTATACTGCGCCAGCAGCAGACTTAAGAGGAAGGCATACAAGAGGGGGTAGCCAGTCAAGTTGAAGGTTTGATTGGGGGTGAAAAGCGTGCTTAAGGAATTAAACCCTTGAGCACTACCCGTCACATGTAGGGCAGGCGCTACTCCACCGAGGCCAGGAGTGAACTGCTGACCAATGAGCGTCGCACCTACTACACCAACGACGATCAGGATCACGCCCGCAATGTGCCACCAGACACTGATATCGTTCAGGAAAGCCACAATGCGCACGCCAAATATATTGAGCATGGCAACCACAGCCAGTATGATGGCGTAGAGCAGCAGGGTCACCTGTTGTGTGGCAGGGTCATAGCTGACGCCCGTGCTTGAAATACTGAAAACTGAGGCGGGGATACCAGGGAACCAGGCATGCAGCAACGTGTCAAGGGTGATGGCTGCACCATAAGCGATACCTGCGGTGATCCCGATCTGACCGATCAGGTTAAACCAGCCGGTATACCAGCCCCAGGCAGGCCCGCCGCGCCCTTTAAAACCAAGCTTGGAGGACCAGTAATAGAGGCCACCGGCGGTCGGGTACGCAGAGGCCAGTTCGGCCATACCCAGCGCGACGATGACCACGAAGATCGTGATGAGCGGCCAGCCAATCGAGGCGGCTGAATACCCTCCATTGATCGCGGTCAGGTAAAAGAGTGTGACACACCCGCTAAGGATCGAGATGATCGTGAACGAAATAGCGAAGTTGGAGAACCCCCCCATAGCGCGGAAGAGTTCCTGTGCATAGCCCAGACCGTGCAGGCGTTTAATGTCCTGCTCGATAAGTTCATCCTTAGCGGTACGTTGTGATGAAGCCAAATGACACCTCCCAGTTAATATATCGATTGCGACAATACACGGGATGCAATGTAAAAGTGTTTAAGGATTACCTGCGCCTGGCGCAAACGATGTATGACTATTACATCTCTGGCGCAAGAGTTGTAGCACCTCCTTCCAATTTAAGAATGTAGTATGGGACCTGGCAGGAGCCATATCCGTATACTAAGCAATTGTCTTCAATGATATGTCTATTGTCTCTGATGTTGAGCTTTTCGTCAAGGTCTGTGCAAAAGCATGCAGCGCTATTGTACTTACCGCACTCTGCATGAAAATGCTGCCTGCTCGATAGGTAGATTTACCTATAAGCAGTCAATCCCTATTTTTGCTGCTATCGGTGGTATACTTGCCAGCAGTGAGGCCAACTGGGAGAAATGAATCAGTGAATGATCCAGGTATTAATCAGGAGCGGAAGTGAACCCTGCCATCAAATCTTCCACCGGGCAGCTTGCCCACAACTATCTACTCCTGCAGCGCTATCGCATCATCGGTGTGGTAGGCAGGGGTGGCTTTGGCGCGGTCTATAAGGCCCGGGATACCAGAGCCGCCGATCAGCTGGTCGCCGTGAAAGAGATGAGCAAAGGTGGTCTGTCCCCACAGCAGATTGCCGAGGTAACCGGTACCTTCAAACGCGAAGCGCTCATACTGTCCGGTCTCGCTCACCCCAATCTCCCCCGCATTTACGACCATTTTGTCGATGATGGGCGTTGGTATATCATAATGGATTTTATCGACGGCGAAACGCTGGAGGAGCTCCTACTCAAGACCACAGGTGGCTATTTCCACGTAGAGTGGGTGCTTGAGATCGGCATCCGCCTCTGTGGGGTGCTTGATTACCTGCATAGTCAACTGCCACCCGTCATCTTCCGCGACCTCAAACCTGCCAATATCATGTTGACGCCCGCTGGTTCGCTTTACCTCATCGATTTCGGCGTTGCCAGGCGCTTTAAGCTGGGCAAGGCCAGAGATACCAGGGCCTTTGGCTCACCGGGCTATGCAGCCCCTGAGCAATATGGTAGTGCGCAGACGACTCCCCAATCGGACATCTACAGCCTCGGCGTGACACTCTACCAGATGTTGACCGGCATAGACCCGGCTCAAACTCCCTTTCAATTTGCGCCTCTTCAATTGCCTGGCCAGGCCATGCCCGCTGGGCTCGACTTGTTAATCATGCAGATGCTGGAGATCGATGAGACCAGCAGACCAGCCGCTGTGTCAAGCGTTAAAAGAGAACTCCAACGTATCGCTGCCCAACAGGGCGATAGTCTCCAGTCCGGAACTTTGCCAGCACCGCAATCTGGAGCAGTTCTGCAAAACCCTGCCGCTACATTGTCACCTGGCGTAGCCCATCTTGCGCCTGTTCCTCCCATACGAAGTCATGTCACACCTGCTTGTGGTTTCATTTTCTCTACGTGTCGTGGTCATGCAAATGTAATTCGTGCCGTGGCGTGGTCGCCCGATGGGCAAAACATTGCCTCTGCAGGCGATGATGCAACAGCCCGGGTGTGGAATGCCGCCACTGGACGACGCATCTTCACCTACCTTAACCATGACAGCGAGGTGTTTGCTGTAGCATGGTCGCCTGATGGGCAACACATTGCTTCCGGGGGGTGGGATCATACGGGGCAGGTCTGGGATGCCATCCATAACGCCAGAGGGGTATCCTCTATGCTGCGCAGGCTAAAGTCACTGGCATCGTTTGTGGGCATCGGAGGCTTTACCTATCGCTCTCACACCGGTCAGGTGTAGCGGTAGCGTGGTCACCAGACGGTCAGGATATCGCCTCGGCGGGTAATGATCACACGGTCCAGGTCTGGCAAGCTCTGACGGGACGAAACATCACTACCTACGGTGGTCACACCAATCT
>WNEZ01000731.1_pt1 | contig 26730 bp, 19 predicted proteins | sample 5400521 | NCBI WGS metagenome assembly WNEZ01 (sample SAMN13153339, study PRJNA577476) | soil metagenome | isolation source: 120 cm saprolite under Douglas fir tree site 2 hole 1 replicate 1 | place: USA:California | collected 2015-04-18
CACCGCGACCGAAATGCTTTCCTTATGCACATCCATGCCGATATATTTAGTGCTAGTCATAAAGGGTGTCCTTTCTGGGAGGGTTGAGCCGAACACTCAAAACCCTACTCCAAAAGGGGCGCCCTTTTATATTGCGTCGCGTAACCGGACATCTTCAATAATCACCAAGGTAACTAATCACTTTTGAGGGCATAATCTGCTATGTGAGCGACCGGCAAAAAATCAATTGCGGAGTCCACGGTTGGCAGGAACAGACTTTCGTTTGCCAGCATATTGCGCAGTCCTTGCATACCAGCATTCCGGTTGGGTTTCACTGGTCATCCGAACAAACTGACATGCGGCCAGATGCATGGTGTTCGGCCTGTGAACAGGCTCGCTTTGACGCGGGAGGCGACTGGACATCCGAAGTCGAAGAGAAGCTCAGAGTGAAGTTGCTTTGTGGCGCATGCTATGACTACGCGAAAACCATTTGGTCCAATGGACGCAAGATTACGCAGTGATGGTCGGCTTCGTTCTTGTCAGGTTACCGGACATTTCCTCCAATCCCGTCGCTAGACCCCAAACTGCCGCAAATGATGATCCAGATGCTTGTACATCAGGATCGCCCACTCCTGCGGCGTCAGTTGCCCGAAGAAGCTGTGCGGATGTGTGGTGCAGCTCTTGGGCCCAGCGGCTACAAACCGGTCGATCAAACCGTACAAACGCGCGCGTTCCTTTGCCAGGTCCCGCTCATCCTGGATAACCAGACCTTCCACAGTCGGCGTATTGCGGCGCAACGGTTCGTCGTTTCGAAACACCTTTGGCTTGATGATGGGTCCCATGATCCGTCCGAGCAGTACCCGTGGCGGCCGCAGGTCCCCTAACGCCAGCTCCAAGCCCTTCGAGCAGTGCGCCACCGCCTGCGGTGCATTCATCTTGCCCCACTGCCGCTGGCTATCCGGCCGCAGCCGAGCGATGCGCTGCTTCACTTCTTCCACTCTCGCCGCGTCAAAAAGGTTCTTCATTGCGAAAGCCTCCTGCCGCCATGCATTTAACAGATACACCCGGCCTCTGCAGTTACGTCGAACGAGGGAGAGCGAAATCGACATTATCTCTTAGTTTTCTGCGGGTGCCCGTTTGGAAACTGCTCTGGGCGGGGTGTTCCGGCTCCACTTGCCTGGTAAATCGTAACTGGAGAAGTGCCAGCGCCAAACGGCCCCGTTATGTTCTGTAACACTCGCATAAACAGCGGCTAGATCGCAGATTTCGCTTGATTTATAGCCAAAACTATGCTAGAGTGGTTATCGTAATTGGATAGTACGCGCCCTAACGACGTAGGCGGGGTTGAGAATACGCCAAATCCAGAACGGGCATCGCACGCCGCAAGTGTGCGTCACTGGTAGCCCACTGGGTGCAATCGTTACTTCTAGGGGTTCAACGCCGTCAACTCCCTCTCGGGACTGACTCCTCACAGACGGCAAAATCCAAAAGCAATCAACGCCAGGATGTGCGCTGGCTAGCTTAGGACGCCAAGTTAGGTGCATTTTTGCGCCTCAATTTGGACGTGTCTCATGTCATCTGTTCGCACGTTACGCACTACCCCCGATACAGCACCATCCGCAGGCTTCAATCCTGAAGACTTGCTTTCAATCGAAGAATTAGCACGCCGTCTACATACAGACGTTGCATGGGTGCGAGAGAAGACGCGCCGCCGGTGCCATAATCCCATTCCCGTTTACAATCTTGGTCGCCACCTTCTATTCGATTGGACGCAGGTAACCGAGTGGATTCGTAATTGCCCCCGACCAGTTCACGCACGGCATTTTCGCAGGAAGAAATCGGAAAAGAACGTAATGTCGCACAAGGGGGCGGGGAACTATCGCCCCTGCTTATTTTCGATAGCCTTGTACTTCGCTTCGACCTTTTCCAGCGCTGCCCGCATCCGCTCTAAGGACGGTTTGATGTAATGCCGCCCTGCTACGCTCTTAGAAGACTTCGTCGAATGGCGCAATATGTGGCTGATGGTCAACTCCGGGATTTCGAGATGATGTAAGAGCGTCGACAAGCCACGCCGGAAGGCATGGAGACCGTGCCATTCAACTCCAGCCTTCGTCGCCGTGGGGATGATGTCGTCCCACACCAAATGGCCGAAGTTAATTGGACGTTCCGGGTCAGTAGGCGCGTGGAAGATATAACCAGTGCCGCTGTTCCTCGCGAGGTGAGCATCGAGATACTTCTTTACGATGCCGATCACGGGCACAGGAGCCTTGCTGCTCGTCGTCTTCGTATCCTCCACCAGTTTGCCGTGGACGATGGTCCGCTTGATGTTCAAAACCTCGTTCTCCCGGTCGTAATCGTCCCACCGCAAGCCTTTCAGTTCTTCCGACCGCGGACCGGTGAATGCCAGCACGACGAAAGCGGCTTGGGCCGTATGGTGATCGACGGCGGACATTAGGTCATAAACTTCTTCGAGGGAGTACGCATGCGTATCAGGTTCGTTGCCTCCGATGCTGTGCGCGGCGGTGACAGGATTGAAGTCGATCAGGCCAGCACCCACGGCAGACCGGAATGCGCCACTGAGAAAATTCTTGATGTTGTTGTAAGCGCTCTGCGCACGAACGGTATCGCCATCATCCTCGATCAGAGCGTCGAAAATTCGATTGATGTCTGGGGTTCGCACTTGGCGCAACTGCATCTCAGGGATGAAGTCTTTGATGACCTTGTAATCGCGCTTGTAGCTTTCAATGGTGACATCGCGCAGCTTGCGCCGGGTTTTGCTGCCAATGCCCGCAGTCAAATACGATTCGAGGTAGGACTTTACGGAGTCAGCCGATTGCCCTTGCCCTTGTCCGAGGTTTACCTTAGCGAGTTCCAGATCAGCCAACGCCTGGACATCATTGGGGACAGTGCCGCCTTCGTTGTGGCGAATTTCCCGCAGCTTCTTGTATGTGTCAACGCGCCGCTTGACCCCATCCTTCACGACCCACTCGCGCACCTTCAGAATCTTATCGGCGGTTCGATTCCGCCCCGCGCCTCCAAGTCTTTTCGGCTAGCGTCGCGACTCGTACTCAAATGCGAAACTGTCGCCTGTATGCTACGGCACACGCTGCTGCTGCCACCAAACACAGCGTCAAAATACCCCAGAGAACATTGATCGATTCCTGGGTGGGAAAATGCCTTGCCCAAAGGACTTGAAGAGATTGGCCATTCGTTCCTGGGTAAGCATCAGCCGCGAGTGTTCGCACTCGGTCAGTGGGTTCTCGCAATACGCCGGCTACGGATCTCGGACGGCGATTGAAGTCCGCTACAAAGCGATCCAAGTCCTGTGCACTTTCAATCAGTCGCTCATTGGAATTGCGATCGTTCCGGATCCACAGCAGGATTCGCAGATTACTTGCGTTCTCAGGCTCTCCATCCGGAAACACGGGCAGGTAGACATCTTGGAACTGCACCAGTTTTGTGGCGTAGATATACTGTTTGCCGAAATAGAAGTCGGCCAATTCAATATGCTTGTTTCTGCCAAAACCTTGCGTGATGAAGTAATAAAGGCTGATTCTCTGAGCTGCAGGCTGCCCGGTCGATATGATGGACTGTTCGTCTGCGGCAACGATGAAGAGTGCCAAACTAGCGCCCAGGAAAATCAGCACGGCCAGAGCGTATAAGGCCTTCTTCTTTTTCACGTAAGACTTCCGTACTCTTCAATAACTTCTTATCACCACTCGTTACGGGCGGTCGAGTTCGATTTCGCTCTGGTACGCCCAGTCAATGGTGGGATCGAGAGCGGGATCGACGGGAGTGCTGTTCGGATTTTCGCCTTCTTTGTCTTTGGCGAGTTTTTTCTGTGCGCGGCGTGCGGCTTTTTCGCGTGCCTTTTCCTGCCGCTTCATTTCTTTCTGGCGCTTCTGGAATGTAATTGACATGGGTGTCTCCTCGAATTTAGGTTGACGCCGGTGTTGCCCTAGAACGAAGTCCCTAGATAGAGCTCTCGACGAAAATGCGGAAGCGGCGCGAACGCGACGGATGGCGCAACTTCCTTAAAGCTTTTGCTTCAATCTGACGAATGCGTTCGCGGGTGACATCGAACACCTGGCCTACTTCTTCCAGGGTGTGTTCGCTGCCGTCATCCAAGCCAAAACGCATTTTGATGATTCGTTCCTCGCGCGGAGTCAAAGTGCGCAGCATGGAAGCCATTTGTTCTTTCAAATTCAGGTGAATCGCAGCGTCGGACGGAGACACGACGCCTTTGTCCTCGACCAGATCGCCGAGGTGGGTTTCTTCGTCTTCGCCAATCGGTGTTTCGAACGACACCGGCTGCTGCGCAATTTTTTTGGTTTTGCGAACGGAGTCAACGGAGACGTCCATACGCTTGGCGATTTCTTCCGCGGTCGGTTCACGGCCAAGTTCCTGCACCAATTGCGCGCTGGTGCGCACTTGTTTGTTGATGGTCTCGATCATGTGAACCGGCACGCGAATGGTGCGAGCCTGGTCGGCAATGGCGCGAGTGATGGCCTGACGAATCCACCAGGTCGCGTAGGTGGAGAATTTATAGCCTCGGCGCCATTCAAATTTGTCGGCTCCGCGCATCAAACCAATGTTACCTTCCTGAATCAAATCCAGGAATTGCAGCCCGCGATTGGTATATTTTTTGGCGATGGAAACAACCAGGCGCAGATTGGCTTCGGTCAATTCCTTTTTTGCTTGTTCGGCGTCGGCTTCGCCGCGGAGAATAATGGTCAGCGCGCGCTTGAGGTTGGTGGCGGAGGCTTTGCCGGATTCTTCAATTTCGCGAATCTGCACGCGGCACAGGCGCAATTTCTTGCGGGCTTCGGCGGCAGCCTCGCCGCGTGAAGCGTTGGCGCGCCGCTCCATCCGCACGACTTCGCGTTCGAGTCCTTGCAGCCGTTCCACGGCATGACGCACCAGGTCGATGAGACGCTTGCGTTCGCGTTCTTTGAAGTGCACGGAGCGGACCAGATGCGACATGGCAATGCGGGTACGAGCCAGGTGGCGCTTGGCGCGGACATAGGCGCGTTTGTTGGAGACCGCGGTATTTTCCAGCTTGACGGCCTGCTTCAGGGCCAAATCGTAAAATCTGGCAATCTTGTCGATCAGTTGCAGCGTCTGCCGGGTCTTACTCTCAATTTTTTCCGGTGTCAGATCTTCGTCGTCGAAATGAATGATTTCCTTGATGGGGCGGGTGCCGTTGCGCAGTTCGTCGGCAACCAGGATCAGCGCTTTCAAAACAATCGGAGAACGCGAAATGGTTTTAAGTACTAGTAATTGACCACGCTCCATGCGTTTGGCGATCGAGACTTCACGCTCACGCGTGAGGAGAGGAACGACGCCCATTTCGCGTAAATAGGTTCTGACCGGATCGCTGGTTTTGTCCAGCAGGCCGGGTTTGCGTTCGAAGTCGGGCTCTTCGCCGGGAGCCGGCTCGTGCGGAATTTCGATTTCGGTGGTTTCTGTAAGTTCGACTGCGGTGTTAGCCAGTTTGGCCGCGGAAGCGTCTTCGTATATTTCAATGCCGTCGGTTTCCAGGCTGGCGAAAAGATTATCGAGCTCTTCGGTGGAATGTTCTTCGGCCGCGAGCACGCCATTTACTTCATCCGTGAGCAGATAGCCGCGTTCCTTACCGACGGTGATAAGGTTGCGGATGTGGTCGTTTTTTTCCTGAGTCACGAGCACGAAGGTTTTCTCCCCGTCAAGCCATTGCCAGAACTGGACTAATCTTCTTTAGATGCACAGCGGCACTGAAACACGACTTTAGTACGCCGCCTGGACGATGCGGAAAATGATGTACGGATTGCAGCCGTGGCTGAGAGCGCGCCCCGCTGCTGTTGGTAGTCTGGATGACGACTACCATTGTATCACTAGATTGGCCGGTCCGAACGCCGTTCCGGCGTGCATGCGCAAAAAAACTTCCGCGAATGTGGATAACTCTCCACGAACGAACGGTTTTCGACGAATCGGCGCGGAACGGCCAGGCCGATTGCAGCGCCGGCCGTCCGTGCCAATAGGTTTTAGCCTTGGAGTTGTACCTGCAGGACTTCTCCTGGCAGGCAAATCAGACTGGGTTTGGGCATGGACGAACGGTCAGGCCGGTCATTTGACAGGCCGCTGATTGTGGGCCGGCCGTGTTCTTTCTGTTTCGGCTGAGTGGTGTGAGGCTGAGGCTGGGTGCCATCGGCGCGAAGCCTCTCCATTTTGATGCCGAGGGCGCGTTCGAGCTGGAAAAGGTCGGTACGCTGGTCCCTAACGAAAAGGGTTGAGGCTACGCCGCTGCCGCCTGCACGGCCGGTGCGGCCGACGCGATGGATGAAGTTTTCCGCCACTTCGGGCAGATCGTAGTTAATGACATGGACGATGTCCTGGACGTGAATGCCGCGGGACGCGAGGTCGGTTGCGACGAGAACGCGGAAGCGGCCACGCTGGAAGCCCTCGAGGGCGGCGGTGCGCTGCGATTGCGAGCGATCGCCGTGAATCATGGCGGCGTTGATGCCGTCGCGATTCAGGCTCTTGGTAATGCGTTCGGTGCCGCGCTTGGTGCGGGAAAAGACCAGGCAGCGGCCGGTTTCTTTGCCAAGAAGATGATTGAGCATGGACTGTTTGCCGTCTGAGGGGACTTCAAAGGCTTGCAGACGAACGTTTTCCGCGGGCTTGAGTGTTGAGCCAAAGGTGAGGCGAACGGGATTTTTCGTAAAATCCTTCACCAGGCGTTGCATATCGCCTTCCATGGTCGCGGAGAAACACATGGTCTGGCGTTCTTTAGGCAGCGTTTTGGCGATCCTGCGGATTGCGGGAAGAAATCCCATGTCCAGCATGCGGTCGGCTTCGTCGAGGATGAGCGTATGCAGGGCGGTGAATTGCACTTGCTGGCGGTCGAGATAGTCCTGTAGCCGGCCGGGAGTGGCAACCATCAGCCGCGCGCCGTTGCGAATAGCCATGAGTTGAGCGCGCTCAGGCAATCCTCCGCAGACCAGGGCTGCGGCTGGGAGTTTGCCGCGCAACATGTTGTACTGCGCTGCGACTTGCATGGCCAGTTCGCGCGTCGGAACGAGCACCAGCGCGGCGATTCCCGGTTTGGACTGCTTGAGCAGCTTTTCGATCACCGGAATCAGGAATGCCAGAGTCTTGCCCGTGCCGGTTTGCGCGGTCGCGAGCACATCCTTGCCTTCGAGAGCTTGCGGAATGGCCGCAGCTTGCACGGGAGTCGGCGTCGTAAAACGGCCGGCAACCAGGCGCTCCTTCAGACTTGGAGATATAGATAGTTCAGAGAAATTTTGCATTTAGCTTTCGCTGGCTGAGGCCGTTGCGGTACACACGGAGTTCCGCGCTGGCGCAATGGCCTGCAATACCAGTCTTATTTTAAATTACGCGTAAAACGAACGGAGGAAACGTAGGGCGGGTATTCTCAGTAACTTACGAAACCAGAGGGACCGCACAACACAACCGCGGTATTAAGCGCAAAAATAGTATAGCACAGATTGCGGAATATTGTTCACGCAAAGTTTCCAGAAACGTGCGGTCAAAAAAAGAGTCCATGCGGGCCGCGCTTTCTGTCACACTCACACAGGTGCAAAATGAGTGATAGCGTCATCGTGCAGTATCGCGGCTTCGAAGTGAAGCTGCTGGTGCGCGAGTACACTTTTAACGTACGGGAAGCGGGCAGCGAGCGGGAATTTACATTGAGCATCGAGAATGAGGCGTTTGTGTCGCACCGCGCGCGCTACCAGGATGCGCCGTTGATCTGTTCAGAGCGCTTGAATGCGGAGTTGCTGGCGCATGCGAACCATCCCCCGGAATCACAATTTATCATCAGCAGCGCGGAGTTGGATACCTACCGTGTGGCGCGGACGCCCAAAGTTCCGCCAAGCCCGTACGGACGTAAACCGCAGAACGACTACTAGACCGCGTTTCTGGTGCGATGCGGATTGTTTGTGATACGAATTGCGGTTATTGCACCTCTTTTTTCTCTTGCAGTTTCCCTAAAGACTCACTCGTTAGATTCTTTTCGACATTAAACTCCCCCCTTTTTGGAATTCATTATTCGTTGACAGAATTTTTTCTCAGCATTAACGCAATCTGCCGGTACACGTGTGACTTTCATGACTTTCCTTAGGGAGGGCCCATGAAAAGAAATCGAATGGTGGTGGCAGCAGCGCTTGCGGTTTTTGCAGTGACCGCAACGATCGCGTTGAAGGCTAACGATGACCAGAGCAGCAATCCTGCGCAGTTTAAGTTTCAGCCGAACAGTCTGGTTTTTAGCCGCAGCGTTTATGTTGGGGATGCCAACACGGTTGCACCCGGCCAGACGCTGCCGCCGGGATGCGTCGCTGGGAATGTCACAGTGCCGCTCATCGCTGGCGGTTCGAATCAGGTGGCGGCCACGTGCGGCGCGGCAATCGACAATGGGGAATATCCCAACCTTGAGGATTCGCATAACGTCTGGAACAACGATGGACCGGACGCCAGCTTTGGTGTGACTTCGCCAATCTTCCTGGACAATATTGATTCGAAAGGGAAACTTATTGGCACATTGGCGGTCCCGAGCGACCAGCTGGTTACAAGTTTCAGTTCGAAATCGGAATTGGCCGTTAACCTAGCGAGCGACGGAAAGTCGATCACATTCGTGGGCTATCACGGCGGGCCGGGATTTTTGACGGCGCCAAATCAGCTTGATGTTTCGAACTCCAATACGCCGGGAGTGGTTGATCCGACCAACCCAGTGAGATCGAATTACTACCGGTCGGTGGCCGAGGTCGATGCCAATGGCCAAGTCATCGTGACCGACGGGAACGCTTATAGCGGCAACAACGGACGCGCGGCGTTCAGGTCTGCGCCGTACTACTACCTGGTTGGAAACGACAATAATGGCGGACTCTCGAAGACGCAGCTGACCAAAACGCAAGTCGGCGTGAATCTGATTACTTCGACCGGCGCGGAACTGCTGATACCGGAACAGACAGCGCCCGTACCCCCAGGCATCAATATGATTGGCGACTTCGAAGTTACGCAGGTTGGCTACACCGCTGCGGACAAACCGGGAAAAGACAGCAATTTCCGCGGGCTGACGATTTTCAACAATACGATGTACGTCACAAAAGGTAGCGGCGGCAACGGAATTAACACTGTGTATCAGGTGGGAAACGCTGGCGTGCTGCCAACTCCGACGGATGTCAAGACGGCTCCGATCACCGTCTTGCCGGGTTTTCCGACCACGCTGGCAAGCGGCGTTGCGCAAGATGGAACGGCCGGGCATCCAGTGATGTTTCCATTTGGAATTTTCTTCGCAAATGCAAACACGTTGTATGTCTGCGATGAAGGTGACGGCGGATTGGTCGCGCCACGGGTCGTCAATGGCCAAACCAATGTGGCGGACGATTCCGAACTGGCCACCGCGGGGCTGCAAAAATGGACACTGCAGGACGGGACCTGGCACCTCGTGTACACGTTGCAGGATGGCTTGAACATTGGCGTTCCTTACAGTATTGGCAATTATCCGGCGTCGCTGAATCCTGCCACGGGAGGCTGCCGCAATCTGACTGGCCGCGTAAACGGAGACGGCACTGTAGATCTTTATGCGATCACGTCAACGATCAGCAGCAACGGCGATCAAGGCGCCGATCCGAACAAACTCGTGACGGTGACTGACCGGCTGAATGCGGTAAGTCTGCCCGCAAGCAACTCCAATGGCTGGGGGCACTTTACGACGCTGCGCACGGCGCAAGCCGGTGAAGTTCTGCGCGGAATTTCGTTCGCTCCGGCACAGTAGAAGGATCGCAGGTTAGCGTAGAGCATGCGCAGGGATGGTTCAGCCTCAATACTATGCTGGATTGTCCCTACGGATGCGAGAGTATGAAAATCCCGCAGGCTTTACCTCGATTGACAATTCTTACCAAGTTCGTAATTTCGCCGAAGAAGAAAGCGGCTGGCGCGTGTGGGCCCTCAGGGATAGAATGCGATTCAGCGTGAGCCTGACGAGCCAACCAAAGTCATCGGGTGTGGGACGCCTTGGGTTTCGCGGCGCGTGGCAATGTCTTAGCGTTCGCCGGATACCCGCCGTCGCTTTGGTGGTCCTTCTGAATGCGCCTGGGTTTGGGCTGCACTCCGCAGCTGAAGCGCAATCTAAAGAGCCAGAAACAAAGGTGGAAGGAAATGTTTGTACTGCCTCGGGGGCTGCGGTTGCGGAAGCGTTGGTGTCGCTGGTGAATGGAGCAGAAGAAAAAGTTGCAGAAACTCAGACGGATGGCGATGGGAAATTCGTAATTACGGTTGCTCTACCCGGGAAGCACTGGCTGCTGGAAGCGCGGAAGGATGGATTCCGCCAGGTCAGAGTGGAATTGGCTGGGCTGGGTGAAGGAGAGGGCCGGCACTGCAAAGTAGTTATGGAAACGTCGGAGCAGGCAAAGGTTGGTGCCGAGACGGGTGAAACGGGTAAGACGATGGAATATTCGGACGAGGCGAATTTCACTATCGCCGGAGTGAGGGATTGGAGCGGGGGAGGTGTGCACGGTTCGGACGTAAAGGTGCGAACCAGCGAAACGCTGGCCAAAGAGGCGGCAGCGTTGAAATCCAATTCGGCCAATAGTCTTGGAGGGTCTGCGAACGACGCAAGTGCGCACCGGTTGCTGGGAGATGCCAAGGAAAAAAACCGCGATGCTGTTGGAGCGGTGAGCGAATACGAAAAGGCCGTGAAGATTGAGCCGAGCGAAGAAAATTATTTCGCTTGGGGTGCGGAACTTTTGTTGCATCGAGCGGGAGTGGCGGCGGTGGAGGTTTTCAGAAAAGGTTCAGTAGCGTATCCGAAATCATCGCGAATGCTGGCCGGGCTGGGAGCAGCATACTTTGCGGATGGCCAGTACGGGGAAGCGGCGGAGCGGATGTGCCAGGCTTCGGATTTAAACCCGCAGGACCCGGTGCCCCACCTATTTCTTGGAAAAATGGAAAAGGCGACGGTGGATTTGCCGGCCTGCAGCGCGGCGCGGCTGAAACGTTTTGCGAGCGAGCAACCGGAGAGTGCGTTGGCGAATGAATACTTCGGTTTGGTGTTATGGAAGGAAGGCAGACGAGAACAGAGCAGCATCGAGATTCAAGAAGCGGAAGACTACTTCAAGAAGGCTGTAGCGATTGATCCATCGCTGGGCGAGGTGTACGTGCAACTTGGAATGTTGTATAAAGCGCGAGGCGAAAATCATGAGGCGCTGCGGGCTTTCCAGAGCGCAGTGAAGGCAAGTCCCAAGTCGAGCGATGCGCATTACCAATTGAGTCTGGCCTATCGACGAGCAGGAAACGCCGAGAAATCGAAGCGGGAAATGAATACCTGCGAGGAATTGAGAAGATCCGAGGACGCAGAACTTGAAAAAGAGCGCCGCCAGATGCGGCAGTTTGTAACGATGTTGAAAGGCGGGCAAGCTGCTACGCCCAAGTGAAATCAGAGCGGAGCCACCACTAATAATTTGCCTGACAACGACTCGAGCGCGGGCGGGGCAGTGCCACGGCGACGTTGGGGCATTGCCGTACTGTTGGCATTTGGAATTCTGATCAGCTACTTCGATCGCGTGAATCTTTCTGTTTCGCGCGATGCGCTGCACAATGCGTTCGGAATTACCGACCTGACGTTCGGAATTCTGTTGAGTGCGTACAACTGGACGTACATGGTGCTGCAGCTTCCGTCGGGATTATTGTTGGACCGGTTCGGTGTGCGCCGAGTGGGAATCATCAGCACCACGATCTGGAGCGTGGCTTCCTTTTTTGCGGCCGTTTCCACAGGAATCGCGGGTTTATTTGGAGCGCGTTTTCTTCTGGGCATCGGAGAAGCGCCAACGTTTCCCGGCACCGCAAAAGCGGTTGGCTATTGGTTTCCAAAAAATGAGCGCAGTCTGGCGACGGCCATATTCGATTCCATGGCGAAATTCTCTTCGGCGATCGGCGTACCGGTTCTTGGATTGATCCTTCTACATTTTGGCTGGCGTTGGAATTTTGCGGCGACAGGGATCATCAGTCTGCTGTATCTTGCGCTGTTTTGCGCCTACTACAAAAACCCCAGCCAGGACGTGCGACTTTCGCAACGAGAGCGGGAACATATTCATAAGGGTGGAGCGCAACCGGAAGACGCAGTGCGCTCGGCGGCCGGAGCGCCATTCTTTTATTTGTTAAGGCAGCCGAAAGTTTGCGGCCTGGCGCTTGGCTATGGTTCGTACAATTATGTTTTCTACCTGCTGCTGACGTGGTTGCCGACATATCTTTCCGACGCGCATCATTTGGATTTGAAGCACTCCGTGTATTACACCAGCGCGCCGTGGCTGTCTGCGACCGTGGCGGAGTTGATTGTCGGAGGATGGCTGGTGGACTCGTTGATTCAACGAGGATGGAAAGCGGCGCGAGTGCGCAGGACAACTCTGGTTACCGGGATGTTGTTGGGCTTGGGAATTTTCGGAGTGGCGTACGCGCACAGTATGCCAGCGGCGCTGTTGTGGATTACGCTTTCGATTACCGGACTTTCCATCGCGGCGCCGGTGGGGTGGTCGATGCCGTCGTTGATTGCGCCTAAAGAAAGCGTGGGGACGGTTGGCGGCATTATGAATTTCAGCAATCAGATTGCGGCCATTGCAGCTCCGATAGCGACGGGTTATATCGTTACTGTTACGAGGAGCTATTCCGGAGCGTTTGTTGCGGCGGCGATTGTTTTGGCGATCGGAATTGCGGCGTATGTACTTTTGCTGGGAGATATGGAGGCGATTGCGGAGCCCGGATCGCGGTGCGGATAGATTAAACCAGGACGAAGATGGCCACCTGAAGGTAGCCGCTACAAAAGCGGGAGTTCCCGCGTAGCGATAGAAGGTCAGCGAGGTAAGAGCGTATCTGGGACTACGCGCAGGCTTTCGGCGCTGGTTTCTGGCGTGATGTCGCGCTGCGGCATACTCAACAGTTCAAATCCGACCATGAATTTGCGAACCGTGGCAGAACGCAGCAATGGCGGAAAGAAGTGGGCATGGAAATGCCATTCGTGATGCTCGTGGCCGTCGGTCGGCCGCTGATGAAATCCCATGGAGTACGGAAACGACGTCTGGAATAGATTGTCGTAGCGAGTTGTTAGCCGCTTTAGGATGTCGCTAAGGGCATTACGCTCGGTCGAATCAAGCTCATCGATTGCGCCGAGATGCCGTTTGGAAATGATCATGGTTTCGAACGGCCAGACCGCCCAGTAGGGGACTACCGCCAGAAAATGTTCGTTCTGGGCGACCGTTCTAATCGCAGATGAGGATTCGAGCGCGTAATAATCGCAAAGCAGACACGAATTTTTCGTCTTTCCGTACGCGATCTGCGCTTCCTGCTCAGCTTTCGGAATATCCGGGGTGCTTGCGGTCGACCAGATCTGGCAGTGAGGATGCGGATTGCTGGCGCCCATCGTTGCGCCGCGATTCTCAAAAATTTGTACATACTGGATTTCAGCGCGCGCGCCAAGTTCCTGAAATTGGCTGGCCCAGCAATCGACTACGGCTCGAATGTCTTTTTCTTCCATGCCGGATAGTGCCAAATCGTGCCGCGGAGAAAAACACAGCACGCGGCAGATTCCCGACTCCGATTCGGCCACCAGCAGATCACGGTGATTCATTTTTGCGGATTCGGCATGCGACTGCAGAGCGGGGAAGTCATTGTCAAATACGAAGACATTTTTGTAGGTGGGATTAAGGTTTCCGTTGGATCGCGTGTTGCCGGGACACATATAGCAGGCTGGATCGTATTCGAGAATGTTATTGAGCGCGCTGACCTCTACCTGGCCTTGCCAGGGACGCTGGCTGCGATGTGGAGAGACGAGTATCCATTCCCGCGTCAGCGGATTGAATCGGCGATGCGGCTGTATTCTCCAGTCAAAAGCGGTCATTTGCTTAGCTCGCTTAGACACTCGCGTCGACTTCGGTGATGCCTTGTCCCGCTTTTGAAACATAAATGTCCGGGGCAATCTGAGTGGCGAGCGTATATTCTTTCGCGACGCTGTGCCTGAATTCTTCGATCGCCGCAGTCCTAACAAGATTGATGGTAGAACCGCCGAATCCTCCGCCAGTCATGCGAGATCCTACGACGCCGTCAAGGCGTGCCGCAATTTCCACCATCACGTCTAGCTCACCGCAACTGACCTGATAATCGTTTTTGAGGCTTAAGTGGGATTCCGCCATGCAATGGCCTACCGTTGCGAGATCTCCTGCCTGCAGGGCCGTTGCGCAGCGAAGGACGCGCTCGTTTTCGCTGATGGCATGGTGACACCGTCGGTAAATCAGTTCTGGCAATTCATCGCGGTGAGCTTGCAGTTGCGCGAGGGTTACGCCGCGCAACGCTTTAATCGAAGGGAAGTAACGCCGTAGCAACGCCACGCCTTCTTCGCATTGTGCGCGCCGCTTATTGTATTCGCCGCCCGCATGCCCGTGCTTGACCATGGTATTGCAGACCACCATGGCCAGGCTCGCAGGCAATGGCAATCGCTGGAATTCCAGCGTACGGCAATCCAGCATGATGGCGTGATCCGCGCTTGCGAAGCAGGAGGCAAACTGATCCATGATACCTACGCGGGCACCGACGAATTCGTTCTCCGCACGTTGGCAGAGCTTCGCGATTTCGACGAGATCCAGAGTGCGTCCTGAATTACTGAGGAGCGCGCTGGCTACGGAGACTTCAAGGGCTGCGGATGAGCTGAGGCCGGCTCCACTGGGAATGTCGCTGGCAATGAAGATGTTGCCTCCGGCCAGCGGCACGGCGAGTCTTTGCAGCATCAGAGCAACGCCGTGGATGTAATCCGACCATCGATGCTGCGGCTGGGGATGCGTTTCGGTTAGGTCAAGCTCAGCGGTTTCGTTCAAGTTCTCAGAAAAAACATGCAGCTCGTGATCCTTGCGCGGCGCGATGGCGGTCCAGGTGCAGAGTGCGATGGCCGCCGGCAAAACGAATCCGTCGTTGTAGTCGGTATGCTCGCCAATCAGATTCACACGGCCCGGAGCGCGAAAGATGTGGTGAGGAGCTGCTGCAAATCGAGCGAAAAATTTTTTCGCGAAGCGGCTAGCGATGATCTCGTCGTGTTTGCGCTCAGGCATGGTTTAGATAACCGCAATTGCGGTTGAGCTGGAGCCCACCTTCGCAAGATTACCTGAAGGATCTGACGGATTGTGAATTGGTCGGGGCGCCCTGCGCCCAAGGTAAGAGCAGAAACGCTAAGTACTTGCATCGTCTAGCATTTTCCTATGTCATGCATCACGGTTGCCAGGGTATTCGTCAATGTTTGCCCCCAAGTTGTTTCCAAGTTTTTCGACTGCACCCCTTCAGTGAGACAGATTCTTTGGGCGTTGTTGCCGTGCGCTTAGGCACTACCCATAGCCCCCATCTCTGGCCAACTTCCGGTTTGCAGACATTCCGGGAACTACTCTATCGATGGACAAAAGGGTTTGTCGTTGCTGATCTGACGGCTAGCCAACTTCCGGATTGCCCATTGACCGATTTGCTGGTCACGGAAGAGCGGTGGTGCGGCCTCCCAAGGGAGTTCCGGGCATGTCTGTGACTTCTGCGTGCAAGCGCGTTGCTTCTCTGCCGAGACGTCGCGCCTGAAACAGCGCAGTCAAGTGCAGTATCAAGAATGTTGGCTCCAAGTATGTCGGAACCAGCACCAGCGGCAGCTGTGTCATCGGAGCCGTTGAAACAACTCCGTAAAAATTGGGAGCGAGCAGCGGCACGAGCGCCCCGATACTCACGGCCACGGTAAGGTCCAAAATGCCGGAAACGTTCCATGCCACAAAGCTCTTGCCTGCCGCAAAACCGGGCCGGCGCAGGAGAGCGGACAACACCCATGGAGCAGTCACACCGATTGCCATATCGCCCAGGCCCGCAGGCCAAGCGAAGAGAACAACCGAAGCGGAGCCTGCGCTTCCTCCTCGGATCACCAATAGACGCTTTCCATCGGACATGATCGCATACTATCCGAACACCTACGCAAGCGTATTTCGTTGGTGACATACGACCGCATGTAATGCATCGCCTCATGTCGCGAAGGCTTTGGTTCATGGCACGCGTTGGCTATCGACGGACCTCACCTGGAATTACTGCCGCGGTGAAATGGCTCCCCGGTTCAGGAGGCCACTTGCCTTGGACGCGGCGGTGGCCGTTTTTCCTGCCTGTCGGCTTCAGCGTCGCCTCCGTTCCGGTACGACGTCGACGAAGTAATTCACATCTTGCTTCGTCCTTGCACAATCTCAAACCCAAATAGACTGAGAAAAAGGCCTTGCTTAAAAAACTGCATTTAGATAGCGTACCCGCAAGCGGGGGGGGGTGTGGTCAGCCCATGTGTTTCTGCTCTCTCTCGGGTCCATTCCGAAAATCGACGGAGGTGTCTGTATGGCTCGCCTAAGATCCATTTTTCGTATGGGGGTGGTGGCAGTATTCGTTTTGTCCTTCACGGGTGCTCCGATGCCCGCACAGACAGCGTCCACCTCGACGGTCGCAGGGGCAGTTTTTGACAGCAGTGGCGCGCTGGTGCCAAAGGCAAAAGTAGAACTCTTGAATACGGAGACCAACGCGCAGACTTCCGTCACCACTAGTGCGGATGGGCAGTTTACATTTCCTTCCGTGCCGCCAGGGAATTATAAGATTACGGTTGCAGCCCAGGGTTTCCGGCAGGCGGTAATCACCGGGATAAAGGTAGCGGTCGGAAAGTCCGCCAACGTCAACGTCACCATGGAGGTGGGGCAGGTGACGGAAACGGTGCAGGTGGTTGCTACCGGCGGTATTGAGTTACAGACGCTGAATGCCAGCGTGGGCAACGTGCTTGATTCGAATCTGCTGTCTCAACTGCCCACTCTTAGCCGTGACGCGACGTCGTTGCTTCTGCTGCAACCGATGGCTATCCCGGGTTTTAACGGGCCGGGCGGAAGCGGGGAAGGGAATCTCGCTGGCGGATCGGTTGCAGGTGCGAGGGCCGACCAGAACACGTTCATGGTCGATGGCGGCGATGCAACAAGCAACATGGAGGGTGGCGGCGGGTATAACACTGGATTTGTGGCCACGCCGCGGGCCGTGGTTCCTACGCCGATCGAGAGTTTGGAAGAATTCCGCGTGGCTACCAACAACTCCGGCGCAGACTTCACGCGCTCCGCGGGCGCCGAAGTCCAAATGGTGACCAAGCGCGGCACCAACAACTGGCACGGAGCTGGCTATTGGTATCACCAAAATGACGAACTGAACGCTAATGATTGGTTCCGCAACAATGGTTTTGGGGGTGGCAAAACTGTCGAAAACCCGGAATGGCGGGACAACCGCTATGGTGGCAAGATCGGCGGACCCATCTGGAAGAATCGGACGTTTTTCTTCGTACATGAAGAGGAGCGCCACTTTTTCACACAAGCAGTCTTTTCTCGCTTGGTTCCGACGGCTTCTTTACGGGCCGGAATTATCGAAGTGAGTGATGGGACCGCTTACAACCTGAACTCCGTGCCCACGGTAGACCCGCTCACCGGAAACCTAATTCCGTGCAGCGGCCTTGATCCGCGCTTTCCTTGCGGGTCCGCGGGAGCGGATGGCAAGGGAGGTAACGTCAGCCCCGCGATCGCCGCAACCTGGGCGAAGATGCCGCTTCCCAACGATTTCTCAGGTGGTGACGGTTTGCGGACCGCAAATTTTACCTCACCAGAGTCCAATCTCTCGAACGAACACTTCGCAGTGCTACGACTGGACCACAAGATCAACGATAAGTGGACCTTCATGACTTCGTACCGGTACAGCACTTCGGCTATTCAGCCCCCCAATACTCAAGAGGACATCAGCGGTTCTGCGCCTGGGTGCAAATTTGGAACGGTTTGCGCGCTAGCGAGCAGACCACTTCAGCCCAGATTCCTAGTGGCGGGTTTGACTGGGCAAATTAAGCCAAATCTGATCAACGAGTTTCATTTCGATTGGCTGCGGCACTGGTGGTCCTGGATTGCACCCGGGGCTAGGATTCCAGTCATCGACTCGTCCCTAAGCGACGCGCCGCTGCAGATCTGGCGCGAAAATCGAACCGACGGAATGGTCCCAATTAACGTCAACACCCAGCAAGCGCGGCAGCGAGTTTGGAATGGCCAGGACTACACGTTTATAGACAACCTGAGCTGGATCAAGGGCAAACACAACTTCCAGTTTGGCGGCCGTGCGCAAATCGAACACTTCTTGCACGTGCGCGACGACAAGGTGACCGGTGGTATCACTCAGCCGATCTACTATGTGGCGAAAGGGGGCCTCTTCAGCAACCTCGGGGGAATTCCCGTGCCGAGCGACGCTGACTCGTCCACAGCCTTCAAGCGAGCGTATATCTCCGCGCTTGGTTTGGTGGATTCTGCCACGCAGGTGTTGACGCGAGACGGCGGTCTGAATCCAAATCCGCCGTTTACCAACATCATCCAAAAAGAGAACGTGGACGCCTACGAACTCCACTTCGCCGACACCTGGCGCATAACGCCATCGTTCACGTTCAGTTACGGCCTAACGTGGGGTGTCCAGATGCCGCCCTATGACCCGACAGGGAAGACCGCGATGATGATCGACGTCGGCACAGGAAAGCTCGTTGATTCCAAATCCTACTTGAACCTAAAGAGCGCAGCCGCGCTGAATGGCGATGTCTATAACCCGACAGTGGGCTATGTGCCTATAAAGGCCACTGGACGGAAGTATCCTTATGATCCCGACTACTCGAACGTCGGGCCGCGCCTAGCGGCCGCTTGGAACCCGAGATTCACCGATGGTCTTCTGGGCAGTGTTCTCGGCGACAAGAAAAGCGTCATCCGAGCTGGGTGGGGACGCGTGTTCGACCGCATTAACGGCGTCGGAATTGTTCTGACACCGGCGCTCGGAATCGGCTTCGGTGATCTCTCCGTCTGTCGCACGCCCGACACGAGCGGTGTATGCGGACAGGGTGGAGATCCGTCAACCAACTTCCGTATTGGAGTGGACGGCAACCACATCACCGTGCCGCCACTTCCAGCGGTGAGCGGCGGCGTCATCATTCCCGGCCTGGGTCAAGCGCTTGCGCCGACGAATGCCAATAGCGTGTATGAAAACAGCGACTCCCGGCTCGATCCGCATAACCGGATCGGCAGCTCGGACGAGTTTGACCTGAGCATTCAACGCGAATTGCCCGGCAGGATGTTCCTGGAAGTCGGGTATGTTGGCCGGATTGCGCGTAATTTGTTCATGAACATCGATCTGAACGCTATACCGTACATGTTCGCTCCCAAGGGAACCAATCAGAGCTTTGCTACGGCGTTCGATGCCGTCGCGAAGCAGCTGCAAAGTGGGGTCAACCCGAACAGCGTGGCCGTTCAACCGTGGTTTGAAACCATGCTAGGAGGCACAGGAAGTGCCTTCTGCACCGGATTCACCTCGTGCACGGTCGCGGCCGTTCAGTTTGACCAAGCCAATGGCAACCCCTACTGGCCCTCACATGGAGCAGGAGCCTTGTGGTCATTGATCGAGCCGAACTTTGTCACCGGACCGATGACACTGGTCAATACCCAGGTCGCCGGGATCGACTGGAACACAAACAAGGGCTACTCGAACTACCACGCAATGTTCGTCACTTTGCGGAAGAGCTCCTCGCATGGTCTGACCTTTGACATGAACTACACCTTCGCACATTCGCTGGACAACCTCGGCTTCACGCAAGAGAACACCTGCGCCGTGGCCGATGCTTACAATGTGAATCGGACTTACGCGCCCTCGTTGTTCGACCGGCGCCATACCTTCAACATGCTGGTCACCTATGAGCTGCCGCTCGGCAAGGGCAAAGGCTTGGCAACCAGTGGCATTGCGGACAAGGTGTTTGGCGGTTGGTCGGTGTCCAGCGTTTATTCTGCTGCAAGCGGTCTGCCCCTGGAGGTGACTGACCTTAACGCCTGCGCGACGGAGTTCGGCTCCACGTCCAACAACGGGGCGCCCGTCGGATTGCTGCGGACGACATCCGGCAGTATCGACGCATCCCGGCATAATAATCCGATCACGACGGGAACCTTTGGAACAAATAGCTCGCCTGGGGGCGTGCCAAATGCCTTCCAGAACCCCGATGCGGTGGTCGCGCAATTCCGTTACCCGACCTTTGCGGACAACCGTCTGGGCTTGGGAGCCGTGCGAGGCATGTTCCGGTGGAACGTGGACTTCGCTCTGGCAAAAACGACGCGCATTACGGAGCGTGTGTCCACGCGCTTCGACGTGCAATTCGTCAACGCCTTCAACCATCCGATGTTCGGTGGGAATACGTTCTTCGGCTGGAACAACGAGCCGAACACCGACATCTCGTCACAGCAAACGTTTGGCGTACTCAGCCAGCAATTCAACTCGCCCCGTTACATTCAGATGGGCCTGCGGTTTGACTTCTGAAAGAGAAGCCAAGCTAAAAACTCACTGAGGGTCAGGTCGTCATCGGCCTGACCCTTTTTTTCTTCGATCGAATATTCTTACTGAGAGCGAAATGAATTCGGGTTGGCCAGGGAAAGCTATGAATGGAGCTGCTAATAGACCGAGTCGCAGGAGTTTTCTGCGTGCGTCCCTTATGGGCAGCGGAGCCTTTCTGACGGGCTTCGACAAGCTAACCGGACTTACAGAATTTAGCGGCAACAAGAAAATCAACTCCTTCGACGGAGGAATGCTGCTTGGGCTACTCGAATTTGTGGGCGAAAGCCGTGTGCCACTCAATTCCGTCATTGGCGCCGGCTTGGATGCGCGGCTCTACACCAACCTTTCCGCATTCACTCGAGAGCGGTCCGTAACACCCACCGAAGAATTCTACCTCCGGACCAGTGCCTCTGAGCTTCTAGAATCCGATAAACCGTGGTCAATTCAAGTGCGAGGGCTCGTTGAACAGCCGATGGATCTTTCCCTTGACGAGTTGAAGAGCAGCGCAAAGCCCATGGGTTTGCATCTGATGGAGTGCTCAGGCAACGCGCGGGCGACTCGATTCGGCTTGATTAGTGTGGCGGATTGGGCAGGTACGCCAATCTCCGCACTCCTCGAAGCCAAGGCCAAGCTACAAACCGACCACGCGATCATTTCGGGATTCGATGAGTATCCCAAAAGTTCGCTGACCTCAGTTCCGGGCGCCGAGTGGATGTTCACGTTGGAACAGCTCAAAGCCGCCAAAGCTTTTCTTGCCACGGAAATGAACGGCCAAGCTCTTTCTAAGGATCACGGCGCACCTGTCCGGCTTGTTGTACCAGGCTGGTATGGATGCACGTGCATTAAGTGGGTGAACGCCGTGACCTTTGCGGACGAAAATGCCCCGGCGACTTCGCAGATGCAAGAGTTTGCCTCACGAACGCATCAGCAAGGCGTTCCAAAATTAGCGAGGGACTATCGTCCAGCGACAATCGACCAGGCGGCCATGCCGATTCGCGTCGAAAAATGGGTTGTGGGTGGCAGAATCAAGTACCGTATTGTGGGAATCCTCTGGGGAGGTTCGCGCCCGGTCGAGCGCTTGGAAATACGCTTCAACCCAGAAGAGGACTACGTGCAGGTCGATGATTTTTCGCAGACCACGAATGATCCATGGAGCTTCTGGTCACATGCGTGGACGCCCAAAACTGTAGGAACCTATATGATCCGGCTGCGCGTAACGGATCCAATCGTGGTAACCAAGCGGCGGCTCGACTCCGGATATTACGTTCGCACCGTCGAGGTGAAAGAAACTTGAGAATCGAATTCCTGCGAAACCACGGCGTCAGTTGTAGCGGCAACCATGGGGAAACGGCCAGCGATAATGCAGCGTGCGGCCGTGCATGCCAGTTCGTCGCGCATCTGGCAATTGCGGCCTTCTTCTTTTTGGCGTGCGTTGCGCCCGCGCTGGCGCAGCACGAGGGCCACGCCGAAGATGACTCTGTCGGCTGGGTGCCGCGGGAGATTCTGGAACGGCCGGTCCACCTCCGACGCGATATCGGGAATCTCCACGAAAAAGTAACGACGTCTTCGAGCGAGGCCCAGACCTTCTATGATCAGGGAATTAACTATCTCAGTTCGTACGTCTGGATCGAGGCCGCCCGCTCCTTTCGTCAGGCGTTGCGGCTGGATCCGGCCCTTGCGGCGGCCTACGTTGGCCTGTGCGACGTTTACGTGCAACTCCAAGACGTGCCCGCAGCGCGGGCCGCGATCGAAAAAGCACAGTCACTGACCGGCCAGATCACTGAAGCCGAACGACAGAGGATTGAAATTCGCGCGCGGCAAGTGGAATTCCTGGAAGACAAGCAGAACCTGGACAAATTCGTTGCGTACCGAAAAGCCATTTATGACGCATTGCTGGCAAATCCTCTCGACCCAGGTCTTTGGATTTTGCGCGGGTTTGCAGATGAAGGACCAGGAGCAGGGCACGGACAAACTGGAGATTTAGATTCGATCGCGTTTTACCAAACAGCGCTGGTTGTTTCTCCGAACAATTCAGCGGCGCACCATTTTTTGGCTCATTCTTACGAAAATATAGGGCGGACAGAAGAAGCACTATTTCACAGCGAAGCGTACCTGCGCGTTTCTTCCTCCATTCCGCACGCGCATCACATGCGGGGTCATGAACTTCGTCGCGCCGGACGCATCGAGGATGCTATCGAGGAGTTTCGTACGGCAAACGAGCTGGAAACTGCCTACTATCGTGCCGAACGCATTCCCGCCGAATACGATTGGCATCGGCCTCACAACCTGGACCTTCTGGCGATGTGCCACCAATTGTTAGGGCAAATGAAAGTTGCTGAGCAACTGCTGCGCGAATCATTTTCACTGCCGGCGCACGGCGAGCTCGCGCAGTTTGGACGCAAACAATGGCCAGAGTTTCTGCTGGCCCGAGGCCGCGCGCAGGAAGCCCTTGAGCAAGCGGATATTCTTGCGCAGAGCCCCTCCATGATGGCGCGATTTGCCGGCCACACGATAAAAGGCCGAGCGTTGGTCGCCATGAATCATGTAGACGACGCACAGCAGGAAATGGCCCTAGCCCGCGATGCCCTAATCCTTATTCCTGCATCCGATGCAGATCGCTTACGGCCCTATTCCGACACTCTGCGTGCGGAAATTCTGCTGTCAGAGAGGAAATCGGCTGAAGGCGTGGCTTTGATGAAGGAAATCGAGGAGCAGCTCCGAGCTTCACCTGGGCCTGATGCGCGGAGCCAAGCGCTTATCGAGTTGGATTCCATTGCCCGCCGGGCGTACGAAAGCGAAGAATGGAGCTTGGCCGAACTCACGGCGGAGCAAATGATCGAACAAGATCCGAGCTATGCCAGCGGATATTACGCCAAAGGGCTAATAGCTGAGCACCAGGGCAACTCGGGGCTCGCTGTGCAACAGTTCGCTATCGCACAAAAGCTCTGGGGCGAGGCCGACAAGGATCTGCCGGAACTGCTAGCCATTCAAAAAAAATTGACCTCTGAGCAGTCAGAGCTCTCTCAGAGCCGACAGGAATATCTGAAAATCCTAAAGGAACGTGGCCCGGCACGGAAGCAGGAGCGAGCAAGCAGCTTCGAGGTGTCATATGATCCAGCCCGGCTGCGAGGAAAAGTACACGCGCCCGTGATGATAGTCGAATTTTCAGATTTTCAGTGTCCTTTTTGCAGAAAGATCCAGGCAACTCTGAAAAGTCTGTTGGCGAAATACGATGGCAGAGTCAGTCTCGCATACAGAGATTTTCCGCTACGCGGAATGCACGGCCAGGCGGAACTGGGAGCAGAATCATCCCATTGTGCTGGCGATCAAGGAAAATTTTGGGAGTATCACGACCTTCTATTCGATAACCCCGACAAGCTCAATCGGGGTGGCTTGTCGGAACTTGCTCGCGGCCTCAAGTTGGACGAAAAGCAGTTCGAGTCGTGCCTGTCCAGTGGCAAACACCGAATCGAAGTCGAAAAGGATTTGCAGGACGGTATTCGCGCCGGAGTCATGGGAACGCCGGGGATCTTCGTGAACGGAATTGCGGTGAGTGGCGCCCAAACAGAAGCCGTTTTCGAACGGATAATCGAATCAGCATTGGCAAAGGTTGACAAAAACCGCGCCGCGAACTAATGCCGCTCGCCAATGCTTCACGTGCTCATTTGCGAGCGGCATTAGCTGTCTGTGACTGTTGAATCCGCGCAGCTGTTAACATTTCGCGCTGCGCGGCTTCCGATCTGCCCTGCTCCCGGTACACTTGGCCAAGAAAATAATGTGCGGTGTAACTTCTGGGATCGAGGTCTGTGGCATGATGAAAATTCTGCTCCGCGAGTGCGATTTGGCCCTCTCGAAACAATACTTTGCCTAAAAGGACGTACGATTCTGGCGCCAGAGGATCGATAGCAATGGAGCGCAGCAAAATCTTCTTCGAGTCCTCATCCTGATTCAGGCGCCAGTACACGTCCCCTAAACGTGTTAGCGCTGCAGCGCAGGTCGGATTCACCGCCAATTCTGCGTTGAATTCCTGAACAGCTTTAGAATAGTGCCCGCCGTAGAGACCGAGCTCTCCTAGCGTGAGGTGTGCCAGCGGCAATTGCGGAGAAATCACAAGGGCTGCGCTGGCCTCGCTTTCGGCTGAAGGATCAAATCCTTGTCGAAGCAGCATACGGGCCAACAGCAAATGAGCAGCGGCTGAATCGGGCTTCACTCCGTACAGTTGTGAGAATACTTGTCGCGCCTCGTCGCGGCGCTCGGCCACTGCGTAGCAGACCCCGAGAATATATAGCGCATCAATACTTGAGTTTGGTCTCCAGGCGCGAACTTTTTCTAGCGCTGCAATGGCTTGAACAGGTCTGCCGCTGAAGTAATAGGACAATCCGAGCAGCTGTGCTGCATCGCGATCTTCCTCATTCTCGTTCAAGGCGTCTTGCAGATATTTGCTCGCCTCCAGATACTGTGCTTCACGATAATAAGCGACACCGAGGTCGTGGTTGACGCCCCTAAGCTTCGGCTGTCTCGCCGCAACGGCTTTCAGCCACGTTATCGCTTCATTGTTTTTCCCTTGTTGGAGAAGGGAGTGAGCAGTGAAGAGCGCGTCGTTTTCGCTCTGCGCCAAAGCCATTGCGGGCCACAACAAAACGAAAACATGTGGCAGCATCCGCATCATCGCAATGCAGGCGCACCGAAAAGAGGATTTGGCCACCGTCTTGCCCTCGATAGTCTAGTTTGGTTTGTGCTGGCCGAAAGCGCCTGCTCGGAGGGGCTCGCCTGACCCTTCCCTGATCGTGATTACTGTATCCGCTCTCGCATCGGGAAAGCGTTCCGCGAGCCCGCTGGGCCAGCGCACCTCGATGCCTTGAATCTCGTTCTCAACTCCCAGCCCGAAATGAAGACGCATGTCACTGTGAGAAATGTAACTGGAACCACTGCGCACCTCCGCGATCTGCTGCCGCGATGACGTTCTCACCAAAACGCGCGCCCCGATACCGCTCCGGTTCGAGCGCGTTCCGACTGCCTTGATATCAATCCAATGGTTTGCATATCTAGTTTGATTCACAAGAAGATTGGGCAGCCCATCTCGGTTCACAATCACAGCGGAAATTCGGCCGTCATTCCACAAATCTCCCACCGCCAAACCTCTGGCAGGCGTCACTGAGGTGATTCCGGGTCCTGCACTCTGGGAAACGTCCGCGAAAGTTCCATTTCCCCGATTACGGTACAGCAGCTTCGGCTCATTGTAATCGATCCCGATCTTCAGGCTATCTACTTCGGGATACACATGGCCGTTCACCACCAGCAGGTCCGGCCAGCCGTCGTTGTCGAAATCAATGAACATGGTGCCCCATCCGAGGTACTGCGTATGTGCCCCAAGTCCTGCCTGATAGGTTACGTCAGTGAACACTCCATCCCCATTGTTGTGATATAGCGTTGAAGTGTCGTCGGAAAAATTCGTGCGGAATAGATCGAGGCGTCCGTCTCCATCATAGTCGGCGACGGTAGAACCCATGCCGGCCTGCTCGCGGCCGTCGGCATTGTAGGCCACGCCCGACAGTATGCCCACATCTGTAAACGTCCCATCGTGATTATTGTGATAGAGAATGCTGGGAGCACTGTCACAAGCCACATAGATATCGGGCCATCCATCATCGTCATAATCAAAGGATGAGACACTGAAACAATAATGTCCCATGGTGCGGTCGATGTGCGACGAAGCGGTCACGTCCTGAAAATGTCCGTTTCCCAAGTTCCGATAGAGAATATTCTTACTAGCCGGCAAGCCACGCGGTCCGCAAAAGACTGCTATGCCCTTCCATAAGCAGGTTGGACGTGTCCCCGGGGCCGGCGCATGGAGAAGATCGAAATCTGCGTAGTTCGCAACGATCAGATCCAAGTAGCCATCCCGGTCATAGTCCACAAAGGCGCACCCGCTGCCCCAAGTCTTTCCGTTGCCTGCGACGCCGGACAGTTCTCCCACCTCTTCGAACCGGCCGTGCACGTTGTGGTACAGCTTATTTTTGCCGTAATAGGTTAGGTAAAGATCTTCCCAGCCATCGTTGTCATAGTCTCCGACACATACTCCTTGGCCCCAGCCGGTCGCGGAGAGACCTGCACTGACCGTCACGTCAGTAAACGTTCCATCGTGATTGTTGTGATAAAGATGATTGGAGGGAGCGTTTTCGCCTGGGAACCCTGCAAGTGTTGTTCCGTTTACAAAAAAAATGTCAGGCCACCCGTCGTTGTCGTAGTCGAAGATCGCTACGCCCGTGCCGGTGCTCTCGAGGATGTATGTACTGGCATTATTGGCGCCAAAAACGTTTGCGGCAGTCAGTCCTGCTTTTTGAGCCA
>WNEZ01000735.1_pt1 | contig 26683 bp, 26 predicted proteins | sample 5400521 | NCBI WGS metagenome assembly WNEZ01 (sample SAMN13153339, study PRJNA577476) | soil metagenome | isolation source: 120 cm saprolite under Douglas fir tree site 2 hole 1 replicate 1 | place: USA:California | collected 2015-04-18
AGGTCCGGCATCAGCTGCAGGAGCGCTTTGCGCATATGGTCGCCGAGGAAGTGCGCCTCGCACTGCTCGACGACCCGTTCTACGCCAACCATGACCCGCAGGTGTTCGGGCGCGCGGTGGTCGGCGCGGTCAACGACGCAGTGGGCTACTTCTTGACGCATCCCGGCGCCGACGCGGATCAGCTGGCCGACAGCCTCTGCAGAATATTCGCTCCGTAGAGCGCCTTGCGCGCGCCCGGCGGCCCCGGACTCTTAGCCTGACGCGGAGCTTCGGTGTCTCCAATAGAAAAGGTCGCGGAGGTAACCGATCGTGCCGCCATGGAAAGCGTCGTGGTCGGTCATCGCTGTAAAGATCCTCCAGGCCGGCCAGGTATCTCCCCAGTTGGTTCTGCGAGGTTCATCAAGGCCTGATTCCGACTCGCCTCTTAGGTCGTCTCGAAGCAGCTGGTGCCCCTCATCCAGCTTGTTCATGGCAGGCAATGCGTTGTGTGGGATTTTGAGTTCTGGGAAGGTCAGACGAGCGGCGCCATAGGCCCACTCGTGGTACATCAACTTGCACGTCCACAGGTGGACGAGCTGCCAGCCGATCGTCGTGATCGGAGCGGGATCAGGGTCTGGAACGGCGTAGTGGTAGGTCCAGTGGCCGGGCCTGTCTTTGTAGATCGTCCAGCTCATGGGCGCCGGTTGCCAGAAGAACTCGTCATCGGTGAGCCGCTCTATACGCGCTCGCAACCTGACGTAGGCCTCTTCCATCGTGGATAACAGAAGCTCGGACCGAGACATATAGGGATTTTGCGCGCTGCTAGCCTGAGGGTCATGTCGGAGCGCTTGCGCAAGGTGCAGCGCATCTACGACACCAACCCGGCCGCATACCACCGCGGCATGTCCGTCGTCACCGAGCGACTGCTGGCGGGACGGAGGCGGAAGGTGGGGGAGACCGTTCGCGGAAGGGTGCTCGACGTGGGCTTCGGCACCGGGCTGAGCCTGCCCCACTACCCGGCCGGCGTCGAGGTGGTCGGGATCGACGTGAGCCCCAAGATGCTCGCGTACGGCCGGCGGATCGCCGCCGGCGCCGGCCGTCAAGCTGAGCTGGCGCTCATGGACGCGGCGCATTTGGGCTTCGCCGACCACACCTTCGATTCGGTGGCGTTCAACCTTTGCCTGTGCACGATTCCTGATCCCGCCGCGGCGGTCGTGGAGGCGGTTCGAGTCGCTCGACCCGGGGCGCCGATGGTGTTCCTCGAGCATGTCCGCAGCGACCTGCTGCCGGTCGCTCTCCTCCAGGAGGCGATGAACCCGGTGATGGTGGCGCTCCAGGCGGATCACTTCAACCGGCGGACGCTCGAGATCATCATGCGCAGTGGGGTGGAGGTGCAGTCGGTCGACCGCTGGCTGCTCGGCTTCTTCAAACTGATCGTCGGCCGTGCGCCGGCTGCGCTCTAGGTCAAGCCAGGTCCTTGTCGGTCTTGGCCTTGATGGCGGTCACCCCCGCCTGGATCGGCGTCAGAGACGCTTGAACATTGGCGATGGCGGCCAGCACCGGCGTGAGGTCGACCGCGCCGCCCGGGATCGCCTTGATGTCGGCGACGATGGCGTCCAGGCGATTGTTGAGGTAGTTCCTGCTGGGCGGTAGATCGGCAGACTCGGGGAACATCGACGCGTGGAGCTCTTGCAACCAGGTGTGCTCTTGCGGTGTCAATTCGAAAACCTCCAAGGGTGAATAGAAAGCCTGCAGGGAGCCGCCGTAGTGACCGGCCGACCAGGGCGACGCGATGATGGCCGCGAGCTGGGCGTCCGCGGTTTTGGCGGCCAGCACCGCCTCGTACCGGCCATTGTGGAAGGTGGCGATGCAGGCCCTGGCGAACTCATCGAGCGAGGCGTAGTGGACGACCACGCCGCTGTTCTCAATGTTGCCGAGATTGAACGGCGCCCCGGCCCACGAGGTGCCCCATGCGGTCTCGTTCGCCCATTGCGCCAGGAGCACGATCGGGTCGATTCCGGTGCCGGCCGAGACCTCGTCTGCCGTCGGACGGTAGGCGGCATGGAACTGGGCCGGGTCATGAGGACAGGGTAGGTTAACACCTCCGCTTGCCTTTCGAACGCCTGTTCGGCTACAATCACCTCGAACATGCGTACGTTGAGCACCCAGGTCCGGCTGCGCCGTCTGATCCGGTCGACCTCGGAGGCGTTCTCGCGCCTGCGGTGGCAGCCCGCGGAGCGCGCCATGTCGGGCTCGATCGTGGATCGCCTGCAGGGACTGGCGGATGAGGTTCGTGAGTCCTGGGCCCAAGAAAGCCAGGCCGGGCGTCCTGGGGAGTCTCTGAGCGTCTTCGTGGACGAATCGCTGCGCTCGGTCGAGCTGGCGATCGCTGGAGTCGCCCAGGAGGGCTCGGACCTCGAGCTGCTGCGCCAGGACTTCGAGCGGGCCGCGCTGCCGCTGGAAGTGTTCCTACGCGGCCTGGACGTCGAACCCGCCCTCCAGCGCTCGGCCTAGGACCTGTGCCTGAACCGTCAGATACGGATTGGGCCTACGCGGCCGGCTTCGTCGATGGCGAAGGCTGCATCGCGGTCGTCAGATCGTTTGTGCCGGCGCGAGACCGTTTCCTCTACGGCGTACATGTTGTCGTTTCTAATCGAGATCGTGACGTCCTCGATTGGATGCAAAGCGTGTGGCGCGGTTCGGTCCAACCGGTCAGGGCGAAGGGACCTGCCCGATCAAGTTGGACTTGGAGGTGCTCGACCCGTATAGCAAAGCCATTCCTCGAGGGTATTAGGCCGTGGCTTCGCATCAAGTCACAGCAATGCGATAACGCCTTGGCAATGATCGCCCTGCTCTATCGCAGCCGGCGCACGCTTGGCCCGTATCCACTTCCCCCTGAATGGTTGGCGGAGCAAGAGCACCTTTATTGGATCCAGCGCGAACTGAACCACCGCGGCACGGCTGCTTTCGTCAAGAAACCAATGCATTCGCCACGCCAGATTCACCGCATTCGGGCGCTCGCCGCGGGCAACCAGACTTCGAACAGGCGTGGACGCGGGTGGGAGATTATCGCAAGCCTCCCGTAGCTAATGGTATCTAGAACACTCGATATCGTTAGCATCCACTGGAGCTCTAGCCGGCGGCAGGACCCCTTCCCGACCGCCTGATAGGGCTGCGCTCAGCTGCTCCCGGGTGATGCGGCCTTCGGCCGCAACCACGCCATCGATCAGCACCACAGGGACTCGGAAGTCGTAGAGGCGATGCAGCTCGTTGTCTGCGTCGACGTCGGCCAGTTCGGGGTGGACGTTGAACTCCTCGAGGAGGCGCAAGGCGTCTTCGCAGAGGTGGCAAGCCTGCCTCGTGACCAAGACAACGCCCATGAGAGCCTCCTAGCTCCGGGCCCGGCCTTCCAGCAGGACAGTCCACCGCTCGATGCGCACCGGACTCAGCATGCCCTTAGCGGCCCATGGATCCTCGGCAAACCGCCGGCGGATCGCATCCTCGGACTCAGCCTCGACGACATGCAACGTCTCCTGGTCGCCCTCGAGTGGACCGCCGAGCAGGATGAAGCCGGCATCGACAAGCCCGTCCATGAACCGCGCGTGCTCGTCCCAGCCCGCCTGCTCGCGCATGTCACGCGACCAATCCCACGGGCCACCCCGCTTGAGGCGGACGACGTAAAGCGCCATAACGCCGAGCCTAGACTCCCTAGCCTGGTAGGCGCAGAGCCTCCCCCGCCTCGATCACGGGGCTGTGGAGGCCGTTGAGACGCTCGATCTGGTCGACGCGGGCGCGGGTGTCGTCGCCCGGATAGCGCTCGGCCGCGATCGCCCACAGGGTGTCGCCCGGCTGGACCACGACCGTCGCTGCGGCTTCGCCGCCCTGTGCGACCCGGCTCAAGGCCAGCATCACTGCCAGCGCCCCCACCAAGACCAGGGCCCAGCGGTAGAGATGCCGCAGGGCCCGGTCGGAACGGAGTGGGGTATGTGGTCTGGTGGCGTAGCCGGCGGCGTACATGTGTTCGCAAGAGTAGCGAACGGGCGTTCGGTTGTCAAGGCACCGAACAAAGGTTTGCATGAAACCGGCCTGGGTGCTAGGATTGAGCTCAACGTCCCCCCTACGCCCTGAATACGAACTCGCTGGAGAACGAAATTGACCGAACAGCTGACCGAACGCCAGAACAAGATCCTCGACTACATCCGCTACGTCACCAAGGCTCGGAACTATCCGCCCAGCGTCCGTGAGATCGGCGAGGCGGTCGGTCTGAGCTCGAGCTCAACCGTCCACAACCACCTGAACCAGCTCGAGCGGCGCGGCCTCATCCGGCGTGACCCGAGCAAGTCCCGCACCGTCCAGCTCGTGCAGGATGTCGAGGTCGACAAGCAGCGCCGCAATGCCGTCTCAGTGCCCGTCGTGGGCAACGTGGCCGCCGGCGCTCCCATCCTCGCCGAGCAGAACATCGAAGACCATCTCCTGTTATCCCCTGACCTTGCCCAGGAGGGCTTCTTCCTGCTCCGCGTGCGCGGCGAGAGCATGATCAACGCCGGCATCTTCGACGGCGACCTCGTCCTGGTCCGCCCTCAGCAGGAGGCGCCCAACGGCTCGATCGTCGTCGCCCTGGTCGATGGAGTCGCGACCGTGAAGCGCTTCGAGCGTGGCAACGGGCACGTGAAGCTGATCGCCGAAAACCCCGCCTACGAGCCGATCGTGACCAACAACGTGAGCCTCGTCGGCGTTGTGCGGGGAGTGATCAGGCTCTTCCGCTGAGCCGGGCGCGCGCACCGCGCGCGGCTGTCGGGCGCCGCTCGGACTTGATCGCGTAGGACTCGAACCGGCGCGCGGCGTGTACCGGCACCCAGCCGGAGGCGCGGGTTCCGCTTTCGACGTACTCGGTGCGCTCGACGCCGCCGATCCGTCGCAGCTCGGCGAGCACAGCCTCCCGGCCATAAGGAACCAGGATCTCCAGCTTTTCGACATCGCCACGGCTGACCTTGTCGATAACTTCGAGCAACGCGGGGAAGCCCGACCTGGTTGACGCCGAGATCGCCACCGCGCCCGGATAACGGGCGCTGAGCGCAGCCACCGCGCGCCGCCGCGCCGACGGACCCAGCAGGTCGACCTTGTTGAGCGCGACCACACGCGGCTTGCCCGCCGCCTCGAGGTCGTGTAAGACCTCCTCAACTGTCTCCGCCTGCTCCTCGACCGAAGGTGAGCTCAGGTCAACCACCTGGATGATCACGTCGGCCTCGGTCACCTCTTCCAGGGTGGCGCGGAAAGCCGCCACCAGGTCGGTGGGCAGCTTCTGGATGAAACCCACGGTGTCGGTGAGAAGCAGCTCCCGTCCGGTCGGGAGGTCGAGCCGCCGCGTCGTGGGATCCAGGGTCGCGAACAGTCGCTGCTCGGCGTGCACCCGCGCTCCGGTCAGCGCGTTGAGCAGCGTTGACTTGCCCGCGTTGGTGTAGCCGACGATCGCTGCAGTCGCCAGCTCAGCTCGACGGCGGCCAGTCCGCTGCTGATGGCGCTGCGAGCGCACCTGCTCGATCTCGTGCTCGAGGTCGCGCATTCGCTTGCGGATGCGCCGCCGCTCGACCTCGATCTGCTGCTCGCCAAAACCACCACGTGCCCCCACCCCACCTCGCCGCCCACCGACCTGACGGTCGTATGCGTAGGCGCCGATGAGTCGCGGCAGCAGGTGGTGAAGCCGGGCGGCCTCTACTTGCAAGCGGCCTTCGTGCGTGCGCGCGTGCTGGGCGAAGATCTCGAGGATCACTTCGGTACGGTCGAGGACGCGCGTCTTGAGCTCCAGCTCCAGATTGCGCTGCTGCCGGGGGCTCAGGTCGTCGTTGCAGATGACCAGGTCGAATGCGCCCTCCAGCTTGAGTTCGCGAAGCGCATCGACTTTGCCCATGCCGATGAAGTGGGCGGGGTCGACCTGCGCTCGCCGCTGGATGTCGGAACCGACGACGTCCGCGCCCGCGGTCCGCGTGAGGTCGGCCAGCTCCGCCATCTGGTCGCGAACCAGCTCAAGGGTCGTTCCCGGCAGCAGCAACCCGACCAGGTATGCGCGCTCTCGCGGCGCTCGGGTGGTGATCAGAGCTTGAGCCGCCTCAATCGAGCCATCGCCTCTTCCAGGCGAGCGTCAGGAGCTGTGACCGAAAGCCGGAAGTAGCCTTCTCCGTGCGCGCCAAAGCCGACACCCGGCGTGATGTTCACCCCTACCTCGTCCAGCACGTGGCCGGCGAATCGGATCGAGTCGTAACCAGGCGGCACCGGCGCCCACACATAAAAGGTCGCGCGGGGCGGCTTGATCGACCAGCCCAGTCCATTCAGCGTGTCCGCGACCAGGCGGTGGCGCCGCGCGTACACCTCGCAGGCCGCGCGCGTCTCGTCCTCTCCCCCATTCAAGGCTTCGATCGCCGCCCACTGCACCGCCTGGAAGATGCCGGAGTCGATGTTGGTCTTCAGCTGTCCGATCAGGCGCACGAGGTCCGCGCGCCCGCACACCCAGCCTATGCGCCAGCCGGTCATGTTGTAGGTCTTCGACAGCGAGTGGAACTCGAGGCCGACATCCTTCGCGCCATCGATCTCGAACAGGCTGAGCGGCCGGTAGCCCCCAAACGCGATCTCCGAATAAGGAGCGTCATGGCACAGCACGATGCTGTGGCGGCGGCAGAAATCGACAGCGCGCTCCAGGAAGGCGCGATCGGCCACGGCCGCGGTTGGATTGTTCGGATAGTTCAGCCACATAAGCCGCGCGCGCTCCACGACCGCGTCTGGGATGGCGTCGAGGTCGGGGAGCCAGCCGTTCTGCGCCGTCAGCGGCATGATGTACGGCTCACCCGCGGCCATAAGCGCACCGGTGACGTAGACCGTGTAGCCGGGATCAGGGGCGAGCACCACATCACCAGGGTCGACCAGCGCAAGCGGCACGTGGCTGATCCCGTCCTTGGATCCGAGCGTGGGCAGGATCTCGGTTGTCGGGTCGAGCGTCACACCGAAGCGGTCGCGATACCAATGCGCGATCGCTTCGCGCAGCTCAGCCAGTCCGAAGTACGAGGGATAACGATGATTGGCCGGGTCCGCCGCAGCCTCCTGCAGCACGCTGACGATTCGCTTCGGTGTCGGCAGGTCCGGGTCGCCGATGCCAAGGGAGATCACGTCCACACCGGCCCTCTTCTTCTCCTGCACCTTGCGGTCGATCTCCGCAAACAGGTAGGGCGGGATGAGGCCCAAGCGCTCCGCGCCGGCGCTTGTCGTTCCCTTCATCCGGAGTCCTTTGAGTAGTTCTGCACGTAGTTGAGGATACCGGGCAACGGATCCGGCTCGATATCGAACCAGTGCACGCGTGGGTCTCGCCTCCACCAGCGCAGCTGGCGGCGCGCATACCGGCGGTTGGATTGCGCCATCGCCAAGGGCAGCTCTTCGAGCGTGAGCTCACCCCTGATGTGCGCAAGCGCCTCGGCGTAGCCGATCCCGGTCATCACTGGCGCGCTCGCGGGCACACCGGCATCAAGCGCGGTCTGCGTCTCCTCCACGAGACCACGCTCGACCTGCCGCATGCTGCGGTTCTCGAGTCGCCGGTCGATCGCTCCGAAAGGAGCCGTCAGGCCGATGCGCAGCGCTTTCCACGGCGGAGGAGTGCGCGTCCGGAGCCGCCGCAGCGGTGGCCCAGCAACCTGGAGAATCTCGATGGCGCGGATCATCCGCACCGGGTTCTGCAGGTCAACTCCCGGATCTGGATCGAGGGCGAGCAGCCTTTCGCGCAAGGCATCGACATCGAGCGGCTCCAGCTCCGCGCGAAGCTCAGCGTCGGGTGGAATGCCGGTCAGAGTGAATCCCTCGCAGAGTGCGTCGACGTAGAGCATGGTGCCGCCTTCGATGATCGCAATGCATCCGCGAGCGGTGATTTCGGCGATCGCCGCCTGTGCGCCGTTGACGTACTGCGCGGCATTGAATGTGGTTGCGGGATCGACGATGTCGATCATGTGGTAGCGCACTCGCCGTCTCATCTCGGGATCTGGTTTATTGGTCGCGATGTCCAGGCGTTGATAGACCTGTCGTGAATCCGCGACTACGACTTCGCCGTCCAGTTCTTGTGCGAGTCGAAACGCCAGGTCCGATTTCCCGATTCCGGTCGGTCCGACGATTACCGGAACAACGCTCAAGTGCGAAGCGCTGGGGCGGCCGTCCCCACTGTGCGGATTGGCGCCGCCATACGGGCGAGTCGCGCTCTCCTCGCCAGCGCCCGAAGTGTTGAGAGCCACAGAATCAACGCGCCGAGCACCGCTGTCTCGGCGCCAAGCCGGCTGTATGGCAGGCCCATGCCGAGGGCCAGGACGTTGGAGCACCAGAGATAGACGGGACCCATCAAGGTCCAGCTCACTGCTACCGCGGCCAGGCCACGCCAGTCAGCTGCACGAACGGCGGTCACCCCAACCACCAGGATCGGCAGCAGGTCGAGCGAGAGATGGCCCGGCCTGACGATAGCGAGGGCAAGGGGTGTCGCCGCCACGATGGCCGCCGCCTCGAGGACGCGACCCTCTCGATCGTTCAGCGGCGAGCGCAGGGCTCGGATTGTGAGGAACACGACCACGATCGTGATCGCATAACCGATGCCTCGCGTGATGGCGTCCGCGCCTGTTTCATAGCCGTACATGCTGCCCGGGTGAAGGAGGCGCGCCACGGTCGCGATCGGCGCGACGTTGAGAGCCGAGCCCGTGCCGGTGTTCAAGCCGGGAGCGACCTTGAGGAGATATTCCAACAGGTACTGCGGCGCTCCGAGGAACCACAGCAGCGTGAACGTAGCCGCGGCAACGACGCCCGCGCGAAGCTGCCTGCGCCACAGCGTTAACAAGAGCATCGGCGCCTGCACGACTTTGATGGCGATCGCCGCGCCTACCGCGCAGCCGCTCCACCACCGATCGCCGATCACATAGCCGGCAAACCAGACGCCACTCAGCGTCAGCAGGGCCACTTCGATGTTGCGGTTGACCATCTCGCCGATGAGCGGCGGAAAAGCCATGACAGCAAACGAAGCTGCGGCAATCGATTGCCAGCCGTACATGCGAAGGCCTCGCGACATGGTCCAGATGAAAATCGCGATGCATATCTGCACCACTACCAGTCCCCCGAAGCCGACCAGGCTGCGATCTAGATGTACAAAGGGCACGAAGAGCCACGAAACGAGTGGTGGATATGGCGATCCAGCAGTCGTGAGGTCTGACCAGCAGGCAGGGGACACGCAGGTCGAGTAGGGATCCAGGCCCGCGGCCAGCTTTCCGGCCGAGTACAGGTAGGTGTAATACAGGTCGGGCACGTCCGCGCCCGGAAACAGCCAGGGGCGGAAGAAGGTCGTCCACGCGTAACCGAGCGTGACCGGGACCCCGGTCACCGCGAGCAGCACGAGCTGGAAGCGCTGGTTCTTGAGTGCGAGACCCAGCCGCACGAGCAAACCGGGCCGCGAAGTGGTCATGGGAGTTGCGAGGGCCAAGGATACCTGCGCGAGCCTGGCTTTGATCCGAACTTGGGCTCAGTAGTTCCGGCGGAAGTGGCGCGTCAGCTCCTGCCACTCGACCAGCAAGCGGGTCGGGCGTCCGTGAGGGCACGTGACCGATTCCTCGGTCGCCTCCAGGTCGGCCAGGAGCCGTCGCTGCTCCGCGATTTCCAGCACATCGCCAAAACGGACCGCGGAATGGCATGCCAGCGCAGCAGCGGCCTTCTCCAGCGCGCCGTCGCCACGGCTTTCGGCGAGAGCCGCGAGGGTCTCCTGCACCGCGGCCGTCGCCCGCCCTGCAGGCATCTCCACCGGCACCGCTGTGATCCGCAGGCTTCGCGGTCCAAATTCCTCGTACTCGATGCCGAGGTTGGCGAGGTCCGCACGATGGTCCGCCGCCGCCGCGATCAGCGCGGGCTCGACGTCCACTGCCTGCGGAATGAGGAGCGGCTGGCTCATGCCGCGGCCGGAGCGAAGGCGCTCCAGCAGCCGGTTGTAGAGCACGCGCTCGTGGGCGGCATGCTGGTCGACCAGGACCAGGCCGTGCGGGCCTTCTGCCACCAGATACCCCGGGCCGGCCTGTCCGATCGGACGGAGCACGGTCGCCTCGACGCCAGAGGCGACAGACGGCTCGGCAGTCGCAAGTGCACTCGCCACCTCGTGAATCGACAGCTGGGGCGCGACCTGCCCGGGTTCACTTGACGGCGTCGAGCCCACAGGCCGGTAGCGAAATGGCTCGCTACCGTCGAGCGCGGAACGCACCGCGCGCTGCAGGGCCGCGAACACGGTGCCCTCGTCGCGGAATCGAATCTCCTTCTTCGCCGGGTGCACGTTGACATCGACCAGCTCGGGGTCGATGCCGATGTCGATCACAGCCACCGGATGGCGGCCGCGCTCGAGCCGTCCCTGGTAGCACTCCTCCAGCGCATAGACGAGCGCGCGCGCACTGATGGGACGGCCGTTGACGGCGAGCACGATCCCGTCGCGACTGCCTCGGCTCAGGCGCGGCTGGCTGACAGCGCCAGCGACCAGGGGCATGCCCACCAGCTCCAGCACCTCGGCGGCAACCTGCGCGCCGAAGACGGCCGCGATCGCACGTCGCCTGTCGCCATCGCCTGATGTGCTGACCGCAACCCGCGAGTCGACCGTGAGGTGGAAGCGCACATGCGGATGAAGCAAGGCGAATGCGCTGACGATGTCCTTGATCGCGGCGACCTCAGTCGCGTCGCTCTTCAAGAACTTCAATCGCGCCGGCACGTTGGCGAACAGATCTCTCACCTCAATCGTCACGCCCGGGAGCAACGGCCCCGATCTCTGCTCGACAAGCTCACCCGCCCGGACTCGAATGGTTGAGCCGCCGCTGGAGCAGTCGACGTCGGCCACCGCCGCGATGCTGGCGAGGGCCTCGCCACGGAACCCGAAGCTGACGATCGCGACGAGGTCGGATAGCGTCGCCACCTTGCTGGTGGTGTGCCGGACAAAGGCGAGGGCGAGCTCGTCCGCCACGATGCCGGCGCCGTCGTCGCTGACACGAATCGACGTCCTGCCCGCGCCGCGCACGTCGATGTTGATGCGCCGCGCGTCGGCATCAAGGGCGTTCTCGACCAGCTCTTTCACAACCGAGGCGGGCCGCTCGATCACCTCGCCTGCCGCGATCGCGTCCGCGATCTCAGGAGCGAGCAGATGAATCGCCTGGCTCATTCAGTCAGCCTCGCGCGGAGCTCGTACAGCTTCTGAAGCGCCTCGAGCGGGCTCAGCGAATCAGGTTCTATGTCTTGCAGTTCCTTGCGCAGCGGGTCGGGAGCCAGCTCCATCGGCAGTCCGAGCTGCAGCGCGGGCGGCTCCAGAGGTCGCTGGCGCTCCAGATCGGCAAGCACCTGGCGCGCTCGAGCGATGACTCCCGATGGAAGCCCGGCGAGCGCCGCGACGTGGATACCATACGACCGGTCTGCGCCACCCGGGACCACCCGGTGCAGGAAGCGGACGGTCTCGCCGTCCTCGAGCACCTCGACCCGCTGGTTGCGCACGCGGGGGAATCGTTCCGCGAGCGCGGTCAGCTCGTGATAGTGCGTCGCGAACAACGTCCGGCACCCAAGCTTCGCTGATTCGTGAAGGTGCTCGACCACAGCTTGCGCGATCGACAGGCCGTCATAGGTTGACGTCCCCCTCCCCACCTCGTCGAGGATGACGAGCGACGATCGCGTTCCGTGGTTGAGGATGTTTGCCGTCTCGGTCATCTCCACCATGAAGGTCGACATGCCCGCGGTGATGTCGTCGTGCGCGCCGACTCGAGTGAAGATGCGGTCCGCCAGCCCCACGACGGCGCTCTCCGCCGGAACGAAGCTTCCACATTGCGCCAGCAGCACGATCACCGCGGCCTGGCGGAGGTATGTCGACTTGCCGGCCATGTTGGGGCCGGTGAGGATCACGATCTGGTCCTCGTCTGAGCTCAGCTCGAGGTCATTTGGAACGAAGGCTCCCGCGGGCAGGGCGCTCTCGACCAGCGGATGCCGGCCGCCCTTGATGCTCAACCGCAGGCCTGCGTTGACCTCGGGCCTGCGCCATCCATGCTCTGCCGCCGTCACCGCCAGGCTGAGCAGGGCGTCGATCATCCCGATGGCGTGAGCGCTGGAACGCAGAAGTGAAGCCGACTCCGCAACCGCTGCGCCAAGCTCTTGCAGGATCTCGAGCTCGCGCTGGGCGATCCGCTCCTGCGCTGTAAGGACGACCGCCTCCTTCTCCTTCAGCTCGGGCGTGAGGTAGCGTTCGGCGCGTGTCAGCGTTTGCTTCCGGATGTAGTCAGCGGGTATGGCTATCGCATTGGCGTTGCTCACCTCGATGTAGTAGCCGAACACCTTGTTGAACCCAACCTTCAGCGAGCGGATCCGTGTCCGGCGCCGCTCCGACGCTTCCAGAGCGGCGATCCACTCGCGCGCGCTGCGCGACGCCTCGGAGATGGCGTCGAGCTCGGAGTCGAAGCCGGCCCTGATCGCCCCGCCCTCGCGCGCGACGGCAGGTGGGTCCTCGACCAGAGCCGCTGACAGCTTCGCGGCGAGCTCAGGCGCAGAGCTGATCTGTCCCGCCAGCTCCCGGATGACCAAGGCTTCGCCGGCGCCCAGCGCGGCTTGCAGGGCCGGGATGGCTTCCAGCGAGCGGCGAAGCGCGACGAGCTCTCGCGCGTTCGCATGACCCTGGGCCGCGCGGGAGGCGAGTCGCTCGAGGTCGCCAACCGGCTTCAGGGCGGTCGCGAGCGCCTCGCGCAAATCGGCGGACGAGGCGAGCTCGGCGACCCCAGCGAGGCGCAACTCGATCGACTCGGCGTCTCGCATCGGCGCCCCCAGCCAGGCGCGGAGCCGCCTGGCTCCGATCGGCGTGCGCGTCCGATCGATCAGCTGGACCAGCGCCGGCAGCTCGAGGTTACGCACGGTGGCCACGTCCAGCGGCATCGTCGAGTCCGGCGAGTAGGTGCGCACCGTAAACGAGCCCGGAGCAATGCGGTGCTGGTTCTGCTTCAGGTAGTCGAGCACCACGCCGGCGGCCCCGACGGCGAGGGGCGAATCCGCCGCGCCAATAGAGGCAGGGAAAGCTACGCCGAGCAGGTCGCGCAGGCGCTGCTGGCCCCGGACAGGATCGAACCGGTATTCCTCTACCTCCGGCGGCGTCAGCAGCTCGGCTGGCGCCAGCCGCCGCAGCTCGGAGTTGAGCCGCTCGCGGGGAAGCTGGCACAGGAGCAGCTCGCCGGTGGACACCTCGCAGGCGGCGAGGCCGGCCTCACTGCCGCGAGTCCACGCCGCGACGAGGTAGTTCGGGCGCGAAGGGTCGAGGTATGCGTCTTCGACGACGGTGCCCGGCGTCAGCACCCGAGTCACATCGCGGCGAACCACCTTGTGCTTTCCCGCCGGCTCCACCTGGTCGCAGACCACGACCTTGTGGCCGGCACGCAGCAGCTTGCCCACATACGACTGCCACGCGTGGTGCGGCACGCCGCACATCGGCGCGCGGCCGGTCTTGCCAAGGGGCCTCGACGTGAGCGTCACGCCCATCACTGGAGCTGCGATCTCGGCGTCCTCGAAGAAGATCTCGTAGAAGTCGCCGAGGCGAAACATCAGGATTCCGTCCGGATGCTGCTCCTTCGCCTCCCGGTACTGACGCATCACCGGGGTAAGAGCAGTCATTCCGGCAGTCACGCTGCCAACAGGGGCCCCCGCGAACTCAAGGCGAAGCCTGCGAGTTCGTGGGGCTTAGTCCCATGAGCTGGCCGGCGGTGGCCTGCAGGACGCGAACGTTGAGCAATTGCCCCGGTGCGATGTCACCACCTCTGAGGACGATGGCTCGCTTGCCCTGGCGGATTCGTCCGTAGGGCCGGTCGAGCTCGTCACGCCCCTCGATCAGCACCTCCACGTCGCGGCCGATCCATCGGGCGGTCTTTCGAGTCGCGATGCTCCGCTGCAACGCAAGCAGGTCGTTGAGCCTCCGCAGCTTCTCGTCGTGCGGGACGTCATCCTCCATCTTGCTGGCCGCGAAAGTCCCGGGGCGCGGCGAGTACATCGCGAGATGGACCACGTCGAACTCGATCTCCTCGAGCAGTGCACGGGTGTTGAGGAACGCAGCCTCCGACTCACCAGGAAAGCCGACGATCACATCGGTCACCAGGCCGAGGTCCGGCATGAGCTGCCGCGCACGGTCGACGATCGCGCGGTAATGGCGCATCTGGTACCCGCGGGCCATCCGCTTGAGGATCGTGTCGTCACCCGACTGCACAGGCAGCTGTAGCTCTCGGCACACAACCTCGCTCGCAGCCATGACTTCGAGCAGCTCGGTCTCGAGGTCTTGCGGGTGCGAAGTGAGGAAGCGCAGCCGTTTCAGGCCGGCAATTTGCTCAACCGCGCGCACGAGCGCGGCCAGTCCCCCGCGGCCGGCTGGATCGCGATAGTCGTCCACGTTCTGGCCCAATAGGACGACCTCCATCGCGCCGTCGTGTACCGCCTGCCGGCATTCGTATACCACCTCGTGCATCGGCACGTGCCGCTCGCGACCCCGAACCTTCGGCACGATGCAGAACGTGCAGTTGTGGTCGCAGCCCTGGATGACGCGCACGTAATGGCTGATCCCAGTGCGCCCCGCCTGCGGCATCGCTTCTCCGCGCGAATAGTCGTATCGCGCTTCGAGCCTGGCGAGAAAGTCTTCGTACTCCCCGATTGGAACCACCGCGTCAAGCTGCGGAAATCTGTTCCGCAGCACGTCCCCTTCCTTCGCGACGATGCACCCCGTGACCGCGATCGTGCGCTCAGGAGTCTTCCAGGACTTGAGCTCGTGCAGTTTGGCGTACACACGGTCTTCTGAAGCCTGGCGCACGACGCAGGTGTTGAGGATCGCGACGTCAGCACGCTCGAGCGAATCCTCGACGTAGCCCGCCGCGAGCAGCCTGCGCGCCAGGCTTTCCGAGTCGGCGGTGTTCATCTGGCAACCGATCGTCCAGATGTTGAACGAGCGTGCCTGGCCCCGACTACTGGTCGTTATCGGCTCTCCACGAGCAGTCGGATTCCGGTGCGTTCCTCGCCGTCGATGGAGATGTCGATGAAAGCCGGTATGCACACCAGGTCCAGTCCCCCAGGCGCAACGTATCCGCGCGAGATCGCGATCGCCTTCACCGCCTGGTTGATTGCGCCCGCACCGATCGCCTGCACCTCAACCCGTCCTTTGCTCCGGATCACACCTGCTATGGCTCCGGCCACCGCAACCGGCTTGGAGGTGGCTGAGACTTTCAGCACCTCCACTGGAGCGCGCCCCTCCCCTGTCATTGCTGGAACCCCTTCAAGAATGTTCGCGATCGACTCGCTGGATCGACGTTGCCCGGCCGGTGGAAGCACTAATGGTAACCAGAACACCATTGAAAGTCACAATTCCAGACGCAACCACAAAACGGTTCGGGACCCCGGTCAGGAAGCGCTGCAGGACGATGTCCTTGTCCATCCCGATGCAGCCGTCGCGTGGTCCGACCATGCCGACGTCAGTGACGTAGGCCGTTCCCCGCGGCAGCACCCGGGCGTCGGCGGTCGGAATGTGGGTATGGGTGCCCACGACGGCACTCGCCCGCCCGTCCAGGTACCAACCCATAGCCGTCTTCTCGGATGTCGCCTCGGCGTGCATGTCGCAGAAAACGATCTTGATTTGGGGGTGGGCGGCCAGGATGGCGTCGGCGGTGCGGAACGGGTCATCCAGGGGATCGAGGAAGATCCGCCCGATCAGGTTCATGACGAGAATCTCCTGGTCCGCCGCGCGGAAGACGCACCAGCCTTTCCCTGGAGCTTGCGGCGGGTAATTGGCCGGCCGGATGACGTTCTCGAGCGAAGGCAGCTCGTTGACGAACTCCTTTTGCGCGTAGACGTGGTTGCCGGTTGTGATGACGTCCGCTCCGGCAGCCTTCAGCTCGGAGGCCAGCCTGGCCGTGAGCCCGAAACCGCCGGCAGCGTTCTCCCCGTTGAGGATCGTCACGTCAGCTTCCAGCTCGCGCTTCAAGCCCGGGAGGATGGCTTTGACCGCTTCTCGACCTGGCTGGCCGACCACATCGGCCACGAACAAGATGCGAAAGTCGTCAGAGCTCACGAAGGGATTGTCGGGCAAAAAGAAAGGGGAGCCTGACTCAGGCTCCCCTTTGGATGTTATTTCGCGTATTCGACGGCCCGCGTTTCGCGGACCACAGTGACCCGGATCTGACCGGGGAAGCTCAACTCCGTTTCGATGCGCTTGGCGATGTCCCGAGCCATCAGCTGAGCAGCCGTGTCATCGATCTGCTCCGGCTTGACCAGGATCCGGACCTCGCGGCCGGCCTGAATGGCGTAGGACTGCTGAACTCCCTGGAATGAATTGGCGATCTCTTCAAGCTTCTCCAGCCGCTTGACGTAGGCCTCCAATGACTCACGCCTCGCGCCCGGCCGCGCAGCCGAGATGGCATCCGCGGCGATTAGAAGGAGCGCCTCCATCGAGTGCGGCTCCTCGTCGTAGTGGTGAGCGCGCACCGCGTGTACGACCGGGGCGGGCACCCCGTGTCGCTGCAATAGATCTGCCCCGATCACGGCATGCGAGCCCTCGACCTCGTGGTCGATAGCCTTGCCGATGTCGTGCAGCAAGCCCGACATCTTGGAGATGCGAACGTCGGCGCCGATCTCGGACGCCATCATGGCGGCGAGATAGGCGACCTCTTTGGAATGGTTCAGCACCTGCTGGCCGTAGCTGGTACGGAAACGCAGGATGCCGAGATGACGGACGACTTCAGGGTGTAGACCCTGGAGCCCGACCTCCAGGACGGCCGCCTCTCCCTCCTCCTTGACCCTTTGCAGGACTTCCTGGCGGGATTTGGCGACGATCTCTTCGATGCGGGCCGGATGGATCCGGCCGTCCACGATGAGCTTGTTGAGCGCGACCCGCGCCACCTCGCGGCGGACGGGGTCGAACCCGCTGATGATCACGGCTTCCGGGGTGTCGTCGACGATCAGATCGATCCCGGTCGCCTGCTGCAGGGCCCGGATGTTGCGGCCCTCTTTGCCGATAATGCGGCCCTTGAGCTCGTCGGTCGGCAGCGGCAGCACCGAGACCGAGACCTCGGCGGTCTGGTCGGCGGCGATGCGCTGTATCGACTCGGTGACGATCTCCCGGGCGCGGCGGTCGCTCTCATCGCGAGCGGCGAGCTCGGCCTCCCGCACCTTGCGGGCGACCTCGTTTCGCAAATCCTGCTCGACCTGCCCCATCAGCACTCCCTGAGCCTCCTGACGCGTCATGTTGGCGACGCGCTGAAGCTCTTGTTCCTGCTGGCGGTAGGTGTCCTCGAGCTGGGCCTTGATCTCGTCCAACCCCTTCTCCTTGGCGCCGAGCTCACGCTCGCGCCGGTTGAGGTCCTCGCCCTTGCGGTCGAGGTTCTCTTCCTTTTGAAGAAGGCGTTTTTCGATTTGCTGTGACTGGACCCGGTACTCACGGGCCTCCTGTTCGGCGACGGTGCGGACCTTGACCGCCTCCTCCTTGGCTTCCAGCAGCTTCTCTTTAGCGGCGGTTTCCGCCTCCGAGAGCGTCTGCTGAGCCTTGGTCTCGAGGACGCTGGCCCCGTTGCCCTGCCGGTTCCTGAGGAGGACATAAGCCACCCCAAAGCCGGCAAGGAGTGCCACCACAGCCACCACCAATAGCCATACGTAGACGTAGACAGGCATGTGACATGCACCTCATTTATTCAATTGTCAAAGTGCGGATCCATCGCTGGCCAGTGAGGGGCCGGCGACTGGGTTAGCTCTATGACTGCGACGCAAAAAAGCGCCGCTCGTAGTGAAATTCTAGGCCGGTAGGGGCTTCGAGCGCCCTGCGAGTACGGATCGGCATGCGGCGCGCGCCACGGCCACCGAGAAGCCACGCCTGACCAGCTTGCTGCCGATCACGTCGAGGATCTCTCGGTGGCCAAGGGCGGGCTTGCGGGCGTACAGGCGTTCGGCGATCTGGGCGGCGGCGGCCAGCTGCTCGGCCTCGCCGAAGCCGGCCATGGCGGTGTCGACATGGGCCCGATCGACGCCTCGGGCGGCGAGCTCGGCCGACAGGGCCCGTGGGCCCCGCACAGAGCCGCGCCGCCGGACAAAAGAGGTCGCGAACGCCTGGTCGTCGAGGTAGCCGAGCTCCTCGAGCCGCCTCAGGGCAACCCTGATCTCGTCACCCTCGTACCCCCGCCGCGTCAGCTTCAGCAGCAGCTCGACGCGGGAGTGGGCGCGGCGCGCGAGCAGCCGCAACCCGGCATCGAGTGCGCTACCAGCGGGCGACGTTCGGCTAGAAGTCCTCGGCGCCACTGGGCGGCACAACCCCTGCGGCGCTGGAAGCTGCTCGCATCACCGACTGAGCTGTCCCTCCCGCCGCCTTGGCGCGCACCTTCGCCTCGATTTCGGATGAAAGCGTCGGGTTCTCGCGCAGATAGTTGCGCACGTTCTCGCGGCCTTGTCCCAAGCGCTGATCGCCATACGACATCCAGGTTCCGCTCTTCTCGAGGATCCCGTACTCGATCGCGGCGTCGATGAGAGAGCCTTCGCGCGAGATGCCCTCGTTGAACAAGATGTCGAACTCTGCCGATCGGAACGGTGGTGCGACCTTGTTCTTCACCACCTTGACCTTCACTCGAGCGCCAACAGAGTCGAGCCCTGACTTGATGACCTCCACTTTGCGGATGTCCAGACGCACCGAGGAGTAGAACTTGAGGGCTCGGCCGCCAGGCTGGGTCTCTGGGTTCCCGAACATGATCCCGACCTTCTCGCGCAGCTGGTTGAGGAAGATGACCGAGCAGTTCGACTTCGAGATGGCGGCCGTCAGCTTGCGCAGCGCTTGCGACATCAGCCGTGCCTGCAGCCCGACATGGGCGTCGCCCATCTCGCCTTCGATCTCTGCTTTCGGCACGAGCGCCGCCACCGAGTCGATGACGATCACGTCGACGGCTCCTGAGCGGACCAGGACCTCAACGATCTCGAGCGCCTGCTCGCCTGTGTCGGGCTGGCTGATCAGCAGGTCGTCGATCTTGACCCCGATCCGCGACGCGTAGAGCGGGTCCAGCGCATGCTCCGCGTCGACGAACGCCGCCACTCCACCCTGCTTCTGCGCTTCGGCGATGACGTGAAGCGCGAGGGTGGTCTTGCCCGCAGACTCAGGGCCATAGAGCTCGGTCACGCGGCCACGCGGGATCCCCCCCACGCCGAGCGCGAGGTCGAGCAGAAGCGCTCCGGTGGGGATCACGATGATCTCACCGCGCTGCGCGGCCTGCTCTCCCAATTTCATGATCGAGCCCTTGCCGTAGCTCTTGACGATGTGGGAGATCGCTGAATCGAGGGACTTCTCTTTTTCCTTTTCCAATGTCTTTGGATGCCTCCTAGGTCGTTGCGGCGAGTGTTCTACGTCGTGGGGTTGAGGTCAACGTCGTCTTAACAGCAGGCCGTCGGCACATTATCGAACAAGTGTTCGTGGATCGTCAAGCCGGCTTCCTGTTTTCCCTGCGGGCGTTGGCGTGGACCTCCTCGATGAGCAACCGCAACGCCTGCGCGGCCGCCTGGCGCCGGTTGGACCAGCGGTCGCCCGTGAACATGTACTCCTCGCAGCGTCTTCCCCACTCCGATGCGATCGCGATGTAGGTGAGGCCGACCGGCTTGCCGGAGCCCTCAGAGTCGGGGCCTGCGATGCCGGTGGTCGAGGCGGCCAGCGCGGTGCCGAATCTATTGCGCGCCCCGTCCGCCATCGCCAGCGCGACCTCGCGGCTCACCGCGCCGAAACGGGTGAGCAGCGCCGCCGGGACACCCAGCTCGTCGCGCTTGACCTCGTCCGCGTAAGCGATCACGCCTCCCACAAAGTACGCGGAGCTGCCGGGCCGGTCGGTGATGAGGGTGCCGAGCAGCCCGCCGGTGCACGACTCGGCCACGGACACTGTGAGATGCTCGCGAACCAGCACATCACCAAGCTCCCTGGCCAGCGGGTCGACCGGTGAGTGCGATCCGGATCCGCCTCCACCAAGCCCGATCAGGTGCCTGAACCGCACGAGGTAGTCGATGCCGCTGAAGATCGTAAACAAGACAGCCACAGCGACCGCGATGTCTGCGAGCGGGACCAGCACCGGGTACGGCCTCTGCAGGATCAGCAGCGCGACCGCGCCCATCTGGGTGACGGTCTTCGTCTTGCCCAGGGGAGCCGCACCGATCACCTGACCCTGGCTCGCGCCCACCGAGCGGAGGATCGTGATGAGCAGCTCGCGCGAGAAGATCACCACCACGACCCAAGCGGCGACGAGTCCCTCTTGGACCAGAACGATCAGAACCGACAGCACCAACAGCTTGTCCGCGAGCGGGTCGAGAAACTTCCCGAGGTCGCTGACCATGCCCCGGCGTCGCGCGATCTGGCCGTCGAGCGTGTCGGTAAACGAGAACACGATGAAGAGAGCGGCCGCGAGCTGGTCGTGGCCGGGAAAGCGAACGAGCAGCAGCGCCATCAGGAGCGGGATCGCCGCCAGGCGGCTGAGCGTCAACAGGTTGGGGAGGTTCACGGTTTCCTACGAAGAAGTGTGCGACGACGGCGACGGCGGCGGCGTGGCTGGCGGGCTCGAGACCGCGGGCGTGGCGGGAGCCGTGACGATCGTGCCTCGCTGGTCCGATTCGATCTGGCGCCACGCATAAGCCGTGAACGCCCCCGCGAGCAGGAGCAGGCCCACCACCGCCGCCGCCGGACCCGTGAGAACGAAGCGCGGCCGTGTGGCGAGCGTGCCCAGGCCGAGGGTCTTTCTCGGATCCTGAACCGGGTTGGGCAGCTTCGCCGCCAGCGATTCCGCGTCCAGCCCCAGGTAGCGGGCATAGGTGCGCAGATAGCCGCGCGCATAAACGGGCGCGGAGATCAACTCAGGTTCGTCAGCCTCGAGTGCGATCAGGTGCTCGATCCGGATGTGCGTGGCCGATGCAGCCTGCTGGAGCGTGAGGCCGCGCTCGCCACGCTTGGCGGCGAGAAAGGCCCCAATGTTCACTCGAGTCCGATCCTCTCCAGGAGATCGTCGACGTCCGGCAGATTCATCAGCACCTCGCGCGACTTGGAGCCCTGGTAGCCGCCGATCACGCGATGGTCTGCCAGCTGATCGACGATGCGGCCCGCACGCGAGTAGCCGACGTTGAACTTGCGCTGTACGAGCGACACCGAAGCCCCGCCTTCGGCAGCGACGGCACGCGCGGCGCGAGCGAACAGTGGATCGAGCTTGCGCTCGATGGTCTGGCCTCCCTCCCACGTCGTGCCGGCCCCCTCTTCGAGGATCTCCTCCATGTATCGAGGGCCGCCCTGCGAACGCCAGAAATTCACCACCGACTCGACCTCTGGATCGCTGACGAATGCGCCCTGGATGCGCGTCGGCTTGCCGGCGTCGACCGGCTGGTAGAGCATGTCGCCACGACCCAGCAGCTTTTCCGCGCCGCCAGTGTCGAGGATCACGCGGCTGTCGACCTGCGAGCCGACCGCGAACGCGATGCGCGATGGGATGTTGGCCTTGATGAGACCGGTGATGATGTCGGTCGATGGGCGCTGCGTGGCGATCACGAGGTGGATGCCGACCGCGCGCGCGAGCTGTGCGATGCGGCAGATCAGCTCCTCGATCTCGCCTGCGGCGACCATCATCAGGTCCGCGAGCTCGTCGATCACGATGACGATGTAGGGAAGCTGGCGGGCCAAGCGCTGTGTGGCCTTTTCGTTGTAGGCGGCGATGTTGCGCACGCCCTCTGCCGAGAACATCTTGTAACGGCGGTCCATTTCCGCCACCGCCCAACGGAGCGCGGCCGCGGCCTGGTGCGACTCCACCAGCACCGGCAGCGCAAGATGCGGCAACCCGTTGTAGTTCGTGAGCTCGACGCGCTTGGGGTCGATCAGCAGCAGTCGCATGTGGTCGGGCGTGACCTGGAACAGCAGGCTCGTGATCAGCGCGTTGATGCACACGCTCTTGCCCTGGCCCGTGGCGCCGGCGATCAGCAGGTGGGGCATGCGTGTCAGATCGCCGACGATCGATTGACCCGACACGTCATTGCCGAGGGCGAGCGCCAAAGTGTGCGTGCCCTCGCGAAAAGCCGCCGTCTCCAGCACCTCGCGGATGGTGACCAGGCTTGCGAGCTTGTTGGGCACCTCTATCCCCACCGCCGATTTGCCCGGGATCGGCGCTTCGATGCGAAGCGGTGCCGCAGCTAGCGCGAGCGAGAGATCGTTTTGCAGCGCGGTGATCCGCTTCACCTGCACGCCCGGGCCCGGCTGCAGCTCGTATTGGGTCACCGCCGGGCCTGGGTTGACGCCGACCACCTTGCACGAGACTCCAAACGTCTCGAGCGTGCTCTCGATGATCTTCACGTTGCGCTTGATCTCGTCCGCCATGCGCTCGCGCCGCGCCGTTACCGTGTCGAGCAGGGCGATCGACGGCAGCTTCCACTCGATCTCGGGCAGTTCGTCCTCGGCGTCGGCCACGACCCGCATCACCGGCTTCTCGTCGTCGGCCTCTGGCTCATCGTCACGGAGTTCCGGCTCGGCCGGCTGGAGTGTCGGGTGATGAGTCTCGACCTCCCACGCGCGCAGAGCGGCGGCGACCGGCGGGTAGGCCGGACCGACGTCCTCGTCCGCGACTGGCGCCGCTTTCGATGCGCCCTTGGTCTGTACGACCGGAGCCGCGACCAATCGCTCCAGCCTTCGCCGCTCGGCGTACGCGGCCTGCATCGCGTTGACGACAGCCGCAATCAGCGCGCCGGGGCTGAAGTGAATCGTCACGATGAGGCCGATCACGAGTCCCGCCACGAGCAGCGCCCACGCGCCCCATATCCCGGCAAGCCCGATGACGAGGCGATCGATCGCGCGCCCTGCGGACCCTCCCGCCTGCGCGGTGAGCCCGAAGATTCCCACGAGGGCAATCACAGCGACGACGCCCGCTAGCACGTCGAGCACACGCGGCCTCGGCGCCTGCGGCCACAGCATGTATGCGCCGAAGGCGATGGCCGCCACGACCGGCACGAACCACGCGCGTCCAAAGCTCGCCACCAGCCATTCCTGGAGCCCGGCGAGAATCGACCCGGCGTGGCTGGCGACAGCGAGCGCGCCGAGCAGGCCCGCGAGGATCAGCAGGACGCCAAAAATCTCTCGGACCTGGCGCTGAGAGAGGTGCGGACGCCTCGATCGCTTTGACCGAGTGGAACGCGGACGCGAAGACGACGCGCGTCGCGCGCCGTTCGCGTGTGATTTTGAGCTTCGTGAGTTAGTGCGACGCATGCTGGGATGCCGGATGATCCGGGCTCAGCGGATTCTACACCCCACCGAATCGGCTACCTTCTCCGCGTGGCTGTCGATCCGTTTGCGGACGCTGAGACCCGCTACTCACTACTGGTCGAAGAGCGCCGCACCGGCGGGCTTCAAGCCCGTGCGTTCCGGCTCGCCGTGCGCGACCTCGCAGTCCTCGACGGCGAGGGTAGGCGATGGATGCTCGGCCCCGAAGACGGCATTTGGTATCGTCGCGAGCGCGAGCGGTGGCTGCAGGCAGACCCACCGCGCCGCCTCATTTGCGCATCGTGCGGCCACCACAACCTCGGACGCCACAGCTACTGCGTCGAGTGCGGCCAGCGATTGAGTCGCTAAGCGAGTGTTTTCGCGGGCTCAGTCGTGTGGCGGTGTCAGATGCCTGGGCTCGTAGATTGAGAGCTCGCTCCCGCCCGGCAACGTGATCGAAGCCAGGCGACCCCACGGCTGGTCGTGGATGTGCGCCTTGATCTGGGCGCCCTTGCTCTTGAGCTGACCCAAGGTGGCCTCCAGGTCGGAGCACATCAGATAGAGCTCATGCCGCCTGTTGTGTCCCGGATGTATTGCCAGCTCGGCAGGCGGCAATGCGAAGATGAGCCAACCGTCGCCGGCGTCGACCGAATCGAAGCCGAGCACGTCACGAAAAAAGGCTCGATCGGCATCCGCGTCGTTGCTTTCGATGATGGTATGTGCGCCAGTGATCAGTCGTTCCATCAATCCTCCGCCGCAGGTTATTTGATCGGGTGCGCCTGGGCCCACCAGATGCCGCCGATGAGCGCCCCCACCAGCGGCACGAGCGCCGCCACAAGCCACAGCCGCCACCAGATCGGGCGCTGCTCCCCACGCACGAGCTCGTGGCCGCAGAACCCGCAGTAACGATCGAACGGCCCGGCTATGCCTCGGCAGTTGCCGCATTGATGGAGTTGCAACCCACAGTGACCGCAGCGCGCTTCCTCCGAATGATCGAGGATCATCGCGGGCTGGTCGCAGCGCGGGCACAGGCTCGGCGCAATAAGCGCCAATGGCGGCAGTTTCATACCGTCACCACTAGCGTTGCGAGGGCGACCGGGTTTATCCCGGTCGCGACTTTGTCCATTCTTCTCACCACGCGTTGCCTGGAGTAAACATTTCGAAAATCACCTCGGCGGGAAAGAGAGCAGCCCGTCCGCTGGGGTCCCCGCGACGAAGTCGCGGGAGGGCGTGAGAGGGAACCGGCAGGTTCCCTCTCATATCTCGGTGATCACGGGGATTACCATCGGGCGGCGGCGCGTCTGTTTGTAGATCGTCTTCAAGACTGCGTCGTGGATTGCCTCCGTGAACAGGTTGATGTCGGCGTGGGTCTGCGCAAACTTCGCGACGCTCTCCTTGGCGGCTCGCCTCGCGTCCGTCATGAGCTTGGCCGAAAGCTCCGGCTCGATGACTCCCCTCGAGACGAGGTCGGGACCTGCGCGCACGATTCCCGTGTCGCGGTCGAGGATGAGCGTGACGACCAGGATGCCATCCTCCGCAAGGTGGCGGCGATCGCGAAGCACGACCTGCTCCACGTCGCCGACGCCGAGCCCGTCAACGAAGACCAACCCGGTCTCGATCTTGTCACCACGCTTCATCATCTCGTGGTCCAGCAAGACTGTATCGCCGTCTTCGACCACGAGGATCCGGTCGGAGTCGATACCGGCCTCGCGCGCCACGTCGGCGTGCTGGTAAAGCTGCCTGTACTCCCCATGAACCGGGATGAAGTAGCGCGGGCGAACCGCGTCGATCATTTCGCGCAGCTCGTCCCTCTGCGCGTGGCCGGTGACGTGAACATGCCCGACCTCGGAGTAGAACACGGTCGCCCCATGGCGGTAGAGGTTGTTGACGGTCTGATGGACCATGCGCTCGTTGCCGGGTATCGGTCGGGCGGAGATGACGACCCAATCGCCCTTCAGCACATTGACCGCCGGGTGGCGCTGGGCCGCGAATCGCGCGAGCGCGGACATCGGCTCGCCCTGGCTGCCGGCCGTCAGGAGCAGCAGCTTCGACGGAGGAACCTTGTCGACGGTCTCGAGCTGGACCGTCAGGCCTTCAGGGACCTTGAGGAACCCGAGCTCGCGGGCCGTCTTGAAGTTGGTCTGCAAGCTGCGCCCAACCACGGCGACCTTCCGATCGAACTGCACCGCCATGCGCACGAGGTGCTGGATGCGGTGGATGTTGGACGCGAAGTTGGCGACCACGATGCGACCGGGGGCCTGGCCGAAGATGCGCTCGAACGGCGCATGCAGGTCTCGCTCCGAACCCGAGCGACCCGCCCGTTCTGCATTGGTCGAATCGCTGAGCAACAGCTGCACGCCTTCGTCCCCCAGGCGCCGGAAGCGTTCCATGTCAGTCGGATATCCATCCGGCGGCGCTGGGTCGAGCTTGAAGTCGCTGGTGTAGACCACCCGGCCGACAGGGGTCTGGATCGCCAGCGCGACCGCGTCCGGAATCGAGTGGCACACCGCGACGGTCTCGACGCGAAACGGTCCCAGCTGCACGCTGTCGCCTACGCGAACCTCGCGCAGGTCCGACTCGCGCAGAATGCGGTGCTCCTTCAGCTTGGGCTTGACGAGCCCGAGCGTGAGCCGCGTCCCGTACACCGGGACGTTGAGCTTCTTGAGAACGAACGGGAGCCCGCCGATGTGGTCTTCGTGTCCGTGACTCAGAAAGATGCCGAGCACCTTGCGACCTTTCTCGAGCAGGTATGAAATGTCCGGAAGCACGAGGTCGATCCCGAGCATGTCCTCCTGGGGAAACATCAACCCGGCGTCGATGACCAGGACCTGGTTCTGCCACTCGAGCGCCCACATGTTGATACCGACCTCGCCGAGGCCGCCGAGCGGCAGATACCGAAGCCGCGACTCGCCAATAGGGGCCCCCGCGAACTCACGCCGAAGGCTCTGAGTTCGTGGGGCTTTCACAGCAGGTTGAGCTGCTCGGCTTCCGACTCCTCCCTCCCCCTTCCGGGGGGAGGGTCGGGGAGAGGGGCTTGAGGCGGAGGCGGCGCCAAAAGCTTGTCGAGGTATGCCTTGACGCGGTCGAAGTCGTATTCGAGGTCGGCGACCAGGGCGCCGTTGTGCAGCGCCGCCGCCGGGTGATAGAGCGGCACGTAAGCGACATCGCCGCGACGCACGAGACTGCCATGGATCCGCGATATCGACCCCTGACCTGGCAGCAGACGCTCGAGCGCATGCCGGCCGAGCACGAGTACGACTTTTGGCTTGATCATCGACAGCTGCCGGGCGAGGTATGGCGAGCATGACTCGACCTCGTTCGGCATCGGGTCGCGGTTTTGCGGCGGGCGGCACTTGAGAACGTTGGTGATATAAACATCGGCGCGGCCGAGGCCGATTCGCGCGAGGAGCGTGTCGAGCAGCTTGCCGGCGGCGCCGA
>WNEZ01004993.1_pt1 | contig 26660 bp, 28 predicted proteins | sample 5400521 | NCBI WGS metagenome assembly WNEZ01 (sample SAMN13153339, study PRJNA577476) | soil metagenome | isolation source: 120 cm saprolite under Douglas fir tree site 2 hole 1 replicate 1 | place: USA:California | collected 2015-04-18
CAACGTCGCCGACGCTTGCCGAAGCGCAGGAATATTGCCGGCGTCTGGCTCGCTCTCACTACGAAAACTTTTCCGTTGCCACCTGGTTTCTCCCGGAACGTCTCCGTCAGCACTTTTTTAATGTTTACGCGTACTGCCGTATCTCGGATGATCTAGGAGACGAAGTCGGCGACCCCGCAGCCTCGATCGAGTTACTTGACCAGTGGCAGACCGAGCTTGACGCCTGCTACCACGGCAGCCCTCGGCATCCCGTCTTCGTTGCACTCGCGGAAACCGTTCGGCAATTCGACATTCCGCAACATGAATTCTCCGACCTGCTTCGCGCCTTCCGCCGGGACCAGACCGTTACGCGCTTCGAAACCTTCGACGATGTGCTGGCCTACTGCCGCTATTCCGCGAACCCCGTAGGCCACCTCGTACTGTATCTGTGCGGCTATCGCGATCCAGAACGTCAGCAGCTTTCTAACTTCACCTGCACCGCCTTGCAGCTCGCGAATTTCTGGCAGGATGTCAGCGTGGATTATGCCAAGGGACGCATCTACCTCCCGCTCGAAGACCTGCGCCGCTTCGAAGTGAGTGAGCACGACATCGCCACCGGCAATAACACGGCCGCATTCCGCGACATGATGAAGTTCGAAGTTGAGCACGCCCGCGACTGGTTTTGCCAGGGCTTACCCCTGGTCGCAAAAGTCGATCGCGAACTGGCTGTCGACCTCGAGCTTTTTACTCGCGGAGGTCAGGAAATCCTGAACGCCATCGAGCGTCAAAACTTCGCCGTGCTCGGTCGGCGACCCTCCATTTCGAAAGGCCGAAAGCTGGTTCTGGTTGCGCGCGCCGCCATGGGCAAGCTTCTGGGAGGATTGCGATGAGCGCCGGCGCCACGCCTGCCCCCATCCCCTGGACTCCGGCTCCGCCGCAGCTGGTGATGGCCTACTCCGTCTGCCGCGGCATTACGCGATCCGCTGCGAAAAATTTTTATTATGCTTTCCTGGTTCTGCCGCGCCGCAAGCGCGAGGCATTGTGCGCCGTGTACGCCTTTATGCGGCAATGTGACGACATCGCCGACGATCCCCGCCTTAGCGTTGAAGAACGTCGCCAGAAGCTGGACGCTTGGCTCGATGCCCTTCATCGCGCACAGCAAGGCAATCCGACTGACGATGCGATTCTTCTCGCTTTGACTGATACGCAGCGCCGCTACCAGATTCCCGCCGGGCTGCTCGACGAACTCGCCGCCGGCACGGCCATGGATGTGTATGCAAACGGCGCGGAAGAAGTCGTCAGCAATTCAACTCCGGGCCTTACGATTCGCTACAAGAGTTTCGAGGATCTCACCCTCTATTGCCATCGCGTGGCTTCGGTCGTCGGCCTGGTTTGCATTCACGTCTTCGGTTATCGCGATCCCGCCGCCGAGCCTTTGGCCGAACGTTGTGGCCTGGCTTTTCAGCTCACCAACATCATCCGCGACGTGAAGGAAGACGCCGCGCTCGGTCGCGTGTATCTTCCGGAAGAGGATTTGGCGAAATTCGGCTTGTCAGCTGCTGAATTGGTCGCAACGCCCGACCCCGCGCGCTTCCGTCCGCTGCTCGCCTTCGAAGCTGACCGTGCCCGTGAGTTTTACCAGGCTGGTGAGGAATTGATTCCTTACGTCTCCGAAGACAGTCAGCCCGCGCTTTGGGTGCTGGTACATATCTATCGCCGTCTGCTGGAAAAGATTGCCGAGCGCCAGTACGACGTCTTCAGTGCGAAAGTCAGCCTCACCGTCTCGGAGAAGCTGCGCTTCCTGGGTAGAGGCTTCGTGCAACGCATGATCTGATTGATGACCCAGAGTCCCGCACAACCCACGGTGGCCATCGCCGGAGGCGGACTTGCCGGCCTCGCCGCGGCCTGCGCCCTGGCTGACTCCGGTTTTCGCGTCACGTTGTTCGAACGCCGTCCCTATCTGGGCGGACGCGCCTCTTCCTACGAGCATCCTGGCACCGGGGAGATTGTCGACAACTGCCAGCATGTGCTGTTTCGCGTCTGCACTAATCTCGTAGAATTCTACCGCCGCATCGGAGTCGACCAGCAAATTCGCTGGTACGACGAAATGACTTTCATCGAACCCGGCGGCCGTGCTTCGGTGATGCATGCCTCTCCGCTACCCGCTCCGCTCCACACCATGCCCTCGTTCCTGCGTTTTCCATTCCTAAATGTGACCGACAAGCTGGCGATCGCCCGCGCTATGATCCCGCTTACGCTCACCGCGCAACCTGACACCGGAGATTCTTTCGCCCAATGGCTGCAGCGCCACGGCCAGACGCAACGTGCCATCGACCGGTTCTGGAAGCCGATTCTCATTAGCGCACTGAGTGAGGAACTCGATCTCATCTCCGTCCCTTATGCCGCGCAAGTCGTGCGCGAGTCGATGAAGACGCCCGCCGCGCGTCACATGGGCGTGCCCACGATTCCGCTTACCGAGCTCTACAACGCCGCCGGCGACTACATTCGCGCCCGCGGCGGCGAGCTGCAGTTTCGTTCGCCAGTCACCGCGTTTCAGCCGGACTCTTCAGAAGTGTGCGTGCAACTGGCACAGCGACAACGGGCCTTCGACTATCTCGTTCTTGCGCTCCCCTTCGACGGTCTGGATTCCATTCTGCCCGACGTGCCCGGGAGCGCGCCCTTGCGCGAGATGCTGAGCCATTTCGAAAGCGCCCCCATAACCGGCATCCATCTCTGGTTCGACCGCCAGATTTCTGATCTCGATCACGCTGTCCTGCTCGATCGCACGATCCAGTGGATGTTCCACAAATCGCGACTACAACCCATGCGAAGTGGAAAGATGCCATCAGAACGGATTGAAAGGATGCCAGCAGAATCCGCCCCGGAGGGGCGAAAGAACGATCTGCAAGCTGAGAATCTAGCTCCCGGGAAAAATGGCAGCTACGTCGAACTCGTGGTCAGCGCTTCGAAGAGTCTCCTCGACAAATCCCGCACCGAAATTGTCGACCTCGCCTTCCGCGAACTGCGCGAATTTTTCCCCGCCGCCCGCGGTGCGAATCTGATTAAGTCCGCGGTCATCAAGGAAGTCCACGCCACGTACTCCCCCCGTCCGGGCATCGACGCCTACCGGTCCGCAACGCAGACTGCCTGGCCCCGCGTCTTCCTCGCGGGAGACTGGACCGCCACGGGATGGCCCGCCACCATGGAAGGAGCCGTCCGCAGCGGCTACATCGCCGCCGAAGCTCTGGCCCGCGTGGCCGGAGTCACGCCCGCAAAATTTCTCGTCGCAGATCTCCCCGCCAGCGGCCTCATGCGCCTGTTCGGCTGAGCCTGTACCGCTACTCGATCATCTGAAGTTGTGGGAACGCAGGCTTCGTTCCACCCGAGGAGAGTACCGCCTGCCACATCGCGAGCGACTCCAACAAGGCCGGAACGCCAATTCCCAGAAATCCTTCCGGATAGTCGGCAAGATTCTTCCCCGCGCGGCCCAGCAACGACCGAGCTCCAGTCACATTGCCCGTCGAGTGATGATGAAACGCAACCGCAACTTGAATGAGCCCCTGAAGAAACTTCTTTTCCCGCCCGTGCGCCTCGCGCCACACATCTTCCCAAACTTCATGGGCGTCGTAGAATTCTTCGTGATTGAACAGCTGAATTCCGCGACGGTATCCATTCGCATCCACGTTGGTCGGGGTTGATGTCAAGAGAGGCCGCAGCGACGGATTATATTCTAGTCACGACAGCACTCACCCCGCGTGGTCTCGTACCTCATTCCCTGGTGTTTTTTCCGCTTCCACCTTACAGGTTTGCTGTTATAGGATGCCCAACCATGAAAAGAACTGGGGTTATTTTCCTTTTGTCGCTAGCTCTGTTTCTGCCAGTTTCGTTGGTCTTTTCGCAGTTGCCTCCTGCGCAGCGAGCGCCTGAGGTGGACCACATCACCGTGTATGTGCGCGACCTGCAGAAAAGCTCCGACTTCTACGAAAAGGTGATGGGGCTGGAAAAGATTCCCGAGCCATTCAAAGACAAGAGGCACATCTGGTTCCGCATGGGGCCGCACGAGCAACTGCACGTGGTGGGGGGAGCCACCGAGGCTGCGCCACACGAGATTGACGTTCACTTCGCGTTCCGCGTCGACTCACTGCCCGAGTTTACGACTCACCTCGATCACATGCAGGTGAAGTATCAGAACTTCAAAGGCGACGGCAAAGTGTCAGTCCGTCCTGACGGAGTGCACCAGATCTACCTGCAGGATCCCGATGGTTACTGGATCGAGGTGAACGACGACAAGTTTTGAGTACCCAGCCGTCTACGCTGCTTCCGCCTTCTTCGGTTTTGCCACGCCCTGGAATTCCAGAGGTAGATGGGCATCCATCAATGAGGCGCCACCGTCCACATCGATTAATTGACCCGTGATCCAACTCGCCTCTGGCGAGCAAATCAAGGCCACGGCATTCCCGATGTCGGCCGGAGTTCCCAGTCGGCCCATGGGAGTCCACCCGCGTTCCTGCCACTCGCGCACACCGGTTTGAAAGACCTCGGGCAGGCTGTTGAGCACGCTATCTTCAATCCAGCCAGGACTGATGGTGTTCACCGTGATGCCACGGCTGGCCAGCGCGACGGCGAAATATCGCACCAGCACCTCCATGGCTGCTTTCGCGGCGCCCATAGCCACCCAGGCTGCCAGCTGCCAAAGCGTCTGCCCGGGGCGAATGTGATGGCAACAATTCTTCCGCCATCCGACATTAGGGGAGCGGCTTCCCGCACTCCTACCAGGAACGCTTTTGCCTGGGAGTCGACTGCGGTGTCCCACTTCTCCAGAGTGATCTCCATCGGAGCTTCGTAAAAAGTCGCGGCTTCGGTTCGCGCATTGCTGACGAAAATATCGAGCGCGCCGAACTCGGACCGAACCTGGTGGAAGATCCGGCGGACCTCATCCGGATGGCAAACGTCGGCCTGAACCAGAAATCCATCTGACCCGAGTTTGCGGACGTTTTCCAGCGTGGCCTGCGCCGCATCCCGATTGCGATAGTAATGAATCGCGATGCGCGCTCCCCGTTCCGCCAGTTTCAGCGCGATGCCACGGCCAATGCCCCGGGAGCTACCTGTGATCAGCGCATTCTTTCCCTTGAAAGACATATGCACCTCCAGTGCCTGCGGCACAGCATGTTAGTGCTGTGGCCCGCAATGGTCAACTGCTCAGCTGGGGGGCTCTCTTTTTCGGACTTTGGGAAAGAGCGAGAGACAGTATATTGGCCGTATTGGCTCGCTGGAAAAGAAGAATCTCCGATTCGGAGTTGTGGTGTGGGGCGGACACTCCTGTCCGCCGCCCTTGACGTTGCTTGTGAAGGCCGAGCGACTGTCCGCAACCCAGAACAAAAGGCCTCGCTGCACGCCTCTCGGGGAACTCCAAAAAAACCTCAAGGTCAAAGGCGGCGGACAGGAGTGTCCGCCCCACACGGGTCGATCCAGAGCCAGGGATAGTCTTCAGGTCTCCTCGCTAGGCCTCGTCGCACGGGATTTTGCCGGAGGTACTCCAGTTTCTCTTCGAGACTGTCCTGCGACCGCAACACAGGGTCGAATGACTCTTCCTGCCAGACTGGGCCCATGGAACCCAGCAGCTTGCTGATACTTCGGGCTGAAGACCCTTTGAGTGCCTTCAGAATGGACGGGAGTGCGTAAGGCCAGCCCTCTGATCGCGCAATGGTGTAAGCAGGAGATGCACATGATCTGGCATTACAACCGCAGCGTGAAGTTGGAAGCGTTTTCCGTGATCAAGTAAACAGTGCCGCATGACGGCATCTCGGCCTTTCGGCGGAAAAGGAGTTCGATTGCCTTTGCGGAATGTCACGAACAACGCGCGTCCCTCCTTCTGGTAGTGCGGCAGCTTGCGCTGGTATTCATACATCCGATCAAGGCTTGTGTGGGACGGACACTCTTTGTCCGTTGGGTTTGACTTTGGTTTCCATCCCACCATAGCATCCGAATCCCTGCTGTCTTGTCTGTGACGGATGAACATTGATGTAGAGCAGACATCTCCAATGTGGGATGAGCACGCTTGTGTGGGACGGACACTCTTTGTCCGTCGGCTTTGACTTCGACTTTCGAAGTTGGGACTTGTGAACCCAATCTGAGACCACAGACAGCTTGCTCTACGGCAAAGAAAACCCAACGTCAAAAGCCGCGGACAGGAGTGTCCGCCCCACACGGGAAGATGAAGGCCGCCCGGCTGGCATCGTAGAATCATCCGAGATCATTTAAAGGGGACGCGATGAGACTGAACTCGTGGTGTGTTGCGCCGGCACGAAGGAATCCTGTTGCGCGGGCACGCAGGACTATTGTGGCGCTGCTGCTGTTGTGGGTGCCGACGTTGGTGGTGGCGGAGCCGGTGCCGCTGCGGCAGATGGTGGAGCTGGCGCTGAAGCATGCGACCACGGCCAGCATCGCGGTGGCGGAGGAGCAGCGGGTGTTTGCCAATTATCGCGAGCTGCGCAACAGCTTTATCCCGCAGGTGACGGCGGGGGCGGGGTTGGGATGGTCGTACGGATTTCCGCTCAGCCTGGAAGGGGCGGCGCCGTCGCTGTTCAATATTAATGCGCAGTCTCCCCTGTGGCATTTCGAGATGCACGATTTTCTGGGAGCGGCGCGGGCGGAGTCGGCGGGAGCCTCGCTGCGCACGAAAGATCAGCGGAGCCAGGTCATCCAGGACACCGTATTGAGTTATGCCGAGCTCGCGAAGTGGGAGCAGCGGGTGGCGCGGTTACGGGAGGTGCAGTCGGCGTCGGAAAAAATGGAAGCGGCGGTGATGCAGCGAGTGAAGGAAGGTGTGGACAGCGAAGTGGATGGGACCAGGGCGCGGCTGTCGTCGGCGCGGGTGCGGCTCCGGGTGGCGGAGGCGGCGGGCGCGGCGGATGTGTTGCGGGAACGGCTGTCGAAACTAACGGGGCTGGCGGCGTCGGGGATTCAGACGGATCCGGATTCGCTGCCGGCGCCTCCGGCGGCTTCCGATCCGGACGCGGCTGCTAAGGCCGCCGACTCGAACCCTGCGGTGCAGGCGGCGGTGGAGCATGCTCGGGCTCAATATTTGCGGGCGCGGGCGGAGCATAAGTCCTGGTTGCCCAGCATGGATTTTGCGGCGCAGTATGCGGTGCTCTCCAAGTTCAACAACTATCAGGACTTTTTTCAGAGGGGGAGCTTCGTGCGAAACAATGCAACCATTGGGGCGGTCATTCGGTTTCCATTTCTGAATGCGCCGCAAAAAGCGCGGGCGGAAGCGGCGGACGCGGAGGCCCGCAGGGCTGATAAGCAGGCCGAGGCGGCGCGCAACCAGGTGTCGGAGGAGACTCTGCGGCTGCAGCGGACTGTGGCACAGATGCAGGCGGCGCGGGACGTGGCGGAACTGGAGCACGAAATCGCGCAGAAGGGTCTGGAGGCGGTTCAGACGCGCATGGACGCCGGGACGGCGACCCTGCATGATCTCGACGATGCTAGGTCCCAGGCCAGCGAACACTTCATCGCATTGCAGGATGTCAGCTTCGAACTTGAACGCAGCCAGGTTGGGCTGATGCGCGCAACGGGCGAGTTGGAACGATGGGCTATCGGGGGGCGCTAGAGGCGCGGTCTGAGCGACTAAAGCCGACCGAAGTTTTGCGATGCTTACGGCGCGGCTAGAAGCCGCGCGCTTTCAAAACAGAACCGTCGCCCTTTCAAAATTAAAGATCGAAGCCGGATACGCACATACGTCGTAAAACCCCCTTAAAAAGTTGGCGCTGTCGGAGCGGCGGGCGAGGACGCCCGCCGGACAGCCGCCGGGACGGCGGCGCTACTTTGCGTGGGCTTCCGGTCCATGCAGCTCGTCCCCGCTCGGCGCGTCTTTTCCCTGTTCACTGCGTCCAGACTGCCCTTCGACCGAAGCGGGTTTCTTTCGCCGGTGGCAGCTAGTACATTGAAACTACGTCATTTACTGTCGGGAAGTGCTCGCCCTTCCGGTGTCGGGGAACCTGCAGAAACAAGGGGTCGTCCCCGGGAACTCCGGCCCTGAATGCTAAAATAACAAGATACCCATATGCCTCTAAAAACACTGTTTCTGAACCCGCCTTCGTTTGAGAACTTCGACGGAGGCGCCGGCTCACGTTGGCCCGCCACCCGCGAAATTGAAAGTTATTGGTATCCCGTGTGGTTGGCTTATCCGGCGGGGATGCTGGAGGGATCTCGGCTGCTCGACGCGCCTTCGCATCACGTTTCGGCGGAGCAGACGATTGAGATTGCGAAGGAGTACGAGTTTCTTGTGCTCTTTACGTCGACTCCGGGCTTTCCGGGGGACATCCGGTTGTCGCGGGCAATCAAGAATGCGAATCCGAGGATGAAGATCGCTTTCGTCGGGCCACATGTCACGGTGCTGCCGGAGAAATCTTTGCGGGATTGTCCGGCGATTGATTTCATTTGCCGCAAGGAATTTGATTACGCCGTTGTCGACTACGCCAAGGGGAAGGCGCTAGCGGAGATTCCGGGCGTGTCGTTTCTGAAGGATGGACAAATCGTCCACAATCCGGACGCGCCGCAGATTCAGGATCTGGATGCGCTGCCGCATGTGACCGACATCTACAGGCGCGATCTGGATGTGACGCGATACAACGTGCCGTTTCTGCTGAATCCTTACGTTTCGCTTTATACGACGCGGGGATGTCCGGCACAGTGTACGTTCTGCTTGTGGCCGCAGACGTTGAGCGGGCATCCGTGGCGGAAGCGGTCCACGGACGACGTGGCGCGGGAGATGGCGAAGGCCAAGGAATATTGGCCGGATGTGAAGGAATTCTTCTTTGATGACGACACGTTCAACATCCAGAAGGCGCGGACTATCGAGCTTTGCGCGAAGCTGAAGCCGCTGGGGCTGACGTGGTCGTGCACGTCGCGCGTGACTACTGACTTCGAGACTCTGAAGGCCATGAAGGAAGCCGGGTGCCGGCTGCTCATCGTCGGATACGAGTCAGGAGATCAGCAGATATTGAAGAACATCAAGAAGGGTGCGACGGTGGAGCGGGCACGGCAGTTTACCAAGGACTGCCACAGACTGGGGCTGGTCATCCATGGCGATTTCATCATGGGCTTGCCGGGCGAGACGCACGAGACGATCAACAACACGATTGCGTTTGCCAAGGAGCTGGACGTCGAGACTATACAGGTTTCGGTGGCGCACGCTTATCCGGGAACAGAGCTCTACGATTACGCAGTGAAGAACGGATTCATGGTGAAGGATAGCCAGATGGTCGACGATGGCGGGCATCAACTGGCGCACATCCAGTATCCGGGGCTGCCGGCGGATGAAATTCTTTCAGCAGTACACCGCTTCTACGACGAATACTACTTCCGGCCCAAGGCTGTTTTCCGCATCCTGAAGAAGGCAGCGTTCGACGGCTCGGAACGCAAGCGGCTTTACAAGGAAGCGAAGGCGTTCATGAAGGTGCGCTCGATGCGGAACAAACTTGTGAAGCAGCACAGCGACGAGGCGGCGGCTGCTGCGGCGGCGGGAGCCAGCTAAGGCGGGTAAGAATGCGCGCCAGACTAGCGATTCTACATTCTCGCAAAGAACGCGGGCATGGTCGCGCGGCGCGCCAGATCCTTCTTTCGCGCAAGTGGCGCTCGTTCAGGATGAGAATGCTTTTGGGCGGTATAGGCAAGATCCCTCGATGCCCCCGAAGTGCGGCTGTGCTCGGGATAACGCCTACAAGATTGAGGGAGCCCGCTAGAGTTTCTAAGTGACCTTTCGCAAGTATCTGGTCCTCGCGGGAGTGACCGTCTTCGGGGCGGCGGGTGACTCCATGCTCTCACATGGAATGAAGCAGGCCGGGAACGTCTCGCTGCACCATCTGTCGACCCTTTTCGTGGCCCTGCTGAATCCGTGGGTGGCGGTTGGAATTTTGCTTCTGCTGGCGTTCTTTGCGTCCTACATGAATGCCCTTTCTTGGGCGGATCTCACTTATGTGCTGCCGGCGACTTCGCTGGGATATGTTCTCCTTGCGCTGGTGGCGAAGTTTGCGCTGCACGAGCAGGTCAGCCCGCTGCGCTGGCTGGGGATCGCGCTGATTTCGGGTGGCGTGGGATTTGTGGCCGGAGGCGAAGCGTTGACGTCCCATGGGCATCATGAGTCCCCACTTCTCGCAAAAGACGCGAGAAATGGGGCACCCAGGTCGGTTCCGACGGGAGTGGAACGATGAAGCACGTTTATACCTGGGGGGCGATTTTTGCGATTGTGTTCGCCTCGGTAGTGGGCGACGTGTTGCTGGCCCACGCCATGAAGCAGGTGGGAGATGTTCATGCGCTTGTGCGGCGTTCGGGGGTGTGGACAGCAGTGCGGCGCATCCTGAGGAATCAGAATTTTGTGTTGGGTGTGGCGGCGATGGCCGTCGCGTTTTTCAGCCTGCTGTTTGCCTTGTCCTGGGGAGATGTCAGCCTGGTCGCGCCCGCGGCCGCTTCGTTGACATTCATCGGCAACGCCTTTGCGGCCCGAATTTTTCTGCATGAGCGCGTGGACCGGCGCCGATGGATTGCGGCGGCGCTGGTGGCAGCGGGAGTGGCGCTGCTGGCTGGGTAGTTTCGAGAGTCGCTGCACCAACCACCCACTTCTCGCAAGGGAAGCGAGAAATGGGGCCCCCGGCGGGGTGGGGATACCCCCACTTCTCTGCTCAATCACCAGCCTGCGCGCAGGGAGTCGGCAATGCCCTTGAGTTCCGCGAGGGCTTTCAGATGGAGTTCCGCCGTGGCCTGCGAATGGTGCTGGTAGGCCACTTCGTAGACGGCATGAGCGTCGGGATGGATGTTGTCGAGGGTGTCCTTCAGCGCCACTGAGATCAATTTCATGTCGTGCATACGCGCCTCGACTTCGATCAGTTTGTCATACACCCCCGCAAGAAGCGGGCCGAGTTCGGAACTGGGAGTCGCTACTTTCATGTCCGCCTCCGGCTTTGAATAAGAGTAGGAGTACAAACCTTGGAGACCGCCGGGCATCAAAGGTTTGCTTCTAGACTTGCAAAAAGAACAGGAGGCGCCGTTTTATGATCAATCTGAGACTTTCGGCCCCAGCCATCTCCATGCTGTCAGCAGCCGCGCTGGGGATGGCTTTGCTGTTTGCCAGTGTGCCTCGGCTTCACGCGGAAGATGCCGACCGGTGCCAGCGGCGAGTGCAGCACGCCGAACACGAACTGCATGAGGCGATCGAGAAACATGGGAGGCACAGCCGGCAGGCCAATCACGAACGCCGGGAGTTACACGCGGCGCGCGAGCGCTGCTGGCGCGAGCGGCATCAGTGGTGGGACGAACACGAGCATCGCTGGCGTCAAGCACGCGACTGGGATGAACACGACCATGATCGCGACTAGATCGTGCCCGATCGGTTGGCGGAGAAATCCTATTCCATCAGTGCTCGATTCGCTTCAACGCTTCCCGCGCACGAGTGAATTCGTGTGCCAGAGCGAGAGCTGCGCGGTACTCTTCGGCGGCGGCGGCGCGGTCTTCTTGCTTTTCCAGCAACTGGCCCAGGAGGTAGTGGGCCTTGAAGGCAGGCTCGGCCTCGACCGGCCCCGACAGATATCGCTTGAGCAACTGGATGGCGAAAGGGAAATTGCGGCCGGACAGGGCGAGGTTGAGCCAGGCGTGAGCGCCGCCCTGGCTGACCTCGATAGCGGCGCGGTATTCGCGCTCGGCGTTGGCGTTGTTTTTGTTCTTCTCGGCGATGCGGGCGAGGATGTAGTGAGCCATGGCTGGCTTTAGCGTCGTCAGAGCATCGGCCTGGGCGCGGGTTTTGTCTTTGCCGCCGCCGACGATTCCGGGAGCTTCGAGATAGAACTCGGCTAGATCGGTGCGGGCTTCCCAGCTGTTGGGGTCGAGCTGAACGGCACGCTCGAACTCGTTGCGGACTTTCTTCGCCATGCCGGCTGCGCTTAGAAATCCGGCGCCGTCCGCTTTTTCGCCGTAGATGCGTCCCAGCCAGAGGTGATAGAAACTTTTTGCGGGGTCGAGTGTGACGGAGCGCTCGCAGGCGGAGATGCCACGATCCCACTCTTCAAGTTGGAAATAGGCGCGGCATAGCAGGTTATGAGCTTCGGCGTCTGTGGGAGCGCGGGTGGTCTGCTGTTGCAGAGTTTGGATGGCTTCGTCGACGTGACCTGCGGCGAGGAGATCCTGGGGGGAGAGTGCGGCAGTGGCCTGGTTCAGCAAGCCGAGCACAGCCAGGCATCCTGCCAAGAAACGGTGAGGCTTCATGAAGATGAGTGCGAACCTTCTTTCGCCCCTTCGGGGCTTCACGTAATGCTCCTCACCCACGGCTTGCGCCGTGGGCTGCATTCTTACGCCGCTTCGCGGCTCAAACGAACATCCCGCGGTGGCAATCGCTTTATCCATTCCTGGGCGCCGCAAGAACAAGAGGCTCCGCCACGGGTTACGGCACTATCTTAACGGTCGCACCCTCGTAGAGGGGCTTGGTGTCCTGAGCGCCGAGGGCGACGACGGCCTTGTCTTTGAGGCCCGAGACGATCTCAACCCGGGTGAGATTCTGTAACGCGATATCGATGTCCTGGCGCTTCAGTTTGTCGTCGACGACCTCGTAGACATACGGTTTGGAGTCGTCGATGCGAATGGCGTCGCGCTGCACGGTGAGGACGTTGTTGTGTTCCGCAGTAATGATGGTCACGCTGACGTTGACATTAGGAAGCAGACGGAGATCCTGGTTGTCGACTCTGCAGGTGGCTTCGCCGACGTTCCTGGCACCGCGCAGGCGGACGGTGGAAGGAACGGAGTTGACCGGCGCGTTCCAGACGCGGCCGGGGATGGCGTCCCACGTGATCTCGGTTTTCTGTCCGGGAACGAGCCGGCCTACGTCAGGCTCATCGATAAAAGCTCGGACCAGCACCTTGGAAAGATCCGCCTCCTGCAAAAGCAGGTCGCCGGCTTGCACGAAGGCGCCTTGTTTTACGGGAACAGAGTAGACCGTGCCGTCGAACGGGGCACGAATGTTGGAGTGCAGGAGTGCGTTCTGGGCGGCGTCGTAGGCGGCTTGAGCTTCGGTGCCTTGGGCCTGGACTTTGGCTACTTCGGGCTGAGAGTAGCGGTCTTTCTTTTTTTGCTCGAAAAAGGTGACGTCGGCTTGGGCGCGCTGGAGAGCGTCGTCGGCCTGCTTGACCTCACCGGGCGAGGCAGCGCCTTGCTGCTGGAGACGGCGGAAAGCGTCGAGGTTGCGCTTGGCCGCATCGAGAGCGCTGCGGGCTTTAATGAGCTGGGCGTCCACCGTCAGGACTTCTTCTTGCGTGCCTCCAGTCTTCAATGCGCTCTGGTCGGCGGCGGCGGAGGAAATCTGTGCGTGAGCTTTGGCGGCCTGGGCGCGAATGTCGGCATCGTCGAGCTCAAGAAGAAGTTGTCCCTTGCGCACATGATCGCCTTCTTTGACCAGCAGGCGCTTGACCGTTGTGGCAATAGGAGCGTGCGCCTCGAAGTTCACCACCGGCTCGACTTTTCCGTTGGTTGAGATCACGGCACGAATGGGAGTGCGTTCGACGGTGGTGGTGCGGACCTTGAGCGGGCTCTTGCCGGAGAAGACGGGAACCAACACAGCGGCGGCAATGATGCCGGCAGCGAGCCAGGTCCAGCGCTTGCGAGGCGCTCCGCCCGAATTGTGGTTCGACGATGCCAAACCTTTTTCTTTCAGGGTGCGGCAGGAATTAGTGTAAGTAGCAATTTACCACCCCGGAGCTTGAAGGATGAACTGGAAGTCCAATGCCCGGTGTTTAGTTAGATGCTTGGAGGTGGCTCGCGGCCGCACGGAGGTGGTCTGGGGAAGAGCTTGGATTGGGCTACGGTCAGCACCCGCTACAATATCGGCATGGCTAAACCTCGCTACACGCCTGAACATGCCGCGGCCGGACTGGACGCAAAGTTTCCGGAGATTGAGACGTGGCCGAACCAGTTTCCGGGTTACGAGATTGTGATCGACGACCCGGAGTTTACGTCGGTGTGCCCGAAGACGGGGCTGCCGGATTTTGGAGTGCTGACCATCCGGTACGAGCCGGATCGCAGCTGTCTGGAGCTGAAGTCGTTGAAGGAATATCTGCACTGCTACCGCAATCTGGGGATTTTTCAGGAGAACATCGTCAACTGCGTGTTGCGGGATGTGGTGCGTTGGGCGAAGCCGGTGTGGGCGGAGGTGAAGGGAGACTTCAGGCCGCGCGGTGGGATTTCGACGACGGTGGTGGCGCGCTGGCCGCGGAGGATTGGCAAGCGAAACTAGTTGTAGCGCCGCCGTCCCGGCGGCTGCGCGGAGACGTCCCGTCCGCGGGTGCGAGGGCAAGATGCCATCGCGACAGCCGGCAAGGTGCCGGCGCCACGAGGACACTGACGGCCGCTTGTGATTTGGATGACTCCCAGGGTATACTCTGTTCGAACGAACGTTCGAATTATCCACATTGTTTCAGGCCTATGGGGAGTCCTTCCACGGCAACGCGAATTTCGGGACGGCGGCCGCGCTCCGTGCCTGCACATGCCACCGTACCGGCGACGCGGTTTGACCAGCGGCTGAAGGAAATCCTTGCCCACGCCACGGACGTTTTCTGCAAAAAAGGATACGAAGGCGCTTCGATGCGCGACCTTTCGCGGGCGAGTGGGATGTCGCTGGCGGGGCTGTATTACTACTTCGAATCCAAAGAGCGGCTGCTGTTCCTCATCCAAAAACATACGTTCTCGACGATCGTGCAGCGGTTGAAAGCCCGGTTGGAAGGGGTGGACGACGCCGAGGAGCGCGTGCGCATCTTTATCCTCAATCACCTGGAATATTTTCTATCCAACCAGCAGGCTATGAAAGTGCTTTCGCACGAGGCGGAGGCGTTGAAGAACGGCTTCGCCTCGGAGTTGGCTGCGATCAAGCGCGAGTACTATCGCATCTGCGTGGGACTACTTGACGATTTGAAGCGGGAGCGAGAACTGCAATTCTCGACTCGGATAGCGGTGTTGAGTCTGTTTGGGATGATGAACTGGATTTATACCTGGCACAATCCACGGGTTGATGCCGATGCGGAGGCGATCGCGCATGAGATGGGCGACATTTTCTTGCGCGGGGTGATTACTGGCGGGAAGAGCCGAGGACGGTGAGCGAATTGGGTGCGGTCGAAACCGAGATTCCTCACCTCGGTCGGAATGACAAATGGGTTTAGGCCAACTGACAAACGGATTCAGATTTACGAGAACATAAGGAGCTATGAACATGGCGACCACGATGCTGCCGTCGGGTACAAGCGAAACCACCAAGCAACTCATCAACTACCGCACGGACGGCGGCGTGGCCGTCATCGAGATGTTTGATCCGCCGGCCAATACCTACACGTACGAGATGAACCGGCAGATGGATGAGGCCATTCTGAAAGCGCGCATGGACAACGACGTGTACGTGATCGTGCTGACGGGATCGGGCGAGAAGTTTTTCTCGGCGGGGGCGAACATCAAGATGCTGGCGAGTGTCGATCCGACGTTCAAATATTACTTCTGTCTGCACGCCAACGAAATGTTGTTGCGGCTGGAGCATACGCCGAAGCTGGTGATCGCCGCCATCAATGGGCACTGCGTGGGCGGAGGGCTGGAAATCGCGATGGCGGCCGATATCCGCATCGCGCGGAAAGAAGCGGGGAAGATTGGGCTGCCGGAGGTGAACCTGGGAGTACTGCCGGGCACGGGCGGAACGCAGCGGCTGTCACGTTTGGTAGGCAAGAGCAAGGCGATTGAACTGATGGTCACGGGCAACACGTTCTCGTTCGAAGAGGCGCAGGAGCTCGGAATCATCAACGACATTTACGAGAAGGACGGCTTCATGGAAAACATCATGGAGTACGCCAGGCAGTTCTGTCCGCCGAATAAGGCGGCGAAGGCCGTGGGACGCATCAAGCGAGCGGTGCAGACCGGCTGGGAGATTCCTATGGAGTCGGCGCTGGCGCTGGAGCGGGAAAATCAGCAGTTGTTGTTCCAGAGTGAAGACGCGAAGGAAGGCTTGGCGGCGTACGTGGAGAAGCGGCCGGCGGTGTTCAAGGCGAAGTAGTACCGAGTACCTGGTACTTGGTGCCGGGAGTGGGCGGGCGGGGACGCCCGCCCGACAGCCGGCGGGACGCCGGGGCTACGAGTTGTGGGGAGTACGAGTTGTGCGAGGAAGAGATGCTTGCTGCTACGAAAGTGAAGATTGAACCCGGACGGCTGCTGATCGACGGGCAGTGGGTCGATGCTGCGAAGAAATTCGACACCATCAATCCGGCGACGGGCGAAGTGCTGACCCAGATCGCGGAGGCGTCGTCGGCGGATGTGGATCGCGGCGTGGCGGCGGCGCGGGGGGCTTTTGAGGACCGCAATGGCGCCTGGCGCAAGTTTTCCGCCAGCGAACGTGGGCGGCTCATCTGGAAGCTCGCTGATCTGGTCGAGAAAAATATCGATGAGATTGCAGAACTGGAGACGCTCGACAACGGCAAGCCAATTTTCGAGTCGCGGTACGTCGACATGCCGATGGTGATCGACGTTCTGCGGTACTACGCGGGCTGGGCGACGAAGATTCACGGGGAGACGGTCAACACGTTCGAGACTGCGTTCACCTACACATTGCGCGAGCCGGTGGGCGTCGTCGGAATGATCGTTCCATGGAACTTTCCGCTGCTGCTGGCTTCGTGGAAGCTCGGTCCGGCGCTGGCGTGTGGGAACACGATCGTGTGGAAGCCGGCGAGTCAGACTTCTTTGACCACACTGCGCTTCGGAGAACTGGCGGTTGAGGCTGGCGTGCCGGCGGGTGTGCTCAACATCGTTACCGGTCCGGGAGAAGTCGGGCGGGCAATGGTGAAACATCCGGGCATCGACAAGATTGCATTCACGGGGTCGACCGAGGTCGGCAAGGAAATCATGCGCAGCTCCGCTGACAGCCTGAAGCGCATTACGCTGGAGCTCGGCGGAAAGTCGCCGAATATTGTTTTCGCCGATTCGGATATCGACAACGCGGTGAAGGGTGCGATCACCGGGATTTTCTATGGCAAGGGCGAGGTCTGCAACGCGGGCTCGCGACTGTTCGTCGAGAGCAAGGTTCAGGATGAGTTTCTGGAGAAGCTGGCGGCGCGCGCAGCGAAGATGCGTCCGGCGGATCCGCTGGATCCGAAAACGCGCATGGGAGCCATCGTTAGTCAGGAGCAGATGCAGACGGTGCTCGGATACATCGAGGCGGGAAAGAAAGAAGGGGCGAAGCTGGTCGCGGGCGGGAACCGGGTCTCCGTCGACGGTGGCAAGGGATTTTTCGTGGAGCCGACGATTTTTCGCGACGTCCGCAACGACATGAAGATAGCGCGGGAAGAAATCTTTGGGCCGGTGTTGGCGACCCTGAGTTTTGATGATGTAGATCAAGTCATCGAACTGGCAAACCAGAGGGCCGGTGTTGGCGACCCTGAGTTTTGATGATGTAGATCAAGTCATCGAACTGGCAAACCAGAATGAGTATGGTCTGGCCTCTGCGGTTTGGACGCGGGATTTGAAGAAGGCGCACATGGTCTCCCGGCGGCTGAAGGCAGGGACGGTGTGGATCAACACATACGGGCTGATGGACGCGTCGCTGCCGTTTGGTGGGTATAAGAGCAGCGGGTTTGGGAGAGAGTTGGGTGCGAGAGCCTTGGAGCATTACACGGAGACGAAGAGTGTGTGGTTGAACATGGGATAAGGCGCGCCGAACGCGCGAAGTTCGCGCGGCGCGCCCAGATCCCCTGCGGCTTCGCTCAGGGCAGGCTTTCAGCGCCAAAAGGCTGACGCTTCAGGATGGCAAGCAGTGGAGGAGAGCTTCATGCCGGGTAAGGTCGCAAAGATCGGAACATTCAGTGACTGGATTGGCCTGTTCAATGACTGGCGCAAAGAGATTGGCGTCAACACGGACGACATCGAGGCGTTCCACTTTGACACGCTTTATGGCGCGATCGACACGGAAGAGATCGAGTTCGGGTCGTACAAGGGGCGGCGCAAGTGGGAGAACCTGCGGCAGATTCCGACGCAGCAGATGCGTGATGCGCTCATGAACATGATCGTCTACCAGGGCGACACCGAGTTTGCCAGCGTCGAGCAGCAACGCAATCTGCTGGAGAATGCGCCGACGGATTGGGATCGGCGGGCGATCACGCGCGTGATGATCGAGGAGATGCGCCACGGGTGGCAGATGTGCGCGCTGCTGGTCGACCACTTCGGCTACTCGGGGAAGGTCGAGGCGCAGAAAATGCTGGAGCGACGGGCTTTTGAAAACAAGCGACTGCTGGGCGCTTTTAATGTCGAGGTCGACAACTGGATGGACTTTTTCACCTACACGGACTTTGTCGACCGCGACGGAAAGTTCCAACTGCAGATGCTGAAGTATTCGGCTTTTGCGCCGCTGGGGCGGTCGATGTCGTACATGCTGCGCGAAGAAGCGTTCCACATGGGGACCGGGAATGACGGCCTGCGGCGCATTGTAGAAGCAGGCGTGATTCCGGGATGGCTGATTCAGAGATATTTGAACAAATGGATTTCGAGTTCGTACGATTTGTTTGGCACGGATCATTCATCGTCGGCGCACTGGGCTTACGTGTGGGGCGTAAAGGGCCGTTACGATGAGCCAAAAAACGAGAAACCGCCCGACATGGACGATCTGAACGATTACAACCGGCATCTTTATCGTGACGAAGTGGCGGGCCTGATCGAGCGCTTCAATCATTCGCTGAAGCCGGGAGAAGCGAAGCTCTACGCGCCGGACATCAAGTTCAATCGCGCGATCGGGCGCTGGGCGGGACAGAAGTTTCATGCGCAAACCGGCGAAGCGCTGGATGATCGGGCATACGAACAGCACTTGAAGGAGTACATGCCGGGCCCGGAAGACCGGAAGTTGTTGCTCGACATCATTGAGACGGAGAAGAAATGGATCGCCGAAAAAGTTGGTGCACGAGATCCACTGGCTTCGATTGGGGAAGTGCGGAAGTCGGCAATTAATTTGTAGGTCACGAGTTCACCACGGAGGCACATAGACGCAGAGAAAATCAATGGCATCCACACTTGTCGAATCCAAGGTCGCGCGGCTTGCTGTGGACATTAGTCCTCCAGTGGCGCGGATTGCTTTGCAGCATGCGCCGTTGAACGTGATCGACATCCCGATGATGGATGAATTAGGGCGAATTATCGGGGAAATCGAGTCGCGTGCGGATGTCTCTGTTGTGGTGGTGAGCGGCGAAGGCAAGGCTTTTTCGGCAGGCGTGGATGTGGCGGCGCATACTCCGGACAAAGTTGACGGTATGCTCGCGAAGTTTCATAGCGTGATTCGGGCGCTGGTTTCCACGAAGAAAGTCACGATCGCTGCGGTGCACGGGCATTGCCTGGGCGGGGGCGCGGAGCTTGCCATGGTTTGCGACATTGTCTATACGACCGATTCCGCACAGTGGGGATTTCCGGAGATCAAGCTGGGATGCTATCCGCCGGTGGCGTGTACGGCGCTGGCGGCGCTCTTGGGACAAAAGCGGGCGGCGGAGTTAATTCTGACCGCGCGGACAATCGACGGCACTGAAGCGGCGGAGATTGGACTGGCGAATCGCAGCGTGGGAGAGGGCGAATTGGCAGGCACGGTGGAGGAATGCGTTGGACGTTTGCGTGAGCTGAGTCCGGCGGCGTTGGCGATTACGAAGAAGGCCATCTACGCCTGGGATTCGATGCACTTTGATAAGGGCCTGGCTCGGGCCGAAAGAACGTACTTCGAAGAACTGATGAAGACGGCGGATGCTCAGGAAGGCATTCGTGCGTTTATGGAGAAGCGCGCGCCGAAGTGGACAGGAAAGTAGGGTCGGACGGCACCTCGCATGGATCACATTGCATGGATTACGAGATCACTCCCGAGGATGTGAAAAGCAGGCTCGATGCGGCTGAGGCGTTTACCCTGCTCGATGTGCGGGAACCGTGGGAGTTTGAGACATCGCGCATTGAAGGCGCGAAGCTGATTCCGATGGGCGATGTTCCGTCGCGGGCGCATCAGGAACTCGATCCGGAGGATCACATTGTGGTGCTCTGCCATCATGGTGTTCGTTCGATGAACGTGACCGTGTGGCTTCGGCAGCAGGGATTTGAGAAATCTCAGTCGATGCGTGGCGGGATTGAGGCGTGGTCGAGGCGGGTGGATGAGAAGGTGCCGGTATATTGAACGCCGCTTTTAGCTTTTAGCTCTTGGCTCTTAGCTAAAACCACAAAAGCCAAGAGCCAAAGGCCAAGAGCCAAGAGCTACCCATGAACAAAGAGCTGATCGAAATCCGAGTCAACGGGCGCACGCACGAGGTTGCGGTTGAGCCGAGCGCGCTGCTGCTCGACATGCTGCGGCAGGACCTAGGGCTGACCGGATCGAAGCGCGCTTGCGATGATTCTTCGTGCGGGGCTTGCACGGTGCTGGTGGATGGCGTGGCCATGATGTCGTGCACTTTGCTGGCCGCGAGTTGCGAAGGGCAGGAGATCACGACCATCGAAGGCGTCAGCGAGCACGGTAGCCTGGCGGCAATTCAGAAGGCTTATGGCGATTGGGGTGGGGCGCAGTGCGGGTACTGCACGCCTGGCTTCATCATGACAGTGAAGTCGCTACTGGCGGAAAATCCGGATCCGTCGGAGGCTGACGTCCGTGCGGCGTTGAGCAGCAATTTGTGCCGGTGTACCGGGTACAACCAGATGTATGAGGCGATCCGGTCGGCGATTGAGGCGGAGCGTAAAGGGATGGCCGTCGCTAAGTGAAGTTGCTCTGCAGGCAGAAAGCAGATTCCTCGCTGCGCTCAGAATGACAAAATTCAGGATGAGCTACGGTTTTTCCATCATCGGCAAGCCGACCGCGATGGTTGATGCGGCGCAGAAGACTACCGGCGCGGGCAAATACACCGATGACCTGAGCTTGCCAGGCATGCTCGTCGGAAAGATTCTGCATTCGCCGTACCCGCACGCGCGTATCCGACGCATCGACACGGGGCGTGCCCAGCAGCTAGATGGCGTCGTGGCTGTGGCGGTGGGGAAAGACGCTCCGAATCCTTACGGCATTCTTCCGGTCGGACATGACGAACACGCGTTGGCTCTCGACAAGGTTCGCTATGTGGGGGACAACGTGGCGTGCGTGGTCGCGGTGTCGGAGGCGATCGCGGAGAAGGCGCTTGAGCTGATCGATGTTGATTATGTCGTGCTTCCTGCCTACTTTGATCCCGAAGAGTCGATGAAGGCTGAGATTGACCTCATTCACGACAACAAGCCGCACAATCTGGAGAAGGATTATCACCACTCCTTCGGCGATCCTGATGTTGGTTTCGCTGAGGCCGATCAGGTCGCTGAGGCCCGATTTATCGCCAACGAAGTGACGCATGCGGCGATGGAACCGCATTCAACCCTGGCATCGTTCGAACTCGATCCGCACACGGGCAAGCTCGGGCGGCTCACGGTGTGGTCTTCGACCCAGGTGCCGTATTACCTGCAGCACAAGCTGTCGCTCGTGCTGGAAATGCCGATGCAACAGATTCGTGTGATCAAGCCGCTGGTGGGTGGGGGATTTGGCGGGAAGAGCGAAGTGATTCCGCTGGAGATCATCGCGGCGATTGCGGCGCGCAAGGCGAAGGCTCCGGTCAAGATCACTTATACGCGCGAGGAAGTCTTCTGGGCGCATCGCGGGCGGCCGCGCACCATCATCGATCTGAAGACTGGAGTGAAGAACGATGGGCGCATCACGGCCGTGAAGGCACGCGTCGTGCAGGATGGCGGGGCTTACTGCTCGTACGGCGTGGTAACCATTCTTTACTCCGGCGCGCTGCTGGGGGCGCTGTACGACATTCCGAACATTCAGTACGACGGATACCGAGTGCTGACCAATAAGCCGGCTTGCGGGGCGATGCGCGGACACGGCACAGTGAATGTACGGTTTGCTTTCGAATCGCAGCTGGATGAACTGGCAGCGAAGATTGGGATGGATCCGGCGGAGATCCGGCAGCGCAATCTGCTGCAGCCTCCGTGTATTACGGTGAATGGGCTGCGGGTACAGAGCTATGGATTGCCGGAGTGCATCGAGAAAACTGTCGAGCGTTCTGGTTGGAAGCAGCGGAAAGGCAAGCTGGGCAAGGGCCGCGGACTGGGAATCGCTTGCAGTCACTATGTGAGCGGGGCGGCGAATTCGATTATCCGGTCTGATATGCCGCACTCGACGGTGAACATCAAGATTGATCGCGATGGTGGAGTTGTCGTCTACACCGGAGCTTCGGAGATTGGGCAGGGATCGGACACCATGACGGCGCAGATCGCGGCGGAGACGTTGGGGTGCTCGCTGTCGCGGGTGCGGGTGATTGCGGCGGATACGGATCTGACGCCTATCGACATTGGGTCTTATTCGAGCCGCGTGACGTTCATGGCGGGGAATGCGACTTTGCGAGCGGCGGAGGAAGTGAAGAAACGGATTGCGGCTGCGGCGGCGAAAAAGATGGGGTGTGAAGTTGAGGAGCTAGTGTTCAGGAATGAGGAGGTTAAGAAAGCTCGTGTGGGCGCGGGCGACTCGCCCGCGCAAGGCCAGCCCGCGCAAAACCCGCGGGGGCCGGACAGCCGAGGGCGGCTGTCCCCACATGGTTCGTCTTCTGCGCCCAGTTCATCTACCCCGCCTGCTACGGTGCAAGCCTCTGTGAGTGGCCGGGTCGAGGGACAGATTCTTCGGGGGTCGTTGCAGCAGAAGCGCGAAGACGAAGGGCCGAAGGATTGGATGACGTTTGAAGAAGCGGTCGTCGCCGCGATTGATTTTCACGGGGCACTTACTGGCACGGGTTCTTACGCGCCGCCGCAGGAAGCGCGCGGTGGGAACCATAAAGGAGCCGGTGTGGGGCCGTCGCCGGCGTATTCATACTCGGCGCAGGTTGCGGAAGTCAGCGTGGATGAAGAGACGGGCGAGGTTACGGTGCACAAGGTGTGGGCGGCGCATGATTGCGGGCGGGCCCTGAATCCGGTTTCGGTCGAGGGGCAGATCATCGGGTCCGTCTGGATGGGGATGGGGCAAGCGCTCACCGAGGAAATGGTATGGAAGGACGGGATGCTGATGAATCCCGGGTTGCTGGAATATCGCAGTCCTTCTTCGATCGAGTCGCCGGCGGTCGAGGCCATCATTGTGGAGAGCATTGATCCGGAGGGGCCGTTTGGCGCGAAGGAATGCAGCGAGGGATCGCTGGCGGCTACGATTCCGGCGATTGCGAATGCGATTTACGATGCGGTTGGGGTGCGGTTGCATGAGTGTCCATTTACGCCGGAGCGGGTGCTGGCGGCTTTGCGTAAGAAGAGAAACACCAAGGTGCTGAATTTGACAGAGGGAGTTGACCCCACGGCTCCTGAGCGATTTCGTGAACACGGCGGGGCTCTGTGGTTCAGGGGGAAGGGACCGGAGCGGCACGCGTTGGATCCGGCGCGGCGTGAGGGTCCGACGGCAAGGGGTGCGGATTGAGCCTTCCGCAATTTAACCTGCTGCGCGCGAGGACAGTTAGTGAAGCTCTCGAATTCCTGGCGAAATATGCGGCCGAGCAAGAGCAGAGCGAGCCCGCGCAAACTTCGCGCGGGCCGAACGGGCGAGGGCACCCGTCCCCACGTGAGCACAGCCAACCGCGGCTGTCTTTACAAGTATCGATACGGGTTATCGCGGGCGGGACGGACTTGATTCCTTCGATGCGGCAGAAACTGTTCGAGCCTGCATATGTGCTCGATTTGCGCGGAATCTCGGAGATGCGCGGGATTCGTCCGCAGCCGGGTGGTGAAGTTGAGATTGGAGCGCTCACTACGCTTCGCGACATCGAGAAGTCGGATTTTCTTCGGCAACGTTATCCGGTGCTCACTGAGGCGGCGGGGACGGTCGCGTCGCCGGTGTTGCGCAACATGGGTACGATTGGCGGGAACATCTGCCTCGACACGCGTTGTCTTTGGTACAACCAGTCGCTGACGTGGCGCAAAGGTTGCGGGTTCTGCATCAAGAAAGATGGCGATCTCTGTCATGTCGCGCCCGGTGGTACCAAGTGCTGGGCGGCTTTTTCGGCGGATACACCTCCGGCGTTGCTGTGCTTGAATTCGGAGATTGAGATTGCAGGTCCCGCTGGAGTGCGACGGATTGCTCTGCATGAGTTCTATACGGGGCTCGGAGATAGTTACCGCAGGCTACAGCCGGACGAACTGGTGACGCGCGTCTTCCTGCCGGAGTCGTCGGCGAATTATCGCGGGGTGTATCGCAAGCTGCGGGTGCGCGGGTCGATTGATTATCCCCTGGCAGGGGTGGCGGTGGTGATGAAGCGGTCGAATGGTCACATCGACGATGCGCGCGTGGGGATCACGGCGGTGAATCCTGCTCCGATGCTGGTCCAGGGAGTGAGCGAGATGTTGGCAGGGAAGGCGCTGGATGAAACGCTGGCCGAGGCAATTGGGGACATGACCGCACGAACCGCGAAGCCTCTAACCACATCGGCGCTTACGCCGGAATATCGGCGGGAAATGATCCGCGTGTTCACCAAGAGAGCGATTCTGGCGGCCAACAATTAGGGGATCGGGCGGGTTCTATCGTCCCTCCGGGACTCGGGTGTCTTAATCTTGCGGCTTTCCCAGCACTGAAGTGCTGGGCTACTATCGATTGCCCTCCGGGGCAAGGCAACAACTCAACTAGAGACTAAGCCAACTTTCCAACTTAGACTGACCATTCCTTGATCACTGACTGCCACATTCATATCCAGCCGATGGAGATGTTCAAACCCGAGGCGCTGGAGCTCATGAAGAAGAAGCGGGCGAACTTCGAGCAGATTGCGGAGTTCTGCCGGTCGCCGAAGGCGTTCCTCAAGTATCTCGACGCCTCCGGTATTGATCGGGCGGTGCTCATTAACTATGTGGCGCCGGAAGTGATCGGATTCACCAATGGCGTGAACCAGTTTGTCGCGGACTATGTGAGGGAAGATCCGAAGCGGCTGATTTCCTGCGGCAGCCTGCATCCGCGGCACACGACGAATGTTCTGGCGGATGTGGAACAGATCCTTCGGCTGGGCATCCGCATGATCAAGATTCATCCGCCGCACCAACTGTTATTTCCCAATGATTATTTGACCGGGGTGAAGGAGCTGGAGATTATCTATCGCGCGGCAGAGGCGAATGGTGTGCCAGTAATGTTTCACACGGGGACGTCGATCTTCCCGGGCGCGCGAAATAAATATGGGGATCCGATTTATGTTGACGATGTAGCGGTGGATTTTCCGAAGTTGAAGATTCTGCTGGCCCATGGGGGGCGGCCCTTGTGGATGCAGACGGCGTTCTTTCTCATACGCCGCCATGCCAACGTTTATCTCGACATCAGTGGAATTCCGCCGAAGACGCTGCTGAAGTATTTCCCGAGGCTGGAGGAGATCGCTCAGAAGACGCTGTTCGGCACGGACTGGCCGGGCCCGGGCGTGCCGGATATCAAGAAGAACCTTGAGGAATTCCGCGCTTTGGGCCTGAGTCCGGATGTGCAACAGCAGATTCTATCCAAGACCGCGTTGAGCATCTGGCCTGCTTGATGAAAAACCCACGCCGAAGTGTGTGCCGAATAGCTCATATGTGCGTCTGGTTATTTTCCCGCTTCAGCCTTCGCTGCCGTGCCTGATCCTGACAGTTCGTTGGCTAGCGCCGTTGCCCCGTAAATCTTGCGGAGGGCGTCCTGAATGCCGCGCGAGTCCACCGAGATGGCGCGTCCTTGCACATCGCTGTAAGCGAAATTCCAAGGCAGCGACTGCATGTTGCCGTCGAAGATGATGCCGACAACTTCGGCTTTCTTGTTTACGGTTGGCGATCCGGAGTTGCCACCAATGATGTCGGGCGTGGAAACAAAGTTCAGCGGAGTCTTCAAATCCAGTTTCGTCTTCGACTTGGTCCAACTGTCGGGCAAGCTATATGGCGGCTTACTTCCATGTTCCGCAGCGTGTTCGAAGGCACCGGCGATAGTAGTGTAGTAGAGAATCGGTTTGCTCTTCTCCTGATAGCCCTTTACCGTGCCATAGCTCAGTCGCAGAGTGAAGGTCGCATCGGGGGGCTGGGTGAACCCGCTCTGGGCGAAGCGGGCCTTGGCGATCTCGGCTCCATCGCGACGGACGACCGAATCAATCTTGTCGTCGAACTGCTTGCGGACGGCGCGAGCAGCAGGATCGACGGCTCGGATGGCGACGATCAGTGGATCGGTGCTGGCTTCGATCGCGGCCTCACCCCCCTCATACAACTGTTTGCGCACGGCGACGTCGTCCAGCCTAGTGTTCGCAATGATGTCTTTCGCGGCATCGGCTGGCGACTTGCCGTTGAGCACCTTCTGCACGTCGGGATTGTCCTTGCCTAGAGCGTCCTGCATGTCGGACAGCGAATCAGCGAGCAGCACGGTATCGAGACTCTTGTAGATAGGCTCGGTCGAAAACAATTGCTGCTCGAGTGAGGATAGCGCGGAATCGCGGTATTCCCGCATGCGCTCCGCGTTCGGCTTGGGCTTTTCGGCAGCTACGCGAACCAATGTGCGGGCCAGTTGCGGCAAGTGCCCTGCGAAACCGCGCAGGCGTTCGATATAGGCGAGCTCCGGATAAATATCGCGCTGCAGCTTCATGGCCTGGGAAATTTCATCCCAGGGGTCCGGCGCATTCGCGTTCTTC
>WNEZ01007500.1_pt1 | contig 26625 bp, 25 predicted proteins | sample 5400521 | NCBI WGS metagenome assembly WNEZ01 (sample SAMN13153339, study PRJNA577476) | soil metagenome | isolation source: 120 cm saprolite under Douglas fir tree site 2 hole 1 replicate 1 | place: USA:California | collected 2015-04-18
GACAGGCCGCGGCGTAGCTCGTGCGATGTGTGAGCATTCGCTGGACCGAGCTCGCGGCCGCGGATTTCGCGCCATGCAATTCAATTTCGTCATAAGCACCAATGAGCGCGCCGCACGGCTCTGGCAGAGCTTCGGCTTCGAAATTGTCGGGTGCCTCCCCGGAGCCTTCCAGCATCCAACACAAGGCTACGTCGACGCCTACGTCATGCACCGCGATCTCTAGCCCGTTTGCGCTGATGCGCGCGGCTATGCTACACATGCTGCATGCCTGATTTTGCCGCTCCCGTCGAACGACTCATCGATGAACTGAAGCATCTTCCCGGAATCGGTCAGAAGACCGCGCAGCGCCTCGCATTTCATCTGCTACGGGCCGCGCCCGAAGATGCGCTGGCGCTGGCGGACGCCATCCGCGACGCCAAGGAAAAAATCCGTGCGTGCTCGGTGTGCTACAACATCACGGATTCCGACCCGTGCCTGTACTGCGTCGGACCGACGCGCAGCAAGAAAACAATCTGCGTCGTCGAAGAAGCGCACAATATCATGGCCATTGAAAAAACGCGCACCTACAGTGGTATGTATCACGTGCTCGGCGGCTCGCTCTCGCCGCTTTCGGGGCGCGGACCGGAGCAACTCCATATCAAGGCGCTGATCGAGAGGCTAAAAGGTGGCGCCGTCGAAGAGATTATCATCGCCACGAATCCCACAGCCGAAGGCGAAGCCACAGCCGTGTACCTCTCAAAATTGTTAAAGCCGCTGGGCGTACGCGTCACGCGAATCGGCGTCGGGATTCCCGTAGGCGCGGACCTGGAATACGCCGACGAAGTGACCATGTTGAAAGCCATGGAAGGTCGGCGCGATTTGTAGGTTCCTCACCCGGGCCGCACCAATAAACGCGCTTTCCTCGCATTGCAAGGATCGGCCTAGTTTTGGACCGCAATAGGCGGGCAGCAGCATGACTCTCAGTACCCCCAGGACGCTCTAGCCAATCTTCGCATTTGGGTATAGAGTTTTATTCCCACGGTGGCTGTCCTCCCACCTAACCTTGGGCAGCCGCGAACTGGCTGACAGGAGATGCGCTGATGCCGAGCTTGGCGCACTACATGACGCAGTACGATCACGAGCACGAATCCGGCTGGAATAAATTCCTGCATGGCGTTGGCATCCCCATGGTTTTTGCAGGGATCATCCTTTTCCTCTTCATGAAATGGTTCTGGGGAGCGGGATTTTTTCTGGGTGGATGGGCGCTCCTCTTTCTCGGCCACCGCATTGAAGGCAATCATCCTGCGTTTTTCCAGGGACCGATCTATTTGCTGGTTGGGCCGATCTGGGTCGCAAAAGAAGTATGGATGTTCCTAACGGGCACGCGCCGCAGGCCGACCTCGGAAGGTACTCCGCAACGTGATGTGATGAAGTAGAAGCAGCGATTTCAATCGTCTGCGCGAAATCTAAAATACTGAGGGGCGGCGGCGGTCTGTATGAACGATTCAGGCGGCAATTTTGCCGATGAGACAATTGAAATGGTGTCTGAGAGTGTCAATAACGCCAGCGCGGAATTAAGGAAGCGCCGCAGCACGCGCATCGTGCAGGCCGTTCCTCTCGTGGTGACGGGTGTCGACGCGTTAGGACGTCCGTTCGTGGAACGCACGTCGTCGCTGATCATCAATTGTCACGGCTGCCGCTACCAATCCAAACATTACGTTCTGAAAAACATGTGGGTGACGATGGAAATCCCCAATCCGGAAACGGGGCAGCCGCCCCGTACCGTTCGGGGTCGAGTGGCTTGGATACAACGGCCTCGGACGGTGCGGCAGCTTTTTCAGGTCGCGCTGGAGTTGGAAGTTTCCGGCAATGTCTGGGGCATTGCCTTTCCGCCGGAAGATTGGACGGCCTTCCCCGAGTTGACGCAGGTTGTGATGAAGCTGGATACAGCGCCGGAAACATCGCCATTGCCGCCGCCATCAGCTGAGCCGGATACCACTATTCATTTGGACGAAGCGGAAGTTTCGCCGGACGCGGGAGCGGACAATCTGAGAGTGTTCCCTTCTCCGGCGAGCACGACGGATGCATCGCTCCAGTTGGCGCGGCAAGTCACACGTCTGGTCGCCGATGCCAAACAGCAAATTCAGGCGGCCACGCGGGAAGCAGCGTCGCAGGCTGTGTCCGCGGAGCGCCGGCTGTCGTTTGAACAGTGGGAGCAGAAGTTTGCCGCAGGCCGCGCGGAGATCGAAAACGAGACCACGCACGCCATCGAAAAGTTTCAGCACGAAGCGGATGAGCATTCGCGCACGGCCCATGCCGCAGCCGCCGAGTCGCTGCGAACAGAATTGCCCCGGTGGCTGGCTCCCCAGTTGGAGCAACTCACGCATGACTTGACAGCAAGCCTTTCTCGCGAGGGCGCAGCGCAGCGCAATGAACATGCGCAGCAACTGGAAAGCATGACGGATGCACTGCGGAAGGCAGCTCAGCAGGGCGAGTACATGGCAACGCGGCTGAAGGCCCAAGCGGAGCAAACGCAAGCGCAAATTGCGGCGCAAGCGGAGTCCGTGACAAGAGCATTTGAAGAAGCAGCGCGGCAGCAGGAAGTAGCGGCGACTACTCAACGTGAGGCGCTGATCGCAGCAGCTAATGAGATTCAGCAACAGGTGACTGCGGCGCTCTTTTCCGCGCAATCGTCCTCGCATGCGCAGCTTGTGAGCGAATTGGAGGCAGCACAAACGCGCTGGCGGACCGCAATCGAGAGCACGCTCGCGGAAGCCCAGGATCGCGCCGCCGGTGGATTGAACCAGCACGCACGCGGGTGGATGGATCAGCTGCAGGATGAGATGGCCCGGCACGCCACTGCGGCGCGCGAATCGGCAGCAAACACCACACTAGAGGCGGAACAGCGAATCACAGCTTTGCGGGACTCGTTGCAGGAGCAGGCTCAACGCCTTGAGTCCGTCCTCGCCGTGGCCGTAGAGACAAGCCAGCGGCTCGAACAACATTCGGCGCAACTAGAAAACGCGCAACAGCAAGCACTGGCCGGATTCCAATCGCAACTCGAAAGTGTGTTGAATCCGCACCGCGAAGAAATCCAACGCCGCTCCGAAGTCTCGCTGGAGGAGATCAACGCGAAAATACGGGCAACATTTGAAGAAGCAAGCCGCCAGGCTGTAGCCCAGTTTGACCGGCAAATCTCCGAAATGGTGCAGCCCCACGTCACGCGCGCCGAAGAGGCGGTTCACCGTCTGGCCGGTGGGCGAACTCTTCTCGATGCCGCTCTCACGCTGCAGCAGGACCGCATCCGCAATTCCGCGGACGAAGCCTTCGCCGAATCGCTGGCCCGCTTTCGGGAGAACCTCGGAAGCGTCGAGCAAATCCTCCAGGATTCTTCGCAAACCATCACCGGGAGTAACCTCACGGAACTTGAAGCAAAAGCTGCGGATCTGAAGCACCAGATGGTCGAGGAGTTCATGAAATCTGCGGAGTGGTATGAGAAGAAAGCGCAAACGCAGATTCAGAATCTGACGGAAAGAAGTATCGAGCACGCCGGAAACCAGTTGCGCGAGAAAGCCGGAGAAATTTCCAGCGTCTTCGCCGGCGAGCTGGATCATGCCAGCCGCAGCTTCGTGGGACACGCGCAAACGCAGATGGAAGAAGTGGTGCGGGATTCGTTCGAGCGCGCAAGGGCGCTTTTCGCCGAAGCTGCGGACACCACCGCGGCGGCGTTCACAGACGAGGTTCAGCGCACCGGCCGCCACGAGCTCGAAGGATTCAACGAAGAGGTGCGCCGTTCCAGGGATGAGGCGCGACAGCAACTCGAAGCGGCGCGCGTGGAAGTAGCGCAGCAGACCACGTCCGAACAGGAAGCCTTTCTCCGCCGCTTCCAATCCTCCCTGGGTGGCACACTCGAAGCAGGCATCGCCGAAGCCCAGAAGAAAATCTCCGAAGGCTTCGGGCCGCTGCTGGATTCCTGGAAAGCCACGACCACCGCCCATCAGCAGGAGATGCAGGGCATTTACACCCACATGGGCGGACAAGCCGCCGAGCAATACAAGAGCCGCCTCGAAAATGTCTCAAACCAATGGATGCTCGCGACAGTAGCCTCGCTCGATCACCAGTCGCGCGAAATGATTTCCGGAATTGCCGCAACAGCGGAAGAAAAACTTCGCGAAGCCTGCGCCCAGGTTTTCGCGGGCGTAGGAGAATCCCTCCGCGAACGCCTGCGCGAAATGGCCCAAAGTCTTACGCCACCTACCAATCCTCCCGCCCGCGCCAAAACCGCCAACTCAGGAAGCTGAAGGCCAAGCGTCGCAGGGCCCAGAATGGTTGTGCCACAGCAGCCTTGATCAAGTCCACATTGCTGCTGATTCGCTACTTCCCTGCCGGCCCGGTATAATCCCGAAGGTTCCAACCACCATGGCCAACCATGCTTACCTGCGCGTGTGGACGCGCGATTTCTCGCTGGAAACGATGATTGCCGAATTCGCCCGGTTCCTGACGACCGCGCCGCTCGCGGCCACGCAGAACACTTTCAGTGAACTAGTCGTGCAGGCCGTCGACCCAACAGAGATACCGGTAGCAGAGTGGGATTTGCGTCCGCTGAAAATGGGACCTGCTGAGGTTGCTGCACTAGCAGTGCAAAACCTCAACGCAGACACGGCCTATATTGCCAGCGCCAAATGGGACTTGTGGAGCTTCGATATCGAAAGCCTGAAATGGCAGCACAAGCCGGAGCCGCTATTGCTGGCCTGCCATGGTCCGGAGTATGACAACGGGCTGGCATCCACATCCGGCCACTTCATGGCCGACCTCGGCTTCGAGCACTTTTTCACCGGGCACGGAGGCCTGCTCGCCCCCGGCACCGCCTCGAATCCGTTCAACTCCTCGGATCATCCGATGGAGCATACCTTCCGTCAGTGGATGGCGGTGAGAGACAACCTGAAGGAATATCACGCCAAGACCCGTGAGAACATCCAACAACTATTCCACTGGGTCGAAGCGATCGAGCAGGCCCTGCCGGTGCAGCACAGCGAGCTTTGGTCCGAAGGAGAAGAAAACTTTGAAGCCCGGCTGGACGCAATTGCGGCCCAGCGGTAGCCCCTTCAAGACTTAGGCAAGCCCGCTTCGCACGGTCCTTCCACGAAGGGCGGCCAACAGTTAGAATTACGGTAGAAGGGCACAGGTTGGGGCTGGTTCGGATGTGCTGCAAGTCATGGTAGTGTTCAGCACACCCAAGAAAGTGGAAAGCCCGGGCGAGTGTTGGAAATTGCGCTCACGGCTGCAAATCTCTGATGGAGAAAAACTCACAAAGCGGCTGTTTGCGTGCTAACGAGGCGAGCAGCGCGCCGTCCTTCTTGAATGAGGGCCTCGGTGTTGGCGCGGTCCGCAGGTGGAGAAACCCCCTGAAATTTTCGCTGAGTTTCTTGTCCCTGGCTATTCTTCTGGGCGGGTGCGGCGCGGATGCGTCCAAGCCTGCGTCGCAAGCGGAAGCCAAGCCCACGGAGCCTGCCGTGCCCGAAGAGATTCAGTTGGCGGCAAGTTCGCTGCTTGGTAGCGAATCGCAAGTTCTGGCGTTTGGAGACCTGGCGAAAAACGGGAAGCAGGAATTTCTAGTGGCCAACATCGTGCCAAAGACGCCAACCAACAATTTGCCGGGAACGATCGTCACGCGCGTCGTCGTGGCGGAAAATACCGACGGGAAATGGGCGGAAGTCCTGCGCTGCGATGAACACCTGAAAAATCAAAAAGGCTATCTGGGTTTGACGCCACTGCTGCCGGTAACCGGCTGGCGGCTGCAATTCGAGCAAAACGCTGAGAAGGGCCTGCAACTCTATTTTACGCCCCTGAAAGGCACGATCGATTCGCACGTGTTGCCCATCGGCGTCCGGTGGAACCCGGAAACAAAGCGCTACCAGTCGCTCGACCGGACCTACGAGCACTTCCTCCTCGAGTCGGCATCCATGCAAGATGCGAGGTCGACGCTGCGATGAGCGCCGCCCCATCAGCCACCAGTAATCGAGCATCCAAGGGCAGCCGGGAAGCTCTTACCGACAGAGGCCTGCGCGGCCTGATGCCCTATCTTCGGCGCTACACAGGTGGTATTGTTTTCGGCCTGCTCACGGTCGTGTTGATGGGCATCGTCGGCAACGTCCTCCCCCTCGCCACCGGCGTCATGACGGACACGCTCGCCGGCAATGCGGTTCCTTTTGAGCACTCGACACAGACGGGAAGTCCGCTCGTTGTGGCTCTGAACCCGTCAAAACTCAGTAGTTCTATTCCCTATTACGCCCCGAGCAGCCGCCGCACGCTGGGCATCTATTGCCTCATCGTTGTTCTCTGCGTCGCGATCAAGGGCCTTCTTTCTTTCTCCGCGCGCTGGACTCTCATCGGCGTCTCCCGCGATATCGAGTTCGACATTCGCAACGATCTCCTCAAGCGCCTGCTGATTCTCGAGCCCGAATTCTACGTCCGCAATCGCACCGGCGAACTGATGTCCCGCGCCACTAACGATCTGAACGCCGTCCGCATGGTCCTCGGCCCCGGCATTATGTACAGCGCCACGACCATCATCACCATGATCATGGCCATCCTGGTCATGGTCGCCCTCTCACCTTCGTTAACTCTTTGGGTATTGCTTCCTGGGCCGGTAGTGGCGGTCGCCGTATGGTTCTTCGGCAAAACGATTCATGACCTCTATGAGAAAATCCAGGCGGCCCTTGCCACACTCACGGCTCGCGTCCAGGAAAATCTAGCCGGCGTGCGCGTCGTGCGCGCCTACGCGCAGGAAGAAGCGGAAATCCGCGGCTTCGATGAGCCCAACCGCGAGTACGTCTCTCGCAACATCAAACTCATTCGCACCTGGAGCATGTTCATGCCCTCGCTTCAGGCGCTTATCGGCACAACTTTCCTGATCGTCCTTTGGCAGGGCGGCCACCAGCTTTTCCGCGGCCAAATCTCCCTCGGCGCGCTCATTGCCTTCAACGGATACCTCGCCTTGCTCGTTTGGCCGATGATCGCTCTTGGATGGGTCACGAATATTTTTCAGCGCGGCGCGGCTTCCATGGGCCGGCTGAATTACATCCTCACCGCCAAGCCGAATATTGATGATCGCGACGCAAAAGTCCCGGAAGGCACCAAGCCTCGCGGCGAAATCGAATTCCGCCATCTCACCTTCACTTACCCGACAACTCTTTCCGGAGCCGGAACGAACGGCGCTTCCAAATCCAATGGCAGCGGCACTCATCCCGTCCTTCGCAACATCGATTTGAAAGTACCTGCCGGTTCAACTCTCGCCATCGTCGGCCCCACTGGCAGCGGCAAGACCACGCTCGCCGCCCTAATCGCCCGTCTCTGGGAAGCGCCCGATGACTGCGTCTTGATCGACGGCCGTCCCATCCGCGAATGGCCTCTCACCACTTTGCGCCAGTCCATCGGCTTCGTCCCCCAAGACACCTACTTATTCGGCGAAACCGTTGGCGGCAATATCGCTTTCGGGTTGCCCGAATATGACGACCAGCGCGTCCGCGAAGCCGCCGAAATTGCCAGCCTCCACGGCGACGTCCAGGACTTCGGCAAAGCCTACGAAACCATGGTCGGCGAGCGTGGCATCACTCTCTCAGGCGGACAAAAACAGCGCGCCGCCATCGCCCGCGCCGTCGTCCGCGATCCCCGCATTCTGATTCTCGACGATTCCCTTTCCGCCGTGGACACCCAAACCGAAGAGCGCATCCTCAACGGCCTGCGCGGCATCATGCAAGGCCGCACCACCATTCTCATCTCCCATCGCACCTCGACCGTCCGCGACGCCGACCAGATCGTTGTCCTGGTCGATGGCGCCATCACCGAGTGCGGCACGCATGACGAACTGCTTGCCCGGGACGGCTATTACGCGGATTTGTATCAGAAGCAGTTGCTGGAAGAAGAGCTCGAACGCGCATGAGCAACCTCCACGAAGAAGAAGCCCTCGGCAAAGCGTACGATTCGCGCTTGATGCGCCGGCTTCTGCAGTACATGAAGCCCTACAAATGGCGCGTTGTCCTTGCGCTCGTCATGGTGGCCATCGTCACCCCGCTCGAGCTGGCCCCGCCGCTGATCTTTCGGAAGGCCATCGATAGCTATTTTGTTCCTGCTTTGAAGCACGTCCTTCCGGAAGCCTCGGCATGGACTGGCATTGGCTGGCTTAGTCTCATTTTTCTCGCCGTCCTTACTTTCGACTTCCTGGCCCAATACATCCAGATTCGCATCATGCAGCGTGTCGGCCAGCAGACCATGTACGACATGCGCCGCGAAATCTTCATCCACATGCAGCGCCTGCCGATGAGCTACTTCGACCGCAATCCCGTCGGCCGCCTGGTCACGCGTGTGACCACCGACGTTGACGCCCTCAACGATCTCTTTGCCGCCGGCGTCGTTACCATGATCAACGACTTCTTTCTCCTCGTTGTCATGGCCGGCCTGCTCTTCAAGATCGACCGCCGTCTTGCGCTCGATACACTTGCCGTCCTTCCCGGCATCCTCATCGTCACCATGATCTTCCGCAAGTTCGTCCGCGACGCCAATCGCCGTATCCGCACCGCCATTGCCCGCATCAATGCTTTTCTCCAGGAATACATTTCCGGCATGAGCGTCGTGCAGCTCTTCAACCGCGAACGCAAGGCCATGGACGAATTCGAGAAGCGCAATCGCGACAACATGCTCGCCTGGCGTGACGCCATTCTCGCTTACGCGCTCTTCTATCCCGCCGTCGAATTCCTCAGCTTCGCCACCATCGCCCTAATTTATTGGTCCGGCGGCAACCGCATTCTCTCCGGCGGGCTCACTCTCGGTGTTCTCACGGCATTCACCATGTTTGCGCAACGCTTCTTCCGCCCGATTCAGGACCTCAGCGAGAAATTCAACATCCTCCAGTCCGCCATGGCCGCCTCCGAGCGCATCTTCAAACTCCTCGACGAGCCGGTGCTCGTCGAATCCGATCCCAACGCCATTCCCCTCGACCACCCGCGCGGCGAAATTGAATTCCGCAACGTCTGGTTCAGTTACCGCAACGTCCCCGAACCGGCTGACGAAGATTGGGTCCTCCGCGATGTCTCCTTCCGCGTCGAGCCCGGCCAGACCTTCGCCATCGTCGGACACACCGGCGCGGGAAAGACCACCCTGATTTCGCTGCTCCTCCGCTTCTACGACGTTCAGCGCGGACAAATCCTCCTTGACGGCAAGGACATTCGCCTGATCGAATTGCAAGATCTGCGCCGCCAGTTCGGCATAGTTCTGCAGGATCCTTTTCTCTTCACCGGCACGATCGAAACGAATATCCGTCTCGGCACACCTGGCATCGACCGCGCCAGAGTCGAACGCGCTGTCGAAGAAATCGGACTTGGTGAATTCATACGCTCACTGCCGGAAGGCGTCGCCAGCAACGTTAACGAACGCGGCTCAACTCTTTCCGTTGGCCAGCGCCAGCTCATCAATTTTGCCCGCGCCTTGGCTCACAATCCGCGTTTCCTGATTCTCGACGAAGCCACCTCCAGCGTGGACACAAAGACGGAGCTTTTAATCCGCGAAGCCCTCGGCCGCTTGCTCTCCGGGAGAACCGCTCTGGTCATCGCGCACCGCTTGAGCACCATTCAACACGCGGACCGCATCCTCGTGTTTCACAAAGGCCGCTTGCGCGAGGATTCCTGCGCCATCCGCACATGCCACCTATACAGCTCCTTCTCTCCGCCGGCGAAGCTTCTGGAGACATGTACGCCGCGCGCCTCGCCACCGCTCTGAAGCAGCGTCTGGACGTGGCTCTTTTCGGAATGGGCGGCCCGCAGATGCGCGCCGCTGGCGTCGAGATCATCACCGATTATTCGGAAGTTTCCGTTGTCGGAATCACCGAAGTGCTCAAGCGCTTGCCCTCGTTGTTCCGCGCCATGCGTCGCCTCGTCGACGAAGCGGAGCGCCGCCGTCCGCCCCTCGCCATCCTGACGGACTTTCCCGGTTTCCATCTGCGCCTGGCCCGCAAGCTACGCCGCAAAGGCATTCGCAACGTCTATTACATCTGCCCGCAATTTTGGGCCTGGCGCCCCTGGCGCGTAAATTTGGTTCGCCGCCGTTTCGCTGAAGCGCTCTGCATTTTCCCCTTCGAGGAAAAGTTCTATGCCGATGCCGGTGTACCGGTCAGATTCATCGGCCACCCCCTCGTTGGAAACGTCAAGCCCACCCTGACACGGGAATTATTCTGCAAGAAATACGGTCTGAAAGAAGAGGATCCTGTCATCACGATCCTGCCCGGCAGCCGGCGGGGGGAAATCACGCATCATGTTCCGGTGCTGGTAGATGCGCTCGCGGAGATAGGACGGATTCTGCCGGGCAGTTTCAGCGTTGTGGTCGCGGTGGCGCCGGGGTTGAACACTGAAAAAGTGAAATCGCTGTTTGGAGGACAACAGGAAGTCAAATTCATCGAGGAAGACACCTACAGCGCCCTGGCCGCCGCGGACCTCGCCATCGTCTCCAGCGGCACGGCTACGGTCGAAACAGCCCTCCTCGGCAAACCGATGATTGTCGTTTACCGCCTTTCCCCCCTTACGGCCCGCCTCGCAAAGCCCCTGGTGCGAACCAAGTTTTTCAGCATGGTAAATTTGATCGCCGGACGCGCCGTCGTGCCGGAACTGATCCAGAACGATTTCACGCCGCAGCGACTCGCCGCGGAAGCAGAAAAACTACTCTCCGCCTCCGAAGAGGGCAAGAATCGCGTGGAAGAGATGCGCCGAGGGCTCGAAGAAGTCCGGCGGCTCCTCGGTCCCCCAGGGGCCGTCGAACGCGCTGCGGACGAGATCGCCAGGCTAGTGACCGCCGCACCAAGCAACGCGAAGTGATGGGTTTGGTATCCTATAGGTGTATATGGGTGCAGAATTGAAGACCATTGAAAGGGGTCCGATGACCCTCCGCCGAAAACCTTCCGCTGCATTATTCTTCTTTACGCTGACCTCCCTCATCTGTGCCCCCGCGCATCTGCACGCTCAGGCTACTCAGCCTGCGAATTTCGTCGCCGCGCACTACGACGTCTCCGCCACTCTGGACGCCATTGGCCAATCCATTTCCGCCGTCGCGAAAATCGATTTCAAGGCCGTGGAAGCCTCCAGCACCGTGCGCGTTGAGCTGCACCCCAATCTGGTTGTGAAGGAGATCAAAGGACCAGACGGCAAGCCGCTCACCTTCGAGCGCGATAATCAGAGCCCGCTCATCGTTATCGCCCATTTGTCCACACCCGTGGCGACCGATGGCCATGTCACCCTCACCTTCACCTACGCGGGTCTGCTCGTGAATGAAGAGAACAGCCCTGTCCCCGGTGTGCGTGCCGCGCTGATCAATAAAGATGGCGCCTACTTGCTGCTTCCGGCGAGATGGTTCCCGCTCACCAATTATCCGTCGAACCGTTACACGGCGACGTTCCGGCTGAACGTCCCTGACATTTTCGCCGTTGCCGGCACTGGCAAAGCCTCCGCTCCCACACCCATGCCCGGCAAGAACGCCGTCGAAGGCAGCCGGCTCCTCTACACTTTCGAGTGCAAAAACCTCGCCCCTCATGGCACGTTCGTAGTGGGCAATCTTCAGCTCAATCCCAAGCAGGCCGAAGGAATCAACGTTGCGGTCTACGCCCCGCGGGCGTCGTCTAAGAATGCGGAGGAATTTGCCTCCAGCGTAGCGCGCTCCGCAATTATTTTTTCCGATATGTTCGGCCCCATCCCCGACCCGACTTTCACCGTAATTCAAATTCCTGACGGAACACTCCGCGATTACGCGGCCCCCGGAGTTTTGCTCCTCAGCCAGCGCATCTGGGACCCCAAAAGCAGCGACCGGACCATCGCACGTCTGGTGGCCTCCCAATGGTGGGGAATTCAGGTTACGCCGGCAACGCCTGGCGACGTCTGGATCAGCGATGGCCTGGCGCGCTATTCCGAAGCGCTTTACGCCGAGCAGAACGCCGGCAAGGAAGCAGGACTTCGCGCTGTGGACGAATTCGCCGTTGGTGCGCTGATGTATGAAGACGCCGCCCCTATCGGGCAAGCCGCTCGCCTGGTTCCCTTCTCCCCCGACTATCGCTCGGTCGTGATGAACAAAGGCGCCATGCTCTTCCACATGCTCCGGGCGCAAATGGGCGACGTAGCCTTCAAAGCCGCCTTGCACGACTTCTATTTTCAATTTGCGGAGCGCGCCGCGCACGTCGAGGACTTTGAAAAAATCGCCGAGCGCCGCGCCCAGGCCGCCGTCAAGCCGGGGCAAGAGCCGCCCAATCTGCGCGCCTTCTTCGGCCAGTGGCTGAATTCCACGGGCGTGCCTGAGTTTTCGCTCGATTACGTTGTCTACCGCACCCCGAAGGGCTTTCGCGTCGTTGGCAAAATCAAGCAGCCTCTCGACACGTTTCGCATGCCCGTGGATTTACGCATCGATACGGAAGGCAATCCGGAGTTGAAAACCATCGACGTCATCGGCACGGAATCGGGATTCACCGTGGAAACCTTTGGCCGCCCGAAACCTGGGGGAATCAAGATCGATCCCGGCAACGTCATTCTGAAAGGTAGCACTGCTCTTCGCGCCCGCGCGGCCATTGCCCGCGGCGAAGATCTCGCCGAACAAGGCCGCTTCTACGATGCGGTGACGCAGTATCAGCGCGCGCTCTCGATTCAGCCCGGCCGTCCGCTCGCCAATTTCCGCATGGGCGAAGCCTTCTTTTACCAGAAAAATTATCAAGCCGCGGCCAACGCTTTCCGCGAAGCGCTCCAGACCGTTCCCGAGCCCTCGGAAAAGTGGACCGAAGTCTGGAGCCACATTTATCTCGGCAAGATTTTCGACATGCTCGGACAGCGCGAACGCGCCGTCAACGAATACAGCAAAGCCAAGCAAACCAACGACGACACCGGTGGCGCACAAAAGTACGCCGAAAGCTTCCTGAAAAAGGCCTACTCCGAAGGCGGAACCTCCGTCGCCGCCCCCGCCGCCAGCGAACCCGCAAAACCCGCCGTGGCCGCCATTCCCTCGCCCGCCTCCGGCGAGAAGCCCACCCTGAAAAAGCCCAACCCTCCTGAGCGATAGCAATCGCTTTGCAAGCGTACGCAGCCCTCCCAAAAAACTAGCAGTGGTTCAGTTTCCGATTATGCGACGTACCAGGCGCTGACTCGTGGAATCAAGATAGTGGCGGCAATCGTGCTAAAGTACTCAGCGTAGGCCATGAAAACAACTGTTCTCATTCGCATTTCGCTAATTGCTTTTTTGATTCTTCTTGTATTCAATCCGTGTTCATCTCAGGAGAGCACCAAACAAAGCAAAGAGAACCACAAGAGTCCCTCAAGAGGACTTCGGTTATCACTCTCGATTCGAGCTGACCGTTCTGAATATCGAATAAGCGATGTCCTTCACATGGAAACTCAGCTAACAAATATAGGCGAGGACACGCTATTTCTTTTTGATGACGTTTGCTGGAATCCGGGTAATTTGCTCAATATCCAAGTATTCGATCTAAAGGGCAAAGAGGTATCAGGCCATTCAGATTTTCTGCGTGATTGTCTGCCGCCACCGCCCGCGCATGACGACATAACCCGCTTCTTCAAATTAGAGCCAGGGACTTTCTATGGAGTGGTCGAAAAGTTTGATATCCGTGAGCTTGTACCGGGGCCGGGGGTATACAGCATAGGCGTACACTACCTCAGCGGAATATCCAAAGATTGGGTCTCGGAATACGGTGGCGACAAAATGGCTGCGCTGCCGATTTGGACTAGAGATTACCCAGAATTGTCCAGCAATCGTCTCTACGTGGTCGTAAAGCCTTAGGCCGTCTGCTAGCAGTCACGTTGACGACTAACGAGGAAATCGGAAACTAACCCGCAACCCAAAAATTCCTTGACTCACCTTACTTCATCTGGTACTCTACTTTCTGGGTAAGAGTGCGGATTTTTCAGGTTGCTGGCAGTTCACCCCGACTCCTGTCGGGGCTTCTCTGCCGCCTTTTTATTTCCGGCGTCGCAAATTCCAGCTCGCAGTTCTCACTGTTATCCGCACCGCCCGCGGCTGCCAGATGCGGACACTTTGGAGTGCGCCAGCTGGCTGCCGCTTTTCCGGCGTCCAAACCGCCGCCCGGCAAAGCATTCCACCCCGGCTTCTCCCAAGAAAACCAGCTTCGTTTCGGTAGTTATGTAGACCCCTAAGCCCTTTAGATGCAACACTTAGAAGCTGCGGCGTATGTGTTGCAACCAAAAGACTTACATGGTATTGAAGTCCTTTAGATGCAACACTTACAAAAAACGGGGGGGTATCCAGATGCCTCTTGATGGAACCTGGCTCGCGCGCATCTCGACGAATGAAGATTCCGACCAGGTCGGAAAAGGGCCCCCCTGCATTTGAGTGGGACACTAAATCAGCCCTTAGATTCCCGCAAGACCTGTCAATCGCCCGGATGCGTCACCTTTTCGCTGGAGTAGGACCTGAAACCGCTCCCCCATTCCTTCGGGGTGGATGAGCGTCTTCAGTTGCAACCGCGCTTTCGTACGCTCCGCCTCCGATTGTCCCTCATCGTGGAGGTCCGCAAATTCATTGGCCTGTCCGAGCGCCAGTAGAAACGCCGTTTGCGAAGTAAAGCCCGCCGTCTCCAGGCCTGCCCGTTTTCCCCACAATTCGAGCGCGGTGAAATTGACGTGCGCTGTCAAGTCCTGCTCGCCGGGCGCGGCATAGAACTCTTCGTTGGCGCGATGATTTTGATAAGCAAGCAGCGTCCCACGCATATGGTGCTCGTCAAAGAGGTCGCTCGCGGGATGGCCGTAGTCAATCGTGAGCACGTAACCGCGCTCGAGGCGCCGGCCGATTTCGCCGATCCAGTCGCATGCTTCCAGCCCCGCTTCGGCATGCTGGCCCTCGCACAGCACAATGCCCTGTGCCGCAAAATACTCGGAGATGGCGCAAGTCGAGAGCGGCGCTACCACGTCTATAAAGCGGCCGTCGCGGAAACCAACGAAAATCTCTTTCATCGCGCCGCCGTCCATCACGACTCGATGCACGGGCAGCGCATCCACCAGTTCATTGGAAAAAAAGCACCCCGCAGCGATGTGTGCTGGAACCTCAGCACAAGACGTGAAATGTCTAGCAAGTGCATGGCGCTGAGCGTGAATCGTCGCCTGTTCCCGCCGCGCCGCGGAGCCCTCCACGGCGACATAGCGCAGAGCTGCATAAAAAGGTGGGAGCTTCGCCTCACAGAAATCCAGAACCTGCGCAGCGAACCTCCCCGCGCCAGCGCCTCCCTCAACCAGGGTAAATTCCGCCGGGCGCCCGAGGCTTTCCCACATATCCGCGAATTGCCGCGCCAGCAGACGCGCAAAAACAGGATGCACATCCACGCTCGTGTAGTAGTCGGCGAAGCGCTTGGACTCCGCTTTGCTGTAATATCCATGCACCGGATGGTACAGGCATTCGCGCATGTAGTCCGCAAACGTCATCGGGCCAAAGCGGCGAATCCGTTCGGCCAATAATTCCGCGAGCGGCGTCACGCGCCTTTGGCTCCTGCCGCATCGGAAACGGGTTCAGCCTGGATTTTTCTCCAGGACCGCTCAAACACTCCCTGCGCGGCTTCGTCGAAAAGCACAAAATAAATCGTTTCGAGAGAAGTTTCGCCTCGCAGATGTTGTGCCGCCTCGCGAAGCATGATCTCCGCGCAATCTTTCAATGGAAACCCCGCGATACCCGTGCCCACCGCCGGAAACGCAATAGTTTTCAGGCCGCGCTCATTGGCGATACGCAAAGAATGCGCCACGGAATGCCGCAGCGAATCCGCATTCGTTTTTCCGCCCAGCTGCATGCTGGCGGCATGAATCACGAATCGCGCCTTTAATTTTCCGCCTGTGGTGATGGCTGCATAGCCCACAGGGATGCTGCCGATCACGTCGCACTCGCGCTGGATTTCTTCTCCGCCTTTGCGGCGAATCGCTCCCGCAACTCCGGCGCCCAGAATCAAATCATTGTTGGCCGCGTTCACGATGGCGTCCACATCCATCTCCGTCAGGTCGCCTTGGTGAATGACAATTTTCTCTGCCAGTGATTTCATGATGGAATCAAACCGTTCTCTCCGGCGCAATTACGCTTTCTTCTCCGCGGCCTTCTGTTGCGTGTAATCGTAAACGCCACGTCCGCTCTTGCGGCCCAGCCGCCCTTCCTGAACATATTGCCGCAACAAAGTATTAGGCCGGTACTTTTCGCCCAGTGTTTGATGCAGGTACTCGAGAATCTTGAGCCGCACGTCGAGCCCGACCAGATCCACCAGTTCGAAGGGACCCATCGGATGATTCAGCCCGAGTTTCAAAGCTTTGTCGATGTCTTCAGGTGTGGCAATTCCCGCTTCCAGCATGTTGAACGCTTCGTTGCCAATCAGCGCATTCACGCGCGTGGTGATGAAGCCGGGAGCCTCGTTGACGATCACGACTTCCTTGCCCATGCGGCTCGCGACTTCGCGGCAAGTGGCCACCGTTTCATCGGAAGTATGCGGCGTCCTCACCAGTTCGATGAGTTTCATTTTTGGCACGGGATTAAAAAAATGCATCCCGATGCAGCGATCGCGTGAAACGGTAACGTCCGTAAAATCGGTGATCGAAAGTGAAGAAGTGTTGCTCGCGAAAATGGCGCCGGTCTTCGCGAACTTGTCGAAGATGGTGAAAAGTTCCAGCTTCATCTCCAGCTCTTCCGGGACGGCTTCAATAATCAGGTCGGCGTCGCGAATAGCGTCTTCTACGTTGCCCGCCGTGGAAATCAGCGCCAGCGCCCGGTCGCGAACGCCGGCTTCGACTTTGCCGCGAGCAAATCCTTCATCGAACGACTGCCGGATCCAGGCAACGCCTTGTTCGAGCACCTGTCGCGAAACATCTTCGAGCACGGTCTTGTAGCCGCCATAAGCAGCGGCGTAAGCAATCCCCCGCCCCATTGTGCCTGCGCCAATCACGGCGATCGTCTTGACTTCCATCCCTGCGGTCTCCGTTTAGCGGAACTTTACTTCAAAAGTTTCCGGTAAGCTTCTTCATCAAGCCCAAGCACCATTCGCGAACTGCAAAACACCACCGGCCGGCGAATCAAATTTGGCTCCTTCGCCATCAGCTTGATGGCCTCCGCGCGCGATGGCGGATGCTCTTTCATTTTTCGCGACCGGTAAATTTCATTCCGCATATTCAGAAACTCTTTGTAATCGCGCTCGCCGATCAGTTCCTCAAGCTCGGCCTCCGTCAATCGTTGCTTATCCAAATCACGCGAATCGAGTTCCGCGCCCATCTCCAGCAAGAGACCTCTCGCTTTCCGGCAAGTACTTCAAGTCGGCTTCTGGAGAAACTTAATTTTCACCTTAGTCAAGTTTTCCTTCTCCGGTAACGATTCTTTTTCCGTTGTAGCGGCGCAGCATGCTGCGCCACTACAAAAGAACATTTTGTCTAATATCGCGGAACTTTCGGATCGACCTCAAGCGACCAGCGTTCGATCCCGCCCGCCAAAGACTTCGCTTTTTCAATACCCTGAAACCGCAGCCACGCCGCCGCATCCAGATTGCGCATGCCATGATGGCAATAGCAAATCACCTCGTCCACATCGGGCAGCGACTGCAGGCTCGCCGCCAGCGAACCAAGCGGGACGAGCGTCGCACCCTCGATCCGGCAAACCTGATGCTCCCACGGCTCGCGCACATCAATGAGAACGAGCTTTTCTCCGCGATCCATCCGCGCCTTCACGTCGGCGGGTGTTATCTCCAACTCGTCCATCTATTTTCCCTTCCAAACCGGTGGGCGCTTTTCTAAAAAAGCAACAACCCTTTCTCTCGCGTCGTAAGACTTCATCAACTCCTTCAAGTATACGCGTTCCGCTTCTTCGAGTTGCTTCGCGACTTGAGCGCAACTCACGCACTCCAATGGTCCAGCCTCAGCTGAATCGTTTCGTGGCCGGTGGTTATGATCCCCGCGAGAATTCAACCAGGAAGGCTACTTGCCTTGAAATTTCGGGTTCCGTTTTTCGAAGAACGCTTTAATTCCCTCGTTACAATCTTCTGACAGGAAACAACGAATCTGTTCCTCGACTTCATTGTTGAGAGCGTGGGCGAGTTCCTTTGCATGACTTGCAAACAGAGCTTTTTTCACCGCGCGGATGGCCAACAATGGACCCCGCGCGATTTTTTGCGCCAGCGTCTTTACCTCCGCTTCAAGCTGCGCCCCCGGAACCACTTGATTGACGAGGCCAAGCGCAAGCGCCGTTTTCGCATCAATCATATCGCCGGTGTAAAAAAGCTCCGCTGCTTTTGCGGGCCCGATCAGCTGTGGCAGAAAAAACGTCCCGCCATAATCGGGAAATAATCCAACCTTCGAAAAGTTTTGCCCGAAGGACGCCTCCTCGGCGGCAATTCGAATATCCGCAGCCAGCGCGATGTTCATGCCTGCGCCTGCGGCCGCGCCGTTCACAGCGGCGATCACCGGCTGAGGCATCGTGCGCATCTTGAGCACCATCTGCATCCCTGCGCGCAGCAGCGGCTCCAGCCCGTCCCGCGCCAGTAATAACGACCACCGCGACGCTCGGATCTCCCGCGATTCGGCCGAGTGCATCATTGACGGCCATCGCCAGTTCGTTGTTCAGCGCATTCAAACGATCGGGACGGTTCATCACTAACGTGGCGATGCTGTCGTGCTTTCCTTCGAGGATAATTGGTCCGGCTTGCGCAGGTTGTGGAGAATTGCTCACGGGGACCTCCGTTCAGCGGCTTCGCTCTTCGTGTTCCTTGCCGATGCGTGCGACGAGCTGCGCCAGCTTTCTGAAATGCCGCAGCTTCTCGCTCCGGCCCGTGGCATTCGCGCCGCTGGTCGACGGCAGCACATACACCCGCGCGCCGTACAGCAGTTCTTTCTGAATGCCGAATTTGCATTTTCGCTGGGAAAATTGTTCGTAAGTCATTTTTCCGTTGAAAGCCACTACGTGCGGACCGAATTCCTCGAGCTTCTGCGAAAGCACGATCCGTCCTTCCGCGTAGTCCTCGCGCTTCAATTCCTCAACGCCTTTTGTGGGACGCTTCACCAGGTCGGTCAGCCCGACGCCGAACTCGATCACTCTTTTATCATCGTGGTAATCGAAAGGCTCCGGCACGACGCCGCTCTCATAAAGCATCGGCCAGAATTCATTTCCACGGCCGGCATAATAATGGCCCACGCGAACCGAAGATTCGCTCGGATTGCACCCCACGATGACGAGTTTCATGCCTTTGCGGAGATGGTCGGGAAGTGTTCGCATTACGCCAGCCTTCTTTGGCTTTTGATTTTACTACTTACCCTCAAACTCGGCGGTATGCTTTTCGACGGATGCTGCCAGACCGTCATAGGCATCCTCGCCGGTGAAAAAATCAGATATCGCCCCAATGCATTCTAAATACCTCACAATGAACGACTTGAGCGTGATTTCGCAAAGGCAGTCGACGAAGCATCGTTCTCAAGACGGAGCAAGGCCGTAACTTTACACCATTTCCTGAATCTCATCGTCGGTCAGAGCATCCGATACACGTACGGCGGAAACGTTCGATGCTCTGTGCTACCTTTATAGAAGCGAAAGCGAGGATGCGGCTGCCAGTCGGCCTGCTAAGTGCATTGAGCGCACCGAACCCCCACCGTCTGCCTTCCACCGTCGCGCGCGACGACGAACATCTGTTGGTGGCCGCCGCTAAGCGCGGGGACGTGCATGCATTCGAAGAACTCGTAAACCGTTACGAAGCGAAAATCTTCCGGCTGACCATGAACATCACTCGGAACCGGGAAGACGCTGAGGACGCCATGCAGGACGCCTTCCTCAAGTCTTACGCGCACCTCAAGGATTTCCAGCAAGACTCCCGCTTTTACACCTGGCTGGTGCGCATCGCCGCCAACGAAGCGCTGATGCGTTTGCGCAAACGCCGCCCGAATCAGTTTTCGCTCGACGAGCCCATCGAGGGCGATGAAGAACTCATCCCCCGCGAGCTCGAGGATTGGGGGCCCAGCCCGGAGCAGCGGTTTGCCCAGACGGAAATGCACGAAATCCTCTCCGAAGTCATTGACAAGCTTGAACCGGATTTCCGTGTTGTTTTTGTGCTGCGTGACGTCGAAGAACTGTCGACCGAAGAAACCGCCAAAGCGCTCGGAATTTCCGTTCCTGCGGTAAAATCCCGGCTGTTGAGGGCCCGGCTCAAACTTCGTGAGAGGCTGAATCGCTATTTTCGGCACGGTGGTACAAATTGAATTGCCGAGGCGTCATTCACGAAATTTCGAACTACATTGACGGCGAGCTCGATCTGCCGTTGAGGCAGGAACTTGAGCGCCATCTTGAGCACTGCGGGGACTGCAAGATGGTAGTCGATCAAACCAGGCTCACGGTGGATGTCTTCTGCGATTCGGAGCCGGTCGAACTGCCGGGTGACGTAAAGTCCCGGCTGCATGATGCCCTGCGCCGCAAGCTCCAGGAAAAAAGCAACTAGCTGCGCTGCTAGCCTTTCGCACCTTCACTCCAGAGTGGCAATTCCTTGCCAAACGCTTTCTCGCGCGCCAGCGCATAGACCTTCATCGCCACGGCAAGATCCCAGGACGCAATCCCATTCGATTTGAAGAGCGTGACTTCCGTATCGCTGGTTCTGCCGCTGGCTTTCCCCGCGACAATTTCGGAAAGTTTTTTTACTCCCGTCCAACAAATCTCATCACCATGAAAAGCAATGATCAGATCGCCCGCTTCCTGTCGTGATTGTTCGATGGAATCCACAACAATGACGTCGGCGCTGGCGACGGCTTCATCGTCGAGCTCGCGTTTGTGCGCATGGTTGGCGCCGATGGCATTGATGTGCGCGCCGGGCGCCAGGTCCGCGCCGCTCACCACCGGCTGCGAAGCAGTAGTGGCGGTGCAAACGATATCCGCGCCGCGCACCGCCTCTGACGCTGAAGAACACGGCTTGATGGGAATGCCCAGCCGTGGGGACATCTCAGCACAGAACTTTTCGCGCTTCGCCGTATCGCGCCCATAGGCGCGCGCGGATTCCAACTTTCGAACGGCAGCAATTGCTTCGAGCTGTGTCCTCGCCTGCCCGCCGGTGCCGATGATTGCCGCGATGCGAGAATTTTTCCGTGCCAGATATTTCGAGGCCACGCCGGAAGCCGCGCCGGTCCTTTGCTGCCCCATGTAATCCGCTTCAATCAGCGCCAGCAAGTCGCCCGTGGCCATCTCATAGAGAGGCACAAGAAAGCGCAGATTGCCGCGCACGTAGGTGTACTGCTTCATGGCGACAAAGCCCAGGGAGAAATCCGCCGCCGCCATGTAGTGAAAAAATCCGCCGCCGGGCAATTCAAATCGCCGCCGCGGGTGCACCACGACTTCCCCCGTGGCCTGCTTGCGCGAAATCTCTTCCACGGCTTCCACGGCAAGCGGCATCGTGAGCACGGCCCGCACTTCCGCTTCGCTGATATGCAGCGTCATCGTTTCACGCTCCGTCGTAGTTCCTTGAACCTAATATGCGAGCGAGGTAATGACTTATTTTGCCGCCGGCTTTACCTGTTTCACCGGCGCGTGCTTCCCGGAAGATTCGCCCGGTTCGCGGATGCGACGAACCACTGTCTGGTTTAAGCGGTACACGCGTTCCTCTTTGTTTCCATCCATTACCCTAAACCGAAATTCGGGTTCGTCCTTGGGCCCTTTGCCCAGGCGAACGGGCAACTGACCGCACAGACTGTTTTCGATGAACGCGGTCTCGTACCTGCTCCTCTTGACGTACCAGGTGTAAACGCGCAGCCCCGTAAAGTCGCAGACTTGGCCCTCGGGACCGCGCGCTGCGGCGACGAGATACTGTGGCTTGTCACCCGCAGGGTCGCTCACGCGGTTCAGTTCAAACCAGGCCAGCGGACGGATATTCGCGGAATTCGCTCCTTCACGCACAGGATCCGGCAGATCCAGTTCCACGAATCGCGCGACCACCCATCCCGCGATAGGCACAGTCTGATCGCCGGGTTGCGTCGTATTCGTATTTTCCGCGATGCGCGCGGAGGCTTCCCCCGGCGGCCGCGTAGCGACGCCACGGATTAGAAACCAATCTTCCTTCTTCGTTTCCCCCGGCGCATTCGAATTGTCTCTTTCGTCCGTGACCTGCGCCCAATCGGCCACCGCTCGGCCCACAATCTCCACAGGTATGTTTCGTCCGAATTGATAGAGGCGCGGCTCCGTCCGCCCAGGCTGCACCCGCAGATTGGTGGAGACTTTGGTGCGGCCACGCGCTTGCACCGGCATTCCTCGCGTTTGATCCAGCAGTTTGATGCTGCGCTGCCAAAGGGACGGATCCATCAACTGCCGGCCCTCCACCCATCCAACCATGCCTGAGTTGGTTCGAACCTTAACGTAATCGTTGCGCTTGCCGACCACGTCCACGCGTTCGCCGTAGTGCAGCATCCCGATCTGCTCGCGGACCTGCGCGATGCCGCTCAGGATTGGAGCGACTTTTTCGCTGACGAAGGCTTCGGCCAACGTTTCATGCTTCGGCCGGAGCATCCAGGCCACCAAAGCCACCAGAGCCAGCAGCGGCACGGCAATGAGGATTTTCCTCTTCATGCGCCGCCCTCAAACGCCGCACCGGCGGCGCTCGCCTCGCTGGTGGCGACACCACTCGTCTCAACCTTCGTCATGATGCTCCATGCTCTTTGTGATTCGTTAAAGATTGTACCTGAAACTCCGCCAGCACCGCGGGCACCGGTGGGAGCTTTGCTTTTCTGCTAAAATTCCAAGGCGTTCGAATAACTCTTGCAATCCTTCGCGGAGGATTTTTCATGAAGTCTCTCAATTCCCTTCAGCCGCTGGGGCTGCTGATTCTCCGCCTCTGTCTAGCGCTGGTTTTCTTTTCCCACGGCTATCCGAAGGTGGCGCACTCACCGACGGGTATGCAGGCCTTCTTTGTAGAGCACGGCCTGCCGGGATATTTCGTTTACATTTCTGGCGTGACGGAAGTTTTCGGCGCCCTTCTGTTGGTCTTAGGAGTGTTTACGCGAGCAGCGGCGCTGCTCCTGGCCATCGAAATGGGCGTGGCCATCTGGAAGGTTCACAGCTCCGGCGGCTATCTGGCGGTGCACAATTACGAATTCCCCCTCGCCCTGCTGGCCGGAAGCTTCGCGCTCGCTACCGTCGGCGCAGGACGATTGTCTCTCGACCATCCTCTGTTCGAGCGCGGGGGCAGGTCACGGCCCGGAAAGTATTCGAAGCTCGCCGATTAAATCCGTGTTGGACGAATCCTTCGCGAAGTCAGTTTCCCATAACTCGACCATCGTGGCGGCCGGTTGCGGGGACGGCGACTCTATTGCCCAGCAAGATTGTTCTAGCCGTAATTTTTCGGCCATAGATCCGCTCGTTTGCTTTGTTGTCCGGACGCAGGGTGGAACCTTCGAGGGATATGCCGGCGAATAGTCCGCGGGAACGCGAATAACTGAGTATCTCTGCGCGCATCCAAAGATCGGTGTTTGCGGAAGCATCGCGCCCTTTGGGACCTGCAGCGGCGGATGCGTCCCCACCGAGCTTGATCTTACTGCTGAGAATGGAAGCCGCGCCTCTCTGGTTCATGACCAGGAGAATGAGATCGGTTGCTTCACCCCCAAGTTGCATTCCGATGCTATCGCCTTCGAGAGCGAACATTGCGGGAGCACCCCAAGGTCCGTTGAATTCCTTGCCAGTGCGGCAGACCATCGCTCCTCGGCCGTACTCTTTGCCCATCCCGAAGGCCAGCCTCAATACGGAGGGAAACACGATGACACACTCGGCTTTCGCCAAAACCTGCTGGGGTAGGTTATCCGGGATTTTCAGGACTTCCTGAAGGACAACGCCGCAACTTTCGAGGCGCTTATGTTCTTTCGTTGCGGCGTAAGCCGCGCCCGCCGCAATCGAGAGAAACGCTGCAATTACAAAATATCGCCTCATTGCTCACCTCCGTAGCCAGAAATACTCTTGCAAGTGTTCAGCTTCGCTCTGATCTCTGACTAAAGGAACTTCACCCGTGGGCCCAATTCAGAAATACGGGCTCCCATTGCCTTACAGTTCAGTTCGAATACTTTTGACCGTTCTCGTTGGATGGCAACTGAACCTGAGGCCAGGCGATCTAGCCAGACAAACCTACGAGTAGCGTCCTCTTTCGTACATGACAATCGTAGACGCTGCCAAGACGCGTGTCTGTCCACTTGTAGACAGCTTCGCTGCTTATTTGCGCAGAGATGGTCCCTGGCAAAACCTGCGATCGAACACTTAGAGGCGATGACCTGTGCTGTACGAGACATCATTAATTCGGGCTTGAGAGCAGCACGGGAGTGCCCCCGGTGTAACTCCTTGCCGCCTACGCGGGGTCCGACTGGAAAACGCTATGCCCAATATTAGAAGTGCCGCTGTGGCTCTATTTCTTCTTCTATCGCCGACACTCATCTGTCCGCAGACAGCAGCTCCAGAGAAGAAGACCGGCCCGGCACCCGAGCAGCAGACCCAGCAATCGGGAAGCACCGGAGATTCCGCAACGCAACCGGACGCCGCTACGCAGCCAGAGCCGCAAACGGCGGTCGCTACCCAGGCACTGCTCCCAACCCCGGCCGAGCAGAGAACAAATTATTCCGGAGGCCAGCAGACCAAGCGCATGTTCGGGGTCATTCCAAATTTTGCGGCCGTGAGCGCGGACACAGAACTTCCTGCGCTAACCACACGGGGAAAATTCCTGCTTGCAACGCAGGATAGTGTGGATTATTCATCGTTCATCTGGGCAGGAATGCAAGCTGGCCAAAGCATGGCTTTGAACTCGTACCCGGAGTTGGGTCACGGACGCGCTGGGTATAGCCGCTATTATTGGCGGGCGTTCGCAGATCAAGCCTCCGGATCCTATTTCACGGAAGCAATTGTTCCAGCGCTGACGCACGAAGATCCCCGTTACTTTACACTCGGCCATGGAGGTTTTTTCCGTCGAGCGGCGTACGCATTGTCCCGTGTCGTCGTCACCAAGACAGATTCCGGAGGCAGGAGCTTTAACTACTCTGAGATTGTCGGGAATGGAATGGAAGCGGGGCTAGCCAACCTTTATTACCCGCCACAGGAGCGCGGCCTACACAATACAGTGGTGAACTGGGCAGCCCAGTTGGAAGCTGCCAGCCTTAATAACCTCTTCCGGGAGTTCTGGCCGGATATCCGCCGTAGGGGTCTTCGGCAGAAATAGTCAGGCTGTGTTCGCCCGAGAATAAGCTCGCAAACTGGAAACTGAAGCATCACGGAGCGCCCCTACGCTGGGTGCTAGTCGGTAGTCTAAGAAACGACGGTCGCCGAGGTCGGTATCACCCCGGCTGGAGCCACAGGGAGCACAATCCAAAGAATGATGTAGGCCAGAAAGCCGGTCCCGGCAAAGAACACCGCCAAGAACCATAGGACCCGGACGATCGTGGGATCAAGGTCAAAATAGTCAGCCAAGCCGGCGCACACGCCGGCAATCTTCTTATCCGTGCTCGAGCGCATCAGTTTCTTCTTGCCGCCCGTCTGCGGCGAGAGGCCTGGCGCAGGAGTTTCCGGCTGCTTGGCGCCGCAGTTGTAGCAAAACTTTGATCCGACAGCGATGTCTTTTTGGCAGCTTACGCAAGTCATTGGGTCACCCCCACAGAGCGATTCTTCTTGCCGTTCCTAATCATACGTACGCAAATGGGGTCGAAAAAGTTTCCTCGCGAAATATTCTAAGGCCAATCGGCTCAATACTCCAGAAGCTGCTTCACCGCCGCCACGATGTGGCTGGTCTGGGGAAGGATCATGTCCTCGAGCTTCGGCTGATACGCGCAGAACGTATCCATGGCCGCAACGCGCCGGACCGGGGCATCCAGCTCCTCGAAGAGTTCGTCCGCAATCCGCGCCGCGATTTCCGCTCCATAGCCCCAGCTCAACATGTCTTCATACGCAACGATAACCCGGTGCGTCTTTCGAACGGTCCCTGCGATGGCCTCCCAGTCATAGGGCGATAGCGAACGCAAGTCGATGATTTCCACGGAAGCGCCTTCGCGCTCCAGCTGCGCCGCCGCGACTTCCGCGCGGTGCACCATCGCGCCGTAGGTGATGATGCTGAGGTCGCCGCCCTCTTTCACCATGCGAGCCTTGCCAAACGGAATCGTGAAGTCCGGCCCCGGATTCTCCGAGCGGTTGTAAGGCTGGCGGTACAGATGCTTGTGCTCGAGGAACATCACCGGGTCGTCGCAGCGAATGGCCGTGCGCAAAAGTCCCGCGACATCAAGCGCCGTCGAAGGCATCACCACGCGAAGGCCAGGGCAGTGCGTGAAAATCGATTCGCCACTCTGGCTGTGATAAACGCCGCCGCCAGTAAGATACCCGCCGATCGGCACGCGAATCACAACGGGCGCTTTGAAGGCCCCATTCGAACGCCAGCGCATCACGCACAACTCATCGCGAATCTGCATCATCGCGGGCCAGATATAATCGAAGAACTGGATTTCCGCGACAGGCTTCAATCCTCGCGTGGCCATCCCTAGAGCGCGCCCGACAATGCTGGCTTCCGCCAGCGGGGTATTGAAAACCCGGTCGCTCCCATACTTGCGCTGCAATCCCGCGGTGGCTTTGAAGACGCCGCCCTTCCCTTTAACATGCTTGAGG